>Ga0256914_1000277_pt1 | contig 49197 bp, 35 predicted proteins | sample HulkmetaG_FD_191571 | JGI IMG/M metagenome (GOLD analysis project Ga0256914, IMG submission 191571) | Hydrothermal chimney microbial communities from Main Endeavour vent field at the Juan de Fuca Ridge, Pacific Ocean - Hulk | ecosystem: Environmental > Aquatic > Marine > Hydrothermal vents ...
TTTACACCGTAGGGGCGCACCCTTGTGGTCGCCCGTTTATTCTAAATCAATAAAAAAACAGAACCGATTTCTCGATTCTGTTTTTTTGTTTTCCGCCAAGCAAAAGCCTGTGAGGATTTTGGCTGGAGGATTTTTGTCCGAACAAGCCCCAAGGAAAAAGTCCGAACAAACGAAGTATGTACCATGTAAAGCCTCTTAATCCTCTGACAAGCAACGAGCAGTATACCCGCGCGCCCGATTATTCATACCCAAGCCCTGATCTGACGAACGCACGTACAGAAAACGAGAATTGGTACCATCGGCAGTGGAAGACCACAAGTCCTCGTAGGCTCCAAGATTGCTGAACGAAGCATTGGCCGAATTCCTGTACCCGGAGAGAACTCCTTTGAATGCACTCGCTAGGTAGCTCGCTTCATTTGTTATATTTTCTGCAACTCGTGTTGCTTCCAGCTCCGTTTCGGTTGGAAGTCGGAACCCTGCAGGGCATATTCCTGTTCCATCACTTTTTGCTAAAAATGCTGTTCGTTGTGATCCATCACTATCGGTTGTTGTCCAATCATATGGTGATGTTGAATTTTTTATAAATGTATTATTACTCGGTGTTAGATCTGCAGATAGTGTTGCTGTATCTCCATATTTAGCTGTACATTCCGTTCCACTTGTACACGTTCTCAATTCATGACCATCTGCTGGTCGTCCCCATTGGAACAATGAACCATAAGCTAAATAATCATCTTCGTTTTGTGCTTGTTGAGTTGGGTTAAAATTTGCACTGTGTACATTATTATATTCTGCTCCTAGTGTATTATTCAACCATGTTGTTCCATCTGCGGCTACAATAGTGCTATAACAAAAATCATGTTCTCCATCTCCAAATTTAGCATCTTTTACAAGACCTGCTGAAGTACAAGATATATCTGGTCCATGAGAAATATCATCACCTGCAACAAGAGGATCCGTATTATCATCATTTATTTCTACATCATCATTCGTTCCTCCACCATCGGTATCGCCTAGGGTAGGATTTGTTCCAGCTGTATATTCCTGAAGATTTGTTAAGCTATCGGTATCATTATTTCCTGCTGGGTCTAAATTCCCACCATATAAACTTTCCCATGTGTCAGGAAGTCCATCGTTGTCGTAATCAGTAGATCCGCCGCCAGAACCGCCAGCCGATGACCATGCTGAACCATCACTTACAAATAATCCCTTTCCAGAAACAAAAACAAGTGTTCCCTCTGCTAAATTTGCTGGTAAATCTGCCTCTGTTGCGTATGTTGGAATAGTTAAACCATTTGTAAAATTTGCAACTCCATCTCCATTTATAGAGAAATTTCCTTCAAAATTAGCAGTTCTTTGGTCTAATGATCCTAGAGCTGTAGAAAGCGCTAAAATATCATTAGCCTGAATTACCGAGCCAGCTTTAATTTTATCTGCTCCCGGAAGAGACGAAAAATCAAAAGTGGCACTGGTCACTCCTCCCAATATAACTGCTCCAGAAAGCAGTACACCAGAATATTTTTTCATATTTTTCATATTTGTATGTGTTAAAGAATAAAAAATATCTTATATAAAATATTTCTTTGAGTTTTATGACTTCAGAAACTTTTGGTCAAAAATAAATTTTTATAAAAAATTTATATACTAAAATTCACCTTTACTCAGGAAAAAGTAAAAGTGTGTTTTTAAAATACCAAAACAATACGCTATTAAGCCTGTAGCCTGTAGCCTGTAGCCTGTAGCCTGTTAATTATTTGTAAGTTTTGCATTTTGTCAAGTGTTTTTTATGTTTTTGTTTTTAGAACTATTTTTTATAGTTCATATCATTTTATCATGATATAGTTTAACTAACAAGAGATTTTTTACAATTTAAGAAAGATTTATGCAATGCTTGATTTTGAAGGAACAGAAAAAAATGATAAATTTAGATATTTCAGAAAAGTGGACAAAGAAAATTTTAGGATTATAATATTCATATGAACATTACACAAAATACAAAAGAGGTTTTAGAAAATATATATTTATATAAAAATGCAAAACTTGCACTTGCAACCAAAACTCACTTTAAATTTCAAATTTTGCAAAAAGCTTTAGATTGTGACAAAAATATAATTATTGCAGAAAATAGAATTCAAGAAGCAGAAGAAAAAATTGAAATTTTAAATAAATTTCCTCATAAAAAACATTTCATTGGGACTTTACAGTCAAATAAAGTAAAAAAAGCAGTACAAATATTTGACTGTATAGAAACTGTGGATTCTATAAAATTATTACAAAGAATTAATAGAATTGTGAAAATAACAAAAGGTGAAGATTTTAAATTTTCTGTATTTTTAAATATAAATATATCAGAAGATGAAAATAAATCTGGAGTATTACCAACCGATATAAATAATTTTATTTCTGAAATTATTGAAAATATAAAAAATAAACAATTAGAAAACATAAAAATACAAGGATTGTTTACTATTTTAAAATATGATTTATCTGATAGTGAAAAACATGAATATTATGCAAAAATGAAAAGATTGCAAATAAAATTGCAACAAAAAATCCCATCAATAACAGAGTTATCGATGGGAATGAGCCAAGATTATAAAATAGCATTATCTGAAGGGGCTACTATTGTGCGAATTGGTCGTGGTGTTTTTGGTGATCGAAAGAACTATTAAAATTATATTCAGTATTATTAATTTGATTTGTCACTTTTTGTTCTAGGATTTTTTCATATTCTTCCAGCTGAATAGAAAGTTTTTCATCTGATGTTGCCAAAATTCGAGAAGCTAAAATTCCTGCATTTTTTCCAGCACCAACCGCAACGGTTGCAACAGGAATTCCATTTGGCATTTGTACCATAGAAAGTAAGGAATCTATTCCTTCTATTGAGTTTGATGAATTTACAGGAACTCCAATTACCGGCAGTGTAGTAAGAGATGCAACCATTCCAGGTAAATGTGCAGCTCCCCCAGCTCCTGCAATTATTGTTTTAATCCCTCTTTTTTTAGCAGATTTTGCAAAATTAAACATTCGTTCTGGAGTTCTATGTGCAGACACAACTGTTATTTCACATGAAATATTCATTGCATCTAAAAATTCTTTTGCTTGATTCATAATTGGTAAATCTGATGCAGACCCCATAATAATAGAAACAAGCGGAGAAGAAGAACTAGAAATTGAAGTCATAAAATAATGAGAAAATATAAATATAAAAATTATAGCAAAAAAATTATTCTACTTCAAAATTAAACATCATTCCTGCATGTAAATGTTCGGCAATATGACAATGTGCCATCCATTTCCCAACATTTGTTGTATTTAAAAGAATTTCTATTTTTTCTCCAGCTTTTAACAATGTTGTATCTTTCCATTGTAAATTTTCATTTGCTTTACCGTCTCGAGTTAAAACAACAAATCGTTGTCCATGAAAATGAATAGGATGTTGCATTGGATGCATTGATTTTGGATCATTAAATATTTCTATTTTTACAAATTGGTCTTTTTTAAATACCCAATTTATATCCATATTTTTTTTAATATTTTGTGAATTTGTTTCGTCAATGAGCATCCATTCCATCATTTTATCAGTTGAATTTTCATTCATTTGAGGCATTGCATCTTCCCATTCAATTCCACCTTCTTCATCATGACTTGCCCCTATTCCTCCCATTTTTTTTTCTTTCTCATCTAAATTTTCTGGCATTCCTCCCATCATATTTCCTTTTCCATCTTTATGATTTTGCCCCATTCGCATTTCTCCCATTCCTTTCATACCGATAGCAATTCTTAATTTTTTATCTATTGGTTGGTCAAGAAATTTTTGGAAATCATCACGAATAATTTTATAATCTTCTTTATTACTTCGCAACTCACCAACACTATTTTTAGAAATATTTTCTCCAGTTACTACAATTTCTCCAATTTTTTTTCCTCGATGTTCAATTAAATAAATTCCTGTATCTAAAAATTCTGTTTCAAAAATAATTCGTTCTGCTGGTGCAATAATAAAGTCATCAGCTAAAAATTCTTTTTCTCCTCGCCCAATATCTCCACCTACAATTTTTAATTTTTGATTTTTAATTTTAAAATCAAAAGTTCGAGTATTAGCAGTATTGGTTACATAAAATCTAATTTTTTCTCCTGTTTTTGCTTTTAATTGATAATTTTCAGAATTATTAATCAATAAAATATTTCCAAATCTTCCCATCATTGTTTTATTTGTGAAGTCTTTGTAAAATGGATCATTTTCAGAAAAATCATCTAAAACTAAAAATTCTTCACGGTCTACTTCATTCCAATAATTTTCTTGAGTTACATGATAATTTCCATATAATCCCATTTCTTGCGTATAATCTTCACGAATATGTGGGTGATACCAAAAAACTCCACTATCAGGAAAATTTAATTCATAAGTAAAACTATCTCCTGGTTTCATTTCTGGTTGTTTTCCTCCCATTGTGTCTGGTAATCCATCAAAAGCATCATCATCCAATCGTAACCCGTGAGAATGCAATGTTGTATTTACATCTAATTTATTTGTAAGTTTAATTTTAATTTTTGCATTTTTTTCTACTTCAATAATTGGACCCGGAATTTGTCTATTATATGCCAATCTTTTAATAGTTCTATTTCCCATTTCTTGTTGAACCATTTCTGCCGTCATTTCAAAAATATCTCCGTCTTTCAGTTTTACAAGTTTTGTTGGCTCTACTTCTGGTAGTTCAGTTGTGTCATGAGAAAAAATTTCTTTAGAATTTTTAGAATGATTATTCATTTGCATGCAACTTTTTCCATCTGCACTACAGCTTTTACTCTCATTTTCATCTTGCGTCATTTTATGCATTTCTTCATTCTGCATAAATTTCCCATGAATAGCATTTTTAACCGATGGTAATAAATCAAATTTGTGTATTCCAATTGCTGTAATCAGCATTATTGCTATAATAGATAGCATTCCATATATAAAGTTTTTCATAAGTTTTGTTTTTTAAATAAATATAATTTTAGTGCCCACTATGTCCATCATTATCTAATGATTGGTTAATAGATTTTTTTTCAGTATTTTCTGGATTATCAAAATTGTTTATAGTTTTTATTTCTTCATGTTTTTCTATTTCCATTTCTGTATGTCCTCCGTCATCTCCATGACCTCCTTCAGACTGAAGCCCAAAAAATCTAATTGAAATAAAAAACATATAACATACCACTCCAACTGCAACAGATGAAGATATTATATATGTCCAATCTCTAGAAGTTACAGTGTATTCTTTGATAAATGCAAATGTTGCAATCGAAATTACAAATCCAAGAGGTGCAATCCATAAACTTCTTTCTGGTGAATCGATAAAATGTTGTAATCCTCCTGTAAATGCCCCTACGCCTACGGCCATAATTGCAGAAACAATAAGTATTAATATTGAAGAAGTGTGGTTTTCATCTTTTTTTTCTAAATAACTTCCAATGGTAAATGCAATAACTCCAATTCCTGCAAATATTATTGCTCTTGAACCAGAGAAAAATCCATGACTCAGAGATCCTGTAATAAAGGAGACTCCTAAGTATTTTAAAATCATTGCAAAATGATCTTTTCTAAATATTTTACTATTTTCTTTCATAATTTCTTGTTTTAAATAAATATTTATTTTCTTTTATAATTTTGTTTAACAAAAAATAAGCATAATTTTGCTTTATTTTTTATTAATATTATTTTTATTGTTTTATAAAAATTTTCCTACTGCACAACTCGCATAACTCTTTGCTTTTTTAAAAAGAGAGTTTACAGATTCTGAATCTTTTAATGGGTATCCTAAAGATTCTAGTTTTTCTATAACCAGTTTTTTATCTCCATTTTCAAAAGAAATTTTTTGAGTATCTGAAGAAACAGAAATATCTGTAGAGTTTAATTCTTTTAATGCTTTGGTAATGGTTTTTGCACATCCTCCACATTTAATATTAACCACTTCTAATAGTGTTTGATGGTTTGTCATTTTTTTTGTAATAAAATAATAATAATTTGTTTTTTTCATTATTATTTCTAGCAACGCGGTTGTTGAATAGTTTTATTGTCTAAAAATTGGGAGACTATTTTTAGAGATTCTGTGTGTATTAAATTTAATATTATTTTTTTTCTGTGTTTAAAAAAAATTACAGAAAAATATGGTGGAATAATAATCTGATCTGGATTATATGTACGAGAATATAAAACAGAAGTATTTTCTATTGATTCACAGCAATCGTGAGTATCATGAGAATCAGAACTATCATGATATTCATCTTCTGAAAATGCCATCATAGATCCCATTAGAGATAAATGAATGAATAATGCCGAAAGGAATATTGAAATAATTTTTCTCACGCTTGATTGTTAATTTTTTTATCCTGTGTACATTCCAATTCCACCTGCCATATTAATTATATGATGCTGTGGAAGTTGTGGAGTTAATTGTTTTTGAACATATCCAGAAGATCCTCCAGAGTGACAATATAAAACAAAATATGTTCCATCTGGTTGATTTTCAAAAATTTCATTTGAAATGGGAGTGGAGCCTTTTATTGGGTGATTTATCATATCTAAAAGATAAATTTTTCCTCCAGATTTTTCAATTGTTTCTTTATTTTTAAAATATTCATCCCATGTCCATTTTGTAGATCCTGTCATTCCATTTATATTACAAGAATCAGAATTAAACATATCCATTACACTCATATTTTTTTATTTAAATTTTATTAATCATATTTATTAATTCTATTATTAACTTATCATAACTATATTATATTAGTAAAATTAATAAATTTCTACATCTTTATAATAATATTTAATTATATCTTTGTACGAAAATCCTCGTTTTGCCATAGTTTCTGCACCACATCCAGAAAGCCCAACACCATGTCCTTTTAATTCTCCTTTTCCATTTTTACAAAATACATCATTTACACTTTGTAAATATGGTGTGTGTGTCCATCCCCATTTTTCTTTTGCCGAAAAAGTTTTTCCGGCACTTTCAGAAAAAAATGGAGTTTTGACAATTTTATTATTAAAACTTACAACTTCAGATTTAGTTGAATTTACAGCTTGTTCAAATAGAGGTGATCTTTTTTGATATCCGTATCCTCTATATTTTTGAAAATGGTCTGGATTATCATCTCCGTCATATGGCATATTTGGAAATTTTGTATGATTTTTATCCATATAAAATTGAGCATATGTTCGTGAAATAACAGCTATTACCTTTTGTTTTTCAAATGGTGCATTATTTGAAACTTCTGCAATTCCTTTAATATAATCTTCAAGAAGTAATTCGTTTATGATTACTAATTTATTATCGATTATTCTAAATTCTAATGTTCCTAAAAATAAATTATCATGTGTTTTGGGAGCCCACGCAAGCGGTCTTGCCCATGATGCGATTTTCAATGGTGTTTTATAATTTTCATTTGAAATTCTGATTTTTTTAACAGCTACATTATTTATAAATAACTCGGTTTTTTGAGAATTTTTATTTTTTTGAGTTGTAATAATTACTCGTTTTTTCTTTGTAATATTTGTATCAGTTAAATTGCTTATTTCTATATTCATATTATTTCCTTTTATTTGCACCATATCAGAAGAATATGAAAGTTTTATTCTGATATTTTCTTTTGGTGGTAAAATATGAGATTTTTGAGTTTGTGTTACTTTATTATTTTTATAATTTGTATTATTACTTAAATTTTTATTTAAATCTCCAAGAGTAGGTCTAGAAATTAAACTTGCTTGAACCGATAAAACAGGTATTTGAAGCAGAGAAACGGTTGAAATTGGTGTAGGGGTAGGTGGTTGTGTTGCAAAATTATTTGTATATTCAGGAATTCCATACGGATTATAATATGCTGGAATATCTCCAAAATTTTTTCCAATAAATGTATCTCTAATATTTTGAAGGTATTTATATACATTTTTTCCAGGACAAAGCGTATTTCCATAATCTTTATGTCCAACAAGATTTGGAGTATTTTTCCCAATAAAATATGAAGAATCTGATGGATTAATATGATATTTTTTTGACAATCCGGTAATAAGTCTTTTTAGTGCAATCATTTGAGCTTTATTCATTGTTTCATCTTCATAATTTCCCATTAAAGAAATTCCAATAGTTTGCGTATTTGCACAATATGCATGCCCTCCTATTACAAAATCTCCACCAGCTCGCCCTTCATAAATAGCTCCAGATTTTGAAATTAAGAAATTATATCCAATATCACCCCATCCTTTTGTTGATGAATGAAATTTATATGTTGCACGCATAATTTCTTCTGGTGTTTTTCCAATATATTTTGAATTATTTGTTCCTGTGTGATGAATAATTATTTTTTTTATTTCTGGAGAATATTGATATTGCCATTTTAATTTTCCATTTTCATCAGAAAAAACTTCTTCTGATTTTATAAAATCTTTAGGATTTTGTGAATAACTTTCATTACACGCTTTTGCTCGTGCACTTAATGCTGTATTTGGAGATGGTTTATATGTAGGTATCGGTTTATTTGGATCAATATATCTATATATTTCATTTGCACCCCATTCTTCTCTTTTTATAATTCCGTTTTCTCGAAAAAAAGTATTGTCTCTTGTATATCCTAAATTTTGAATATCTGAATTATTTTGAGAATAAAGAGATGCAGTTGTGTTTTCTAAAATATCATCTTTTAAAAATATAAATTCTACATTCTTATTTAAATTATTTTTATTGATAAATTTAGTTTTAAACATAAAATGTTGAGAAGTGTTTTTTATAAATAATAAATCTGAATATAAAAAACTTTCTTCATTTGTTTCAGAAATATCAGTTTTACTATCTGTATTAAAATTGAGCATATGCCATGAATTTCCAGAATTTTCTGAAAATAATATAATAGGAGAAATATTATCAGAATTTTTAATTTTTACAGCAACTGAATCATATGAGTTTGATAATTCAAAATTTATATTTTCATCTTGGGTTATTTGAAAAATATGATTTGCTCCTTGTGTAGTATCTGAAATATTTAAATATGTCTTATTATTATTTTCTGAAGAATGAAAAGCATAAGTAAAAGTATTTTCACTAAGTATACTTACTGCTATCTGTAAAAATATTATTAAAAAAATAAATGATATTTTAAAATTTTTATTTGTTTTTTTAATTTTGCTGAAAAAGCTGAAAGAATGAAGCATTTTTTAATATAAATTTATAATAATTATGTAAAAATTGTATAATATTAAGTTTAAATGAGAAAGTTAAAATATTCTCTTGAATTCTATTTCATATATTAGTACAATGATATGATATCAAAAAAATATCTAACCAAATACATATGAATATCAAACAAAAAAATATGGAAAAAATACTTAAAAGAACTTATTTAGGAGTTTTCTCTGTTGCACTAGTGGGTGGAGCAGTTTTTGGAGTTCAGCAATTGAATACTCCAAATCTTGAGAAAGAAAAAGATTATTTAGCTGAATTTCTTGAAAATTCTAAAATTAAAAAATCTAATTTAACTGCTGATTTTTTAACAGGAACTATAAATCCATACGATGGACCAGAAATGTCACAAGCTGTAAAGGATTGTGTTAATAATGCACCATTTTCATTGAATGAAGGAATTTTTTATGGAAAAGTGAATATGCCTGGTTTGGTTGATTTAATGAATAGAAAAAATAATGGAGAATTTACAAATAAAGATATTGTTGCAGAAATTAATGATGTTTTTGGGTACGCGATGCGTAATTCTCAAATTAATTGGGATTGGATTCCAGATGCTGAAGTAAGTGAGGATTCACGATATGAATTTTATGTAACACCTGGTACAGAAAATATGTGGGCTTGTTATTTTAAAACAGTAGAAGATGGGCAAAATATTAAATTTTTCTCAAATTTTTTTGAGGATTATCCAAAATCATATTATACAGATGTAAAACTTCCTTCTAGTGGAAAAGTTATTAATGGACATGGAAGAAGAGGGGATAAGATAGAAATTACTTCTGAAATAGTGTCTGGTGAAGATATAACATGTACAACTGTTGTGCGTGAAGATGATACATGGTCTTGTAATTTTGAAACTCCTGCGAAAGATGGAGCAACAATTAATGTAAAACTTACAAATATTGATGAGTCTGGAAATGTAATAGATACTGTTGTTTCAGAAAAAGAAGATGCAATTGATAATACATTACCAATTGAAACTCCTGTGCCTACGCAAGAAGTTACACCAATTCCGACATCAACTTTAGAAGCTACAAGAACTCCAGTTCCTACTGTTGTAGGAACACCGACGCCATTTCCAACGGTTGCTCCAAATCCAAACGGGGATATTGATAATGATGGAATTCCTGATGATAAAGATGCCGATATGGATGGAGATGGAGTAAATAATGAAGATGAAGTTCTTCTTGGTTTGGATCCAACAGAGATTGATACTGATAATAATGGAATTTCTGATGCAGCAGAAGATGCTGATAATGATGGAATTACAAATGGGCAAGAGTCAAATCAAAATTCTCTAACAAAAACAGATACAGATGGAGATGGAATTCTAGATGCTTTAGATTCAGACTCTGATGGGGATAGTATTCCTGATGTTAAAGAACAAAGATCGGATAAAGATGGTGATGGAATTCCAAATTATTTAGATTTAGATTCAGATAATGATGGTATTTTAGATAAAGATGAAGGTCAAACAGATACAGATGAAGATTTTAATCCAAATTATTTAGATGAAGATTCTGATAATGATGGAATTTTAGATAAAAATGAAGGATTAGATGATTCTGATAATGATGGAATTCCAAATTATTTAGATGAAGATTCAGATAATGACGGTATTTTGGATAAAAATGAAGGATTTGAAGACTTAGATGGAGATGGAAAACCAAATTTTTTAGATACAGATTCTGATGGAAATGGAATTTTGGATAAAAATGAAGGCTTGGAAGATATTGATGGAGATGGGAAGCCAAACTTTAGAGATTTAGACAATGATGGTGATGGAATCGAAGATTCTATTGAAGGTGCTGATGATACAGACGGAGATGGTGTTCCAAATTATTTAGATACAGATTCTGATAATGATGGAGTTTTGGATAAAGATGAACAAGCTGGAGATTCAGATGGAGATGGTATTCCAGATTATATTGATAATAATGATAAAGATGGTCCAACTGGAGATGCTGATGAAGATGGAATTCCAAATAATACAGATACAGATGATGATAATGATGGAATTTCTGATGCAGATGAAAAAATATTAGGTTCTGATCCTCTTATTGATAATACTACTCAAGATACAGATGGAGATGGTATTTTAGATAGGGATGAATCTGATGAAACATCTCAAGCTGTAACAGATACCGATGAAGATGGAATTATTGATGCAAAAGATACTGATAGTGATGGAGATGGCATTTTAGATAAAGATGAAGGATCTGAAGATATTGATAATGATGGTATTCCAAATTATAAAGATACTGATAGTGATGGAGATGGCATTTTAGATAAAGATGAAGGATCTGAAGATACTGACAATGATGGTATTCCAAATTATAAAGATACTGATAGTGATGGAGATGGAAAACTTGATGCTGTTGAAGGAGTTTTAGATACAGATGGTGATGGAATCCCAGACAATATAGATAGTAATGATACAGATGGACCAACTGGAGATGTTGATTCAGATGGGTTAATTAATTCTATTGATACAGATGATGATGCTGATGGTGTAAATGATGCAGATGAGCTTGCAATTGGAACAGATCCATATGATACAGATTCTGATAATAATGGTGTAAATGATGGTAAAGAAGATGCTGATGGAGATGGTGTAATTAATGCTAATGAATCCGATGAAAATTCTTCAACCATTACAGATACAGATGGAGATAATATACCAAATGTAAAAGATGAAGATAGTGATGGAGATACAATTCCAGATTCAGTAGAAGGAAATGCAGATACTGATAATGACGGAACTCCAGATGTGAGAGATTTAGATTCTGATGGAGATTTTATTCCAGATTCAGTAGAAGGAAAAGATGATTTAGATGGAGATGGTGTTCCAAATTTCCAAGATTTAGATAGTGATGGTGATGGACTTCTTGATTCTATAGAAGGGCAAGCTGATATTGATGGAGATGGTATTATTAATGCATTAGATACAGATAGTGATGGAGATGGAAAGCCTGATCAATCTGAAGGATTTACAGATAGTGATGGAGATGGTGTTCCAAATAGTTTAGATTCAAATGATAATGATGGTCCAACTGGAGATTTTGATGGTGATGGTATTCCAAATAACAATGATGATGATCCTGCAAATGAAGATACAGATGATGATAATGATGGAATTTCTGATGCAGATGAATTGATATTAGGAACTAATCCATATGATGCAGATTCTGATGATGATGGAGTATTAGATGGAGATGAAGATTCTAATAATAATGGGATTCCTGATAAAAAAGAGTCTGATGCTAATTCTCCAACTTCTACGGATACAGATGGAGATGGAATTATTGATATAAAAGATGAAGATTCAGATAATGATGGAATTTTAGATAAAGATGAAGGTTCTGCAGATACTGATAATGATGGAACTCCTGATTTTCAAGATACAGATAGTGATGGAGATGGAATTTTGGATAAAGATGAAGGTTCTGATGATTTAGATGGAGATAATATTCCAAATTATCTTGATACAGATAGTGATGGAGATGGTATTCCAGATAGTACAGAGGGAAATAAAGATACAGATTCTGACGGTATTAAAGATTATAAAGATACAGATGATGATGGAGATGGTGTTCCAACAAAAACAGAAGGAAGTTCTGATATTGATGGAGACGGTATTCCAGATTATTTAGATGATAATCCAAATGATGGAGCAGGTGGAGATTTTGATAATGACGGAACTCCAAATAATATTGATACGGATGATGATAATGATGGAGTTTCTGATAGTGATGAAATTGCATTAGGAACAGAAGTATATAATGCTGATACTGATAATGACGGAATTCCTGATGGTTTGGAGGATGCTGATGGAGATGGGCTTACAAATGCTCAAGAGTCAGATCAAACTTCGTCTAATAAAACAGATACCGATGGAGATGGAACAATAGATGCTGTAGATACAGATTCAGATGCAGATACTATTCCAGATTCTATAGAGGGTTTTGGTGATATTGATGGAGATGGACAACCAAATTTTAGAGATTTAGATTCTGATGGAGATGGTATTGCAGATTCTATGGAAGGAAGTGGTGATTTGGATAATGACGGAATTATTAATTCACAGGATACAGATTCTGATAATGATGGAAAAGGAGATTTAGCAGAAGGAACAGGAGATGATGATGGGGATGGTATTTCAAATTATCTTGATGAAAATGATGTAGATGGTCCAACTGGGGATTTAGATGGAGATGGAGTAAGTAATAATGTTGATACAGATGATGATGGAGATGGTATTTCTGATGTAGATGAAAATGCTTCTGATTTATCAGCAATAAATCCAGATACAGATGGCGATGGTATTAATGATGGATATGAAGATACAGATGGAGATGGAATATTAAACAAAGATGAGTCTAATGAAAATTCAAATGTATTAAGTGATACAGATAATGATGGAATTGCAAATTTTGCAGATACTGATAGTGATAATGATGGAATTCTAGATTCTATTGAAGGAAATGTGGATTCTGATAATGATGGAATTATAGATTCTTTAGATACCGATTCAGATAATGATGGAATTTTAGATAAAATAGAAGGTTCTAGTGATATTGACGGAGATGGAAAAGAAAACTTTAGAGATACCGATTCAGATAATGATGGAATTTTGGATAGTGCAGAAGGAATTGTAGATTCAGATACTGATGGATTGATGGATTCACAAGATACCGATTCAGATAATGATGGAATTCCAGATTCTGTAGAAGGAAGTGAGGATAGTGATAATGATGGAAAACCAAATTATAAAGATACGGATTCAGATAATGATGGAATTTTGGATAAAGATGAAGGTTCTGGAGATACAGATGGAGATGGTATTCCTAATTATAAAGATACAGATTCTGATGGAGATGGTATTTTAGATAATGTTGAAGGTTCTGGAGATATTGATGGAGATGGTATTCCAAATTCACAAGATTTAGATAGTGATGGAGATGGTATTTCTGATGAAAACGAAGGTGCTTTAGATAGTGATAATGATGGAATTATTAATTCACAAGATACAGATAGTGATAATGATGGAATTCCAGATTCTGAAGAAGTAGGAGATGATGCTACAAATCCAGAAGATACAGATAATGATGGAATTCCAAATTATCTTGATGAAGATAGTGATAATGATGGAGTGTTGGATAGTGTAGAAGGAAATGGAGATGCAGATGGAGATGGTATTCCTGATTCACAAGATACCGATTCAGATAATGATGGAATTTTGGATAAAGATGAAGGAAATGGAGATGCAGATGGAGATGGTATTCCTAATTCACAAGATACCGATTCAGATAATGATGGAATTTTAGATAAAGATGAAGTTGGTTCAGATTCTGCACATCCAACAGATACAGATAATGATGGAACTCCAGATTACCTTTCTGTTGATTCTGATGGAGATGATATTAATGATAACATAGAAGTAGGATCAGATCCTGAAAATCCAATTGATACAGACGGAGATGGAATTCCAAATTATAAAGATACAGATAGTGATGGAGATGGAAAATCTGATGAAGAAGAAGGTGCAGAAGATACAGATAATGATGGAATTTTAAATTATCTTGATGAAAATGATAATGATGGTCCTGCTGGAGATCCAGATGGAGATGGTATTGCAAATTCAGCAGATACAGATGATGATGGAGATGGAGTAAGTGATAGTGATGAAGCTATTCTAGGAACAAATCCTTTATTACAAGATTCAGATAATGATGGAATAAATGATGGAGATTTAGATACAGATTCAGATGGTATTACAAATGCTGATGAATCAGATGCAACTTCATCTGTTGTTACAGATACAGATTCAGATGGAATTATTGATGCAAAAGATACAGATAGTGATGGAGATGGTATTCTTGATTCTGTAGAGGGAAATACAGATACAGATGCAGATGGAATTCCAAATTTCCAAGATACCGATTCTGATAATGATGGAATTTTGGATAAAGATGAAGTAGGAGCAGATCCTGAAAATCCACTTGATACAGACGGAGATGGAAAACCGAATTATATAGATACTGATTCTGATGGTGATACAAAACTTGATAAAGATGAGGGTGCTGGAGATGTGGATGGTGACGGAATTCCAAATTATCTTGATGATGAAGAAGGTCCAGTTACTGCTCCAAATCTTGTAGATGCATCAGATACAGGAGTAAGTAATACAGATAATATTACATCTGATACAACTCCAGAATTTACACTTACATGTTTAAGTGCTGGTTCAACACTTACATTGTATTCAGATGGAACAAATATTGGAACTGCGACATGTGATACTGCAGATTCTACACCAGCTATTACAGCAAATGTTGAATTGGCAGATGGAGATCATGTTATAAATTATACAGAAACTATAGAAGGCGTAGCATCACCTTTATCACCAAATCTTACTGTTACAGTTGATGCAACTATTGCAACTGCAGATGCACCAAATCTTAAAGATGATTCTGATACAGGTGTGAGTAATACAGATAATATTACATCTAATACTACCCCAAGTATTGAGGTTGTATGTAAAGAAGCTGGTTCTGTTATTGCACTTGTTGTAAATGGAGATGATACAACGACTGCAACATGTACAAATGCAGGAGATATAGTTACTCTTACTCCTACCACAGAATTAACAGATGGAACATATCAACTTGCAAGTAAAGAAGTTGATTTAGCAGGAAATGAATCTGTAGTTTCTTCAACAGCAGAAGTAATTATTGATACAGCAACAGAAGTTTCTATAGTATCTCCTACAAATGGAAATCCAATAATAGGAACAGGAGAAAAAGATGCAACTGTTATTACGACAACAACAAGTGGTTCAACATGTACTACAGTTGTTGATTCAGATGGAAATTGGTCTTGTGTATTATCTCCAGAGCCAACAAATGGCGAAAATATTTCAATTACATCTACAGATATTGCAGGAAATGAAAAAACAGCGACAACAACTGTTACTCTTTCTGCTCAATCTGCACCAGATATGACAGATGAAACTGATTCAGGAGTTAGTAATACAGATAATATTACATCTGATACAACTCCAGATATAAAAACTCAATGTACTCAAGAAAATGCAACAATTACTGTATATGCAAATGATGTTTCAGTAGGAACAGCAAGCTGTTCATCAGATGCAGATGAGCCAATTATTACAATAAATCCAGCACTTACGGATGGAGATTATTCTATTACATTTACAGAAACCCCTGAAGGAACAGAGTCTGATAAATCTCTAGCTCTTACTGTTATAATTGATTCTACAATCACAGATCCCGCAGTTGGTCCAAATATGACAGATGCAACCGATTCGGGTTCAAGTCATGCAGATAATATTACTTCTGATACAACCCCAGACATTAGTCTTGTTTGTACGGAAAAAGATTCTACATTAACTATTTATGTTGATGGTGTAGCAAATACGACTGCAACATGTACTGCAGACACAGATACTCCAGTTGTTACAATAAATCCAGCACTTACAGATGGAAATTATGTAATTACAGTGAAAGAAGTTGATTTAGCAGGGAATGAGTCAAATGCATCTCCTGATACAAATATTACAATTGATACTGTTGTAGAAGTAACGCTTACAGATCCAACAACAGGTAATCCTGCAAGAGGAACTGCAGATCCAAATTCTACAATTGTTGTAACAACTCCAAGTGGTGCTACATGTTCAACAACATCAGATGTTGATGGAAAATGGGAATGTGTTCTTGATCCAGCAGCAACAGAAGGAGAAACTGCTACAGCTACAGCAATAGATGTTGCAGGAAATGAAGCAACAGTAGATTCAACAGTTGAGCTGTGTGCAGAATCTAATTATGGAACAGCTACTTATGGTTCAAATGCTTATGGAGAAGATTGTAATCAACCACCAGAAGGTGTAGATGATACGGCAGAAACAGCAGGAACTCAAATGGTTTCAATTGCAGTTTTGGATAATGATACAGATGCAGAAGATGATGAATTGTTTATTTCTTCTATTAGTCAAAATCCAGCAAATGGTACTGTTGAAATTAATGGTAAAAATATTGAATATACTGCAAATTCAGGATTTGAAGGAACAGATACATTTAAATATATTCCAAAAGATGGAAAAGATGGTTCAGAGGCTACGGTTACGGTAACAGTCAATGCTACAAATAATGAATATGATAATGCAGAATATGGAAATTCTAAATATGAATAAGATATTTAAAATATTATAGTTATATAAACTACCAGAAAAGATAATTTCTTTTCTGGTAGTTTTTTTTATATTCTAGAATAGAAACGAACAAGGTAGTAAAATAGAAATGAATTAATCTAAACTATTTTACCACCTATGTTCATGAGTAATTTTTAAAGAAATAATTCAAGATACTCTTGATGATATAGTGCATAAATTAAACACTAGACCACGAAAATTATTAAATTTTGAATCACCACTTTCTGTTTTTACTTCTTGTTCGGTTTAGTTCTTGAATTTAGGTTCCGTTAAATATGGTTCCATATATTAGGCATGTATTTTTAGAAATATCAAAAAATAATTTTATAGTGAGTTTGGTTTGGGATTATTACCGTCTGATACAGAATAAAAAAACCACAACATTACTCCAAAAAATATAGAAATATCGGCTATATTAAAAATTGGAAAATGTAATGTAAAAAAAATATTGTGATAAAAATACAAAAAATCTGTAACATGTTGGGATATAATTCTTTCCCATAAATTCCCACTTGCCCCTGCTAGTAGCAAAGTAGTTCCCCATTTTTCTCCAACAGAAATTTCTTCAAAATAATTTCTAGCCCACCAAAAAATTCCTCCCAGCATTAGTCCTCCAGATATAATTTGTAAAAAATATGGAACAGGTGCAGAAAATGCAACTCCTGTATTGAATGCCAATTTTAAATTAAATAAATTTGGAATAATTTCTATGCTTTTAAAATCTGATAAAAATATTTTTGCTAAAATTTTTGTAATAAAATCTAAAAAAAATATTATGCAAAATGCAAAAATATATTTTGAGTAAAATAAGAATAATGATTTAAGGTTTAGTTTCATGGTGTTTTTTTTAAATGGTTGAAAATAAAATTTTTTGTATAAGTAGAGGTAAAGTTTTTATGCTCATTGAGCCACTGATGAAGAGGTGTTTTTTCATACAATAAATTCACTTTCGTTTCCTTGTTCAGTTAGAATAAATAATTTTTCTTTAGCTCTCGTAATAGCTACATAAAAAAGTCTTTTTTCTTCATCTAAAATTTTATCATGCGTTCGTCCAAAGATCTCAAATAATTCATTTGATGGATGAATTGATGGAATTGTTTTTTCGCAAATATCAAGAGGTATTACAATATCTGCTTCAAGTCCTTTTGAAGAATGCATTGTTTGAAATTTTAAATTATTAGGAAATTTAATTTCTTTTACTTTTAAAACTTTTGCTAAATAAGAATCTTCTTTATTAAAATCTTTATCAAAAAATTTATATAAATCTAATCCTTTTAATCTTTTTTTTCTGGCAAGAAATAAAAAAGATTTATCTGGATTATTTTCTATAATTTCAAAACATTTTTTTAAATATCTTACTTTTATATAATCGCTAGATGATAAGAATTTTTCATCTTTTTCTTTTGTATCTATTCTGAAATATTCTTTAAATTCATTGTCTGCGTCTGCTTTTTTATTTCTTGCATTATTTTCTATATAAACTTTATCAATATATATATTTTTAATTTCTCCTTTATTACGTTTGTTGTTTTTTGATTCTTTTCCAATAAAAGTTTTCTTATATTTTTTTGCAAAATTATTTCCATTTTCAATAACTTTTAGAGTACTTCTGTAACAAGTTGAAATTATTCTTGTATTAGCTTTTTCTTTAAACTTTCTAAAAAATTTTTCATCAGAACCTGCAAATCCGTTTATAAGTTGCCAATCATCACCAACGCAGAATAAATTTACATTTTGATTTTTATCTCTAATTACATCAATTAAATTTTGAAACAATTGTGAAAAATCTTGAAATTCATCAATTAAAATATGTTTAAATTGAGATACACAAAATTCTCCATTTTTTATTTTCTGTATCGCTTTTGACACTAAAATATTAAAATCTATTTTTTTTTCTTTTTCTAATTCTGCTTTATATTTTTCGTAGATTTTCAGTCCTATTTCACAAAATACTTTTTGTTTTTCATTATATATACCCTTTTTTAACTCCTCAGTTAAATCTTTCTCTTCCCATTCAAGTTTTTGCATCCAACCAATAAATTGACAAATCAATGTATTTAATCGTGTAAATAATTGCTTCTCCCAAGCTTTTTTGATTAATTCGTTTGTTGATAATTTTTTACATTTTATTCCTTTTTTTTCTAATCTTGATCTTAAAATTTTCTCAAATTCAAATCTTTGTTCTTTTATATCTAAAGCATAATCTATATCACAAATAGAAGTCTCTATAAATTTATCTTTATATTTATCATTATTTTTAAAATAATTTCGTTTATTTGCCATTTCTTTTTTGTACTCCTCCCATGTTTTTGTCCAGAAATCAGGAACTTCTTTTTTAGGGTCATTTTCATCAATCCCCCAATGCTCTAAAATATATTTTTTATCACCAACTTTTATTGTAAAATCAGGATGATAATAACTCTTCTCATCTAGTTTTTCCCAACTAAATTGTTGTTCATAGTAAAATTCAATACCGTGTTCAAAAAGAAAATCCGCAATCCATTTTTCACCTCTGGATTTCACATTTACTCCACTTAATGTTGTTTCTGTTTGATTTCGTAAATATAAATATCGTTCTTTTTTATTTTCAAAAGATTTAGTTTCAGATAAGTTTTCATCTAACTTTTCATATTCTTCTCGAAAAAAATTATAAATTTTTTTTTTAAATTCAGGATATTTTTTTTCATAGTCTTCAATTATTTTTTTTACAAAATCTGAGTATTTTTTAGGAGAAAACTCTCCATCATTATCAAATAAAACAGATCCTTTTTCAGGAGAAACAATTAACCAACATAAACTATGAAAAGTTTTTGCATTCTGAAAATCTGGAATAAATTTTTGTATTCTTTTTTTCATATTTTCTTCAGCACTTTTATTAAAACACAGTACTAAAATTTCACCTGGTTTTACATCATATTTATTTACTAAAAAGGCAACTTTTCCAGAAATTGTTTGTGTTTTTCCTGATCCTGCACGAGCTGAAACTAAAATATTTTTTCCTAATGCTCCAATTGCTTCTGCTTGCTCTAAATCAGGAGCATTCTCAATTATTCCCTTTTTTACAAATTTTTCTTCAAAATATTTTTGAATATTTTTCGCTTTTTCTTTTTCGTATGTCAATTTAGTAAACGGAGGTTTATTAAAAACTTTTTTATTTTCAATAAATAATTTATCTGCTTTAAAAAAATCAAAAGACTCAAGAATTGGAAGGATTTCTTTTACTATAACTTTTTGTTTTTTTTCTCTTTTTTCTCTTTTTTCTCTTTCAATAAATTTAATATTTATTCTTTCGTTAGCAATTTTCTTTTTAATATACTTAATCCTAGACCACAAAATATCTTTAATTTCTTCTAACTGATCCGAATTTAATTTGTTTTTTGACTCTAAATAAATTCTTATTGCTATAAATTCTTTATCTCTGCTATTTTTTTGATTTGGTAATTTTTTTTTAATTCTGTCGATTATATTTATAAATTCTTTACTTTTAATTTCTTTTTTCATATACTAATTTTAAATTTTTTATTTTAACAATTTAATACCTTTATCTAAACATTCTCTTAAATTTGTTTTTCCGATAGAATCTAATTTATTACCATCTTGATTTTTTCTAACTTCTAAAATAAATTCTCCTCCATATTTTTTTAGATATTCAGTAAATGATCCAGAAGATTTTTTATCTATATTTTTTAGAGAATGCTCATGTGCACCAATAATAACTAAATATTCTCCTTTATTTTTTATTGCTATTTTATTTTCTAAATTTTTAGCATTAGACTCTGTTTCTTTATATTCTAATGCAATAATTTCATAAGTAAAACTTATCTTTTCAAGATTTTCATTTATTTGTTTAAATATTCCATTAATATATTTTTCTTTTAAAGAACTATTTCCAAATAAAAAGACTGTTATATTTTTATCTTGATAACTTTCTAATGTAATAAAATTATCATTATTAGATAATTTTTCATTCTTTTTCTTTAATTCGTTAATTTCAAAATAATATTTATTCTCTGCTTTCTCAACCGCCCTATCTTTCTCATTTTCAAACCTTTGCTTTTCTTTCTTTAAATTTTCATCATACTCTTTTTTAAAGCTCTCAATCTTGTCCTTAAACTTCTTTTCTTTCTTATTTATTTTATTCTCTAACTCCTTCTTTTCTTTCTCTAATTCTTCAATTTGTTTTTGTAATTTTTCTTCTTGATTGGTTGATTTTTCAAATATCCTTAGGATACTTTTTTTACGTCTCAAGTCTTTTCGCAATTTAGAAATTTTTTCTTCTTTTTCTGAAATTTCATTTTTTAATTCTTTTTTTTCTTCTTCAAAATTTGTTATTTTACTTTCTAAATTTTCAGTGCTTTTTAGTTTTTGTTTATATTCTAGTAATTGTTTTTTTAGCTCAAAATTGTCCTCTTGAGTTTCAAAAACTGTAAATTCAAAAGGCTTTTTTATTAAAATTTTACTATTTTTTTTGAAAAATTCTTTATACCGTAAATTTTCAATATTCAAGACAATAAGTTTTTCTTTGGCTCGTGTTAAAGCTGTATAAATCAATTCATCATTATCTTCCCACGATTGAATAATTAAGATAAGAGTATCTGCTTCATACCCTTTAAAACTATGAATTGTAGAAAGTTTAATTCCTTCTTTTGTAAGAGAAAAATTTGATTGTAAACTCGTCTTTTTTTCTCCTTTTTTTGCTTCTCGTTGATTTTTTGGAAATTTTTCTGTGTGTTTTAAAAATTCCTTAGAAAGAAAAGTTGTAATTGTTTTTCTCTTTGTTTCACGAATTTTAAAATCAATATCTTGAAGAATATTTTCTCTGTAAGACACTACTGCTGCATTTTTTGTATTTGCTTGTAATAAATCAATAATTTTTTGAGTTAATTGATCAACTGAATTGGTTTTTTTATAAAATTGAAAATATAAAATTTCTCCTGTAAAGAGTTCTTGTTGAGCTGAAGTAATTTCTTCTATTTCATTGTATTCTTCTTTTAAAAAATATTTTTGAAAATTTGTTGCAAGCTCTGCAATTTTAGGAAACATTCGAAAAGTTGTTGCTTCGGATAAATTACTCCATTCTTCTTCTGAAAAAATCTCAAGATTTTCTTTTCCATAAATTCCTTGTTTTTCGTCTCCAAAAACAACAAATTCCCCATCATCTGCAAGAAAAATTTCTTTTATAAGTGTAATTTTTTCATTATCCCAATCTTGAATTTCATCAATAAAAATTGCTTTATATTTGGGTAAAATATTTTTTTTATCATGAAATGTTTTAGAAATTTCTTCTAAAGTTGGAAAATTTGACATTCCTAATAACGCATTATTGTTTTGTGCTGAAATAAAATTATCAACATTATCAATGCAAAAACGAGAATAATTATAAGATCCGCTTAAATTCCATATTACATTTTTAATATGAGAAACAATCGATTTATTGTAAGTCAAAATCAAAACTTTTTCTTTAGTTCTTTCATAAGCATTAATTGCCCGTTGAGCAAGAACCAGCGTCTTTCCTGCCCCTGCAACTCCTTTGATTTTTTGAATTTTCCCTTCAATACTTTTAGAAAGATTTTTTTGTTTTTGTGTAAAATCTTTAAATTGAGGAATAGAATTATTTTTTATTTCCAAAACAAGATTTCTTTCTTCTAAATACGCTAAAAATTTTGTTTGTAAGTTATTATCAAGCATTAGTCCTTCATAACTTGGTTTTAAGAAATTTTTTAATGAGCATTTATAGTTATTTTTTGAATCTTCAAGGGAATCATTACACCAAATTAAACTTTGCATTAAAGAATATCCTTTTGAATTATTTTTATATAATTCTATTAATTCCGGTATATACCTATCTGTAATATCATTTTTTACTTTTTTTACTGCATTTTTACAAAATTCTTTTTGAGAAAAATTTTCGCAAACTTTTATTAACAAAACTTTTTCTCCTTCTTTTAAAACAACAAAATCAATTTGAGAAGACTCAAAAAATGGCTTACAAAAAACTTGATAAGAATCATCTAAATTTTTTTTCAAATACTCTAAGCATGATTGTTCATTTTCAGTTATTAGTTTTTCTGCGTTGTAATAATTCATATAACATATTTTATATTCACCCTACCCTCTCAAATTAACCCAAACAGATTCTTCAGAAAAAATTTCTTCTTCTCCTGCATCTACTTTTTTTGCTAAATCCAACATTTCTTTTGCATGATTTGGATTAAAATCTTTTGACCCCAGCCCGTATATAAATGGGACAATAGTTGGTTTGTTTTCGCCATCATACATTGCACTTTTTACTTCCATAGAAAGCGGTGCCGATTCTCCTCCTGCTGGTGAAGTTTTATCCATAACCATCACAATTTTTGCATCTTGTAACATTTGTCGCACGTATTCGCTTGGAAATGGTCGATATGTTCGAAGTCGTAAAATCCCAGCTTTAATTCCGTTTTTTCGCATTTGGTCTACTGCATTTTTAATAGTTCCAAAAGATGACCCCATTTGCACATATACAAACTCTGCATCGTCCAATAAATAATCTTCTCCAAAACTTGAATAATTATAATTTTCTGATCTTCCAAATTTTTTATTAAAATCTGATCCAATTTTAGAAATTACTTCATATGCATTTAAAAGCCCTTGAAGCTGATTTCTTCTTGCTTCTTGGTAATAATCTGGACGAGTTGCCCCACCATATGAAACGGGGTTGTCGATATCAAGTAATGCATTTTTAATATTTGCTTTTCCAATAAATTCTTTCACTTTTTTATCTGATTCTACTGCAATTTCTTGATGTGTATGCGTTACCAAAAATGCGTCCATGTTAATCATTATAGGAGTTCGAACATCGTCATGTTCTGCAATTAAAAATGATTGAAGTAATAAATCGTACATTTCTTGTGCATCTTTTGCATACATTTGAATAAATCCACAATCTCTCTCTGCTAATGAATCTGAATGGTCGCAATGAATAGAAAGTGGCGCACCTAATGCTCTATTTCCATTTATCAAAACAATTGGAAGTCGCAATCCAGATGCATTCCATAATACTTCACTCATAAGTTTTAATCCTTGCGATGCCGTCGCGGTCATAACTCTCCCACCTGCGGCACAGGCCCCAACACATGCCGACATTGCAGCATGCTCACTTTCCACAGTCATAACTTCACTTTGAACCAATCCATTATTTACATATTTTGTAAAAACTTCAAAAATATATGAAGTTGGGGTAATGGGATATGCAGGAACAACTTCTGGGGCAATTTGTCGCATAGCTTCTGCCGCAGCATGATTTCCGTCTAAAATTTTTAATTCACTCATGTTTTTTTGTAAAATATAAAATATTTTTTTAATTATATATAATAATAATACAAAAAATTAGATTTTTTTACTATTTAAATTCATTTTAGGATTTTTTTATTTAATTTTTTATGTTGCAATATTCTTCTCCTGTATTTTCAATTTCTTTTAATTTTGTAATTTCAATACTTTTAAATTCTGTTAAATCTGGAGTGTATATTTCTAATCTTTTATCTAAGGAATTAAATGTATTTTGTGTAAAATCTTTTGTTTTTTTTTTCATATTCATATGTTATTTTAAAAAAGAATGTGAATAGATAAAGGCTTAAAAGTTTTTTCTAAATGTAAAAAAATTGCTTTTCTTGTTTCTTACACAATTATTATTTTATATTGTTACTATGAATTTGTTAAAAAAAATATCAGCAGGAGTTGGACTTGCTTTGTTCTTCGTTGTTGGAAGTGCGTTTTCTGTGCGAGATGATGTATTTTCAGCTGGTCCTCCTGTCTGCTCTAATGAAGTAGGGCATGAGTGTGATTTAATTATAAACAAGGTTGAGTTTGTTAGTAATTCTAAGTTTGAAATAGAGGTTGAAAATAAAGGTGTTGGAGTTGTGCAAAACTCTAATATAGATTTTACTATTAGATTAGAGTCAAAAAATAATAGTAACGGATATGTATATCTTGGAGCTTTAAATCCTGAAAATACAATGTCTAATCCGTATAAGTTTCATAGAACTGTAGATCTTGATGCGTTTAATCAGTATGTTGCTGAAGATCAATATACTGTTACTATTAATATTAATACTCATGAATGGGAAATAGAATCAGAGCCTAATGCATACGACAATAACACTTATAGTTTTGATATTGATACAAGATTACCAGGTTATGATCAAATAGGAGGTGTTGCATATCCACAAAATATTTTTCCAGATCGTTATGCAACAGTTTATGAAGATGAAAACACTCTTTTTAAATTTGAAAAAGGAGAGGTGTATTTAAAAGATGGAACAATGGTTACAAATAATTTAAGCCATAGTTTTTGCATCCGCCCTATTGATTTTTCAGAAAGTGAAAGTTTTTGTTTTACAGATCAAAATATTGATACGCATACATTAGAACCTCATAGTATTTCATACTTGTTAGAGCAGAAGTATTTTAATATACAAAAAGCTACAGATAGTAGATTTTTATGGTTTATAAAGTATGTATTTATTTTACCCGATGGAACAATACATTCTATAGGATCTGAAAAACGTGTTTTTTCTCTTAAAGAAAAAAGTAGTCAGTCTCAAGATGTTGAACCTATACTAACTCCAAATCATTCTAATATTTTTAATTCACTTACACTTACTTCGTTTATTGATTACTTTCATCATGATATAACGGTCGGTGGGAAAATTTATGTAAGATTATATTGTTCTAATCTTGATTGTGCAGGTAAAATAATTGAATTTAAGTTAATTAATGAAAATGGATATTCTATTAATGAAAAAATTGAAGCTTATAATTGGGGAGTAGAAATTCCACTATTTGATGAATTTAACTTATCTACAGGTGAAATAAGAAGATCTATTCCTAGTACACGAGATTTTATACAAAAAGGAGGTAATAATAAATTTTATTCAGTAGAAATTATTTCTATTGATGGAGAATCAGCACCAATAACAACACTGACGAATAATTCATACTCTCAAAAATCAGTAGATACAGAGTTCACAGTTCCAAATTTTAATTTAGATCCATTTAGTAATATAGTTCCAGCTAATATTTGTTCTTCAATTTATAAACCTGTCTGTCTATTTAATAGTTTAAGTGATTATGCAACTTTTCAAAATAGATGTAAGGCTGATCAAGATTTAACTTATTATAAGTTTGAACATTCTGGTGCCTGTAGTACTTCAAAAATGCAAAATTTATTATGGTATTCTCCAACACCAACTCCAGAGTATGAAGAAGAAGTAATAACAAATCAAAATGTTTCAGCTTTTACAGATTTAAATGTAGGAACTCTTGAAAATAGTGCAGCGGCTTATTTGAAGAAAAACAATATTTTAGGTGGATATTCGGATGGAGAATTTAAAGGGTGGAAAGCTGTGAATCGTGCAGAAATTGCGAAATTTTTATTAAAAGCAAATAAAATAAATATTGGGAATATTCAAAATAATAATACTTTTTATGATGTAGTAGACGGAGAATGGTATACTAAATATGTAATGAAAGCATATAATTTAGGTATTTTATCTGGATATGATGATGGAACTTTTAAACCAGAAAAAACAGTGAATACTGCTGAATTTTTAAAATTATTAGCTAATACGTTTGATATCGAGTATAATTTGCCTTATAATTATAATGATGTTTATTCATATAATTGGTTTTCAAAATACGCAGGAATTGCTAAAAAATATAATTTATTTCCAGATCGAAATTCTCAATATTTAAACCCTGCAAAAGAATTGACACGAAAAGAGGTTGCAATCGCTATTTATAACTACTTAATATATTAGTTATTTGGTTTTGTACTTTGATTACAAAAGGAATAGTAAAAACAGTAATAAGAGAATTTCTCTTGTTATTGTTTTTTTAATTTTGAGTTAGAGCAATAAAAAGGTAGTATAGAGCAAATTAGATTTTTCTTTAAAATACATGTATATTGTTATTAAAATTGGAAGTGCATTATTGGTAAATAAAAATGGGTCTTTGAAAAAAGAAATGCTAGAACATATTATTTCTGGAATAAAATATTTACAAAAAATGGGAAAAAAAATAATTTTAGTAAGTAGTGGAGCGGTTGCTGCAGGTGGGCAACAAATAGCATTTCAAAAATTATCAAAAGGAGTAAAAGCTGCGATTGGGCAACCTATGCTAATAAATGAGTATAATAAAATTGCACAAGATAATGGCTTGGTAGTTGCGCAATATTTGCTTTCAAAAGATGATTTATCAGATAGAAAAAGATATATTTATTTGCAATCAGCTTTGGAAGAAGCGACACGAAACAATATAATTCCTATTATAAATGATAATGATATTTTGCATGGAGTAAAAAAAAGTTTTTCTGATAATGACCAGTTGGCGTGTTATTTAGGGATTATGATGCATGCAGAAAAAGTTTTATTGTTGACTTCTGTAGATGGAATTTATAATGATTTTGGAACAGAAAAACAAAAAAAAATTGGAATAATTACACAGCTTGAAGAATTTGATGATATTCAAACTGACCAAAAAACAGAATTTGGGACTGGTGGAATGAAAGGAAAAATCGAGTCAATTCGATTGGCAATGCAGTGTGGTATAGATGTGTATGTTGGGCATGGAAGCAATGAGCATATTTTTGCATCGATGTTTGATGATTCAAAACGAAATACAAAGCCATATACAAAAATTGTAGGAATGCAAAAAGAGAAACATATGAAAGGAATTCAAAAATGGTTATTTGCAGGGGCAGAGCCAAAAGGGGAAATTCAAATTAGTGAAGACGGAGGCGAGGCGTTAAGAAATAAAAATGTTCGTCGTTCTGTTTTATTAAAAGGAATTATGCAGGTTTTTGGTCAATTTCAAAAAGGAGATGTTATTAGTGTTATTGATAAAGATTTTGAACAAATTGGCTATGGTGTAGCAAAATTGGATGCAGCAGAAATTCGCTCGCAAAAAGGCGAAGAAAATATTATAGTTATTCATGCAAATTATTTTTTGGTTACGGTTTAAAAAATAATTTACTTATTCTAAATATTTTAGCCTGCATTTTTGGTGCAATTACTGCTATTTCTGCGTTTATTTAAAGCTTATATGAATATTAAAAATTTGAAATTATTAGCAATGGAGGTTGTGAGTATGTTTCCAAAATCAAAAATGCAAGAACCCTTTTTAACATTAAAAAATAACAGAAAGCTATTTTTTAATATTTTTATAAAAAAATATGGAATAGATGGAACAAGTACTAAATATTCTGATTCTGATATTTCACGAAGAATTAGGCTAATTGAGTGTTTTGATTTTTTTACAACGCAATATGATGTAGAATATCAGCGTATGGAAAAAAATAAACATTACTATAAAATAGAAACTAAGTTTTATAGATTAGTTTTTTTTGAAAAAAGAAATAAAAAACTAGAATGTATAAGTTTTTATCCTAAATAAAAATAATACCCCTATCAAAGAATCTTTCATCTTGAGTTAAAACGGAGTATTTTGAAGGTCTTTCGACTTCTTCATTTTCTCAAAAAAAATATCATTTGTCAATTATTACCAAAATTTTTATGTTATCAACATTTACACAATTTACATCAGTAGAATTACGAAAAAAATATATTGAATTTTTTAATAAGCAAAATCATTCGCAAGTGGTTTCGTCTTCAACAATTCCAGATTCTGATGATCAAACTGTTTTATTTACAACTGCAGGAATGCAACAATTTGTTCCAAATTTAATGGGGAAATCTCACTCACAAGGAGTTCGGCTTTCATCTGTTCAAAAATGTGTAAGAACTGTTGATATTGATGAAGTGGGAGACAATAGGCATCTTACATTTTTTGAAATGTTGGGAAATTGGTCTTTGGGAGATTATTTTAAAAAAGAATCTATTGAATGGAGTTATCAATTTTTGATTGATGAGTTAAAAATTCCAAAAGAAAAATTGTGGGTTACAGTATACGGAGGAGATGAAAAACTTCCATATGATCAAGAATCTCATGATATTTGGTTGAAAATGGGAATTCCTGAATATAAAATCATAGGAATTGGAGCTCCAACAGATCCAGAAAAAAGACGACGAAAAGGTCGAGGAGATAATTTTTGGGCAGCAGGGGCTACGGGGCCTTGTGGTCCGTCGAGTGAATTATTTATTTGGCTGGGTGAAGGAGAGCCAAAAGAAGGGCAAAATCCTGAAACAGATGAAGATAATTTTATTGAAGTTTGGAATAATGTTTTTATGGCATATGAACAAATTGAAGGTGGAGAATTAAAAGCTCTTTCTCAAAAAAATGTGGATACAGGAATGGGTCTTGAGCGATTAACAATGATTGTTCAAGAAAAAACTACTGTGTTTGAAACAGATGTTTATGATAATATTATATCTAAAATAGAAAAATTATCAGCTAAAAAATATCCACCATATACTGGAGATTTAGATGAAAATAACCTAATTACTCGTGCATTTCGTGTAATTGCAGACCATGTTAGATGTAGTTCTCATTTAATTGCAGATGGAGTTGCGGCAAGTAACGAGGGAAGAGGATATGTGTTACGACGATTATTACGAAGAGCAATACGATTTGGAAAAAAATTAGAAATTCAGAATTTTTTAGCAAAAATTGCAGAGGTTTACATTGATGAATTTTCAGAATTTTATCCAGAAATTGGAGAGCGAAAAAAAGTTATTTTAGATAGTTTAAATATAGAAGAAGAAAATTTTTTGAGAACTTTGGATAGGGGGGAGAAGAAATTGGAAGAAATTATTGTAAATATAAAAAATAAAAATCAGTCTGATTTTTCTGGTGTGTCTGCATTTACTTTAAGTGATACATATGGTTTTCCAAAAGATTTGACACGAGAAATAGTTGAAGAAAAAGGTTTTGTTATTGATGAAGAAAAATTTAATGTAGAATTTGATGCAGAATTAAAAGCTCAGAGGGAGCGTTCGAGGGCAAATCAAAATTTTGAAATGAAAGGACAAGGAAATGAAGTTTTTGATGGTTTACCAGCAACAAAATTTATTGGAGATACGGGAAGTAATTTACAAAATGTAGAAGTTACTATTTTAAAATTGATAAAAGTTGAGCCTGGAAAATTACAAATGGTTACAGATAAAACGCCATGTTATGCAGAAAGTGGAGGGCAAGTAGGTGATAGAGGAGATGTTATTATTGGAGAAAATATTTTTAAAATTACTAATACTAAAAAATTAAAATCTGGTGTATTTATTCATCATTTATCATTGGTTAAAAAAGTAGCATGTTTTGGAGGACCAGACAAAGCGACGGGAATGACGGTAAAAATTTCTGTTAATCAGAATTTGCGAAACCGAACAACAAGGCATCATTCTGCTGCTCATCTTTTGCAATCTGCTTTAATAGAAGTATTAGGAGATGGAATTGAACAAGCTGGTTCTTTGGTAGATGAAAACAGAACACGATTTGATTTTTCGTATCCAAAAGCATTAAAAACAAAAGAAATTTTGGCAGTACAAAATAAAATATCAGAATATGTAAACGCTTCTCATTCTGTAAAAATTGAAGAAATGAGTATTGATGAAGCAAAAAATTCTGGAGCGGTAGCATTATTTTCTGAAAAATATGGAAATGTTGTAAGAACTGTAAAAATGGGAGATGTAAGTTTTGAATTGTGTGGAGGAACTCATGTTCAAAACACTTCAGAAATTGGAGCTGTGCAAATTATCTCAGAAACTTCATCTGCATCTGGTATTCGAAGAATTGAAATGGTTGTTGGGCAAACAGCACAAGAATTATTGGACAAAACATATTTGCATCAAGAAAAAATTGCAGAAAAATTAAAATGTTCATCTGTTCAAATTATTGAAAGAATTGAAAAATTAGTATCAGAAAAAAAATTGTTACAAGATGAAGTTGAGGCATTGAATAAAAAACTGCTTGCGTTTGAAGCAGAAGAATTTTACAGCAGAAAAATAGAGGTAAAAGGGTGTGATGAAAAAATAAAAATTATTATTTGTGAGCCTCTCCCAACTCATGATTTAAAATATGTTGCAGGAATTGCTAGAGCATTGTCTGATAAAAAAGTGGATGTGGTTGTAATGTTTACAGAAGACGGTGGAATTGTGATTGCAACCCAAAAAGGTGGCGTGAATGCACGAGAAATATTTGAAAAAATAAAAAAATTGGCAGGTGGAAATGGAGGAGGAAGTCCATTTTTTCTGCAAGGAAAAGGTGTAAATTTAGAGAGATTTCCAGAAATTCGAGAAATTGTTGAAAATAGTTAAAAATTCTAATCAATAAAAACAAGGAGATTTGTAGACCACAAAAATGATGTAGCTTTTAAAAAAGTATTTGCAGATAAAAATCATAAACATATTTTGATACATTAAAAAAATGAATAAAATTAAAAAATTGATTATAAAAATCATATCAGAAATATGTAAATTTTATTTCACATATAGATACTTTGGAAAAATACAGTTTGGAAAAAATATTCAAATGAATTGGAGATTTTCTTTTTCTGGAAATGGAAAGTTAAAAATTTCTGATGGTGTAAGCTTGTGGGCACATGAAGAATATAATAGATTTCAAACATATTCAAAAAATGCTGTTATAAATATTGGAAAAAATTCTAAGATAAATGGTGCGTTATTTCAGGCAAAAAAATCTATAATTGTTTCAGGAAATTGTATGATTGGAAGTGCTATTATTCTTGATAATGATTTTCATAATATTGAAAAAGAAAAAAGATTTTTAGAATATGAAGAAAATGGAAAAAGTATTTTTATAGGAAAAAATGTGTGGATTGCAGGGCAAACAGTTATTTTAAAAGGGGTACAAATTGGAGAAAATTCTGTGGTGGCGATTCGTGCAGTTGTGAGTAAAAATGTAGAAAAAAATGTAGTAGTCGCAGGAAATCCTGCGAAGATGGTAAAAACACTATAATTATATTGTTTTTAAAATTGTTTTAATTTTTATCAAGTTATATTTTCCAAAAACTCTTACTTCACTCTTTTCACATATATTTTTTTGATATAGTATATACAGAATATTATTTTATATTATAAAAAATTATGTTTCGAACAAACACATGTGGAGAATTAAGAATTGAAGATGCTGGAAAAGAAGTAACACTTTCTGGGTGGACTTTTCATAGACGAGATCACGGAGGGATTGTTTTTATTGATTTACGAGATAGATATGGAATTACACAAGTTGTGTTTGATCCAGAAGATTCTGCGGAGGCGCATGCTGCAGCAGATAAAATTCGAAGTGAATGGGTTTTGCAGGTAACTGGAACAGTTCGACCTCGAGGAGAAGGCTTAACAAATCCAAATCTTGAAACAGGAGAAGTAGAGCTTTTGGTTACAAAATTGGAGGTATTAAATAAATCAAAAACACCTCCTTTTGAGATTTCTACCGAAAAAGATGTGAGAGAGGATTTACGACTTGAATATAGATATTTAGATTTGCGTCGTGTAAAAATGCAAAAAAATATGAAATTGCGAAATGATATGACTCATGTTATTCGGAATTATTTTCATGATCAAGATTTTCTAGATGTAGAAACTCCAATTATGGTGAAGGGAACTCCAGAAGGGTCTCGAGAATATCTTGTTCCGTCTCGGTTGCATGCAGGAGATTTTTATGTGTTGCCACAGTCTCCGCAACAGTTAAAACAAATGTGTATGGTGGGTGGAATTGATAAATATTATCAAATTGCTCGATGTTTTAGAGATGAAGATTTAAGAGGGGATAGACAGCCAGAATTTACACAATTAGACTTAGAGATGAGTTTTGTTGAGCAAGAAGATGTAATTCAAGTTGTAGAAGGTATGTTACATAAGCTTACAGAGAAATGTGCTCCTCAAAAAGAATATAAAAAATATTTGGTAGATGGAAAATTTAGAAGAATGACATGGCAAGAAGCCATGGAAAATTATGGAAGTGATAAACCCGATTTACGATTTGGAATGGAATTTGTAAATGTTTCTGAAGAAGCAAAAACTTCAGGATTTGGGATTTTTGAAAAATCTGAATGTTTATTCGCATTAAAAGCAGAAAAATCAAATGGAGAGCTTTCTCGAAAGGATATTGATAATTTAACAAAATTGGCTCAACAACATGGAGCTGGAGGGCTTGCATGGCTTAGAGTTGGTGAAGAAAGTGGTCCTGTTGCAAAAAACTCAAATTCTGAATTTATAGATGTGGTTGTTTCAAAAACAAAAGCACAGGCAGGGGATGTAGTATTTTTTGGTGCTGGAGAATTTGTTGCATCTACAGAGCCTTTGGGTGCGGTTAGGTCTGAATTGGGAAATATGTTTAATTTAAAAAATTCAAATGAATTTGCATTTGCTTGGATTTTAGATTTTCCAATGTTTGAGAAAAAAGATGATGGTTCAATTCAATCTGCTCATCATCCATTTACTCAGCCTCAATCTCAAGATTTAGAACGGTTGGAATCTGATCCTATGTCTGTAAAATCATATGCTTATGATGTAATTATGAATGGTGTAGAGTTGGGAGGTGGATCTGTTAGAATTCATGATCCAGAAATGCAAGCTCGAATGTTTGCAGCTCTTGGTCTTTCTAAAGAGGAAACAGAAATGAAATTTGGTCATATTATTAAAGCATTTGAATATGGATGTCCTCCACATGCTGGTTGTGCTTTAGGGTTAGATAGGCTTGTAATGCTTTGGGCAGATGAAGCAACTATTCGTGAAGTTATTGCATTTCCAAAAGATCAAAATGCAAGAGATTTAATGTTGAGAGCTCCTGCTCCAATGCCAGAAAAAGAATTGGCAGAGCAAAATATTCAAGTATTGTCAGAAGATTTAAGCTAGGGGGTAAAAATTTTAATATTTATATGAATAAAAAAATTTGGATCACTGCTTATGATGTGCCATCTGCAACAGCTTCTCTTGAGGCTGGTGTAGATGGTATTTTAATTGGTGATTCTTTAGGAATGACCGTGTATGGTTTTGATTCTACAAAAGAAGTAACTGTTGAGATAATGGCTCGTCATTTTGAAGCGGTGTATAAAACAGTAAATAAAAAAATAAAGTTAATTTTAGATTTTCCATTTGGAACAACTGAAAATATTTTGATAGCTGTGGAAACGGCAGAAAAATTTAAAAACATTGGTGCAAATTGTTTTAAGTTGGAGGGTGGAAAAAAAATAATTCCTATTGTTTTAGAATTGATTTCGCGAGGTTTTGAGGTTGTTGGACATTTAGGGTTAACTCCACAAACTTCAGAATTGAAGGTACAGGCAAAAACACAAGATGAACAAAATGAATTGTTGGAAACTATTAAAATTTTTGATGATATTGGGATTAAAAATATTGTTTTGGAATGTGTTCCAGCAGATTTTGCAAAAAAAGCACAAGAAATATTTTCTGGAGATATTATTGGAATTGGTGCAGGGAAAGATGTAAATATTCAAATTTTAGTTTTTGATGATGTGGTTGGAAGAACAAATTCAAATTTTCAGCCAAAATTTTTACGACGATTTGGAAAAACTTTTTTAAATAATGTTGAATCTGTAAAAAATTATATTTCAGCAGTAAAAAGTGATGATAAAAATATTGTGTTTCCAAATAAAAAAGAGAGTTATTAGTATATTATAGATTAATTCCAAATTTTTTATTTACAGCTAGTCCTGTTTGAGTTGTTGCAAGGCCTAGTAAATTTTTTTTAGTCCAAGAGATGCAGCATTAAAGCATTCTTCTATATTTCTACCTCTCATATATGTAAGCCCTACTGTATGACTACTAGATGCTCTAACTATAATGGGGCCAGAAACTGCAAGTAATGAAAAGATTTACAATAATATTATGCAGTATATAGGGATATATAGTCTTGTTGGTGGATAGAATTTTTTGTATACTCTTTATACAAAATGGATAATTTTAAATTTGAAATTAATATTTTATACTAAAAAATGGGAGATAGTGCATTTACAATACAAACAATTTTTGATCCAATTTTTCTTTTAAATTTGGGAATTGGGTTGTTTTTATCTTTTGCGGCAGCATTATGTATATATTATATGTTTTACGGAGGGCTTGCACTTATTTTTTCTTCAGGAGATGATGAAAAAATAAAAAGTGCAATGGGAACAATTCGGTATGCAGTAATTGGTTTAGTTGTTGCATTTTTAGCCTTAGGTTTTATTTTTTTACTAGGGAATGTAGCAAATTTTGCAGTTGGAGAATATATTAGTTTTGAGAGAATTAGAGATGCATTAACACTTGTATTTGAACGACTTTTTAATGGTCCAAATAGTGCAGCATCAATGGTTGGAGATTATTATTAATGTAATATATTTAAATGAATAGATTTTTACAATATAAAACTGATGAATTTGAGTATTCGCAAAATGAAAAATTACACTTTGTAATACGAAGGCATTGGATTATAGATTTATTAGTATTTTTTAGGTGGATATTTTCTTCTCTTGGAATTGTAGGAATTATATTTTTTGCTTTTGATTATTTTGGAGGTGAATATATGAGTCAAAATTTTATATTGTTGTCTTTTTTATCGGCAATATATATTTCGATTGTTACATTTTTCTATGTTGTTACATGGTTAAATCATGCGTTTGATGTAATATTTGTAACAAATGATAGGGTTATAGATATTTCTCAAATTGATTTTTTTCATAAGAATATTATAGAAACTCGGCTTTCAAATATTCAAGATGTAACAGGTGATATAAAGGGGTTTTTTAATACAGTTTTTTCTATTGGAACTATTCATATTAGAACATCAAATCATTTAGCAGATTTTTCTATAACTTTAGTGAAAGAGCCTCAAAAATCATCTCGTCAGATTTTTGATTTAGTGCGCTCTGCTGTAAAATTGGAAAATACCGATGAAAAAAAAGTGTGTAACATTACTCAATAAATCTATTTCAATAAAAAATATTGTTTTGTTGGCTATGAAGTTTTTATTGTCACGTAAATGGCAATATTTTTTAGTATTTTTTGGAGTTTTTATTGGAACTGCTTTGTTTTATATGTTTTTATCTGTTCAGTTTGGATTAGAGAAATCATTAAAAAAAACATTTTCAACGCAGGATAATATTGTTTCTGTTGAAAAAAATCCACAAAATAATATTTTAATAGATGATGAATTAAAAATTAAATTGGAAAAATTATCAGAAGTGGAAAAAGTCTATAGAGAAACAGCTCTTATTTTGCCATTTGCATTTGATATAGATTTACCATTTTCAAAAAAATTTTCTTTGGATTTATATTTTTTATATGGAATAGAAGATGATTTATTTAAAAATATTCAAGAGTTTAAATCTAGAGAGTTTGAAAACTCTAAAAATCCAAAAAAAAATATAATTCCAGTTCTTATAAATCCATTGTCTGTAGATATAATAAATTCTTTTGTGCAAAGCATAATGAATGGATTTTCTATTTCAAATAATTTTTTTACACAAAAATATATAACAGCAGAATTTGGTAAATCTACATTTTTACCATCAATGAGTCGTAAAAAAAGAAAGCAAGAAAAGTTATTTGTTTCTGGATTTTCTTCATTTGCACCAATGGTTGGGGTTGCGATACCTCTTTCTAAGGCAAGAGATTTGCAAAATTTTTTTGGAAACGAAACCACACGATATTCAAAGTTTCATATATTAGCAAAAAATGGAATTTCTCAAGATCAATTACAAAAAGTTTTGGAAAATATAGGGTTAAAAATAAAACCACATAATGTTATTGCAAATAAAATTACAGAGGTAACAAATATCTTAGAAATTGTTTTAATTTCTTCTTCTTCTATTACCTTATTGTTATCATTTTTGTTTTTATTTTCTGTTCTTCAGGTTGTTTTGATAGAGCAAAAAAAAACGATTGGAATTTTGCAGGCTATGGGAATGTCTAAAAAAAATGTATCATTTATTTTTGTATTACAATCTGGAGGAGTTGCAATTTTAGGGATTTTTTCTGGGTTGTGTTTTGGTACTCTTGGGTTATATGGATTATCTATTTTTTGGGAAAAGTATATAAATTTATTTTTGTTTCCATCTGAAATATTTAATTTTAATATATCTATATTTATTGCAGTATTTATTATTTTAGCTTTAATATTATTATTAGTTTTATATTTTATTATACAAAAGCAAATGAAAACAACTATTTTAGAAAATATTTTAGAGTAAAAATATCTATTTTTTGTTATACTATTTTTACTAAAATTTTATTTATCTCTTTCTTTTTTTGCATGTTAAAAAAAATTAAATCTCTTATAAAAAATATAATTTCAGAAGAAATACTTTTGAATTATCATGCAGTTAAAAGTAATTTTGCTTCTGTTTTGTATGGAAATCCATCTAAAAAAATGAAAGTAATTGGTATTACTGGTACAAAAGGAAAAAGTACAGCTGCAAATTTTGTGTGGTCAGTATTACAACAAAATGGAATTAAAACAGGACTTATAGGAACTGCCAATATTAGAATTGGAAATAAAGAATTGCCAAATACTTCTCATATGACAATGCCTGGAAGCATGGAAATGCAAAGTTTACTTGCAAAAATGCAAAAAGCAAAATGTGAAGTTGTAGTTATGGAAGTTACAAGTGAGGGGATTAAACAGCATAGAAATGAAAATATTCAATATTCAATTGGAATGTTTACAAATCTTTCACCGGAGCATTTACCCGCACATAATAATAGTTTTGAAGAGTATAAAAATACAAAGAAAAAGTTTTTTACACAATTAAAAAATCAAAATTCGGAGCTTATTGTTGTGAATAATGATAATGAATTTTCACATGAATTTTTAGAAGAAAATATTCAAAAAAAAGTTACAGTTAGCATGAAAGCTAAAGAAAAATTAAAAAATGTGAATGAAAATATTTTTGCTGAAATAACAAACATAACTCCTGATAAAACTTTTTTTTCTGTGAATAATTCAGAAAAATATGCACTAAAAATTGGAGGAGATAAAAATGTAGAAAATGCGTTATTGGCTGTGGCAGTAGGAAAACATTTTGGTTTGTCTGCACAACAAATTCAAGTGGGGTTTGATAGTTTATCTGTTATTCCGGGGAGAATGGAAAGAATAAATGAGGGACAGGATTTTTCAGTTTTTGTAGATTATGCACATGAAAAATTAAGCATGAATTTTATTCTTACAACAGCACGAGCATGTGTAAAAGAAAATAATGGAAAAGTAATTGTGTTGTTGGGTGCAGAAGGTGGAGGAAGAGACAGAGCAAAAAGAGAAATTATGGGGAGACAAGTTGGAAAAAATCCAAAAGAAAATGGTGCAGATTTCGTAATAGTTTCAAATGTAGACCCATATGAAGATGATCCAACTGAAATTGCAGAAGGAATTGCAATTTTTGCAGAAAAAGAGGGAAAAGTAAGAGATGAAAATTTATTTGTAATTGAGGATAGAAGATCTGGAATTAAAAAAGCTTTAGAATTAGGAAAAGAAAATAAAAATAATATAGTTTTTATTACAGGAAAAGGATCTGAACAATCTATAGTGATTGGAGGAGTTTCATCTTTTTGGGATGATAGAATAGTCGTGAGAGAAGAAATTAAAAAAATATTAAAAAAATATTAAAAAAAATTAAATATATGTTTCCTGATTTTATAAAAAAAAACATGCTAAAAATAGGGATAATCTTATCTCTTGTTTTGGGTGTGGTTTTTGGTTGGGGATATTTTACATTTCAAGTGAAAGAAGTCTCTATAAAACGAACACAAGATACTATTAATGTGAGATCTGGTGCTTTGTTGCAAATTATGGAATATGTAAAAGGTGCAAATATTTTATTATTAAAAACAGATTCTTTAGAAAATCATTTTTTAAAAACATTTAAAGAATTGAAATCAGTATCAATTCAAAAAAAATATCCAAAAACATTAAATATTGTAGTTACTCCATTAGAAATAATTGCTAAATGGGAATATTTTTATGAGAGTGAAGAAAATAAAGAAAATAATAGTGAAAAAAAAATAATAAAAAAATTTGGATATTTAAATAAAAATAATATGTTTTTAGAACATAATATTGTAAATAAAAAAATAAAAAAACTAGATGATAAAAAAGAGAAAACAGAAGAAGATAAAGTTGATAACAATTTATTAACAATTATAGACAAACAACCAAGACAAAAAGAAATTTCTTTTTATGATATTGTAAAAGATGGACATTATATTTCAGATATTGCTTCGGCAAAAAAAAAATTAGAAAAAATAATTTCTCGAAAAATAGTAGAAATAAATTATTATAGAGATGCACAAGAAATATATTTTATCGATGATAAATCAGTTGCATATTGGTTGTATTTAGAAGAAGATTTGTCTGATCAGATTGATAAATTGGAATATATGTTGGCAGAAAAAAATATTTTAAAATGGAGATTGGCTTATATAGATTTAAGAATAAATGGAAAAGTAATTTATAAATTTGATGAATAAAATACTAAAATTATGATGGTATCAACCTTGTTATTATTATTTGGAACTGGAATGTGGGCTCCTGGGTTGGAGGCTGTGAATGTTGATGTATTTCCTGAATATACAATATCTCCTATAGAAAAATCATGGGAAATTCAAGAAAAAAATCCGTATTTTACTGCGCGCTCTGTGTTGTTAATAGAAGCTGATTCTATGAATCGTTTATATAGCTATAATGCAAATTTAAAATTGCCAATGGCCAGTTTAACAAAATTGATGACAGCTTTAATTATAATAGAAAATCATAATTTAGATGATGTTGTAACAATTTCTAAAATTTCTAGTATTACTGAGGGATCAACAATGCATTTACAGTATGATGAAGAGGTTACGGTTCAGCAATTATTGAAAGGATTGCTTATGAATTCTGGAAATGATGCTGCAGTAGCATTGGCAGAATATCATTCAGGAACGGTGTATAAATTTGTAAATGAAATGAATATTCGTGCAAAAGAATTATTTATGACGCAAACGCATTTTGTAAATCCGCATGGGTTAGATAGTTCGGTTCATTATGCTTCGGCGTCGGATTTAATAATATTAGCAAAAAAATTGTGGAAATATGATGAAATAAAAAAAATTGTAGATACAAAATTTGATACAGTGTTTGCATATAAAAAAAATGAGTTACAATATGAAAATGATATACAAATTGAGCATCAGTTAAAAAATACAAATAAATTGTTGGGAACAATTTTTCAGGTTCATGGAATGAAAACAGGGACAACTCCAAATGCTGGTCAGTGTTTAATGTTAGTGGTAGAGCGTAGAAATAAGTTTTATTTTTTGGTTTTGCTGGGGTCTGCAGATAGGTATCAGGATGCAAGAAATATTTTGTATGAATTGTTGGGCGATGAAATTTTACAAAATTAGTTTAAATATTTAAATAAAATACTTGCGGTATTGTTATGATGTTTCCAAAATTTTTGAAATTTAAATTCGTTATTATTTTTTGAATTAAAATAATAATTTGGAATAAGGTTTCGTGCAATATTTTGCATTTCTAAGATGTATTCGTCTTTTGAAATGAGTTTATAAGTATTGGCAATATATGCTGTTTGTATTCGTTTTGTGAATAAATTTCCGGCATTTTCTTTTATTTTTTGTAAATAAATTTTTGCATTTTTTTTATTATTTTTAGCAAGAGAAGAGTGTATTTTTACTTGATAATATGAGTTATTTTGAAAGTTATATTTATCTCCAATTTTTTCTGCTTTAAGTTTTTGTGCAGGTGTAAGATAATCATATACACTAAATAAATTTTGAGAAAAATATGGAGTATTTAATATTTTTTCAGATGCATTATATTTTTCTTTAGCTGTTAATGTGTGTATATTTTTTAATGTAAATAGTGCTTTTTCAGATATATCAATCGAATATGCTGTGTGTAGTAAAAAAAGAGAAAATATAAAAAGTGTTAATTTTATAATTTTTGTATGAAGTTTCGAAAAAGTATAATTATTTGGAATATTGTTATTTTTATAATTTTTGTTGTTTTGAAAAATTAGGCTTATAAATATTATTGCAATAAAACTATCGGTCAGAACTGCAAATCCAAATATCCAAGCTGTTGAAATACTAATAAATGCAGAAAGTGAAATAATAGATATTGTATCATTAAAATTTTTATTTATATTTAGGATTGCAGTTTTAACAATTTTCCAAATTCCAAAAATAAAAAGTAAAAATCCAAAAACTCCATATTGTAAAAATATATCAAAAAGAATGCTATGAATTCTGTCTGGAGTGGCTGAAAAATTTTCTGGTTCTAACGCTTGCACAGATAAACTTTGTGCCAATGGTGTTGCCATCATATCGGCACCTGTTCCTGTCCAAAAATGAGATTTTATTAATTCTACTGCATCGTTCCAAAAATAAAATCGTGCTGCTATTGAATCTCCTCGGTCTCCTAAATATAAAGAAATAGAGTCTCCAAATATAAAAATTAATGCAATTAAGCTTAATATTCCAGCAATTATGATACTTACTCCTATTTGTAATAAATATGGGTATTTATTTTTGAGTTTGTGTGAAAAATAAATAATTATTAAAGTAGCCATTCCAGATAAAATCCCTAGCATTCCGGCTCTAGATCCAGTTGTGTATATGGAAACTATATATAGAAATAAAATATTTATATGCAATATTACATTAAATTTATTTTTTTTAAGATAATTTTGTATTGCAAAATAACATGATATAAAAAATGGGAAAATTAAAAACTGAGCGAGAAAATTGGGTTGTCCCATTCCCGCAAAACTTCGCAAGCTTAAGCTGTCAAAATTTAAAACACCTCCAAATATAGGCTTAAACCCAATATATTGTGATATAGCCCATATAGCAGATATAATTCCAGAAATAGCAATAGATGTAAAAATAAAATTTATGCTTTTATATAATGTTTTTTGTTTTGACTCTAAAAAATATTGATATAAAAAAATAAATGATAAAAAAAGAGAAATTAAAAATAATGCTCCAAAATGACGAGAATCACTTCCAAAAAATGAAATAATTGGAGTTTCAGAAAAATATGTAGAAAATGCTATTGTTGCAAAAAAAGAAATACTAAAAAAAAGTGTATCTTTAGATATTTTAATTTTTTTAGAAAAAAAAGAAAAAATTATTCCAGAAATTCCAACAAAAAATAAAATAAATGTAAATTTATTTACAGAAAAAATTTGCTGTGTGTCTAAAGAATAAATGAGTGGTAATACACACAAAATTCCTGATAAAAAATATAGAAAAAAAGTATTTATATATTTTTTTGTAATATTATTCATAATAAATATATAAAGAATTTATAAATAGTCATATACGACTTCTCCTATGTTATTAATAAGAATCAACTGAATTTTTCCATCTTTCTTTTTTTTGTCATGTTTCATTGCTGTATGAATTTCGTTGTCTGAAAAGCTATGAGATGTATTTATATTTGCATATTTAAATATATCTTGAATCTTTAGTATATCAGTTTTTTTTGATATAATATTTCTTTTTTTAGATGTTTCAAGAGAACAAATTATTCCTTTTGCTACACCTATTCCATGGGGAACTTCAAAATTTGAAAGAAGTTCTATTGCATGTCCATATGTATGTCCTAAATTTAAAAATCCACGAACTCCTCCGAATTGTTCGGTTTCGTCTTGTTGGATAATATTTTTTTTGACAGAAATTGATTCTGGTACCAGTTTGAAAATTTCATGTAATAATTTTTTATTTCCAGTGTCAAAGGTGTTTGTATTTTTAAATATATCAGAATTATCTTTTAATAAAATTTCAAGATTATTAAAATGATTTTTGTTTCCTAAAATTCCATGTTTTATCATTTCAGATAATCCATTTTGAATTTCTATAAATTGCAATGTTGATAAAAAATGTTCACAGCAAAATACCGCTTCTGGTTGATGAAATGCCCCAATTAAATTTTTTCCATGTGGTGTATCGATTCCTGTCTTTCCACCAACGCTTGAATCTACCATCGAAAGTAAAGTTGTAGGAACTTGAATAAATGGAATTCCACGCATAAAAATACTGGAAGCAAACCCTGTCATATCACCAATAACTCCTCCTCCTACTGCAATAAGAACAGAAGATCTATCTAGGTTATGCGAAAAACATGCATCTAAAATGGTTTCTATACTTTTCCATGTTTTATTTTCTTCACCTGCGGGCAATACAACAATATTATTTTGTGTATTTTTTTTAAAATATTCTGTTGTAAAAAAATCAGTAGTATTAAATATGTTTTCATCTGTTACAAATATGCAATTTCTATTATTTATTTGTGAAAAAATTTTTTGTTGTATATGTTCAAAATTATTTTTTTCAAAAAAATTAATAGTATAATTTTTATTTTTTGATGATATTGCTATGTCGATATTTTTCATAAAGTTTTTGTTAAAATATTTTCAAGTATTGTAGAAACTTTTAAATAATTTTGATTTCTTTCAAATTTTATATCATTTATAAAAAAAGTAGGAGTTCCGATTACTCCTTTTTTTCTTGCAAGTTTTCTTATTTCTAAAGCTTCTTTTTCTACAATTTTTTTTTCATCTTTTATACATGTAAAAAAATCAGAATTTTCTTTTTCTGATAATTCTAATTTTTTTATTTTTTCTGAAAATAATTTATTATCTTTTATATTGTCTGTAATTTTTATATTTTGAATAAAATTGTTTGTTTTTGATTTATTAGTTTTTTGCATGCAAGTTAAATATTTTGCAAGTGTAAAACTTTTTCCTACAGTTTTTTGGCTATATGGTAAAACTGAAAAATTTATATTTTTACTTTTATATTCAGATTCAAGAGGTAAATATGTATTTGTAAAAAAATCTTGACAAGAAGGGCATCCAAAATCGAAATATAGTGTGAAATTTATATTTTGGGTTTTTTCAGGTGTAATTTTTTTGTCTATGGTATAGAGAGAATTTATTTGTGTTGTATTTTGAATATCAAAAATATTTGTAAAATATGCCGAAATTGCACCAATTGTTAAAAGTCCAAATCCTATAAATAGAATTATGTAATTTTTCATAAAAATCTGTAAAATTTTTTATATCTATATATTATCATAATATTATCATATTTTTTTATTTAAAAAAATTTAAGAATTTTTTAGTAATTTTATTTTCTTTTTTTAGTCCTCTTTCTTGTTCTCTTTCTTTTTTTATAATATCTCGTAATGTTTTCATTTCTCTTTGTGAGTTATGTATTAAATATTGTAAATGTTTATTTTCTTTTTTAAGAGAATCTATTAAGTATGATTCTTTAGACATAAGTTCTGCATAAAAAGCAGCACCTAATATTGATGTTGGCAGTGCATAAATAGCAACTCCAAAAATAGTGGTGCAAACTGCAACTAATTTTCCAAGGTCTGTAATGGGTGCAAAATCTCCATATCCCACGGTAGAAATAGTAATAACAGCCCAATAAATTGCTTGAGGAATGCTAGAAAAAATTTCAGGTTGTGCATCTTTTTCTGCAAAATACATGAGTGTTGCAGATGTTACAACTCCCATCATAATAAATGAAAAAGCACTTAAAAGTACTTGTTTGTGGCGAAGTGTAATATCTAAAATTTTATCTATTGTATTTGAATATTTATAAAGCCGAAAAATTCTAAAAACTCGTATAATTCTTAAAATTCTTAAATCTAAGATATTTGGGAAAAAAATATTTGCGATATGTGGAAGAATAACAAGTGCATCAAAAATCATCATGGGTGAAAAAACAAATGATGAAAAATTTAAGTATTTTTTGTGTAATTTATATGTCCAAATTCGTGAGAGATATTCTAATGTAAAAATTATTAGAGAAATATTTTCAAACAAAGAAAAATATGATGAATATTGTTCAAAATAATTTACTGTTTGTAGTATCATAGATAAAACATTTGCAAGAATTAATGTGTATAAAAATCGGTTAATAATATTTTTTATTTTCGATTTTTTATCATTAGTATTTTTACTGTTTTCTAGTGTTGTAAATATATATTCTTTTATATTTAATGTGTTGTTTGTTTGTGTTGTCATAACAAATTTATAATATTTATATAACAATTATATCATAAATTTGTTATAGTTTAAATATAAATATTTAAGATTAAAGTTAATAGTTTTATGTGGTAACTATTAAAAACTTATTTTTTATTAATTTCCTCAAAGCTTTTTTTTATTTATGTGTTATTCTTTTTATACCACTTTTATCAAAGTGGTTAAATTAATATGAGAACTTTCAGAAAAAAATTATGTCAGAATATAAAACAGCCTTAAAAAAAATTGTTCCAAATCTTACAGATGAACAATTTGAAAAATTGCAAAAATTTGTAGAAATTTTTAAAGAAAAAAATTCTAAAATAAATTTATCTGCTATTCGTGAAATAGATCTTATTTGGAGTAAGCATATTTATGATTCGCTTTCAAGCGTTGATTTTATATCAAAAAATAATCCAAAAACTATTTTAGATATGGGGACTGGTGGGGGATTCCCAACTATTCCTTTGGCTATTATATTTCCAGAAATTCATTTTTATCCTCTGGATAGTGTTGCCAAAAAATTGAAATGTGTAGATGAATTTGCAGAACAATTAAATTTGAAAAATATTCATATTTTAAATGGACGAGCCGAAGCATTAGCCCATGAAAAACAACATCGAGAAAAATATGAAATGATTGTAACGCGTGCATTTGCAAACTTTTCACCTATGCTAGAAATGACAATGGGTTTTTTAAAAGAAAAACATTATTTATTGGCATATAGAGGTCCAGAACATAATTTAGATAACGATGATTTGGTCTTAGATTATTTTGGAGGATTTGCAGAAAATGTATTTTATTATAATTTGCCAACAAAAGAAACACGAGAATTATGGCAAATAAAAAAAGTAGAACCCATGATGCCACAGTTTCCAAGGCATATTGGAACCCCTAAAAAAGAACCTATTTCTGGAGATGATTTGTAAAAAATAAATTTAGTCGAGAGGGTCTATTTTCATTTTTTCATCTTCTAATTCCTGTGCTTTTAAAATGGCTTCTGGGTCGGTTGTAATAATTTTTTCTTCACTATATGATGCAATAATTTGCACAGCTGCATGTTCCATTCCTGCAAATAAAATACCTTGCCCTACTTTTGAATTCATCAATAGATATTTTTCACCTTTGCTTAAATGAAAAACTTTTTCTAAAATATCCGCAGCAGAAGGTGCTTGTTTTAATAACAACTGCATTGAAGAGTTTGTAATAATTGCTTTTCCATAATCAGAGTGTAAAAAATCTTCTACATCTTGTGTGATAGTAGTAACTCCGAGATAATATTTTCTAGCTCTTTTTACTAAGCCGTGTAGAAATTTGGCACTATCTTCATGTTTCATCATTGTCCAAGCTTCATCAATAACTAAAATTCGTTTTTTAAGTTTTGATCGAATTCTATTCCAGATAAAATCAAGAATTGTATACATCGCAATAGGGCGAAGCTCTTCTTCTAAATCTCGAATTTGAAATACAAGAAAATTTACATCAAAATGAATATTGGTTTGATTATTAAATATTCCAGAATAACTCCCCGTTGTAAATTTTGAAAGCCGATCTGAAAGTTCTTCTCCTCCACGCATCCGTTTTAAAACATTTTCTAGGTCAGACATTATTGGAGGTTCCATTTCTGATGGATTTTCTATATCCATTGTAATTCCTTTTAATGCATATGTATCTATTAATGCTTTATCTAAAATTCCTTCTTCTGTAGGAGAAATTCCCTTTAACATTAGTTTTAAAAGTCCAAGCATAGAAATAATTGCAGACCTCAAAAGATCACCGGGACGAAGAATCTCGTTTCGCATGGGATGTGGAATATCGAACGGATTAATTCGTTGAGTAGAATTCAAAGACATTTTAATTGTCGTTCCTCCTACTACTTCTGAAAGTTTTTGATATTCATCTTCTGGGTCAATTACAATAGCATCACTTCCCATCATTAATGATCGTAAAAGCTCTAATTTTACTGCGAATGATTTTCCTGAACCAGATTTTGCAAAAATTACAGAATTTGCATTTTCTAATGAAAATCTGTCAAAAATAATAAGAGAATTATTGTGTCTATTGATTCCATATAAAATTCCTTCTCCGGTACTCATATCAGAACTGGTAAATGGAAAGCTTGAAGAAAGAGGTTCTGTGTTAATACTTCTGTAAATTTCTAAATTATCTATTCCTAGTGGAAGAGTGCTTTCAAATCCGTGTTGGTGTTGAAAATCAGCAGGTTTAGAAAGTACTAATTTTCCTCCCAACATGGATTGAATAGTTGTTTGTGTTTTTTTTATATCCTCTTCATTGTTTGCATATATTGTAAAATATAGTCCAAATTGAAAAAATTTTTCTTGACCACGGGCAAGTTGATCTCTTAATCTTTCTGCATCTTCAAGTGCAGCTTCAAGACTTGGGTCTCTTGCAAGTCCTCGCTCTCGTTCCATATTTATAGTAGAGTGCATTTCTGTAACTCGTTTTCGTAATTGTTTCATTATATCTCCACTTTCATATGGATATACAAAAAGGGATACATCAATTTGTGCATCTAAATCTATAACAGGAGAAAGCCAGTTTGCAGAAATATATTGAGGGTAAGCATATATAAAAAAAGTTTTTGCATATGTTTCTCCTATTTGAATATTTCTAAAATTTACTTTAAACGAAGAAGGAGAGATTAAGTCTTTAACACTTGTCATTCCTTCTTTTAATATTTTTTCCGCAGTTCTAATTTTTTTTAATTCTGCATTTGAAAGTTTTTTTATATCTTTTTTTTCCAATGATGAATTTTTTTTTTCAATTTTTTCAGTCATTTTTTGTTTTAGATATTTATTTGTATACAGATATTATGCAGTTTTTCGTGATCGAATTAATAACGCTCCACTTGCAATAAGAAATAATAATCCTAACATCATGTTTATATCAAAACCTGTTTGAATATTTCGAAGTGGTTTAATTGTTGTTTTTGCAGATGTTTGTACTGTTACAGATTGAGATCCATTTGTTGCAGTAATTGTATTTCCTGTGATAGATGCTGATTGATTACCGTTTTGAGCTTTAATATTTCCATTTGAAGTATTGACAAGTGCTGAAGCATTATGAAAATTTTCTCCTGTTTTATCAGTTTTTTTTGTATTTGTATTTGTAACTTTTACTGTTTTGTCTGAAGTAGAAATTTTTGTAGGTTTGACAGTTGCTTTTGGTTTTTTTGTAGGTTTGATAGTTGCTTTAATTTTTGTTGTAGGAGTTGGTTTTACTGTAGTGCTAGGTTTTGTTTCTTTTGCTGTTTCATTTCCACCTGATAATAATGCAACAAGAGGGTCTACTGCTTCTTGTTGAGTATTTGTAGCATCTCCTGTTAAATTTTCAGAGTTTCCAAAGAGCATAGGTGCTGCACCTGCTGTAACTAGTACTGCCCCTACAATACCCATAACAAGTCCTATTTTTTTAGAATTATTTTTTTCAGGTTGTTGAGAGGTTTTATCTTCAGTTTTTTTTGTAACTGATGCTGTCCATTTATTTTGCATATAAAATTTATGTTAAAGTATGTTGGTATAAAATATTAAAATAACTTTTTTATTTTTTTGTATAAAGCTATCGTATAATTATATCAATATATATTCACTTAATCAAGAGATAAATATTTTTAATATATTGCTTAAATTATATCATAATATAAGAAATACTAAGAATAACTGATGTAGATTTTATTTTATTTTTCTGTAAAGTATATGAGTTTTTTTATATAAACAAAAAAAACTCATTACTTATATTATATA
>Ga0256914_1000278_pt1 | contig 49143 bp, 45 predicted proteins | sample HulkmetaG_FD_191571 | JGI IMG/M metagenome (GOLD analysis project Ga0256914, IMG submission 191571) | Hydrothermal chimney microbial communities from Main Endeavour vent field at the Juan de Fuca Ridge, Pacific Ocean - Hulk | ecosystem: Environmental > Aquatic > Marine > Hydrothermal vents ...
GCGAGTCTCCTGCTGACGACCGAAGCGACCGTCAGCGAAATCAAGGAGGAGAAACCCGCCGCACCGGCAATGCCGGACATGGGCGGAATGGGAGGTATGGGCGGCATGATGTAAACCCCCTGCCGGTTTCCGGGGAGTCCGGCCTTCGGGCCGAGGCTCCCCTTTTTTTTTGCCTCTGCGTCAGAAGCCTCTCTTCTAATCCCCGATTTATCCAACCCGATGTAGACTATTCGTATCTTTTGGATGGAAGGGGTATGCAATGGCGTTTGTACGGTCGTTCGGCGCGGCGGAGGTGGTGACGGGATCGTGCCACCTGCTGCGACTCAAATCGGGGATCAGGATCCTCGTCGATTGCGGGATGTTCCAGGGGGATGAGGAGGAGTGGAATGCAGCTCCCTTTGGTTTCGATCCCAAAAAGGTGGATCTGCTGCTGATCACCCATGCCCATCTCGACCATGTCGGGCGGATTCCCAAACTGGTCAAAGAGGGATTCGAGGGGACGATCGTCGCAACGAAACCGACCTTCGAGCTCGCCCAGGTCGTATTGATGGACAGTGCGAAGCTGATGGAGGAGGAGTTTCGTACCCGCTACAGGAAGGCGCAGCGGCGCGGTGAGGAGAAGCAGGTTCCCCGGCCGCTGTATACCGTCGAAGATGTCGAAAATCTCTTTCTCCTTCCCCATACCTATGCACGCTACGACAAACCTCTGAAAGTGGCCCGGGGTGTACGGGTGCTCTTTCGCAATGCAGGCCATATCCTCGGTTCCGCCACCATCGAGATCGACTTCCGGGAGGATGGGGTCGGCAAAAAGATCGTCTTCAGCGGCGATCTTGGCACTCCACACGATATCGTCACCCCCTATGTCGCAGACGTTCCGCAGGCAGATACGCTCTTTATCGAATCGACCTACGGAGACAGAAACCACAAAAGCCTCAAAAAGAGTGTCAGAGAGTTCAAGGAGGCGGTACGAAAGACGCTGCTCAACCGAGGGAACGTCATCATCCCCTCGTTCGCCATCGAACGGACCCAGGAGGTGCTCTGCCTTCTCAAACAGATGTACCGGAGCCGGGAACTGCCCCGCTGCAAAGTCTTTCTCGATTCGCCGATGGCGATCCGAGCGACACATCTTTTTTCCAAGTACCATCATGAGCTGGGTCCGGAGTGCCGGCGTTTCTACAAAGAGGATGGTGACGTTTTCGGCTTTCCGTGGCTCCGCTTCACGAGCGACGTGGAGGATTCGAAACGGATCAACGACATCGAAAGGGGTGCCGTCATCATCGCCGGCAGCGGTATGTGTACGGGCGGGAGGATCCTTCACCATTTCAAAAACAGGCTCTGGAACGAACGGAACAGTGTCATATTCGTCGGATACCAGGCTGCAGGGACGCTGGGGCGCCATATCGTGGAGGGGGCGCAGTGGGTGCGGATCTACAATGAGGATATCCGCATCCGTGCGAAGATCCACACGATCAACGGGTTTTCGGCCCATGCCGACCAGAGGGAACTGATCGGCTGGATGCGCCGCATCGGAAAACTCGGCAAAATCGCCCTTGTCCACGGTGAAAAGGAGAAGCAGATCCTCTTTCGGAAGGCGATCCGCAAAGAGCTTGGCAAGAGGGCCCATATCGTTCGCTACAAAGAGAAGATCTTCGTATAGGGGTGGATCGTGGAAAAGAGGATGGAAGAGGTGAATCTTGTCGAAGGGCTGACCAGCGAGGAGGCGGCCCGAAGGCTCGAAACGTACGGACCCAACACGGTCGAAGAGAGAGAGGAGCACTGGCTCAGGCGGCTTCTTAGACGTTTCTGGGGTCCGATACCGTGGATGATCGAGACGGCTGCAGCCCTCTCGGCCCTGGTGAAGCGGTGGGAAGATTTTTCGATCATCGTCGTCCTGCTTGTCGTCAACGCCCTGGTCGACTTCTACCAGGAGTCGAAGGCGCTGAGTGCCATCCGCATTCTCAAAAGGAGACTGGCGCGAAAAGCGTTGGTACTGCGTGACGGGATCTGGCGTGAGATCCCTGCTGCGGAGGTGGTGCCCGGTGACGTTATCAAGGTGAGGATCGGGGATATCGTCCCTGCCGATGCCAGGCTGGTGGGTGAAGGTTCGTTTCTGCAGGTGGACCAGTCGGCTCTGACGGGTGAGTCGCTTCCCGTAACGAAGGGCGCCGGGGAAGAGATCTACGCCAATGCGGTCGTCAAGCAGGGGGAGATGACGGCGGTTGTCGAACGGACCGGGATGCGGACCTACTTCGGAAAAACGGTCGGGCTGGTCGCAAAAGCGGAGCGGGAGGAGCGGAGCCATTTTCAGAAGATGGTTCTGGGAGTCGGGAACTTTCTGATCGCCGTTACGCTCGTGATGATCGCACTGATTCTCTCTGTCGGATTTTCGAGAGAGGAGCCGGTGGTCGAGCTTCTTGTCTTCTCTCTCGTGCTGACGATTTCGGCCATTCCGGTGGCGATGCCGGCCGTTTTGACCGTCACGATGGCTGCGGGAGCCCGCGCGCTTGCTGCCCGGGATGCGATCGTCAGCCGCCTTGCGGCGATCGAGGAGCTGGCGGGGATGGATATTCTTTGTTCCGACAAGACCGGAACGCTGACCCAAAACCGTATGACGCTTGCCGAGCCTTTCGTGGCGGACGGTTTCAGTGCCGACGACCTCTTCTTCTATGCGGCCCTGGCAAGCCGTGAAGAGAACCGGGATCCGATCGAGATCCCCATCTTCGACCATCTCGACCACCACGGTCTGCGGTCGAGACTCTCCGGGTGCAGGCAGAAGGCTTTCACCCCTTTCGACCCGGTACGCAAGCGGACCGAAGCGGTGCTCGAGGGAGAGGGGTGCAACCTGGCCGTGACGAAGGGGGCGCCGCAGGTGGTTCTCTCCCTCTGCGACTGCGGGGGCGATATGAAGCGTCGGATCGAAGAGAAGATCGCCGCTTTCGCCCAAAAGGGGTTCCGAACGATCGGTGTGGCCTACAAGGAGCCGGGCGATGAGGCGTATCGTTTCGTGGGGCTGATCCCTCTGTACGATCCGCCGCGCGAGGACTCCAAAGAGGCGATCGAAGAGGCGAAGCGGTACGGCGTCACCGTCAAGATGGTCACCGGCGACAATATCGCCGTCGCCAGGTATATCGCCGGAATTCTCGGGATCGGAGACAATATCCTCGATGTCAGGGAGCTGCGCGGCGAGGGGGTGGGGGAGTACATCCTGCTCTCCAGGCTCCTGGCCCGGGCCTTTACGAAGGTACTCCACCCGGATCTGACGAAGGAGCAGATCGACGCCTATGTCCGGCAGATCGTCGAAGAGGTCAAAGATGAGCTGCTCCATGTCGAGCTCCCTCCCGGTACGATCAGGAAGCACGAATCGGAGATCATCGCACTGATCGAGAAGGCCGACGGCTTCGCACAGGTCTTTCCCGAAGACAAATACTTCATCGTCGACGAATTGCAGAAGGCCGACCATATCGTCGGGATGACCGGTGATGGTGTCAACGATGCCCCGGCCCTCAAAAAGGCCGACTGCGGCATCGCCGTCAGCGGGGCGACCGACGCGGCACGGGCGGCGGCGGATATCGTCCTTACCGCTCCGGGGCTCCGGGTGATCGTCGATGCGATCGAACTCGCCAGAATCACGTTCGAACGGATGAAGAGCTATACGATCTACCGGATCGCCGAGACGATCCGCATCATCCTCTTCATGACGCTGGCCATCGTTCTCTTCGAGTTCTACCCCATCACCTCTGTGATGATCATCCTGCTGGCGCTGCTCAACGACCTGCCGATCCTCATGATCGCCACCGACAGGACGAAGATGCACAAAGAGCCGGTACGGTGGGATATGCGGGATATGCTCGTACTCTCGAGCTGGCTTGGAGTCGCCGGTGTGGCCTCATCGTTTCTGCTCTTCTGGATCGCGGTGGAGGTGATGCACCTTCCCCACGGGTATATCCAGAGTATGTTCTTCGTCAAGATGGTCGTCGCCGGGCACAATACGATCTTCAATACCCGCAACGACGACTGGTTTTTCAAAAAGCCGTGGCCTTCCGCAAGACTCTTTTGGACCTCCCAGCTGACCGCTGCAGCGGGAACGGTGATCGCCGTGTACGGATTCGGGCTGATGCAGCCTTTGGGGTGGTTCATGGGGCTCTTTTTGTGGGGGTATGCCGCATTCTGGTTTCTCTTCAACGATGCGGTGAAGGTGTTGATCGTCCGATACTACAGGAGAAGGTGGGGCAAGGAGGTGCTGTAGGAGTGGCCGGGGGCGCTATCCCGGCTTTCTAGCGACACTCCGGGCAGGTGCCTCGAAGCGTGATGAAGCTCTCTTTGATCCTGTAGCCACTGAGCTTTTCGGCCTCCTCGATGATTTTGTCGGTGCCGACACTGATATCTTCGATCCTGCCGCAGCGGTCACACACCATATGCAGATGCGGCTCCTTGATGAGCTCGTAGACCGATTTGGTTTTCGGGATCTTGACCTCCTGGATCAGCCCGCTTTCGACCATCTGGTTGATATTCTTGTAGATCGTCGCGAGTGAAACGCTCGGAAACTGTTTGAGCATTTCGTTGTAGAGATCCTCGATACTGATGTGTCCATGTTCCGCAAGCATCGAAACGATTTTGATACGCTGAGGCGTCGCTTTCAGGCGGTGCTCTTTGAGCAGTTCTGCGGTTTCTACCATTGTTTCCCCTCGATATCTCTGACAAAATTATACAGAAAATTCGCTGATTGTCTGTTGATGAGACTTTATACATTAACTTCTTTAACAGTATAATAAAACGAGTTGCCTGCAAAAGAAAATTATTTTCTCTTAAGGGCTTTTATATAATAATTCTCAAAGGAAAAATATTTTCCTACAAAAGGAGCAATCATGGCAACAAGAGGAAATTCGATCATCAAAGGTGTCGAGATCGAGGAGGTGATCAACCTTCTGAATCGGGCGTATGCCGACGAGTGGCTCGCCTACTACCAGTACTATATCGAGAGCAAAGTGGTCAAAGGGATCATGAAGGATGCCGCCATCGCCGAGCTCGACCAGCATGCGGCGGACGAACTACGCCATGCGGGCATGGTGGCCGACAGGATCATCCAGCTAGGTGGTACGCCGATACTGCACCCGAAGGAGTGGTTTGAAAAAACCAACTGCGGCTACGACGCTCCGACGGAGTTTGACGTGCTCAAAATTCTCGAGGATGCGATCAAAGGGGAACAGTGTGCCATCGGCGTCTACAGCCAGATCGCCGAGCTGACGCAGGGCAAAGATATCGTGACCTACGACATCGTCAGCCAGATACTGGCCGACGAGGTCGAGCACGAAGAGGATCTGGTGGCGCTGCACGAAGATATCACCGAATTCGTCGATCAGATCAGGGGGAGCCTCTCATGAGACAGTACGAAACCTACAAATGTATGAAGTGCGGCAACGAGGTGGAGGTGCAAAACGTGGGCGGCGGAACACTGGTCTGCTGCGGCGAGGAGATGGTCTGCACCACCGAGAATCTGACCGCGGTCAATCTGATGAAGGCTTTCGCCGGCGAGTCGATGGCCCGCAACAAATACGAATTTTTCGCCGAGATGGCCCGCGAGGAGGGGTGGCACCGGATCGCCGAACACTTCAACGAGGCGGCGATGAACGAAAAGTACCATGCGATGGCCGAGTTGAAAGCCTACAACAAGCTGATGCACGGAATCGAGCTGCACGAGACCCTCAAAAACCTCGATATCGCGATGGCGGGCGAGAACTACGAGCATACCGAAATGTATCCCAATTTCGCCAGGATCGCCGAAGAGGAGGGGCTGAAAGAGATCGCACGGATGCTCAAAGCGATCGCGAAGGTCGAAGTGGAGCACGAGCGGGAGTACAACGAGCTCAAAACGTGTCTCGAAGAGGAGGGATTCTTCGAGAGTGAGGAGGAGGAGTTCTGGGTCTGCGAAGTGTGCGGCCATGTCCATCGCGGCAAGAAGGCCCCCAAAGCGTGTCCCCTCTGCAAGGCGCCGCAGGAGTATTTCAAACGAGAACATCTCTGCTAGGCCAGACGTTTGGCTCCCTTGCGCCTCCGTACCGGCGATACAGGAGGGGTCGAGGGAGAGGAAGAGGATGGGCCGTTACGAAGGTATCGCTGGATCGAAAAAAGAAATAGTTTTCTTTAAGGATAATATTTATCAGCTAGTGGTATAATTCCACTGCAAAAAAAAAGAAGGAGACGACGATGAAAAAGATGGTTGCGGTTTTTGGAGCCGTTGCTTTGGTCGGTATCAGTGCGGTGGCGGCGGATGCCCTGGCCCAGAAGGCGAAAAAAGCGGGGCTCAAGCCGATCCCCGAGAGCAAGAGCGAGCTCTACAAGCTCATCGACAATCCGAAAAACCCGATTACAGACGCGAAGGTGGAGCTGGGGAAAAAACTCTACTTCGATCCGCGCCTGAGCAAGAGTGGACTGGTGAGCTGTAACTTCTGTCACAACCTCGCTACCGGCGGTGTCGACGGTGTGGATGCGGCGACGGGCCATATGTGGCGCCACAACCCGCACCACCTCAACTCTCCGACCGTCTACAACGCGGTCTTCGCCCAGAAGCAGTTCTGGGACGGCCGAAGCCCCGATCTCGAAGACCAGGCGCAGGGCCCGATGCAGGCTCCGCCGGAGATGGCGGCGACCAAGGAGCATGTCGAGAAGGTGGTCAACTCGATTCCGGCCTATGTGAAGGAGTTCAAAAAAGCCTATGACGATCCGAAGATGAAGCCGACCTTCAAAGACGTGGCCGACGTGATCGGGATCTTCGAGCGCACGCTGGTCACCCCCTCGCGCTACGACAAGTTCCTCGCCGGATGCGACAAAGCGCTTTCCAAAGAGGAGAAAGAGGGGCTGAAGATCTTCATCGACAAGGGGTGTGTCTCCTGTCACAACGGTGTGGCACTCGGCGGCAGCATGAAGCCCTTCCCGGCGGTCGGAAAGTACAAGTACGCCAATGTTGGCGACTTCAAGGGTGACAAGAACGGCATGGTCAAAGTACCGACGCTGCGCAACATTCTCGAAACCCGCCCCTACTTCCACAACGGTGCGGTCTGGACGATCGAAGAGGCGATCAAGATCATGGGCGAGACCCAGCTCGGCGTGAAGATCAGCGACGCCGAGGCGAAGAAGATCAAGACCTTCTTCGGTGCGCTCACCGGGAAGAAGCCCTATATCCGCTATCCGATGCTCCCGGCCAGCACCGACAAGACTCCCAAGCCCGATCTGAAGTAACGGATCGGAGCCTCCCCTCCCCGCTGGGAGGGAACCTCCCTTCAACACCTACAACCCGAAACGATACAGACCCTCGAATCTCCGATCAGTCGCAGCAGTGCAGGAGGCTCTTCTGGGGATCGACGAAAAACTTCACCGAATCGTAGATCATGAAACCGCCGTAGAGGATGACGGCGACCGATGCGATCGTGATCATCGTTTTGCGCAGGCGGCCTTTTTGCATAAGGCCGGTGAAAAACCCGAGGCTGAAGAGTGCCGGAACGGTACTGAGACCGAAGATCAGCATCACCACCGCTCCCCAGAGGGGACTCATCGTGCTTGCGGCTGTGACGGCGAAGAAGTAGACGAATCCGCAGGGCAGCAGCCCGTTGACCATCCCGAGCAGGTAGAAGCTGAAGATGGAGCTCTCGCTCATGAGTGCCCTGAAACTCTTCTGGTACCAGCCGCTTTTCATAATGGAGTGCTCGATCAGGGTGAGAAACTTCACCTTGCCCATGATGGAGAGGCCCGTCAGTATCATGACGACTCCCGCGAAGAGGAAGAGCGCACCGACGGTGTAGCCGCTGAAGGTGGCGACGCTTCCGAGATAGCCAAAGAGTGCACCGAGCGTCACATAGGTGGTGATTCGGCCCAAGGAGTAGGCCAGGTGGGCCGACGCCTGTTTCGCATTGTTCCACTGCGGGTCGACCTTCGCACCGGTATAGGCCAGGACGATTCCTCCGCACATTCCGACGCAGTGGCCGAAAGAGCCGAGAAAGGCGATCGTGGCGACGGAGAGGAGATTGACCGCTTCCATCAATCCGGCCGTTTTGCGGTTTTGGCGTAAGCGGGGTTGGCGAGGTGCTCTCCCTTTCGCATCCGCTCGATCAGTTCCCGAAAGCCGATGCACCCTGTGCACACCCTCTCATGGGCCCCGAAGCCGTAGTGCATCGGTGTCGATTCGGAGACGGAGTACCACGCCTCTCTCGCGTCGACCCATCGTCTCGTATCGAGAGCGAAGACCCAGAGTGCCGATCGGGAAGCTGCCGGGCTTTCGTCGATCCAGCGTACCAGGCAGCCGATATCGTCGAAGAATCTCGTCGTACCGTCGGGTGCCGCCGCCTGGGCCGAGAAGGGGATGTCGCGGATCACCATTTTGCACTCGGTACACTGGTAGGCTCCGGGAAAGAGGTCGACCGCCTTCTGATCCCGGTTCCCGGTGAGGAGCACTTCGGGGTGCGGGTTGCCTGCCATCGAGAGAAAGAGCGTGACGATCAGCGAGATGAAGATGGCGACGACAAGAAGGGGTTTTAGGATCTTTTTCATAGCGGTTATGGTATCTCAGTTACGTTAACCGAAGGTTAAATCCGCCGGGCGGCGGATCGGGACTACTTCCGTTTGGAGCGGATAAAACCGTCGATGTAGGCCTGCTGCGAGGGGGTGAGAATCTTTTTGGTGTCGTAGATGCAGCGCAGATGGATCTTTGTCGCTTCCGCTTTGAGAGCGGCGAGCCGGTCGACGTCCGGAGAGAGGTTGGCCGGTTCGCCACCTTTGAGCGCGGAGGAGACGATCGCTCTTTGCAGTTTCGCGATTTTCGGCTTCAGCTCCATGACGGCGGCGATCGTCGCTTTTCTGACTTCGAGCAGCCTGCTCTTCTGTTCGGGACTCAGGGCGAGCGCAGGGTCGTTCCATACCTTTTTCAGAACCATCGTGTAGTGGGGCAGTCCCGATGTGATCAGAAACGGAGGGCTCTTTTTGGCCGCTTTCATCTTCGGTTGGGGGGCGCCCGGACCCGATACCGCCTGGGCTGGAACGAGCAGCACGGCGACCGCCAACGATGGGAGGATCAGTCGTTTGAACATGGTAACTCCTTGGAGTGTTTCGGATATTGTGGAGGCCAGTATACCACAGGGGAAGAAACGAATCAGTAACGCTTCACCATACGGCGAAAAACGATAAAATTTTTTTACACCAACTTTATAGAGATTGGATATAATGGCCATCGAATCGGGGTCGAAACCGCCTCTTCCGGTGGTCGGCGATCGTTGGACCCGTGACCGCAGAAAAGAAGGAAAAGGAGCGGAGAGTGACACTGTTCAGGCAGATCAACGCGGTTTTCTCCATCATTTTGCTGCTTGTTCTGGGGACGGTACTGGGGATTGGCTTCATCGACAGCCGCCACTACATTCAAAACGAGCTCTTTACCAAGGCTCAGGATACGGCGACGTCTCTGAGCCTCATGATGTCCCAGGCCGGGGGGGATATCGTGGCGATGTCGAAGATGGCGGATGCGGTGGTCGGGAGCGGACGGATCCGAAGGGTGGTTCTGCAGGATCCGTACGGAAACACCCTCTTTTCAAAGAGCCGCGACGTCAGGACGGAGGTTCCCTCGTGGTTCGTGAAGATGGCCGATCTCTCCGCGGATACGGCGGTGGCCGAGGTCTACGACAAATGGCGCACCGTCGGACTTTTGAGCGTACAGGCCGACAACACCGAGGCGCTCAACTACCTCTACGCCTTCTTCAAGAAGATTCTTCTCATCTTCCTGATCGGAGGGGCGCTTGGAGCGCTCTTCATCTATATCCTGCTGCGGATGATCCTCGAACCTCTCAAGATGGTGATCCACCAGGCGGAAGGGGTTTTGCACAACCGCTTCATCCTCCAAAACGAGCTCCCCTCCACCGTCGAACTCAAACATGTCACGATGGCGATGAACCAGATGGTACGGAGAATGAAAAAGGGGCATGAAACACTCTCCTCCGTAATGGCCAAAAACAGGGAACTGGAGTATATCGATCCGCTGACGAAGGTGGGGAACCGACGCTTTTTCATGATCAAGTACGACGAATACTCCAACGCCGACGACAACCGGGCATGGGGTGTCGTACAGGCGGTCCGGCTGGCGGATGTCCACGAAGCGAACAAGATCATCGGTTTCGACCGGGTCGACCAGATCTATCGAAAGATCGCACAAAGGCTTTTGGAACGGATCGGGGATATCGACGACGCCTCCTGTTTCAGAGTCTCCGGAACCGAGTTCGTGATGCTGCTTCCCTCTCTCGACACCGAACAGGCCAGGGCGTTGGCCCACTCCATCGTGAAGGTACTCAGAGAGCTGATCGACCGCGACTATCCGGAAGTCTCCGACACCCTCTTCGTGGATATCGCGATGGCCGCCTACGAGCAGAGAGAGCCGATTGGGCAGGTCCTCTCCTCCGTCGATCTGGCGCTCAACGAAGCGCTCTACCAAAACGGCGATGCGATCGTCGTGGCGAAGCGGGAAAACGCCCTTCCAAGAAGCAAGGTGGCGTGGCGTACGCTCCTGGAAGCTTCGATGAGAGAGCACCGGATGGAGCCGGTATGGGAGGATGTCCATGCGCTTGATAGGCACAAGCTCTTCGCCTCCCTGACATTCGATATCGTGACGGAGGAGGGGGAGAGGATTCCGTACCGGACCTACCTCTCCATGCTTCTGCTGCTCGACCTTTTCCCGCACTACATCGCCTACACACTCGACTATCTCGATTCGGTCCCGATTCTGCAGAACAACCGGATCGCAGTGGAGTATCCGTTGAGCTGCCTGTCGACGCCCGCATCTTTCAAAATGTTGAAAGAGCATATCCGGAGGCTCGAAAGACGTGGGATCGAGCTGATCGTCGAAATTCCGGAGAGCGATCTTTCGAAAGTCGATACCGCCACCCTCGGAAAGGTCTCCGAGGAACTGCACCGCGAGAAGCTCCCGTTCGCGATCAGCCGTTTCGATGCCGACAGCGATACGGTCGAACTTCTCAAGACGATGCGGCCGGAGTATGTGAAGATGTATGTGGGGCAGTTCACCGATATGAGCGACTCCTTCAGAGACTCGCTCACTCCGATACTCAAAACGCTGGGAATAAAGCTGCTGCTGCACGGTATCGACGAGGAACACGACATTCACGTTCTCAACCGCCAGGGGGCCGACTACTTCATTCTCCGCCATTGAGGGGTGTCCGATTCGCAATTTACCCGTATGGTAGTATAATAGATCTGCCGGTATGAAAACGATTCGCCAAAGGCTGGAGGATGGAGAGAACACTTTGCGAACCCGAATGGCTCGCACGAACCTATGCGATGAAGAAGCGGCAGTGGGTCATGTGCCACGGAGAGGGGCCGGTCGTCGCCGCCGCCATCCACGACGGTCACGATATTTCGGTGGAGGTGGCGCAGCGGCTGGCGATCGACGACAGCAGACGGCTGCGCGAAGAGGACCCGGTGACCTACCGGATGACTTCCACCGCCGACAACCGCATCACCGTCACCGCCTCCCGCTTTCTCGTCGATCTCAACCGTCCGAGAGAGAAGGCCGTCTACCGTACCCCGCAGGAGGCGTGGGGGATGCAGGTGTGGCGAGAACCTCCCACACCCGAAATGGTCGACCACTCTCTTGCGATCCACGACCGCTTCTATCGTGAACTCTTCGAGTACCTGAACGTGCTCAGGGAGCGCTACGGCCGTTTCGTCGTACTCGATCTGCACAGCTACAACCACCGCCGCAACGGACCCGACGCACCTCCTGAGGATCCGAAGAGAAATCCCGACGTCAATATCGGAACCGCCACGCTTCGCGACCGCCCGCAGTGGGAGGGTCTGATCGAAAGGGTCCTCGCCGACATGCGCGCTTTCGACTACTTCGGCCGGAATCTCGATGTGCGTGAAAATGTGAAATTCAAAGGGGGATATATGGCGGAGTGGATCCACCGGAATTTCGAGGGGAGCGCCTGCGTCCTTTCGGTAGAGTTCAAGAAGTTTTTCATGGACGAGTGGACCGGAAATGTCGATCTCGTCCAGGTGGAGAGGCTGCATACCCTGCTGAAGTGTACGATACCGGGTATCGAAACGTCGCTCCTCCGGATGGGAGTGGAGATATGAGGCGGCGAAGCGGGATCGGCTCCGAATTCATCCGGAAGGTCCAAAACGATCTTTCGGCGAATCGGCCGGTCAGAAGGGAGCTGCCCGGCGGTGGGCGGATCCATATCGACCGTCAGCTCCCTTTTCTCTGCCTCTACCGTCGTCCCGCAGGCCGTGCCGATGTGGGAACGGAGCGGCTGGCCCACGCCGAAGCTTCGTATATGACGGTTCTTGGAGACGAAGATGTCTCGAAGCTGGTCGAAGCGGTCGCCATAACGCTCAGGGAGATCTTCGGTACCTTTCTGCTCCTCGAGATATGGGCCCTTCCCTACGAAGCGTTTCCTCCCGACGTTTGCCGAAGAAGACAGCCGGCGTTTCGCATCTACTCCGAGCAGCCCTCGGAACTGCTTTCGACGGTGGAGTCTTTGCAAACGAGACTCGGTCAGATATCGATGCACCGCTTCCACGCCCTGGTGGAGGTCGTCGAGACGGAAAATCCGGCCCCCGATCGCATGGAGCCGATTCTCTCCGAGGAGATCCGGCATATGCAGAATATCCATCTGCTGGGGATCGGAATCTTCCCTCTCTATCGTGACGAAAGCGGGGAGACACTCTATCCCATCAAGCTGCAGAAACTTCGGCGCGGCTTTGCAAGAGCGCTCAAACACGCTTTCTACCGCTTCTCCTCCGACCTGACCTCCATCTGCCCGACACACGTTGCGATGCTGGGGCGGCGGCTCGTCACCCGCGCCGTCTGGGAGTCCGACGAGGCGCTCGCAGACATCGACGACTCCTTCGACTTTCTGCTTCAGGTGACGCCCGTCAACAGCGAAGAGGCGTGGGAGCTTTTCAGAAAAGAGGGGTTCAAAGGGACGCCCCCGTTCCTCTACCGTCCCCGATCCATCGACATCGCCGCGATGAAGCGGAGGCTCTACGGGATTCCGATCGACCGGATCGAGGATCCGACACTGGCGGAGCTTTTCGAACAGAAGCGCAGGGAGCTCGACCGCAAGCTGACGATGCTCGCCGATCGCGATACATCCGATTTCCTCTATGAGAGTATCCCCACCTACGGGAGGGTCGAGGAGGAGCTTCTTCAGACCGCCCGGCAGATGCTCGAACTCCTTCCCCATAAAAGATATGAAGATGTCGAAGCGGATGCCCAGACGGAGGCAGTCGACGCCGAAACGTTCGCGAAACGCGCCCGGGAGGAGATCGCCTACTACAAAAGGTTCTATCCCGACCTCTCCTCGAGTGTCCAGGTGCGTGAGGATATCGTCGCCGGCGCGATGGTCTCCGGCGGAGACTTTCTCATTTCCCGAAAGGCCCACTTCCCGAAAAAGCGGATCGAGGCGCTGCTCCACCATGAGATCGGAACCCATATCCTCACCTACGCCAACGGGCTCGCGCAGCCGTTGAGGCAGCTCCATACGGGATTGAGCGGATACGATGAGATGCAGGAGGGACTCGCCGTTTTGGCCGAATACCTCTGCGGCGGGATCAGCGTGGCACGACTGAGGGTGTTGGCGGCACGGGTGGTAGCTGTCGCCATGCTCTGCGAGGGACGGAGTTTCCCCGAAGTCTTCGCCGCCTTGAGCGAAGAGTACGACTTCGGTCACAAGAGCGCCTTTACGATCACAACGCGGGTCTTCAGGGGTGGCGGTCTGACCAAAGACGCCATCTACCTCCGCGGTCTGATGGGGATGTTCGAATATCTGCACGGCAGCGGTCCGCTGGAGCCGCTCTTCATCGGAAAGATCGCCGCCGAACAGATACCGCTGGTCGAAGAGCTCCAGTGGCGGGGGGTCCTGAAACCGCCGCCGCTGTGGCCGAGATATCTCGAAGAGGAGGGGGCGAAGGCCCGTCTCAGAGAGATTCGCGAGAAGAGATTGGGTCTACTCGATCTGATCAGGAAGGGGTACATATGAAAATCGGATTCATCGTCAACGACCTGCTGAACGAGCAGCTGCCCAGCTCCACCGTCCAGATGGCTCTGACGGCGAGCAGGATGGGTCATGAAGTGTGGCTGGCCGGGGTTGGGGATTTCGTCTACAACTGCGACGAGCTGGTCCACGCCCATGCACGAAGTGTCGCACACGGTGATTTCGAGGATCAGAAGAGCTATTACGCCGCCATCTGTTCGGAAGGGGCGCTCAGAAAGAGGATCACGGTCGACGATCTCGATATCCTGATGCTGCGCAACGATCCGGCACAGGATATCCAGAGCTCGTGGGCGCAGCACGCGGCGATCGTCTTCGGGCGTACGGCGATGCGGCACGGCGTGATCGTTCTCAACGATCCAGATGGCCTCTCGAAAGCGATCAACAAGATGTATTTCCAGCACTTTCCCAAAGAGGTGCGTGTCGAAAAGGTGATCACGAGAACCTTTTCGGAGATCGAGCGCTTTTACGAAAAGCATGGGCGCACGATCATTCTCAAGCCGCTGATGGGTTCGGCCGGACGGAGCGTCTTTTTCGTCCAGCCGTCCGATGCGGCCAACCTCCACCAGATGGCCGACGCGATCTTTCGCGACGGGTATGCGATCGCCGAAGAGTATATGCCCGAAGCGCGCCGGGGAGACACCAGGCTTTTTCTGATGAACGGGGTCCCGCTGCAGATCGACGGCGTCTATTGCGCGTTCCGGCGCATTCCCGGCGGGGAGGATATCCGCGCCAATATCCATGCCGGTGCCCGGGCGGAGCCGGCAGAGGTGACCGACGCGATGCTTCGCCTTGCCGAGATCGTGCGGCCCAAGCTGGTCCAGGACGGTATGTTCCTCGTGGGGCTCGATATCGTCGGCGAGAAGCTGCTGGAAGTCAATCTCTTCAGCCCCGGCGGACTGCACCACCAGGAGATTTTCCGGGGGGTCGACTTTTCGCGACGGGTGATCGAAGCGCTGGAGAAGAAGGTGCTCTACGCGAAATACTACCGGGGCAATTTCGACAACGTGGAGATGAATACCCTCTGACGGAGGCGATGAGAAGAGGGAAACGCTTCGATATTTCTTGATATGTAAAGCGTTGTCTGATACGATATCGGCAGCGGAAAGAGCGAGGAGGCGAGGCGACGGAAGATTTTCCCGAAAGTGTCGGGGCGTCCGGCGAGGGGTCCCCTCCGCCGCACGGAACGATCCGCGCTCTTTGGGGTCGCGCCGCTGACGAAAACGTTCGGGAGTCTGAAAGGGATGAAAAAGGTGTTGATCCTCTGTACCGGCAACAGCTGCCGCTCCATCATCGCCGAGGCGCTGGTCGACCGGATGCTGGGCGGCCGGGGTATAAAGGCCTACAGCGCCGGAAGCGACCCGTCGGGCCGGGTCCATCCCGATGCCCGGAAGGTGCTCGAAGAGGAGGGGATGTGGGACGGGAGGTTCCGCTCCAAAAGCATCGACGAGGTTGTGGCGGAGGGGCCTTTCGACCTGGTGGTGACTCTCTGCGACGACGCCAAAGAGCGATGCCCCGTCGTTCCGGGGAGCCTCCGCAGAATTCATGTGGGGTTCGAGGACCCGGACGGAAAACCCTACGAGTTCTTCGTCGAAACGAAAGAGCTGATGGAAAAGCGGCTGGTGCCGATCATACGGAAGGAGTTGTCGGAGTGAAACGGAGTGTGAGCAGAACCGGAAAAGGGGTGAAGATCGCCTTTTCGGGAGAGGTGAAGAAGAGCCAGATCGTGAAGATGGTCGAAAATTGCGCCGCCGGCGCGTGCGAGTGCATGAGCGACGAGACCAAGAAGAGGATCGAGGCGATGGATGTCAGAGGGGAGGATGGTTCGGTGGAGCTCGAGCTTACCGGGGAGGTGGCCGAAGAGGAGATCGAAGAGGCCCTGAAGCGCTCGAAGGTTCTGAATTAGCATGGAAAGATATGGACTGCAAGGGCATCCCTTCGGTCCTTCTTGATAGCCGGTTTTGACGCGAGAGAGTACGATGAAAAAAAAGGAGAGAAGATGGGACACCACAAACACCATGAAAAACTCGAGGCGGTCAAGGAGGCGATCCGAAACTCCGGAAGCCTGAGTGAGGAGGAGAAGAGCAACGCCCTGGCCCATATCGAGGAGTGGTACAAAGAGGACAGGGCTTTTGGAGCGCTCATCGAGACGCTCGTTGAGAAGTTCGCCGCCCTCGAGCCGATCTTCGCAGAGATGGGTCTGATCTAGCGGCGCTTTTCGCCCCTCTCCTTCTCCTGGCCCGCCAGCGCAGGAATCCGGTTGTCAGCAGCAGGAGCAGAGCCGCTGCGGCCGCGTCGTTGACCCAGACCCACCAGGGGGCGAAGAAGGTTCCGTCGTGGAGACTCATCATCAGGGTGTAGAGGGTGATCCTTTCAAACCGTGGCAGCGGTACGGATGGATCGTGGGTACTGAAATAGCTCACACCCTCCGGGGACGGCAGGAGATCCTTGAACATGTGGGGCGTTCCGGGCAGCGCTCTCCACCCCTGCGGTGTCAGGAGGCGGTTTGGAGCGCCCATCCCGCTGACGTAGAGCCGATCGCCCCTGCGGAACATCCGGTAGGCGAACCCCCTCTTCTCCAGCCGCCACCTTTTCAGATCGTCGCCGACGTAGACTCCGTACCGGTTTCCGATGCGGAAACGCTCGCCGTCGTAGTCGAGAGACCAGACATCGTGGGCAAGGGTATCGTAGACCGGCGGCAGAAGCGCATGGGGAATCGTTACCGACTTCATGAAGGGTCCCAACGCCCGGGCGTGGTCGAGGAAGATGCCGGTGACCGCGAGAATCAGCAGCGGGATCGATGCGACGACGGCCGGGAGATTGGCGTGGCTTCGTATGAGCTTTCTGGTCGTGGCGCCTCCCTTTTTGGCGGAGATCCTCCACCAGACGATTGCGCCGCTGAGGGAGAGCCAGAAGAGGAGGATGGCGCCGTAGTCGTTGATCAGCAGTGAAAGGTCTGCATCGAAGAGTCCGCGCCCGTAGTGCAGATCGCGTACGAACCGGGCGAGGGTGATCGGCTCCCCGAGCTGGTCGCGGGGGATCGCAACACCCTTTTCTTCGACGATCTCTCCACACTTCAGATCGATCAGGTAGAGCCGGCTCTTTTCGACCGAAGCGAAGGCCTTTCCTTCGTGGAGTGCGAGGGCGTTGACGTAGGCCCCCTCCAGCGCCACTCTTCTCCAGCGACCTTTGATGCGCCTCCAGATGCCGTCGTCGGTCGCGGCGTAGATCTCTCCTTCGCCGCTCTCCCGTAGGGCGAGGCAGATTCCACCAAACCCCTTTTCCCAGGTCTGCCCGCCGTCACGACTCTCGAAGATTCCCCTCTTGCCGCAGGCGATACGGTATGTGGGATCGGCGGGGTCGATACGGTAGCCTTCAAAGAGGCGTCGCTCCTGTTTCAGAAGGGTCTGCGATGGCGCCGGGATGGTGGTGCCGTAGAGAAAGCGCCATCCGTCGTGATCGAGCAGGAGACCGGTGAGTGCCAGAAGGGCGAGGATGGCGCCGGCCCAGAGACCGGCGGTCTTGTGGAGACGGAAGAGTCTTACCATCGATAGGCGAGGCCGCCGTAGAACATGCGCGGGTCACCGGGGGTGTAGTCATCCTTGCCCCAGGCGTAACGGGCACGGCTGGCGTAGTGTTCGTTGGTGATGTTGGTCACCTTTGCAAAGAGGCTCCAGTGGGCGTCGTAGCGGTAGTCGGCTTTGATGTTTCCGATCTGGTAGCCGTCGTAGCGTCCCCCCTCGTGTTCGTCGTCCATCCACCACGATCCGACATACTGGTATTCAGCCATCAGGCGCAGCCCCCTGGCCCGGGCAGGGGTATAAAGAAGCCGGAGATTGCCCAGGTGGTTCGGGGCCTGTGCCATCTCGTTGTTTCCGTAGGTCGGGTCGTCGTCGTAGTTGTGCCGGGAGTAGGAGTAGGCGGCCTTGATGCTCCACTCCTGCGAGAGCTCCGCGAGTGCGCTCAGCTCGATACCGCGGTGGACGGTGCTGCCGCCGTTTGCGTAGTAGTAGTCGCCCGTGACGCTGTTTTTGTAGCGGACGATCGTATCGTCGATCGTCATGTAGTAGGCGGCGAGCTCCACGTAGCTTCGCCCTCCGAACATCCTCTTGATTCCCGTCTCGAAGGTGTTGGAGGTTTCGGGATCGAGAGAGACCTCTTCATACCCTTTTTGCATCGAATAGAGACGCGATGCCTGCGGGATCCGAAAGCCGTTGGCGTAGCGGAGGTAGAGATTGGTGCGATCGTCGGCCCGGAAGGAGAGGGCGAACTTGGGGCTGAGGTGGCTGAAGCTGTCGGTCCGGTCTGCGGGCCGGAAATATTTGCCCGAGGCGTCGTAGCTGTCGGGGGCGAGGTTGTTGGTGTAGTCGTAGTGGTTGTAGTCGTAGCGCAGCCCCGCCGATACCGTCAGCTCCTCGGTCAGGTCGGCTTCCGCATGCAGATAGGGGGCGACGGCGACGTAGTCGACGTCGTAGTCGTAGAGGTCGCCCGCCAGGTAGGTGGTCGTACCGCTCCAGCTCGTGACGTTGAGGTCGAAATCCTGGATATATTTGAGTTTCGATTTCGTATACTCGGCATCGAATCCCCCGATGAGGCGCCCCCACGAGGTCTCGATCCGCGCCTTGTGGATCAGGCCGAGGGTGGTGAGTCTATTGTCGTTTCTGGGAAGGTTGGCGTTCCATGTGGCGACGTATCGGTTGCGGTTGTAGCGCAGATAGGGGGTGAAGCTGATCTCCTTCTCTTCGCCGATGAAGCGGCTCCATTCGGCACTCAGACGGGCGTAGTCGAATTTGCGGCGCACGTCGGTCAGTTCGAGGGCCTTGAAGTAGTTGGGATCGTCGCTGGCGGCGGTGGAGCCGTTTTCGATATTGGCGTAGTCGTTGAAACTGTCGGCCTGCTCGGCATCGGTCTTGCTGGCGTTGAAGATCACCTTCAGGAGGTTTTCGTCGTCGATGGCATGGTCGTAGCGGATGTTCGCTTCGGCCCGCTCGCTGGTGGTGTGGTCGCGCCACCCGTCACTGTGGAGCACTCCGGCGCTGGCCCGGTAGCCATCCTCTTCGCCGACGGGCCCGCTCGTCTCGAAAGAGAGCGAAGCGAAGCCGTAACTGCCGCCTCTGGCTCTCAGAGAGCTGCTGCGCTCCTGCGATGGGGCCGCGAGGGAGGTGACGTCGACGACCGCCGCGACGGCGTCGGATCCGTACAGGGCGGTTCCGGCCCCTTTGAGTACCTCCACGGAGCTGGCCGAATCGAAGGTGGTATAGGCGAGGCCGTTGTGGTTGAAGAATCCCGAGGACTGGACCGGGATGCCGTCTTGCATGAAGAGATAGTAGGGGCCTGTGTTGATCGGCAGGCGGATCGAAGTCATGTGGCCGAAGATCGATCCGGTCTGTTCGATGCGCACGCCGGCCAGAGAGTTGAAGAGATCCTTCTGGTAGACCACCTGGTCGAGTTCGATCTCCTTTTTCTCCTTGACGGCGATACTGGCGGGTTGCTCGAGAACGGAGGACTCTTCGCCGGTGGCGATCACGCTCACAGGGGCGAGCTCTGTGACCGGATCCTGCGCCAGCAGTGCGGCGGCGGAGGCTGAAAGCAGAAGAATGGAACGTCTTGACATGGATAACTCCTGAAATTTTTTCCAGGAATTATGACAGGGTCGTGTTAAGCGAGCATTAATTGCGGATTAAACCGTTTCATTATAGACTTTGCGAAAAATTTGCCAAAGGGTTGACCCGGAAGGGTCCCGGAGCGTCAGCGGGGGAGAAACTTTCCGCACCCTTTTTGCGGGGTGCCGCCGAACTTTCTCACTTCGCGGGCGGTCCCGTTTTTGGCGACGACCTGCCGCCTGCACTCATCCTTTTTGACGCAGTCGGGGTTGTTGCACCCGATATCCTCGGGGAGTTGCTGTTGGGCCATGGTCCATCCTTTTTTTGCGAAATTATAGTGCAACTGATACAATACGCCACTTAGAAAATCGATTTAGGAAGAGACACATGTACTATACAACGCTTCATATCGTCCACCTGCTCGCCGCCTTCACCTACGGAGGTTTCCTCTTCGTCGACATCCTCTTTCTGACGAAGATGCAAAAGAGCCTCGGTTCACAGAAGGGGGCCGAATGCCGCGAGGCGATCATGATCCATGTGCGCAAGGTGGTCCCCTATGCGCTCTTCGTCGTCGTCGGTACCGGAATCCTGATGTTTCCCCACGTATTCGGAGATGTGGGGGAGGATGGGCTCACCAACATGCAGATCGTTCTGCTGATCAAGGCCTTCTTCGGTCTGTGGCTCGGGCTTCGGGGTTTCATGCAGAAGGTTTTCAAGATCAACCCCTGGCTCTTCAAGAGCCACTACTTCCCCTTTTCGGTCGTCGTTCTCATCATTCTTCTTTCGCAGATCATGTGGGTCGTCTAGGTTTCGATGGGTGGGGTGATGGTTCTCAGCGGCGCGGGACTGAGTGCCGAGAGCGGCATCCCCACCTTCAGGGATTTGGGCGGTCTGTGGGAGGGGTACGACCCGATGGAGGTCTGTTCGCTCGAGGGGTGGGAGCGCGACCGAGCCCGGATCACCCGCTTCTACGACGCCCGGCGCCGGGAGTTGGCCGGCAAGGATCCAAACGCCGCTCACAGGATGTTCGCACGCCTCGAGAGGCGCTTTGGGGAGCGGGTCGTCCATCTTACCCAGAATGTGGACGACCTGCTCGAGCGTGCCGGCTGCCGGGGGGTGATCCACCTGCACGGAACCCTGCGGGATCTGCGCTGCGAGGCGTGCCGTCACATCTGGGATATCGGCTACCGCCCCCAGCGCGAGGATGAGCGCTGCCCCGCCTGCGGCTCGGTCGCCGTGCGCCACAACGTCGTGATGTTCGGGGAACCGGCCCCCGCCTACCGCTTCATCCGTCCTGCCATCGATGCCAGCGATCTTTTCGTCGCGATCGGTACCTCCTCGCAGGTGGTCGATGCGGTCATGATCGCCTCCGAATTCGACCGTTCGATCCTGGTCGATCCCACGCGCCGCCTCCATGTCACCTCTTTCGGATCCCACGACCGGTATATCGACGAATACTTCACCACCTACCTGCAAAAGAGTGCGGTCGAAGCTGCCGGAGAGCTCGAAGAGCGGATCGTCCGCTTTCTCGAATCGTAACCCTCTTCGGATCCACCGGAGCCTTTCCATCCCGCTTCATCATTAAAATATTTTATATATTTTTATATTATTAAGAAAAATTGTTCCATTTAAACTAATTTACACCTACTTGAACTCGTTTAAGAAAAAACACAGTCCATCGGCTCTACAATAGGGTATGATTAAAAAAATTGATGAGCTTCTGGAAACATATCTATTTTATGAATTGGGAGAGCCCGACAGCTCGGTGCTGGAGTTTGGCTTCGAACTTCCCGAGAGAAAGTGGAGCGGCGGAATCGACCAGGATACGGTCAATATCTACCTGCTCGACATCGATGAAAACAGGGAGCTTCGCAAGAACGAGTGGGAGCGGCGATATGAAGGGACGGAGGTCAAGAAGAGCAAGCCGCCGGCGATGGTCGATCTCTACTATATCGTCACCCTCTATACCAGGCCCCCCGATCCGGCCAGAGAGCACGATCTTCTGGGACGGATCGTAAAGGCGCTCTACCGGTTCGATTCGGTCGCCAAAGAGGGGTTCGGATTCACCCCCGAGCTCGAAGAGGTGGCCCGGAGTGTGTCGCTCGAACTCTTTCCAAAATCGTATATCGACGATCGGCTGGGGCTCCAGCTCTGGAGCGCGATCGATCAGAGTGCACGCCCGCTGGTACCGGTGCGGGTGACGGCCCCCTTCGACCTCTCCCTGGAGCGTGGCGGCGGTATCGTCCGAAGCAGGGAGATCTCCTTCGTCCCGCTCGAAAGCAGGCTGTATGCCCTCCGTGGCCGGGTCGAGGGTGAAGCGGACGGGGCGCTCGTGCCACTGGCCAATGCGGAGGTGGAGCTCAAAGAGGGGGGGCAGCGGCTCCAGATGCGTCGCAGCGATGCGAAGGGGCGTTTCGCGCTGATGCGCATTCCCCGAAAACCGTTGACCCTCGTCGTGACGGCGGAGGGGTACAAAAGCGGTACGATGGAGCTGGCCGATATCGCCGAAGCGGCGAAGGAGCCTCTGAAGCTCGTACTGGAAAAAGATTCAACTTAACAAAGGAGGCGTTTCATGTCAGAGTATCTTTCACCGGGGGTCTATATCGAAGAGTTCGAGATGGGGGCCAAGCCGATCGAGGGGGTTTCGACGAGTACCGTCGGATTCGTCGGGGCGGCCTCCTATCTGGCCGATGCCGCAGATATCGCCAATGCGACGACCGCCGCCGCCAATGCGTCGGAGGGGACGGTCAAGACGAAGGTGGCCGAAGTCGCCACCAAGCTCCTCTTCGTCGCCAACAAGGTCAAAGCGGGAAGTCTCGATGCGGCGAAGACGGCGCTGAAAGAGCTGGAAACGGCACTGCAGGGGGCGGCCGACGATGCGGCGCAAGTAACCGATCCCGGGAAAAAGGGCAAAGCGGTGGCGGCAGTGGCCGCGGCCCGACGGGCATACGAGGTGGCGAAGGCGCAGTTTCTCGCCGATCGGCCGGTCTTCGTTTCGAGCTGGGCCGATTTCACGGCGAAATTCGGCCGATACTCCGAAAATGCGAACTATCTGGCACCGGCGGTACAGAGCTTTTTCGCCAACGGAGGAAGACGCTGTTACATCGTCGCGACCCGGGACCACAAGGACGCCACACTCAAAGGGGCCGACAACGGTCCGGGCAAACGGAGCGGCCTCGAGGCGCTCAAGGAGGTGGACGAGGTGAGCATCCTCGCCGTACCGGGCGCAGTTTCCAAGACGGTCCAACAGGCGATGATCGCCCAGTGTGAAACCCTGAAGGATCGCTTCTGTATCCTCGACAGCGAGGAGGGTGCCGATCTTGAAGCGGTCAAGAACCAGCGTACCAACAACCTCACCTCCGACAAGGGGTATGGAGCTCTCTACTACCCCTGGATCAAGACGGCGGTGGAGAGCGAAACGGGCGGAAAGGTGGAACTCGAAGAGCTCTTCGTTCCTCCCAGCGGCGCCGTCGCCGGTATCTACGCTCGCAGCGACACCGAGCGCGGTGTCCACAAAGCGCCGGCCAACGAGGTGGTCCGCAACGCCACGGAACTGAAGTTCTCCCTCACGGACGGAGAGCAGGATCTGCTCAATCCGATCGGGGTCAACTGTCTTCGGGCTTTCAGCGGCCGGGGTATCCGTGTATGGGGAGCGCGGACCGTCTCGAGCGATCCACTCTGGAAATATGTGAACATCCGCCGGCTCTTCATCTATCTCGAAGAGTCGATCGAAGAGGCGACCCAGTGGGTCGTCTTCGAACCCAACGACCAGCGGCTCTGGGCGAGGGTCACCCAGACGATCGAAACCTTCCTCGAACGGGTCTGGCGAGACGGGGCGCTGATGGGCAACACGCCCGAAGAGGCCTTCTTCGTCCGGTGCGACCGGACGACGATGACCCAAGACGACATCGACAACGGCCGGCTGGTGGTCGTGATCGGGGTGGCGCCGGTGAAACCGGCGGAGTTCGTGATCTTCCGGATCGCCCAGTGGACGGCCGGTGCCGCCCAGTAGAGTATCGAGAGAATCAAGAGAGAAAGAAGGAGCAGAGAATGGCCGCAACGAGAAAAGACCCTTTGAGAGGATTCAGGTTTCTGGTGGAGATCGACGGGATCGTCCAGGCTGGATTTCAGGAGGTGACGGTGCCCGAGAGTGCGCAGGACCCCATCGAGTATCGCGAGGGGAGCGACCGCCCGACGGTCCGCAAGATCCCCGGTCTCATCAAGTACGGAAACGTGGTACTCAAGTGGGGAACGACCGATTCGCTCGAACTCTACAACTGGAGAAAACTGGTGGAGAGCGGCAAGATGGGGGAGGCGCGCCGCAATATGTCGATCATCGTTCTTGATGAAGAGGGGAACGAAGGGGCCCGTTGGAACTTTTCGGACGCCTGGCCCACCAAATATGACGCCCCCGATCTCAAGGGGACCGGAAACGATATGGCGATCGAAACCCTCGAAATCGCCCACGAGGGTATGAAAAGGGTGCGATGATGGCGCTGCAGACGGAGTATGAGTTCGAGCTGCCCAAAGGGTATGTGGATGCGGAAGGGCGACTCCATAAAAAGGGGACGATGCGGCTGGCGACGGCGAAGGACGAGATTCTGCCCCAGAAGGATCCGAGGGTCCAGGCCAATCCGGCCTATCTCTCGGTGATCCTTCTCTCCCGGGTCGTCACGAAGCTCGGGAGCCTGCCGGACGTGAGCCCCCAGGTGATCGAGGATCTCTTCCTGGCCGATCTGGCCTACCTGCAGGAGCTCTACCGCCGGATCAACGACGACGAAATCACCGTGACGGTCACATGCCCCCACTGCGAACGGGAGACGGAGGTGAATTTCGGCGCCCCAAAGAGCTGAAAAGCTACCCGCTGGACGACCTGTACCGCGAGGTAGCTTTCGTCGCCTACCATTTCCACTGGAGCAGCGAAGAGGTGCTGCAGATGCCGCACTGGGAGCGGAAGCGGTGGTGTGAGGAGATCGGCACCATCAACCGCCGGATGAGCGAAGAGGAGAGGAGGATCTCACTGTGAAAAGGATGAAAGGCGTATCGACGGAGCCGATGGCCCTGTTGAGCCGTTACGAACCGTTGACGCTCCGTTTCGGCCGACAGATTCTGCACAAGGGGGTGACCATTCGCAGGAGGCGGGCCGGCGTGAGGCTCCTGTTTGCGAAAATTCCGCGACCCTCCATCCACCATCTTCACCGGCACCAGTTGCGGATCGTCCGTTTCGATCGCCGCCTTTGGCTGCGGATCGGAAACGACGTGACGGTTCTCTCTCCCCTTTCGGTCGTAAAGATCGCGAAGCGGGTTGCTGGAGTGGACAAAAAGGGGAGAGGACCGGTGGGCCCGATCCTCTTTCTCAAAGAGCGGTACGAACGCGCCGGTCACCCCCCGGAAATCCGGGAAGCGGTGATACCGTCGAACGTCGCTGCAGTGCCTCTTCGTTGGAGAGGGTTGCAGAGTCGGGACGATACACCTTCGCAAAAGGCGATCGGCGAAGAGGCGTCGAGGGGACGAGAAGCTCCTCTCGTTCACTCGAACATGGATCGACTCCGACGGCAGGAGGTGCAAAAGAGTGCAGGGCACTACCTGAAGCCGGCGCCGTTGCACTACAAGAAGCCCTCTGCGCTGCCCATACCCGCAGCCCGTGAGGCGGCTCAAAGAGCCGAACGGATCGAAACGGGAGAGGCCAGAGAGGTTCGGAGCGAGCGTCTGGATGAAAAGCTTCGAAGGGAGCTTCTCCTCCGGAAGAGGGCGGAGATCGAGTCGATCGGAGAAAAAGTCTATACGCTGGTGATGCAGAAGTGGGAGAAAGAGAGACGCAGAAGAGGGGTACTCTATGAGTGAGAGGAGAGATCCGCTGCTCAACTATCGCTACCGGGTCGAGATCGACGGACTGGTCGTCGCCGGCTTTTCCGAGGTGACGGGGCTTGGCAGCGAAATCGAGACGGAGGAGTTCAAGGAGGGGGGTACGGGGTTTGTCCACCGGCTCCCCGCCGGCTTCAAGCAGAGCAATATCGTACTGAAAAAGGGGATGGGACTCTCCACCGACCTGATCGAATGGTATCAGGAGGTGGTGAAGGCGCTTCGGTTCGGCAAGCCGATCCCCAAGTCGCCGAACCTCTATATCTCGCTGATCGACGGGGAGGGCAGGGAGCGGGTCCGTTTCCGCATCACTGCCGCCTATCCCGTCAAGTGGAGTGGTCCGGAGCTCAAGGGGAGCGGCTCGGATGTGGCGATCGAGACGATCGAACTGGTTCATGAAGGGATGGTGGTCGTATGAGTGACACGAAGGCGAAATTCATCGTACTCGATGGCGAGAGGAAGGGGACGGAGGTGCCGCTGCAGTTCAACCCCTCCAACTATACGGTGGAAGTGAACAACGAGTTCGGCGAAAAGAGGCTCATGGGGCTCAAGGGGGTGATCCACCAGTTCACCGGCAACAAACGATCCGATCTGAGTCTCGACCTGCTCTTCGACGCCACGGATGAGGGGGGAGATGTTCGCAGAAAGATCGAGCCGCTGCTTCGACTCGGTGAGATCGACCGGGAGCTCCATGCCCCACCACCGTGCCGCTTCGTCTGGGGTACCTTCGGATTCGACGGTATCGTCTCCCAGATCAAGCGGGAGTTCACTTTCTTCTACCACGACGGGACACCGGGCCGGGTGAAGCTGACGGTGACCCTCAAGCCCTACCGTCCGCTCGACGAGACGAAAGCGGCGCTCGATCTGCACTCCAGCGATATCTCCAAGGAGCGTATTCTGGCGGAGGGGGATTCGATCTTCCTGATGGCCGCCAGAGAGTACAACTCCCCCCAGGAGTGGCGACGCATCGCCGAGGCCAACGCCATCGACGACCCCCTCGCCCTTCGTCCGGGGATCAGGCTGCTGGTGCCGCCGGGAGACGAGGATGAGTGAACTCTCCAAAGGGTACAACAACTTTCTGGCACCCGAAGCGGTCGTCTGGGTCAACGGGACGAAGATTTCACAGAAAGGGATCTACGTCAGCGACCTCAAAATCGATATGGTGCTCGACGGTGCCGACACCTTCTCTTTCACCCTGGGCGAAGCGATCGATATCGCCTCCTTCGATCCGAAGAGAGAGTCCCGTTTCAACTTCGGAGACCTGGTGGAGATCCATCTGGGGTACGCCGACAGCGACCGGTCGAAAAAGGAGCTCCCGATTCTCTTCAAAGGGGTCGTCACCTCGATCAAGTGGAGCTTTTCGGAAGAGAACTATCTGGAAGTGACGGTGGAGGGGATGGACTTTTCGTTTCTGATGATGAAACACAAGTTTCGCCGCAAAGAGGGTGCCGAGCCTTCGTGGAACGGTGTGAGCGACGCCGCGGCGGTGCGCGAGGTGGTGACGGCGACCTACCGGAAGCTTTTCGACGAGGTGGCGATCGAAGAGGGGAGTGCCCTTCCCAAAAGGGAGCAGATCCGTCACAAGGAGGAGAGCGACTTCGCACTCTTTACGGCGTTGGCGAAACGGAACGGGTATGAGTTTTTCGTCCGTGCCGGCAGTTTCCATTTCCGGCCTCCCCCGCCACCGGAAGGGGCGGGTGTGACACTCGGATACGGGCGGGAGATCCTCTCTTTCGTCCCGGAGTTCAGTGTCGACAGGCAGGTATCGAAAGTACGAGTCACCGGCCTGGAGCTTGGCCCCGGCAAGGAGCGGATCGTCGCCGAGGCGCCCGAAGGAGAGAGCCCTGCGAAGAGTGCCGGCACCTCGGCGCTGAGGGAGCTGCTGAAAAATCTCAACAACATCGAGTACGAGATGCGGGCGCCGGTAGCGAGTGCGGAGGAGGCCCGGAAGTTGGCGGAGTCGAAATACCGGGAGCTTACTTCCGGGCTCCTCAAGGCGCAGCTCAAATCGATCGGGATCCCGCGGCTCGTTCCCGGTATCTATGTGGCACTGGAGGGGTTGGGTGCACGTTTCAGCCGTCTCTACTACGTGGCCAAAGCGGTCCATACCTTCGGAAGCGGCGGGTACACGACCGATCTGCAACTGCAAAGCGACAGCTTCAGACTGAGTACGGGGGGTGGTGGATGAACGACTTCATGGAGGCGATGAGAACCGGGAAGGGGGGAGGATCATCCTTCGCCACGGGTGTCGTGACCGACAACGGCGATCCGGAGGGGATGGGGCGCGTGAAGATCCGTTACCCCTGGAGCGACGAACGGGAGGAGTCCGCCTGGGCGAGGGTGGTCACCTTCATGGCGGGCAGCGGGTTCGGTGGATACTTTCTGCCGGAGGTCGGTGACGAGGTACTCGTCGCCTTCATCGACGGGAATATCGAGTTTCCCGTCGTGATCGGCGCCCTCTGGAACGATCGTGAGACGCCCCCCTACGACAATGGCGACGGCAAAAACAGCATCCGTGCCATCCGGACTCGGCAGGGACACGAGATCCTCTTCGACGACGACGAGTCGGCGCCGAAGGTGACGATCAAGACGGCGGCGGGACACGCCATCGAACTGGACGATACGCCGGGAGGGGAGAAGGTGACGATCAAAGACAAGAGCGGCAATATGGTGCAGATGGATGCGGTGGCCAACGCCCTGACACTCAAGAGTTCGGTGCAGCTGACGATCGAGTCGAACATGATCGATATCAGAGCCGACGGCGTCTTGACGCTCAACGGTTCGCTCGTGAGGATCAACTGATGGGACTTCCGGCTGCACGACTCGGTGACCAGACGGCCCACGGCACCCCCCTCTCTCCCGGTCCGGGCAGTGCCAACGTCCTGATCGGTGGGCGCCCCGCGTGGCGGTGCGGAAGCGATTTTCACGCCTGTCCGCTCCTCAACCCCGATACGACGCCCCATGTTGGGGGAACAGTGGCATCCGGCAGTACGACGGTGCTCATCAACGGGTTTCCCGCCGCGAGGATGGGAGACCAGATACTTGAGAGCGGACCGCCAAACCCGATCGTTTCGGGCGAAGCAACGGTGATGATAGGATAGATGATGGAGAAACGATTTTTGGGAGTGGGGTGGGCCTTTCCACCCGGGCTTGGTGGCGACGGTGCGTTCGTGACTGTTTCGGAGGAGGAGGATATCCGGGAGGCGATCCGGATCATCCTCGAGACCGCCCCCGGCGAACGGCCGATGCGGCCGGAGTTCGGCTGTGGAATCCACGACTTCGTCTTCTCCGTGATCAATGCGGCGACCCTTGGTCAGATCGGTACCGAAGTGCGGCGCGCTCTGACGCTTTTTGAGCCCAGGATCCTCCTGGAGCGGGTCGAAGTATCGCCCCGCGAGGCGGAGTCGGGACGGCTGCTGATCGAGATCGACTATACCGTCAAACGCTCGAACAGCCGACAGAATATGGTCTATCCGTTCTATCTGAAGGAGAGGGGGTAACGATGCGTCCGCCAAAAGTGACGAGTCACGATATCGAAACGATCGAAGAGCGGATCCGCCGGATCGGTACGCTCTTTCTGCCGGAATGGCGTCCCGAAGAGAGAGAGCCGGGATGGAGTGTGGCCCGACTCTATGCACGGATGCACCGGTCGCTCTGCCAGGAGGCAAACGGCGTACCCGAAAAACTCTTCGTCGCCTATCTCGACGCTCTCGGTTTTTCGCGGATTCCGGCGAAGGCGGCGAAGGCTCCCGTCGTCTTCGAAGTGGCACCGAAGTACCGAGGCAGCGTGACGATTCCCAGAGGGACGGCACTCGAGAGCGAGACGAAGGTCCGCTACGAAACCGACCGCGATATCACCGCGACATCGGCGAAACTCACCGCCTTTTTGGAGGCGGATCCCGATCGAAACGAGATATTCGACCATACTGCGGAACTTCTTGCCGCCGGGCCGGTCCGCCTCTTTGAAGGCGGAAGCCCGGCCCCGCAGTATCTCTATTTCGGAGACGAGGACCTCTTTCGCATCCACCGCTTCCGTGGGGATCCCGATGCCTATCTTCGAATGGTCGTACCGCTCAACGACGCGGCCGAGTGGAGCTACTGGGGAGCGAGAGAGGGAAGCGAAAGAGCGGGGTGGCTTCCTTTCGAGTGGCATGGCAACCTGCTCGACAAAAGGGGGAACACACGGACGCTCAAGAGGGAGATCGACGGGATCGAGAGCTACTGGATAAGGGCGAAACTCACCAGGCCCGTCACTCCGCTGGAGGACTACGCCGTCACCTTCAAAAGCCGTTCGGGTGTCGACGCCCTCTACCACAACGACGTAGCGATCGATCCGACGCGCCGAGCCATCTACCCCTTCGGGCGTCTGCCCCAGCGCAACGACACATTCTACATCGCCGCATCGGAACCCTTCTCCAAAAAGGGGGCGACGGTCGGTATCGATTTCGGGGGAGCGAAGCTGGGTCTGGACAGCGACGAGGGTACACTGGCGCTCGATGGCGGGATCGTCTCTTTCGAATACTTCAACGGCTCGTCGTGGAAGCCTCTGCCGGTGGCGCCTTACGATACGGACTACCCCTGGGCCGATCGGGAGTGCGATCTGAGCTTCGAAGTGCCGTGGGATCTGAAAGAGAGCTCCGTCAACGGGGATCGAAATCTCTGGATCCGCTGCCGCCTTGTGGGAGGAGAGTATACCTGTACGGAGAGCGGGAACGGGATGAAATTCTCTCCCCCCACCTTCGAGTACGTCGATATCTACGTGAAGGAGTTCGCGCGCCGACCCGCCCATCTGCTGCGTGAAGCCCACGGAGATTTCGAAGATCTTCTCGAAGGCGGAGTGTGGCGTCCTCTTCCACTTTTTGCACCGCGTTCCAAACCGTTTTGGATCGCGAACGAACGATTCACGCCGCACCTTCCAAAATCCGCAAACCCCGCCACGAAGCCTACCGTCAAAGAGGAGGCCTGGCTGCCGTCCATTTCGAAAACGCTCCTCTTTCAAAGGAGTCTTTTCCCTCTTTACGGCCGGCAGAAGTGGCGCCATCCCTATGCCCGGCTGACCGGGGAGAAAGCCCTCTACCTGGGATTCGACCGTCCCTTCGGAGAGGGAGCGGTCTCGATTCTGTGGGTGGCCAAAGAAGAGAAAGGGGTCCGGCGGATCGTGGAGTGGTCCTACACCTCGACGGGTGGATCGTGGCGCCGACTCCCCCTTCAGGACGATACCGAGGGATGCTCCCGCCGGGGGTACCTCCTCTTCCTCGCACCGGACGATCAACAGAAGCGAAAACTCTTTGGAAAAGAGTGCTACTGGCTCAAGGCGCTCTTTCCTTCCGAAACGGCACAGATCGGTGTCGAAGGGTTCTATCTCAACGCCGTCGGGGTCACCCAGTGCGAGAGTATCGAGAAAGAGATCGTCGGATCGGGTGACGGGAGCGCCTTCCAGCGTTTCCACCTCGCCAACACCCCCGCCTTCGATCTGAAGGTGGAGGTGCTCGAACCGGGCGCTCCGCAGGATGCCCCCTATCGTGAAGATCCCCTCTCCGGAGGGTACTGGGTGGAATGGAGAGCGGTGGAGGATCTGAAGGGGTGCGGTCCCGATGCCCGCTGTTACCGGTTCGATCCCGACAGTGGCGAGATCCTCTTCGGCGACGGTCTGCACGGAAGGATTCCCCCTATCGGAAACCGGACGATCGCGGCGAGCTACCGTTTCGGCGGGGGGTCGGAGGGAAACTGCCCCGCCGGAAAGATCAGGAAGGCGGTCGATACACTGGCGCATGTCCGGAAGATCTTCAACCCGCTGCCTGCCGAAGGGGGCGTGGAGAGGGAGAGTATCGCGTCGCTCCTGCGGCGCGGGCCGTTGCGGATGAAACACCGGGGGCGTGCCGTCCGGAGGGAGGATTACGAGGCGCTGGTCAAAGAGATTTCCGGCGATGTGGCGAAAGTGGCGGTCGAGAGTGCCCCAGGCCGAGTCGACCTCTATCTCCTGCCCCAAAGCGCCGAGAGACGTCCCGTACCGAACGAAACCGTGATCTGTGACGTCACCGACGCCATCACGGCGAGAGCTCCCGCGGTCGTGCGGATCGGTGTACACCCGCCCCGTTACGCACCGGTGGGTGTGGAGCTGGAACTCCTGGTCGACGAGTGGAGCGGTGCCGCCCGGCTGAGAGAGGCGGTACGGCTGGGGCTTGAGCACTATTTCCACCCACTTCTGGGCGGAGAGGGGAGCGGGTGGCGGTTCGGTCAACCCCCCTCCCTTTCGGCGCTCATTGCACGGCTGGGTCCGATCATCGCCGATGCCGCCATCACGGAACTGAGGATGCGAATCGATGTGCCGGGAAGCGATCTGTGGGAGGTTGAGCTCGGTGATGCCCGGCCGCTTCCGTTCGAGCCGGGCTGGATGGTCTGCAGTGGCGAACACGCAATTACGGTAAGGGGGCGATGATGGGACTTGAGATTCCGAATCTCGATACGAAACGGTACGCGGAGCGGATCGGGGAGGCGATGGCGCTTCTACCCTCTCTGAGCGGGGAGTGGAGCGACTTCAACCCGTCCGATCCGGGGATCACGATCCTGGAGTTGCTGGCGTGGCTCGCCGATGTGGACGCCTACCGGTTCAACCGCATCACAGAGGCCCACCGCCGGGCCTTTTTGAAGATCGCCGGGATGGCGCCGAAGCCTCCCAAGCCCGCGAGGGTAGTGCTCGCTTTTGCCAAAAAAGGCGATATGAAAAAGATTCCGAAAGGGACATGCCTGACGAGCGACTCCATCCCTTTTGTCACCGAACGGCAGCTGATCGTCACCGGCTGTGAGATCGCCTCGATCCTCACCGAAGGGTTCGGAGAGGGGCGACGGCAGGAGAGTATGCCCTTCTACCCTTTCGGAACACACCTTCGTCGGGGCTTTCGTCTCGTCCTGGAGTTCGAAGAGTCTGTGGAAGGCACTCTGTGGCTCTACTTCAAAGTGCGGGAGATCTCCGTGGAACCCGCAGGAAGCGGGACCCTTTCGTGGGCGGGTTGGAACGATGCGTCTTCGGAGTGGGAAGCGCTGACTGTCGAAGATGGAACCTGCGGATTGCGGCGGAGCGGCTTTGTGAAACTGCAGTGCGGAACGAAGTGCCGAAAGATCGCTGCGATCCTCACGGATGCCGACCGGTACGAAAATCTTCCGCTGATCGAAGCGATCGTACCCGATGCGGTCTGGGCGACGCAGCAGGTTCCGAAGGAGAAAGAGCTGGGCGAAAGCAGCGGCTACGCCAATCAGCACTATATGCTCGAGCGTGACATCGACCCCCTGAGCCTCGAGGTGAGGGTGGGCGAGGATGCATCCGCGACCTTCTGGCGGCGGGTCGAAGATCTGCGCGACGCCCTGCCCGACGATGAGGTCTATATGCTCGAGGATGACCGGATCCGGTTTGGCGATGGCGGTTACGGGAAGATTCCCCCACGCGGTGAGAAGATTGTCGCCTCCTTCATGGCCTGCGAGGGGAGTCGGGGCAACCTCCCTGCCGGCTCCTCCTGGCGTTTCGAGATCGAGAGGATGGGGGGAGAGAGTCCGCCGCCTTTTTCGGTCTCCAACCCGCTTCCCGCCGAAGGGGGAGCGGACGCGGAGGATATGGCGGCCCTTTTCGCCGCCTTCCAGGATCGGCTGCAGCGGGTGGAGCGGGCGGTGACCCTCGAAGATTACGAGCGGCTCGCCCTGCGAACCCCCGGTACCACGCTCGCAAGGGCGGTCGCGACGGCCGATCCCCGGAAAAACCGTGTCACCGTCACCCTGGTGCCCGAGAGCGAACGGCCGATGCCGACACCCGCGGCCGGGACCCTCCAAAGGGTCCGCACCTACCTGCAGGAGAGGCGGCTGGTGACGACGAAAGTGGATGTGGCGTCTCCCCGGTACGCCGGCGTCTCGGTCTCTGCGAGGGTGAGGATCGAGACTTTCGATGCCGATGGGGTGCGACGGGAGATCGCCGGGAGGTTGGAGCGCTATCTGCACCCCCTCCACGGAGGTCTTAAGCGGCGTGGATGGATCGATACGAAACGACTCTACATCACCGAGATCTACCTCCTTTTGAGCCGTGAGATCGAGTCGCTTCTGTCGATCGACGCCCTGATGGTGACGCTCAGACGTCCCGACGGCCGGGTGGTTCGAAGGAGGGAAGGGTATGTGGAGACGGATGCCGGAACTCTCTTCGCCTCCGGTGACCATCGTATCGATGTGCGCGTGCCCGAAAACGATCGCTGCGGAGGTGTCCTGTGAAACCGATGGGTGAACGCTACTTTCTCAAGCGGTATGTCGATCCGCTGACGGTCGGCCGGACATCGGCTTATCGGCCGACAGAGGAGATTGCGGTTCCCGGAGCAGCAGATGGAGAGAGCCGGATCGTCCGTTTCTGCGTCGCCTCCGAGATCTGTGTGATGCTTCTTCTGGTGGCGGAGAGAGGGGAGCCGGATGCGGCAAAGAGAGAGTATCTGCTCTACGATGCCGGTGACGGAAGTTACCGCCGGCTCCGCGGGTCGTGGGAAGAGGCGGAGGAGCTGCCGCTACAGGTCGGCTACCGGGACGGATCCTTGGTGCTCCGGTTTGGCGAGAGGGTGGAGATCCATTCGCTGCGGGAGGAGCGGATGGTGAAGCTCGATCTGAAGACGAGGGAGGCGGCCCTGGGAGAGAGTCTCTATCTTCTGGCAGCGGAGACGGCGAAGATCCTGCGCTACGGATACGACGGGAGGCTGCTGGAGGAGATTGCGCCGGAACCCCAGGCCGAACCGGTGGGGATCGACTACCGGGGAGTTCTCCACCGGATGGAGAGGCTGGATTCCGATCTTCGGATCGACGGCGAGCCTCCTGCCTCCACTCCCCCAACGACTCCCCTCTCCTTCGCCTACCTGGCCCCGGGGGAGTACCTCTGTGAGACGGAAGATGCGCTCTGGCACTGCACAGAGAGGCTGCAGCGGGTCGCACCGGTGACGGAGGGGTACGACACCGACTGCATGGGAGACCTCTGGGTGTTGAGCGAAGGAAAGCTTCTGAAATTCGAAGCACTCCCGGAGTTCGAGGCCCAACGGATCGAGACGATCACTTTCGACGCCTTCAAAGAGGCGACCGAATGGAGCCGTCTCGAGCTGGAGCTGACGCTTCCGGCCGGTACGTCACTGGAACTTCAGGCCGGGAACAGTTCGGGATATCAGCGCATGGTCGATGGAGAGAAGATGCTTCTGTACGGTATCCGGGGGCGGAAACTCGAGGTGACGCTGCGGCTTTTGAGCGACTCGACACGTACCCGTGCGCCCATCGTGACTTCGATGAAAGCCATTTTCGATGCGACCGCCTACATCGACTACATGCCCGCCTGCTACCAAAAGGAGCCCGAGACACTCCACCGGTATCTCTCCATCTTCCAGTCGGTGGCCAAAGAGTTGGAGGATGCGGTGGCCCGGATGCCTCGGATGCTCGATGCGAAGCGGTGCGACGACTCTTTTCTCGCCTGGCTTTCGGAGTGGGTCGGCCTGCAGCGCGACTACCGCTGGCCGGAGGCGAAGTGGCGGGAGTTTCTGTGCAGGGCTCCCGAACTCTACAGCCGCAACGGCACCCGAAAAGGGCTCGAGGAGATCGTGGCGATCTATACGGGCGAGGTCCCCGTGATCGAAGAGTACGAGGCGGAGGGAAAGCGCTTTTTCTTCTGCCTCAAAGTGAGTGCGGATGCGGTGGAGAGAGGAGCCGACATCGAGGTGGTGCGGACGATCGTCGAGGCTTTCAAGCCGGCCCATACGCAGGCGCGTGTCATGGTGGACGAAGCGGCCGATACGACCCCGCAGCTGGTGGTGGGCGAGTCGATTCTCCCCTACGATACCGTCATAGAACAGAAGAAGGAGCACAACGATGGCTGAAGAACACTGCAACCCCACCCTCGACAACGGGTGCGGTTCGATGGGCTCAAAACCCAAACGCAATCACTATTTTCACGGAAAGCAGCTGGGGGTGGAGGATTTCGTCGCCGAGCAGCGCTACATGATCCAGAAGATCCGTCGCCTGGGTCTTCATATTGTCGGGAACGGCGTCGTCTCCGGGCTTCGGATCGATGCCATCAGAGAGGGCGGTACGGTCGTGACGATCACTCCGGGAGCTGCGGTCGATGGCTGCGGAAACCTGTTGGTCGTACCGAAAAAGCGGAGTTTCGACCTTGAACGCAAGGTGCTCCCCGGGGACTACCTCTATCTCGCCTACCGGGAAGAGGGGACCGACAAGGTGCCGAGGGAGCGGAGTGAAGAGTGCAGCGACGACTGCTGCTTCAGCCGTATCCAAGAGGATGTGGCCATCGTTGCGGACAGCTCTCTCGACGAAGTCTCCGTGGCGGCTCCCTGTGGGGAGCAGAAGCGGGAAGCGACCGCCCCGGGCAGGGGGAGGGTGCTGCTGGGCCGCTATCGTGAGGGAGGAAGGATCGACTACTCCGATGTGATCTCGCTCTATAAAATCGGCGAACTCTCCCGTCGGCTGTGCGAAATCTCCGAGAGCTACGTCCGTTCGCTCAACAACCGGACCGGCGACCTCTTCGCCGTCGCCTCCGTCAACGAAGCGACGCCGGACGAAAACGGCCATCTTGCGATCGAGGAGGGGAACAATATCAGCATCGAGAGTGAGGGAAACCGGCTGACGATCTCTTCGACCGGAAGCTTCTACCACTCCCAGCTTCTCGTTCTGGGTGCCGGAAAACAGAGCACGATCCGACACGGCTTCGGGAAGATTCCCTCCGTCGACGTCTACCGGGCCGTTCGGGCCTATTACGACAAAAGACCCGCCTTCGAGGCTGCGACCATACGGGAGGTCGAGAAGATGGCCCGTGCCGCCGGTATCGAACTCGAAAACTACATGGAGAGAATCGGGGCTGCAAGTTTCGATTCCCATATGGCGAGTTTCAACGCCGGACACCCCTCCATGAAGAAGCGGGTCTATACCGCCCGCAGCAGGGTCCTCACCGCCACCGCCCTGAGCCGGTACGGTATCACCGACTTCTCCGCGAAGGTGGAGCGGGTGGCCGCCTATCCCCTGGAGCGGGTGGCGAAGGATCTGGTGGTTCTGCCCAGGTATCATTACGAGAAGATCCTGGGAGGAAATGGTGAAAGTATGCGAATCAAAGTACGCCATACCGGTCCAAACAGCGTTGTCGTCACCAACTCCGACCAGGAACACGAGGCCACCATTCTCGTCGTTTTGAGCGCGTAGCGGGGAGAAGGGAGGGTGACGCTTCCGGCGAAAAAGAGCCTGAAAAGGGCGTCGAAGCAGTCGGGGGGCAAAAAGAGAGAAAGAGCCCCTCTCACGGGGGAATCGAAGAGCCCCACTCTTGCCGCACGCCTGCACAAAGGGTTGGGGAACCGGGGTGTCGAGGCCCTCTTGAAACACAAAGAGAAGCGCGATCGGGAGAGGTCGAAGCAGGCAGAGGAGAAAAAGGAGCTTGAAAAGCTCCATGTACCGGCCGAAAAAACGGGGCCCCGTACCACTGCCGAAACGGTGGCGGTCGAACGTCCGAAACCGAAAAGCGAAACGCCCCAAAAGGAGCTAGGGACCCTCGAAGCGCCGGAGCTCGAAGGAGCTTCGGAGACGATGGTCGAGCGCTTTGCCGAGAGCTCCGCTTCCAAGATCGCGGCCACTTTCCCCCTGCTCGGCGGTGCCCTGGGGCGTCGGCTCGAGGAGGAGAGAAACCAGGAGGCCTCAAACGCGCCGAAACTCGTCGCCACTCTCCGGGGGGGAGAGGAGGGGAAGCGGAGCGAAAAGGCCATTCGGCTCCGTACGGTCGAAGCGGAGGGGCAGATACCCTCTGCGCCACCTCCCGCGCCGGTCTCCGAGCCGGAACCACCCGAACACCGTGACTTCGGGGAGCCGCCGAAGAACAGCCGGGTCCTCGAGTCGGTCTCGGGAACCGATCCCGAATCCTTCGTGGAGTGGTTCAAAAACCACTTCGGATCCGTCATCGGTTCCATCCGAACCACCGATCCCATGCTCAATACCGATGCGGGAGAGGCGCCGACGGTTCGTCTCGAGGGGGAGACCGACCCGGCGCGGGCACAGGAGGCGAAAGAGGCGGCCGCAGGGAAGATCGAAGCGAAAAAGCGGGAGCAGATCGAACGCTTCGCCAGACATCCGGGCCAGGGGGAGATCCGCCCAGGAGAGGTGGAGGAGCCCTGTGAAGTGACGATCCAAAAAAAGGGGGGTGAATCGCCCAGGACCGGCGAAGAGGAGGGGATGAAAAACTACCTGGAGGCCGAGATTCCCAAAGAGGTACGCGAAAGAGCGGATGGGATGATGCGGCCGATCCTCGAGAAGGGGCTAAGAAGGCTCAAGAGCGAAACGAAGAGCGCCGCTGAGACCCGGGAGAGGAACAGAGCCCGGGAGGTGTCCGCGAAGCGGGAGGAGGCGGCGAAACTGAACCGCAAAGCGCAAAGGGAGCAGGAGGATGCGGTCGTTTCCGGCAGGAGGAGTGTGGCCAGGGAGCAGCAAAGAGGGATCGACGAAGCCCACGGGGCGGCGAGGAACTTCGAGAAAGAGGCGTCGAACGAGCACGGCAGAGTCCGAAAAAGTCTGCTGGAGAGGGCGAAGAGCGCGGCGAAAGAGGCGGCCAGAGAGCTCGACAAAGGGGAGGAGAGAGCCAAAAAGATCAAAGAGAAGGGGGAGCGGGAGGCGCAGGCCAAAAAGGCGGAACTGGAGGCCGAAAGCAGAAAGAAGAGCTGGTGGGAGCGGGCCGCCGATGCGATCAAAAGCGCGGTGAAGGCGATCACCAGGGCGATCGATCTGATCTTCACGAAGATCAGAAAAGCTGTCAAAAAGGTGATCGAGGCGGCGAAGAGGGCGGCGATCGCTCTGATAAACAGGGCCAGGAAGTGGATCCTCGAGAGGCTCGAGCGGTTTCGAAGATGGGCCAAGAAGATGGTCAACCGCTATCTCAAACACCTCTTTCCGAAGCTGGCCGAGCGGATCAACAAAGCGATCGACCGTGTCGTCGATCGGGCCAAAAAGGTGGTCAACCGGGTCGCGGATCGGCTGATCGCCGGGGTCAGGGCGCTCGCAGCCGCCCTCTCCAAAGCTCTGGATCGGATACTCTCCGCTTTTCAGACCGCCCTCAAAGCCGCGGTAGAGGTCGCCGGAGCGGTTCTAAGAGGAGATTTCGCCGAGGCGCTCAGGGTCGCCATCCAGGCGGCGTGCGATATCGCCGGGATCGATTCGGGGCCGATTTTCGGCTTCATCCGCCGGGCAGGAGCGCTCTTGAAAAAGATCTTCAGGGCCCCCGGACGCTTCTTCCGTAACCTCTTCAAGGCGGTCGGCGGCGGGGTTCGGCGTTTTGCCAGGAATATAAAAAAGCACCTGATCGCCGGGCTCTTCGGATGGTTGACGGGGGTTCTCTCCGAAGGTGGGATCGAGTTGCCCAAAAGGTTCGATGCCAAAGGGATCTTCTCGATCGTGATGCAGGTTCTGGGGCTCACCTATGCCAACGTGAAAGCGAGGATCCTGCGCAGGTACCCCAAAGCGGCCGGTGTGATCGAGAAGATCGAGAAGGGGTTCGCGATCGTCCGCGAGCTGGTCACCGAAGGGCCTTCGGCACTCTGGAAACTGGTGAAGGAGAGATTGGCCGACTTCAAAGAGAGGGTGCTCTCGGCCATCCGCAACTATGTCGTCACCACTCTGGTCAAAGAGGGGATTCTCTGGCTTTTGAGCCTGCTCAACCCGGTCTCCGCACTGGTGAAACTCCTCAAGCTCATCTACGACTTCATCATGTTCCTGGTGGAGAGTTTCGATCAGATCAAGGCGTTCGTCCTCTCGGTCTACCGCTCCATCGCCTCCATCGCCGCCGGAGCTCTGGAGCCGGCGAAAAAGGCGGTGGAGAGATCTTTGGCGAGAATTGTGCCGGTGGTGATCAACCTCCTGGCGAGGCTGGCCGGGCTCGGCGGGATCGCCAAAACGGTGCGAAAGATCATCGCCAGGGTGAGTCGTCCGATCAACCGGGTGATCGATACCATCGTCGACAAGGCGGTCGCTTTCGCCAAAAAGCTGCTGGGAAAGGCACGAAAAGGGGGGAGAAAGGCGATACGAAAGATCCGACGGATGCTGAGGATCGACCGGAGGCTCGGTCGGCCGATCGCTTTTCGGGCCGCTGGCGCCTCCCACCGGCTCTGGATCGAAAAGCGCAAAGGTAGGGCGGTGGTGATGGTGGCGAGCCGGCCGGGACCTTTGGAGGGGATGATCGGGCGATGGGCTTCGAAACTCTCCACGCTCGATCCGAAAAAGAGAAAGAGGGCCGAGACTCTTCTGGCGAGGGTGAAGAGGGATTTTCTGGATCTGACGGTGCGGGCCGAAACGGAAGATCGGATCCAAAACCGGGCACTCGCCGACCGAAAAGTCGACGAGAAGGAGATGTCGCAGGTGAAGTTGGCGGAGCGGCAAACCGTCACCGCGGAGCGAAACACGGCCGGTGATCTGGCGGAGTTGATGGCACTTTTCGGGGAGATGGGCGATCTGGCCGAACGATTCAAAGAGTCGATCGGAAAACTCCACCCCCTCTTCGCGCCGTACATACTCGAAGAGATCCGGAATCATCGGGAAACGGTGCAGCAAAAGGGGAAGTGGAGTGGAGTGCTGCACGAAATGCTTGGTCTGGATCCGGTCAAAACCGTCTATGACAAACCCCTTGCCGGTTCGACCCCTCCGGGTCGAAGTCTTCGGAAAGAGGTGGCGATGGAGGCGATGCGTGCCGCCGTCGAACGAGAGAAGGAAGCGTGGCACGCCTATCGTCAAAAAGAGAGAGATATGACATTCGAGACCTTCATCGCCCGTCGGGTCGGCACGATACATGGCCGGCAGAACAAGCGTGCCGCAGCCGCCTTCGAGGCGCTGCAGCGCTACCTTCTGGACCGATCCGCACGAGAGGAGGCGATCGGGAAACTGCAGGCGTTCTACGAGAAGAGCATCGCCGGGAGATCGAAAAGGGAGCATAGAGAGTACAAACCGCATATCGGGCAGATCGCGATCGAGAAGAACATTTTCAGGATCGCATACACCTACTCCCCGGAGGAGACGGAGAAAGAGGGCGAAAGACGTTTCGAAGTGAGTTTCGACTTCAAGAAACTCGACAGTGAGAAAGAGGTCGTGCAGACGGTCAAAGGGGAGAATCTGGCGCTCAAGCTTCAAGGGAGCCGCGGCTGGACCGTCAGCTCCGGTCATCTCGCGAAGTTCCGGACGGATGGCAAAAGCGTCGATCCCCGCAACATCCTCATCCACTATCTGGAAAACAAGGGGGTGCTTCGTGGAAAGAGGGGCAAAAAGATCGAAAAGATGAGCTACGGGGCGTTGCTGGACCTGCTGAACCAAAAGGAGCGCCGGCTCTTCGAAAAAGTGGACGAAGAGTACAGGTACCTTCAAAAAGAGCAGAAGTTCGACAGTGCCCATCTCGTGGCGGACTGGTTTGGCGGGTCCGGGTATCGAAGGGCTCTGAACCTCGTCGTCACCAGTGCCCAGTACAACAGAGTCGTGATGAAAGGGGCGGAAGAGAAGATCGTGGAGGAGGTCAAGCAGAAGAGCCGGAAGAGGGAGAAAGAGAGCGCCCCGAGTCTCTTCGATCTGAGTGTGACGGCGACATGGGACATTCTCAGCGACAACGAGGTGAAAAAAACGGTCAACCGGTCGTCGATCTTCAATGGACTCCCTCCCGATCTCAAGAGAGAGAAAGAGGATGGGAAAAAACTCGCCGAGGCCGCGGCCAAGGAGCTTTTCGATCTGCTCGCTTCGAAGCAGGATCCGAGGCGGGTGCTGAGTGTGCGATACTACAAGGGAAAGCTGAAGAGCCCGGTCCATGCGGAGCTTTCGAGACAGGAGATCGGCTGCGACATCTGGATGAGCGCCTTCTTCAAGTTCGAGAGAAAGAGAAAGTGCGCTCTTTGAAGTCGAGTCGGTTTCAGGGGGTTGAAATCGGTGGGACAAAAGAGTATAATCTGAATGTATGACCACGGTTCTTTAAGCAGGTTGTGCGGATGAAGAACGCTGTCTGACGTAAGGCAGAAAGTAGATAGAGAGTTCGAAGGTTCGTATACCCGATCGTGTGTTATGGCAAAGGCTGGAAGTTGCGGACGGATGTGAAGCGATTTCGAGTCGGACGGAGAGTAGTCGACTCCGCATCTGTGTCTCTTTGGCCATCGAGTGTCAAAGGCATTTTTTGTGGAGCGGTGAAATCCCGAAGAGTCGGAAAAGCGGAACTGAAGACGTGGCGGAAAGCTTCATTTCCACGATACCTGCCGAGAGATCCGGGGTGGGAGGTATCCCCTCCCGTATGGTTCACCCCTCCAGCACGAAGTCCTTCTCCCTGATCCCTTTCCCGTTTTTTTGGAGCTCTTCCTTGATTCCGTCGAAGATCTGCGCCATGCCGATCGCACATCCGGCTTCGGCCGCTTTGAAGGCGGCATGGAGCGCGGCGTTTCGGATACCGGCTCCGCTGAGTTTGAACCGCTCGGCGAGCAGGGGAAAGTCGATCCCCCCCAGGGGGAGGTGGTTCGGCAGCATCCTGCGCCAGATCGCCTCGCGCTCTTTCGCTCCCGGGAGTGGAAAGTCGATCACAAAGCGCATCCGCCGCATGAAGGCGTCGTCGATATTCTCCTTTAAATTGCTCGCCAGTACGACAGGACCCTCATACCGCTCGATCCGCTGCAACAGGTAACTCACCTCGATATTGGCGAAACGGTCGTGGGCATCCTTGACCTCCGAACGCTTTCCGAAAAGCGCGTCGGCTTCGTCGAAGAAGAGAAGGACTCCCGAGCGCTCGGAAGCGGTAAAGATCTTCGAAAGATTCTTTTCGGTCTCCCCGATATATTTGCTGACGATCGCAGGGAGTTCGATCCGGTAGAGATCGAGCCCCAGCTCGTTGGCCAGAATCGATGCGGCGAGAGTCTTGCCCGTTCCCGACGGACCGCAAAAAAGGAGGCTCAACCCCCGGCTCTGAAAATGGCGCCCAAACCCCCACTCCCCGAAGACCAGCCCTTGGTGCCGGAAGTGGGACACTGCCTCTTTGAGAAGGCGTTTTTGGGTTTCTGGCAAGACGATATCCTCGAAGGAGGTCTCGCTCTCGAGTCGCTGGGCGAGAGTGTTGAGCCCCCCTTCGACCCGCCGCTCCCTGCACGCTTTGATCACCTCTTTTTGCGTGAGCCCGCCATCGAGCTCCTTTTGGAGGGTGAGATCCCGGAGCACCCCTTCGATCCGTTCCGGCGTGAAGTCGAAATGTGCACAGAGAGTCGCGGCCAGGGGTTCGGCACTCTTCGTTCCCACGAGCGGTTCGAGCCCCTTTCGCCATAGCTGCCGGCTCTCCTCGCGGGTCGCCTCGAGCCGGTGGTGAAGGGTGACGACGGCGATGTGGGGTGTCGAAGCCCTCCAGGGGGCCGTTCCGGATGCGAAGGTGAGCCACGAGAGGGCTTCGAGACTTCGCAAAAAGGTCTCCTCGGCCTTCGGTTCCCTCTCCAGAAGCGCTTCGAAGTCGCTGAAATAGAGGAGAGTACCCCCAAGCAGGGCGTCGCGAAGAAGCGCTTTGAACAAAGAGGAACTTTCTGCCTCCTCCGGGATCTTCCGGCAGTCGACGACGAGCAGGCCGAATCCGAAAGCCGAAGCGAGCGCCCGAGCCGTCTCTTTTTTGAGGCTTTCATCTTTTCCCAGGAGGTGGAGCAGCACCGGTTCGTACCGGTCCCGCAGGCGGCCGATCTTTTCGACGAGCCCGGCCTCGGGCTTTGGCGACTCTTCGGGAGGTATCCGGGTACAAAAGGGGCGAAGAGATTCGGCGGGAAGGAAACGGCCCAGCAGGTAGCCAGGCAGCGATTCGGCCAGCCTCAGGGGCGAGCCAAAAAGCGATGCATCCGGCTGCCGGTCGATCCGTATCAGACCAAGCTGCAGAAGCTTCGACTCCTCGTCGAGGAAGTAGCGCAGAAGCTCCCTGTAGCCGGCACCGCTCCCACAGAAGAGGGAGGCGGCGAGATGGACGGTGGGGTAGGTTTTTTGCATATCGTCCTGCAGATAGGCGAAGATCCGTTCGTATTTGGGGTCGATTTCGGCGGCAAAGAGCAGCAGAATCAGCCTCTTTTCGAACGAATCGAGCCGAAGCCGTGCGGCGAGCTCGTCGAGCTCCTTCAGATCGAACTCCTCCGGCAGCGGAGTTTGGAGCTCTTTGAAGACCTTCTCTCTCGAGAGAAAAAAGGGGGTGTCGGCATCGATTCCGCCGTCTGCTGCCGCAAAACTCTCCAGCGCCTCTTTCAACAGTGCATCGATCTGGGTGAACGGTGACATGGCGGTTCCTCTTTCTCTCTATTTTACCAAGTTTTCCCTCTCTCGGCGAGATATGGCGGTTTGATCTCTTATTCAGGCCGGCGGGGATAAAATGGAAAAAAGGGCTTTGCCCTCCGCACCCGGGAGCCGCGAAGAGTTCGGCGCGGAAGAGACGAAAGGATGCAAGATGATCGATCTGGCCGTCGTTTTGGCGATATTCATACTGATTCTGGCCGTGATGGTGGCGTTGCGCCTGAAATTCGGAAGCCGGTTTGAGATCCGAAACACCGATATTCTGATCGCATTGATCCCGGCTGCTCTTTGGCTCGTCTTCGCCGGGAAGATCAAAAGCCTGGAGTTTGGCGGTTTCAAGATCGAGGCCGCTTTCGCCCAGGCAGCCAGACAGTCGGTCAAACACCAGGTGACACCGGTGAAGTTGCCGGTCGAGAGAGTCAGAGTCGATCTCAAAAGAGGGGTCGAAGAGATTCCGAAGCTGATCCGACACCGAACGGAGGCGCTGATCTTTACCCTCGGCCATGGATCCTACTACGGGCCGGCGATCGAGGAATACCTGAAGAGGCTTACGGCTTCGCCCTTTTTGAAGTATGTGGTCATCCAAAGAGCCGACGGAACCTTTTTCGGCCTTCTCGACGCGCTCGAACTCAACGCCTTTTTCCGTGTCCATACCGACGGTCTGGATGCATCGAAGTTCGCCGACTGGCTCAACCGCTCGGCAACGACCCCCCTCTCCGATCTTCCCGGTTTCATCGCACTCGAACACGCCGTTACCGAAAAGACGCAAAAACAGTCGGCTCTGGAGGCGATGGATCGGCTCGACCGAGACTTTCTGCCGGTGGTGGATACGACGAAGCGGTTTGTCGGGGTTGTCAAAAGATCGCGCCTGACCGCCAGCCTGATCGTCGACGTGGCCAACAAAATCGAATAGTCTCCGGGCCAAAGGAGTTGCGGAACGCTTCGCCCGTACCGTACCTGAAGAGTTTTTTCGTATCAAGTTCAGGGAAAAACTGTATGAATCGGTCGAATCGCTACAAAAAGATTTGGATGAATGGCTGCACTTTCTGGTTGAATGGGCGATGGAAAAAATAGACGAGAAGTAGTGAAGGGGTAGGGAGGGGGATTTCCATTTTTGAAAAAAGCGGTCTCAAAGCCCCGTAAATCGGGCGCTCGTGGCGGACAGGGAGGGATTCGAACCCTCGGTACCCGCAAAGGTACGCACCCTTAGCAGGGGTGTGGTTTCAGCCAGCTCACCCACCTGTCCCTGGAGTGGGTGAAATTATACCGGCTGCTTCTTAATAGACGGCTTAAAGCCGCCGGGTAGCGTGGCGGACGATGCACTCTATACCGCCTTGACCTCACCCGTCTTCAGAATGGTCTCCAGCAGTTTCTGGAGCCGTTCGGCCGAATGGGCGTTGACCTTCTTCGCCTCTTCGATCTTCTCTTTGAGACGGATGATCAGCTGCACTTTGTCCAGAAGTTTCATGGGATCTCCTTGATCGTTGATCGGTCGCGAAACCGCAACCTGTACCGGAGTTTAAGCAAGGAGTGTTCCAGGTGTCTGCCTCCTCCTCTTTCATCGATATTTGGATACAATGGCACATCTTTTCGTGGGAGTAGAGCGAATGTTTCAAAAGTATGCGCCTCTGGTTTTCGTCATTCTTTTCATGCTCTTTGTCGGCTGGATGATCTGGGGGATGGAGACGGCGGTTCCCGACGGCAACTGGTAGCCCTGGATAGGTTTCGGGAGCGCTCCGTGACGCCCTGTGATCGGGCTTATGGGGTTTGGGGCGGCTTTCGGAGCTTTTGCAGAATCTTCTCGACCGCTTCGGCCGGGTCGGCGGCCCGGTAGACGGGACGTCCGACAACGATGATATCGACCTTCTCCCTTTCGGCCGTCTCGATGTCGGCGACCCTCTTCTGGTCGTCTCCGTCCTCTCCGAAGGGGCGGATGCCGGGGGTGAGGGTGAGGAAGCCGGGGGCCGTTTCGTGTTTGATCATCGCCGACTCCAGGACGCTGCAGACGACGCCATCAAGCCCCGCCTGGTAGCTCTGGAGCGCGAACTGCTTCGCCTTCTGGTCGATATCCTCACCGTAGATCTCCTTGAAGCTGTGATAGTCGAAGGATGTAAGGGCCGTGACGGCCAGCACCAGGGGGCGCCGTTTCCGTTTTTCCAGCCGCTCCATGACCGTCCGCATCGCTTTCTTCCCGGCGCTGGCATGGATGTTGAACATGTCGACATCCATCTTCGCGATCTCTTCGGCCGCATCGGCCATCGTATTGGGAATGTCGTAGAGTTTGAGGTCGAGAAAGATTCTACATGAGGGGTTGAGCGTTTTGAGTTGCCGGAGGAAGGGGCTGCCGTCGCGGATGAAGCTGCGAAAACCCACTTTGAACCAGAGACGCTCGTAACGCTCGAGGGAGCGGACCAGCTCCAGGTTCTCCTCTGCGGAGGGAAGATCGAGTGCGATGCACAACTGCATGGGGCTCTCCTGTGGCGGTAAGGTGCGAAATTATACCATTTATTCCAGCGGCTGAAGAGCGTATCTGAGCTTGTGGGTGCTGTTGTGTATTGGGATGTTGAGCATGAAGAGCATCCGGTTTTTGAAATTCTCTTCCGGCAGGAGAATGACCATATATCCCACGGTGACTTTGTGGGGTGCGAGGGTGGTGTCGTTGGGAAGTTTGGTATAGCAAAGATCTTTGCGGATCGCCTTGAAGACACGAGAGAGCTCCGTTTCGGTCGGCAGGAGCTCCCTTTTTTTCGTATCGTCCGAAGGTTCACGGATGATGCCGTACCGGAGCATCTGCGACTTGAAAATCCCGGTATTGAGCATCGGCTTGCAGCGGTCGGGTCGCTTGAAGTAGTCGTCGATCTGCGAGACGGGAAGAAGCTTGATGTAGTTTTTCGGGTTGAAAAAGGTGATGGAGTCCCATTTCAGATCGATTTCGTTCTCTCCGAGATTTTCGATGGCGATGGCGATCACCGCCTCTTTGCCCGCCGGTATGGGATTGTTGACCACCATCGCCGAAACCACGGAGTCTTCGGCCCTGGATGTGAAGATCTGCATCCCTTCGGCATAGTGGATCGTCTGAGTGGATACCGGCTGGGGGACAAGGATGGAGAAGGAGAGTTTCTCCGCCGGGCTCTCCCCCTCTTTGCACCCAAAAAAGAGTGACAACAGCAACAGAACCGGTATCCATTTTTTCAAATCTCTATCCTATGACGCATGTTTGGATTTTGGCGACGATGCCCGGATCTTCGAGCGTAGAGATATCCTGCCTGATCTCCTCTCCCTTGGCGATGGAGCGCAGAATCCGACGCATCACCTTCCCCGAACGGGTTTTCGGCAGGCCAGGAACCACCTTGATCGTATCGCACTTGGCGATGTTGCCGATCTCTTTTGCGATCACCTGGTTGATCTCTTTGGCCAGTTCGGCCTCTTCACCGAAACTATCATCGGCATTTTTGAGAACAATGTAAGCGAAGATACTCTCGCCCTTGATCGGATCCGGCTTGCCGACGACGGCCACCTCTGCCACGTGAGGATGCTTCTTGATGGCGGCTTCGACTTCGGCGGTTCCGAGCCTGTGGCCGCTGACGTTGATAACGTCGTCGACGCGGCCGGTGATCGTGATGTAGCCCTCCTCGTCAATGACGGCGCCGTCGCCCGAGAAGTAGACCGGTCTGCCTCCTTTTTTGGCGTCGCCGAAGTAGGATTTGACGAAGCGATCCGGGTCGCCCCAGATGGTGCGGATCATGCTCGGCCACGGCCTCGTGATGCAAAGAAGCCCCTGTTCGCCGGGTTTGACCGGCGTGCCGTCTCGCTCGATCACTTCGGCCATGATGCCAGGCAGAGGGAAGGTGGCACAGGCGGGCTTGATGGGGGTTGCTCCCGGCAGAGGGCTGATCATGTGGCCGCCCGTTTCGGTCTGCCACCAGGTATCGACGATCGGGCAGCGGCCGCCGCCGATCTTTTCGTGGTACCATTTCCAGGCCGGCGGGTCGATCGGCTCTCCGACGGTCCCCAGGACCTTCAGGGAGCTCAGATCGTACTTTTCGGGCTCTTTTTCGCCCATCTTGTGCAGCACGCGGATGGCGGTGGGGGCGGTGTAGAACTGGTTGATGCGGTACTCTTCGACCATCTTCCAGGCGCGTCCGGCGTCGGGATAGGTGGGGACCCCTTCGAACATCACCGTCGTCGCACCCATCGCCAGAGGTCCGTAGACGATGTAGGTGTGGCCGGTGATCCAGCCGATGTCGGCGGTACACCAGTAGGTGTCGTTCTCCTTGACGTCGAAGACCCACTCCATCGTCATCTGGGCCCAGAGGATATAGCCCGCCTGGGCGTGCTGCACTCCTTTGGGTTTGCCGGTGGAACCGGAAGTGTAGAGGAGAAAAAGCGGATCTTCGCTCTCCATCGGCTCCGCTTCGCAAACGTCGCTCTCCAGGCCGATCAACTCGTTGTAGCTGTAGTCGCGGCCCTCGATCCAGACGACATCTTCGTCGTTTCGCTGGACGACGAGTACCTTCCTGACACACTCGCACCCCTCTTCCAGTGCCGTGTCGACCACCGGTTTGAGCATGTAGGGTTTGTCTTTTCGGAATGCGCCGTCGGCGGTGATCACCAGTTTCGCCTGAGCGTCGATGATCCGATCGCGAAGCGCTTCTGCACTGAAGCCGCCGAATACGACGGAGTGAATGGCTCCGATGCGGGCGCAGGCGAGCATCGCGTAGGCCGCTTCCGGGATCATCGGCATATAGAGGACGACCCGGTCGCCCTTGCGGATGCCGAAGCGGTTTTTGAGGAGGTTCGCGAAGCGGTTGACGTTGCGGGAGAGCTCCAGGTAGGTGACGATCTGTCGATCGCCCCGGTCCCCTTCGAAGATGATGGCCGCCTTGTTTTTGCGACACTCCAGGTGACGGTCGATACACTGGTGGGTGACGTTGATCTTTCCGCCCACGAACCACTTGTAGAAGGGGGCGTCACGTTCGTCGAGGACCGTATGGTAGGGGGCGATCCAGTCGATCTTCTCTTTGGCCCAGTGGTCCCAGAACCCTTCGTAATCCTCCTTCGCCCACCGCATCAGGTCGTGGTATTCGCACATGTTCTTGATGCGTGCCTGTTTGGCGAAGGTGCGGTCGGGGTAGTAGACCTCTTTTCTCTCTTCGGTCATTTTTCTCTCCTTTGCTGCAGGGTTGTTATCGTGAGTCGTTGTCGTTGTTCGGTGAAATACGGGTGATGGAAGATCACCTCGGCTAATTGTGCTTTTATTTGACTATAGTATAGCGAATATGGAGCCATTAGTTGATTAGACAAAGTAATAGCTAATGTTGGGAGCGCAG
>Ga0256914_1000279_pt1 | contig 49057 bp, 53 predicted proteins | sample HulkmetaG_FD_191571 | JGI IMG/M metagenome (GOLD analysis project Ga0256914, IMG submission 191571) | Hydrothermal chimney microbial communities from Main Endeavour vent field at the Juan de Fuca Ridge, Pacific Ocean - Hulk | ecosystem: Environmental > Aquatic > Marine > Hydrothermal vents ...
AAGCTGGTGAGATCAATCTGAAGCACAAGCTGGACGCCAAGGTTAAGCTGTTTTTGACAGCTTAAATTTTGCCTAAATTTCGGGCATATAGAGATGTGTAGCGTGGTTGTTAGCCACCACGCTTTAACGCTCTGCAACGTAACGCTGCCACGTTGCAGAGCGTTTTCCTTTTTCGTAGGCAGCAACGGAGCGACGGATGACAGCATTGCAGTTGTCACCCGCTCCGGTCGTCACCCTTGCCGGTGGCGCCCGTGTGGCGAACTTCAGTTCGCCGCATCCGTTCACTTTCGACGACGGCAGTATCCTGCCGGCGTGCGAGAGCGACAGGGTTCATTCCCTGATGCTTTCGCAAGTCGAGAGCGAGCGGCCGGGCATCGCCGGCACGGTCGACATCGATCTACGATTTGACCTCACTGACGAGGTCAAATCTGCGATCGACGACCTGAACGGTGACGAGAATGTTGACATCATTCTCGTCCCGTTTCCGGTCTTGTCGGCCTTGAAGGACGCGGGCGTGCCGTTAGGCAAAGCCCGCGTCTGCCGGGTGGTTGATCGGACGGCCAAGACGATCAGCGCAGTTAAATTCTGCGTCTGATCCGCGGTCGTCCGGTTTTGACCGGTCGCGGGTGACTGAGTTTCCGTTCTGTTAAAGCGACAACCGCTGGGAAGCGGGTGCCGTGTGGGGCGGTAAGATCGGGGTGTAGCGAGCCTGGCGTCAGAAATCGCGGTGTCTGCCGATGGCGTGTCCGGCAGACGTGGAGCCCGTGGCGACACGGGCTAAGCGCCGGGGCGGCTGCATGGAATGCGGCTGCTCCGGCGGGAACCCTTTTTTGTTTCTTTTTTAGCTATCAGAATTTGGTAGAATACTGGCGATATGGATACTCCACTCGAATCTTCATTGCCAGTGCCGGTTCGCCGTAGGACGTGGCTTGCCGGCTTGTTGCGTGCTTGCAACTTGACACATATCGGTGTCGAGGTCGGTTCGCATCGCGGCGGTTATGCGAAATATCTGTTAGAGCGTTGGCCCGGCATACTTTACATGGTTGATCCTTGGGTTACGCAGCCCGCAGACGTTTACGACGATCCTGTCAACAGTCGCGATCGGGAGGCGGACTACGCCGAAGCGATGCGACAGACGGCGGCATACGACCAGCGACGCGTTGTGTACCGCGAGATGTCTGAAACGGCGGCTGAGCATTTTCTTGATGAGAGCGTCGATTTTGTTTACATCGACGGCAATCACGCCCAGTGTGATAAAGACATCGCGATTTGGTGGCCGAAGGTGCGGCCCGGCGGCATATTGGCAGGCCACGATTACACGGAGCCGGGTGCGGTCAGGTTCGCTTCTAACGTCAAGGAAGCGGTTGACTCGTTTGTGGCTAAGAACGAGCTACCGCTGCGGCTTACGCAAGAGAAGTTTGCGACATGGTTTGTTTTCAAGCCGGTCTTACCGAAGCGGATCCATCAGATTTGGCTGGGCTCTCGCCCGCTGCGGCAGAAATACGTTGAATGGGGTAAGCGATTCCAAGAGCTGCATCCGGGTTGGGAGTATCGCCTATGGCGCGAGCCGCCGCCGGAGTTCCTGCAAGCTTACACCGCCGTTTACTCGCGGGCGCCGAACAGAGCTGTGCAGGCTGACCTTTTGAGATATTGGCTTATCTACAACTACGGCGGTTTCTATTTCGACACGGATTGTGAGCCGTTGCGGAATCTTGAACCGTTTCGGGCATATCCTGTAATGGCTGCGTTAGCGACGCCGGATCGGTGCGGGAATGCCGTGCTGGGCGGTGTTGCTGGTAACGAGTTTTACCGTCTATTGTTGTTGCGTGCGGTAGCGGCATTCAATCCGAAGAACTCAGTCGCGATGCTGCACGCTTATGTGAAGCTTGTCAACGATCGTCGCGATCTGTGTGTCCGTATTCCGCAGCCAGCGTTTTTCCCTGTCGAATACAAGAAACGCAAGCAGCTACGGCAGCATATTGACCGCGTAGATTTCTCGCTTACGTATGCTATCCATCATTTCGACGCGACTTGGCACAAATGGACTATAGCGAACGAGCCTTAATCTTATGTTGATCATTACTGGGACGGGCCGGTCTGGTACGAGTTATGTTTCGGCGGTGCTGTCTCTAGCCGGGTGCCCGTGCGGGCACGAGACGATGTTTACGCAGTTCTACCCGGATAACGAATGCCCGCCGCTGCCGGCAGAAGCAAGCTGGCTTGCCGTGCCATTCATAAAGCCCGAGGACAAGGTTGTCCATCTTATACGGCATCCGCTGAAAGTGATTGCGTCGATGGCGGCAAAGCTGCATGTTAAGCCTGGTGACGACTCGTATTGGAAGTTCATATACAAGCATACCGGCATCGAATTTACGACGTATGTCGACTTTCGCGCTAAATTCTTTGTAGAGTGGACTAAGCGGGTGATCGCACGGCGTGATCGCGTGATCAAGATCGAGCGCTTCGGTCGGAACGAGGTTGCGATGCTTGGTAGGATGGCCGGCATACCGCTACGGGCGTACAAGATACATCGAGCGCTGCAGATCATACCGAAAACGCTGAATACCGTGCCGCATAGCGACTTGACTTGGCGGACGTTGCGAGGCGCTACTGACGCTGCAACGTTTGCGGCTGTACAACAGATTGCGAAGGATCACGGATACGACTATGAGTGATTGCGTAGTTGTCTGGACAACCCTCGGTAAACTGTGGCGCAACTGGCCGCCGGAAGCTGTCGACAGGAGGTTCAAGCTGTTTTTGTTGACGGCGCTGCCTTCGCTACGGCGGCAATCTCGCCCAGTAGATTACGTGATCATCGTGACGGACGACGCTACGAAGCAGCGGTACGAGGCGATGCCCGACTTGTGTCAGCAAGCCGGTATTATTTGGGTTTCTCGCGAGGCGGTGTCGGAGTGGTTCAATTCATTGCCGTCGCAATTTGATCGCCTGACAACGTTGCGGATCGACTCTGACGATATGTACGCACCGACGGCGATCGAGCTTGCGGCGGAGAAGCCGCCGGGCTTTTGGTTATTCAAGGTCGGGTACTATTGGGATATTCCGCGGGACGCGGTTTGGAAATGGTCGCATCCGTCGCCGCCTTTCTTCGCGCAGACGTGTTATCGCGAAGACGACGGGACGTTCGCCGTGCGGCGACCGCAGCACCGCCGCGTGCAACGCATTGCGAAAGGTACGTTGCCGCCTTGGCAGTACGCAGTGACGTGGCATAACGAACGTCGCGGGTCCAGTAGCGGCGCGCTACGGCGGTACTGCTCGAAACTGCAAAACGGAAAAGCGTTGTTCTACGACACATTTACGCCGCGGCAGCCGGTCTGGGATAGCGATAAGCATCCTGCTGTCGTGGCTTGTTTAGGCGACTACAAGCTATGAATAATTCATTGATTCATCAGTTGTATGCGTTGATTGCGCAACCTGCGATTCAGTCTTGGTTGGCCAACCGCGGCATGGTTATGGGCGATTTCAACGGTAACAGGAACATCGCGGATATTTTAGCCGAGCAGGGCTATAACGATGACTTGCGGCGTGCGATCGGTGCGGCAGCGCAAGGCGACCGCCCGAAGGAAGAAGCGCTTATGCGCGGCATCGCTGCGGTGACTGGTTTGCCGTGGTCGGACGAGTACGGTCGCCGCATGTCGGGCGGGTTGGCCGAAATAGCGCCGTATGCGATGGCGTTGGCGCCTGACGTATGGGACACGTTGCATGGCGGCCAGGGTTCTGAATCGCAGTTGGCTGCAGCGATTATGCAAGAGAATCGCTACAACCCTGATTTTACGCCGCAACAAGCCGTCGAAGCTGCGCGTGAGGTCGTAGCCGAGCTCGGCGAGCAAGGCGCGATGGGTTTTTCTGCCAAAGACTTGGGTGATATTTACAGAGAGGGAGTTCGCCGGGGTTTGATCCCGACGGCCGGCTCACCGCAGGCCGTCGCCGAAGCGTTACGCGTATTGGTACGTCCGGCAGCTGCAGCGCGTGATGTGTTGCAGCGGAACGGGAAGCAAGTACCAATGTCCGAGTTGTTTCGTGTGATCGATCAAACTGGTTTAATAGGAGGCGCAGATGCTACGGCAGAAACGATCGCTACGGCAGGTCAGTATGGGGGCACCACAACGGCAAGCGGGTTGGGATCCGCGCCAGGTAGCGTGGGCGCATCGCCGTATGTTGCGGCAGCACGCGCGCATGGTACGGCAGCGAACCCAGCACCGGGCAATCTACCATTGTCGCAACTCGCTACCGCTTCGGATGCCCTCGAGCGACGCGCCGCCGGAAGTCAATTAGGGCGGATGGTGGCGGCGACCGAGCGGTTGGCGCAGGTTTATCAGATTCAGCCGGGATCTCCGGCTGCGAAAATGCTTGAAAATATGCGGCGCGGCGCCGTATCGCCTATGGGATTACAGCAATGGACGGCGATCTTGGCAAAATCGGGCATCCCAGCGGCGACGGCGCACGCCGTTCTTTCCGATCCGAACACGATCAATTACCTTACGCCGGAGCTGCGGTTGGCGGTTCGCAAGGCTCAGTATGGTTTTACCGTCGGACCGCTGGCAGCAGCGATCCAAAAACAGTATCCGGGTACTGGAGCTCGGGCTAAGCTGATGCGGGAAACGCAGTTGAATAGGCTAGCCCGCCAATATGGGTATAAGACGTGGGACCAGGTGCAGCAGTTGCACGGGCAGGCGGCACAAGAGGCACCGAAGTTTTATCAGGCGGCGAAGCAGCGGGCGCAGAAGCAGATGGCGGTCAGCGGTATCGGGCGACAGGGGGCGGTGAGTCGTGTGGTATCGCAGCTCCAACAAATAAAGCCCGGCGAACGAGCCGCCGGGCGTAAACTGGTTGGCAGTTTGTTCAATGTAACTACTTTGCCGCCTGCTGCTGGGCCTCGGCCTGTGCCGGCACTAGGATGAGCAAGCCGTGTTGGTGCCGTGGATAAGGCGGCAGAATGCGGTGCAGCAACTCGCAGCGGCGGCGCGGCGGAGCGTAAACGGTCGTGGTTACGGTCGTTTTAACGACGGCGTAACGTGGTTTCGGCTGCGGGCGTACTTTGACGCAGCAGAGCGGGACGACCCGTACCGGAACGCAGTAAGCAGGGGCGCAGCAGGTTGCTGGGGCCGGCGCTAGGTGTGCTTTTTTGCCGTGATCACAGGCGACAGCACTGCTGAGGGGTGCCAGGGCGATGCTGGCAGCAAGCAAGATTTTCCACATTGTTCAGTTCCTCGCATTCTAGTAGGTTTGGTTCCACCGAATCAAAATGCTATCATAAGCTTTAAGTTAGCGGTCTGCAACGCTTTTCATTTGGGTGAGGCTTTTCGATGAACACGGTACCGGTAGGGCAATTGGGGTTATACGGATTGACCAAATCTGCGGCGACGTTCGCTGATTTGTCACCGAGCACGAGGAATATGCTTGCTGGCGCGGCTATTGGCGGGCTTGGCGGGCTTGGTGCTGGGGCGTTTTATAACGCCACGCGGAAGGAAAAGGACCGCACAAGTTACTTGCCGTGGATACTTGGCGGAGCTGGGCTTGGCGCGGGTGGTGCGTATTTCTCGCAGCAAGGCCCGCTAGATGCTGCGATCCCGCACGTTGGCCCGAGCGGGTCGCCGCCGAGTGATGCGCTGCCGGCAGCAGCCGCGTCGCCGACTAGACCGCAACCTGCTGCAGCGGGTTTGTTCCCGCCAGCTATGCCGTCTGCGCCGCCGGCAACGTCACCGGCTGTGCCGCCTACACCACCCGCACCATCGCAACCGGCTGCTGCAACGAAACCGGCACCGCAGCCGCCGAGACCATCGGGTAAGGCGGAGCCGGCACCGCCGAAAGAGCCGAAGAAGCCGGAGTCGCCGGGCGCAGACTACGTGCGGAAGATGCACGAGCGGGCGGATAAGTTTATCTCGGAATCGCAGGCGAAGCAGATGGCGGCGGTCGCGAAGCAGTTCGGCGTTCAGCCGCATCCAGGCGAGCGGTACGAAGATTTCGTGCAGCGGGTGCAGAAAACGGTTATACAGCGGGCTGACGACGCCAAGATTAAGGCGATCGCCGACGCGTATGGTATTCCTGCGCCGGCTCCCGGCACTATGACTTTTGATCGCTTTAGGGATATTGTCACTGGTTTGCGGCATACCGGCGAGCTATATGCGAAGCCAAACAAAAGCGAGGGCGCCGGTTTAAGTGATATTGTCGCCGGCCTGCGGCGTGCAGGTGAGTCGTACGCACCGCCAACTGCAGACGTGGGCAAACATTTATGGTATCCCGGCTTAGGCTTCGGCGCTGCGGCTTATGACCGTCTTAAGGGCATGATCGATAGTTTGCGGCATACCGGCGAGCCATACACGGGGCCAAACGCGGGCGAGAGCTCCAGGTACTATAGCTTTTGATCGTTTTAGGGATATTGTCGCTGGTTTGCGGCATACCGGTGAGCTATATGTGAGGCCAGACAAAGGCGAGTGATGAAATACCGAGATATCCCAACAGAACTGTTTGCTGCGTATGTCGAGTATCTTCCGAAGGCCGCGGAGGTACTCAAAGCCGACACGTTACCGGTGTTGCAGACGCGTTATGGTAACGTGCCGTTGCAGAAGTCAGCCGTGGTTGCAGCTCCGTTGACGCGAACGTTCGGTAATGTTGCACGGCTACTTGGCGGGCCGAACGCGTTAACGTCAGCGCTGTTGGGCGGCGCGTTGAGTGCTGGTCTTGGCTGGGGCGCCGGCAAGGCGATCGAGCTGGTCACGCCGCGAGACAAGTTGAAGCGTGGGCGGTTGAGCGGCAACTTGGCGTTGTTGGGCGGTCTAGGCGGAGCCGGTTTGCTGGGTTTGATACACGGGGCGCCGCTGGTGCATAAATACGGATGGCGCGGGTTGCTGACCCCAGGGCCGTTCAACGGCAATTACATCAACGAAGGCCCCGATCCGAATGAATGGATGATCACAGCGAAACAACCGGTCAAGACGGCAGAATGGTTGCGGCGTAAAACCGACGTGTTGAAAATGATGACGGGCATCGATTTCGAGCGTGACGAGTTGTTCGAGAAGATGAGCGTCGACGCCGGTTTTGCCTTACCGAAGATTCCAGTTGACCAGTTCAACAACATGATCTTCGCTGACCAGCATACGCCGCAGCCGGTACAGGCGGCGGCAGCCGGGCTGACTACCGGCGCGGCTCTTGCGACCGGTTCGCCGTTGGTGTCGCCGTTTGACGTTGGCCGAATTGCGGTAGGGATGGGTTCTGGGTATTTGTCAGGCATGTTGGTCGGCAAGACGCTTGGGGCCTTGGCCGGCGTATCGCCCGACGTGCAGAAGAAATTGCAGCAAACCGGTGTTTGGGCCGGTATGTTGAAGACAATTGTCCCATTGGCTTTTGGTAAGTAGGTTCCGGGGGGTTTTACTATGGCTTTAACTGGGCAAGATAGGCATTACAAATACAGCTATATCGAGTTCTGGGCAGAAAACGGGATGGTGAAGATGGTGGATACTCGCGCGGCTGCAGATAGCGACACTGCGAGCAGCGCGGTTCGCACTCTGCGGCCAGGCGAGTTTTTGCAGCGCGTGCTTGCGGTTGCGCAAGCGACGCCGGATCAGTATCCCGACGAGATGCGTAACGTTCGCAAGCTGTTAGAGGAAGGGACGCGGGTCGCTAAGATCGCGAGATCGCAGGGTGATCCGCTCGATCCGAAAGTTCGAGAGCATCGCCGCAAGCACGAGCGCAAGACGCAGTTGTTCATACCTGGGCAGCCGCGTGGTTACAAGCTCCACGTTAAGGGTCGACCAGAAGAAGTTTTGTACGACGGCACATTTGCAGTTGTGCCGCAATACTAGGGACCGACAGATATGACTCCGAATGAAGCGTTCAAAATTGGTTTCATGGTACGGTGTGCCGAAGAGGGCCTCGACGGCGACGGCATTCGCGAGCGGCTTGAGAAGGCGAGTTCTTGGACTTCCTTGCCGTTGTGGGCGCTTGCCGGCCTCAGCATTGCGCCGCCGCTTGCCGGCGCCGGTATCGGCTTCACGTTGGGGAGTATGGCACGGCACGAGCCGGGCGAGGTTGCCAAGGACATTAGGCATGCTGAGTTGCTTTCTGCCTACAAAAAAGCGTTACACGATTTGCAGCAGCTAGCGAAGTCACAGCGCATTGACACGACGGTGGATTAAGCATTTTGCTTACTGCCGCGGCGACAAACTAACGGTGTTGAAAATGGAAAACTTGTCCGGGGGGATGTGTAAGTTTTTCGGCGAGCAGGATGCGCGGCACGGTGGTAAATTATTTTGGCCGGGTGCTCGCGGGTTACCTTATCGCGGAAAGGTGTCGCCGCTGTTGAAGCGGCATGAGTTGGAATCATTACCGATTGTCGGCGATACGTATGAGCGTGTTTTCGACTTATCGAATGAGGAAGATGCCGCATATTACAATTGGATCCGTAGCCACGCGCGTAACGGCTTGTTTTCGATTGATTTTATCGAGCGGCACTGGGACGAGGACTCGGCAACGATGCGAGTTTACATCGAGTGGACGCAGTTTTACACGGAATCGCCTCCGGGCGGTTTAGGAGACGCGAACGGTGACGCAGACAAAAAATTCACACTTGGCTAAAGCGGCACTCGAGCCGTACTTTTCCGACCCGAAACAGCGTGAAGCGCTCAAGCACGACATTTCTGTACTGATCGCGAATGCGGTAGCGCTAGGTCTTGGCGGCGGCGCTACGTTTCGTGCGCTGCAGGGGCTGCTGCGGCCGCAGTATCGCCCTTATACGGGCGGTTCGGCAGTTGCGAAGGTTGAAGAGCGGGAAAAGCGGGCGTTCGATATGCCGAATCCGAAGCAGGCGTTGATTGCTTGGTTCGACCGGCTGCAGCGAACTTCATCGAAATCTCCAAGTTGGTTGGCTGGCGATTACGCCGGCAAGGTTTATCAATCGCCGTTTGCGTGGGCTGTAGGCGTTCCGGCTGCGTTAGGTTCGGTGTATCTTGGCTACAAGGGTGCCGATATGCTGGCTGACGCTTTGCGTAAACGACGAGACAAAGCTGAGCTGGAGAAGCTGAAAGCCGAGTATCTCAAGACGTTGCAGGAGTTGGAGAAGACAAGCAGTGCCGCAAGTTTGGACAAGCTGGCCGACGCGGTTGTAACGGCTATGGAGAAAGCTGCCAGTGGGAGCTATCTGACTGCCGGCAGGCGTGCTTTTGAGGGCACGGCGAGCAGCTTGCTCGGTCTGTACTTGCTGTATGCGTTGGCGACCGGCGCAGGCGCAGCCCACGGCGCGTACAACTACGCGAGTCGTCGGCCTAACGCGTCGATCTACAGAGCGGTGACTGATACGCGATCGCGTCGGCACGAAGGCGGAGTGCGTCCGATTCAAGCCATTATTGTTTCGCGACCGCAGAAGCAGGAGGAGGACGAGGCAGCGTGAACGCTACGGGCACAGCGCAGGCGCCGCAAGGCCGCGTGATAGGCGACATCCCGGCTTTGCGGAAAAGCATCTACGATAACGTGCTGCGGGAGGTGAAGAATCTGCCGGAGCTGTCGAGTGGGCAGTATCGCTTGCGTTTGGCCGACGTCGATTACGCTGATCCGGAAGAGTTTCCAAAGCAACGCGAGAAGCAGGCGATTCTTGCTGGGCAGACTCTGTCACGCCGGCTCCGCGGCACATGGCAGCTTGTTGACGGGACTGGTCGTGTCGTCAGCACGAAGCGCGCCACGTTGGCGAGTGTGCCTTACCTGACGCCGCGCGGCACGTACATTGTCGGCGGGACGGATTATACGCTGTTGCATCAGCAGCGGTTGCGTCCGGGCATCTTTACGCGGGTCAAGGCGACGGGTGAGTTGGAGAGCCACGTCAACGTTGCGAAAGGGTACGGGCACCGTTACTTCTTGGACCCGAAGACCGGCATTTTCCGCTTGCGTTGGGGCCAGGCCCAATTGCCGCTTTATCCGGTGTTGCGGGCATTGGGCGCGAAAGACCGCGACATCGAGAAAGCTTGGGGTCGCGAGTTATTCTCTGCGAACATCAAGCAGAACGATCGCGGTGCTATCGACAAGTTGTACATGAAGCTTTGGGGCGCCAAGCCTGGGGCATCGGAAGACGAGAAGATTGCGGCGATCCGCGAGGCGTTCGCCAAGATGGAGTTGGATCCGGAAGTAACGCATAAGACGCTTGGCAAAGCGTATTCGAAGGTCGATCCGGAAGTGATCTTGGCAGCAACGCAGCGGCTGCTGCATGTTCAGCAGGGCAAACAGAAACCGGATAATCGGGATGCGTTGGCTTATCAGCGCTTAGTAGGGCCGGAGGACGTCATTGCGGAGCAGGTGCGGCGGGCGATGCCCGAGCTCCGCCGGGCGCTTTACACCGTCGTCAAGCATGGCGACGTCAAGCGGATGCCGACGGCAGTGTTGGACAAAGCGTTGCGGAACGCGTTTATCGGTACCGGGCTTGGGCAGATTCTCGACGGTACTAATCCGTTGGAAGCATACGACAAGCTTTACCATGTCACACGGATGGGTGCCGGAGCTTTGCCGAGTATTGACGCGATTCCCGACCAAGCGCGGGCGTTGCAGCCGAGCCAAGCGGGTTTTTGGGATCCGGTCACGACACCGGAGAGTTTGCGGATCAGTGTGGACGGGCGTTTGACGTTGAATACGCGCAAGACGCCGGACAACAGGATGCTATCGCGATTTGTCGACGTACGCACTGGTAAGCTTGTCTGGAAATCGCCGCAGGAGTTATCGGAATCGGTGGTCGCGTTGCCGGGTACTATGCGGCAGCGAGGCAATTATGTTCGGGCGATTGTCAACGACAAGATCCGTTACGTGCCCAAGTCGATGGTCGATTACGAATTGGCGCACGCTACGGACATGTTCGGGCCGACGTCGAATGCGATTCCGGGCAAGTATGGGACGTACCCGCAGCGTGTTTCGATGGGTTCTCGCATGAGCGCGCAGGCGCTTTCGCTGGTCAACCGCGAGGCGCCGCTGGTCAGGTCTTCGACCGACGACGGCAAGAGTTTTGAAGAGCTGTACGGGCCGCAGATGGGTGCCATGCACAGCCCGGCGACGGGTACGGTCACCAAAGTTGCCGACGATCACATTATCATAACGGACCGCAGCGGCAAGAAGCATCGCGTCGAGTTGTATCACTATATGCCTGGCAACCGCAAGTCGTTTTTGCACAACACGCCGGTCGTGAAGCCTGGCGATACGGTTACCAAGGGCAAGCTGATTGCGACATCCAACTTTACTGATGACAAAGGGCATGCGGCGCTCGGTTTGAACGCGCGTGTCGCGTACATTGCCGATCGCGGTTGGAATCATGAGGACGCGATCAGCGTTTCGCGGTCGTTCGCGGATCGCGCGAAGTCCGAGCGGGTTTATCAGCACAACCTAGATTTGCGTGACGACGCGGTTAAGGCGAGCAAAGCCGCATTTGTTGCGGTATTTCCGAGCGAGTTGAAGAAGGACGTGTTGGCGAACTACGACGACAGCGGCGTGATCAAGCCGGGAACGAAAGTCATGCCTGACCAGCCGCTTGTTTTGGCTGTGAAAGAGCGGCAGGCCGGTCCTCGTGTCGGCAAAGCGCGGCGCAGCTTCGCTAACGCTTCGATAACGTGGAAACATCACTCACCGGGCGTCGTCACGGACGTGTACAAGGGGCCGAAGGGCGTCAACGTGATTGTTCGCAGTACGGCACCGCTGGAAGTGGGCGACAAGTTATCCGGCCTGTACGGGGATAAAGGGGTTATTGCGAGGATTATCCCGGACGACCAGATGCCCGTTGACGAGAAAGGCCGACCTTTCGAGGTTTTGCTGAATCCGGCTGGTATTGTCAGCCGAGGCAACCCGGCACAGGTGCTTTTGACGGTTTTAGGCAAGATCGCGCGGCAGCGGGGCAAGCCTTACATTTTGCCGGAGTTCGATCAGCCTGGTGATTTCCGCAACTGGGTTGAAGCCGAGGCGAGCAAGGCTGGTATCAAGCCGACCGAGACGATCACCGATCCGGTAACAGGCCGCAAGATCAAGAATGTCTTGACGGGTGAGCGGTACTTGTTGAATTTGCACCACATGGCCGAGGTCAAGTTGCAGGGTCGCGCGACGGGCGGCTACACAGCCGAGGGTTTGCCGGCTTCAGGCGGCGAGGAAGGTAGCAAGCGGCTCGGCATGATGGAGCTGTACGCGTTGTTATCGCACGGCGCGTATGGTGTTATTTCTGACGCGAAGCACATCCGCGGCCAGTCCAATGAGGATTTTTGGCGTCAGGTTATTAGCGGCAATATGAACGCGTCGCCGAACGTGCCGTCTATTTACAAGAAATTCGTGTCGTCCTTGCAGGCTGCCGGGATCAATCCTGTGCGTACCGGCAATCGCGTTAACATCATGGCTTTGACCGCTAAGGATGTTGATCGTTTGGCTGGCGGCCGGGAGCTGAAAAACGCCGAGACGGTAGACTGGTCTGACCAGCAGTTGAAGCCGGTCCGCGGCGGGTTATTCGACCCGAAGCTGACCGGTGGGCACGACGGCACTTTTTTTAGCTATATCAAATTGCATCAGCGTGTGCCGAATCCGGTAATGGAAGAGCCGCTTCGACGTATTTTCAATCTTACCGAGCACCAGTTTCGTGACGTGCTTGCTGGGCGCACGCCTATCGGGCAGTACAAGGGTGCTGACGCTTTGTACCAAGCAGCGAAGCACATCAATCTCGACAGCGAGATCGCCAAGACGCGAGCGATGTTGAAGGATTCCCGCAAAACGTATCGGGACAATGCGATCCGGCGGTTGAAATATCTTGAGGCAGCTAAGCGGCTGAATCAGCATCCGGCTGATTGGTTTTGGGACAAGCTGCCGGTATTGCCGCCGCGGTTTCGCGCTGTTGCGAAGATTCGCGAGAGCGGCACGACGCTGGTCGACGACGCGAACGTACTGTACCGGGATGTCTTTGATGCGAACGACGTGGTGAAATCGCTTGACGGTAAGGTCGGTGATCTTAGCAAAGAGCGTTTGATGTTGTACGACGCGGTCAAAGCGGTAACTGGTCTTGGCGATCCTGTGCCGACGCGTCATAAGCAGCAGCGCGTCCGCGGCATACTCAAATCGGTGCTCGGTTCGTCGCCGAAGCATAGTATGATCCACCGCAAGTTGCTCGGCTCGCCGGTAGACCTCGTCGGACGGGCGACGATAACGCCGGACCCGAATCTGACAATGGATGAGGTGGGGCTTCCGGAAGAGAAAGCGTGGGTGCTCTACAAGTTCTTTATCGCGAACAAGCTCGTGCGTAGCGGCGTCCCAAGGCTGAAGGCGTTGCAAGAGATCAAGGAACGTACGCCGAAAGCGAGGAAAGCACTGTTGGAGGCGATGGACGAGCGGCCTGTGTTGATCAACCGCGCACCAACACTGCATAAGTACAGCATTATCGCTGTGAGACCAAAGCTAACGCGGCACAAGACATTGCGGGTATCTCCGCTTATCTTATCCCCCATTGGTGGGGATTTTGATGGTGATAGTATGCAGTTTCATGTGCCGGTTTCGCAGGAAGCAGTACGCGACGCATACGAGAAGATGCTGCCGTCGAAGAATTTGTTATCCGCTGGGGCGTTCAAGCCGCATTGGGTTGCCGGCATTGAGTACGTTAGCGGGTTATGGGAAGCGACCAAGGCGCCGAGCAACAAGCCGGTCCGCGTATTCAGGAACAAGCAGGACGCGCGGGCCGCATTTCGCCGGGGCGACATTGACGTAAATCAACCAATTGAAATCTTGGAGGGTTAGGTATGAAGATGATCAATCCCGTTCTACTGCAAGCGGCAGCTCGGGCTGTGGAGAAGAAAGCGTTCGTCCCGGCCGCTAATATGGACCCGAACGCTCCCGCCGGCGCGCCGCCGATGGACCCGAGCGGGGCTGGCGGTGCGCCGCCAATGGATCCGAGCATGATGGTCGCTGCAGGCGGTATGCCGCCGATGGATCCGAGCATGATGGGCGCTGCTGCTGGTGGTGGTATGCCGCCGATGGATCCGAGCATGATGGCAGCAGCAGGCGGTATGCCAGCTGACCCGAACGCGGCAGCGGCAGCGCCGGCACCAGCAGCTTCGGCATCGGCGAGCGGTGGAAAGTCCAAGCTGGACGCTGACATGGTTTATTTGCAGCTTGGTCGTATGATCAAACTGATTACCAATTTGTATCAGCAGTTGGGTGTCCAGTTGCCGCCGGACATGTTGGATGATCAGAAGATTTTGGCTGACGTGAAACAGGATTTGCCGCCTGACCAGGCTGCGGCGCCCAAGGCGGCGAGCGCTGGTGAGCCGTATCAGTTTGCGGCAACCGAATCGCCCGAGCAGGACACGCTGACCGAGCAGCGGCAACGTGTCGATGCGATTCTCGCGTTGGTCAAATCGCAACAACGAGGGACACGCGTGCGGTGATTGTAGAAGTGCATGACAAGCTGCGGAATGCTCAGCGTATCGAATGTACGCAGATCGTTGTGCGCGATATCAACAACACGCCGATAGCGATTGTTTTGGAGCACGCACCGGGCCAGTACTTTTACAAGGCTGCTGGCGAAGAGGGTTTTGACCGTACGCTGCAAGCGCTGGGCATTACCGATACGGTGATCGTTAGCGACATTACACCGACCGAACAGGTTCCGATCGACGGAAAGCCGCTGCTATGAGTTTACGGACGACAATCGGGCAAGTACTGGTCAACGACGCGTTGCCGCCGGAGTTTCGCGACTATACGCGGCGTTTGGACAAGCCCGGTATCAAGGCACTGTATGACGAGCTTGCACGGAAGCAGCCGGAGAAGTATGCCGACGTGTCGCGGGCTTTGCTGCAAGTAGCCCGCGAAGTTTCGTTTTTGACCGGCGGGCAGTCGTTCGGTTTGGATTCTTTGCGGACGAGCCCAGTAGCGATGCGGGCGCGTGCCAGGTTGCGAACTGCAATCGACAAGATCCTGCATGCTGGTCTACCGCCGGAGGAGCAAGATCGCGCTATCGTCGAAGCAACGGCTAAAGAGCGGGATCGGCTGGCCAAAGAGGTTCTGGCTGCGGCGAAGGCGGACGATCCGCTAGCTGGTCAGGTGCTTTCCGGTGCCCGTGGCAATCCGTCGCAGTATGCGCGGCTGGTCGCTGGGGATTTGTTGTATTTGGACCAGGATGACGAGCCGATCGCAGCGCCGGCGATGCACAGCTTTGCCGAAGGTTTAGACCCGACGGAATGGTTCAGCAGCGCGTTCGGCGCCCGCAAGGGTTTGGTCGAGACGAAGCTCGCTGTAGCCGACGCGGGGTTTTTCTGTTTGGCCCGCGGTACGGCTGTGCGTATGGCTGATGGGCGGTCACGCCCGATCGAACAGATCGAGCCTGGCGATATGGTGCTCGGGGCGACAGCGGCTGGCGAGGCGGTAGCGGTCAAGGTGTTGAAAAGATTCAACTGCGGTACGAATGATGTGCATGCTTACCGCTACGAGAGTGCTTCAGGTGACGGCGGTTTTGTTCTGCAGGCAACTGAATGGCATCGCGTATTGATCGTCAACAAGAAACGGCTGCGGCATCAGCTCGCGCTCGGTCTATGCAGCATCGGTACGCCGATTGTGACGATTTACGGCAGCGGGTCGTCTTGGCGTGACAGCGAGGATTTCGTGCTGACCGGCGTCGAACATGTCGGGATGCTGCAAACGTTCGACTTGGAGGTGGATCACCCCGATCATCTGTATGTGTTGGCCAACGGTGCGGTTGTATCGAACAGCAAGCAACTAAACCAGGCTACGCACCGGCTGCTGACCGTCGCTGACGACGATGACGACGAACCGAAAACTTTGCGTGGTTTGCCGGTAGCTACGTCTGACATGGACAGCGCCGGCGCGTTGTTGGCACAGCAGGTCGGCCCGTATAAGCGAAATACTGTGTTGACGCCGAAGATCCTGCACGATCTGCAGGATCGCGGCATCAAGCGGATTCTCGTTCGCAGCCCGCTCGTCGGTGGGCCGGCTTCCGGCGTGTACTCACGCGATGTGGGTGTTCGTGAGACGGGGCATTTGCCTGGGCATGGCGACATGGTCGGTCTGACGGCTGCAGCAGCGATTGCCGAGCGGCTGACGCAGATGAAATTATCGTCGAAGCACTTCGGCGGCAAAGTGAAGACAGGTTTCGATACGGCGAATCAGCTGGTCCAAGTGCCGAAAAGCTACGCTGGCGGGGCGGCCCATGCGCAACTCGATGGGCGTGTGACCAAGATCACGCCGAACCCGGCTGGTGGTACGATCGTGACGATCGGATACAGGATGCACTACGTGCCGGCAAACGCTGATGTTCGCGTGAAGGTCGGCGACGAGGTCGAGGCCGGCGATGTTATTTCGGACGGGCTGCCGAACCCCGCCGAAATAGTTAAGCACAAGGGTATCGGGGAAGGTCGGCGGTACTTCACCGAGCTGTTCCGCGACGTCGTTAAAGGTGCGAATCGGCGTAACGTCGAGCTGATTGCCCGCGGGCTGATCGACCATGTGGAATTTACCGATCCCGTGGGTAATCACATGCCTGGCGCGATTGCGTCGTATAACCAACTTGAACGGCACTGGAAGCCGCGGCCAGGTACAGAGACGCTAGCCCCCAAACGGGCTATCGGTAGATACCTAGAGCAGCCGGTGTTACATTATTCGGTCGGAGACCGCATCACGCCGTCGATGGTAAAGCAGTTGGCCGAGTTCAACGTGCCGGCAGTTGCCGCGCATCGTGATCCTCCGCCGTTCCGTCCGGTGATGATTAGGGCTATGGCGATAGCGCAAAACGATCAGGACTGGTTGGCAAGGATGCTTGGTTCGGGCCAAAAGCGGGGTTTGCTTGATGCTGTGCATACCGGGGCTTCAAGCGATTTGGCAGGTACGAGTTTCGTTCCGCCGATGGTTATGGGGGCGAAATTGGGTAAGGATTGGCCGGTAGTTTCGAAGCCGAGTAAGCCGAAACTAGACAAACCGACACGCTTCAGGTTTCGGTGACGGGAAAAAGTTTGTTACTATTGAATAAACCCGCTGCACTTCGTGGCTTAGGAAACGAAAAATGGCAAGTGCGAAATCTCTAGTTGCGTACAAGCGTACACCACACATCAAGCGAGCTGTCGACGCGGATGTCAGCTTCGAGAAGGCTTTCTCTAATTTGGCGCATAGCCATATTAGGAACAAGATACCTATTTTGTTGCCGTACGAGCTTGGATTCCAACTGATCGAGAAGTCGGACGATAACGACAAAGCGGTTGGCGTCCTTGGTTTTGCGATCGGCAGGCAGCTGCTGTACATTCCTGTTTTCTTCCTTTCCGGCGAGCTGAAGGGGCAGGAGCTGCTTTACGTCAAGAACTCCGACGCATTCGTTCCGGCGGCGGAAAACTGGGTAACTTACCTAATCAACCAGCGACCGCAGACACTCGGCAAGAGTGTTGGCCGCAATTTGACGCAATTGGGCGTTAGGCACCCGGATTTATCGATCCTGCAGGGGCGGTCCGGGACGACGAAATACGGTTTTGTCTTGGATGACTGGGCCGAAGAGATTTTGCCTACGCTGCTGGACAAGGTTTCGTTGCAGAAGCTTGCGGTTTCGATGAAGACGTACGAGCCGGTGGTGCCGCAGATTATCAAAGAGAGTTCGGCAGCTGCGTACGCGTTTACCAAGATCCTCGACGCCCGACCGCGTTTGGTGAAAGACGTCGTACGGTGCTACGGGCCTGATCTGGTCAAAGCGGCGCTGGACGAGGCGAGAAATTACGGCACGGTGGCTGCGAAGCGGCCGCACGGGCGACCGAAACGTGTAACGACTGGAAGCATTTTCCGCGAGAAGTCGGCGATGGAGCTCGCCAAGGAGCGAGATCCGCGGCGTACCGGCAAATTGAAGATCTATACATATCAGCCAGGTGTCAGACCCGATGGCTTAACGGAAAAGCAAGCGCAGACGCTGAAGCGCAAAGGGATTTACATCTTGGACAGCCGCGATGACACATCCAAGCTGTACACGATCCAAGAATCGCTCGACCTCGAGAATCCGACGGACACGAGCATTTACCGGGTACTGATCGCGCCGGACATGTTTCGGCGCTGTTTGGTCGTCGTCAACCCGCATCATCGCCGCGGATCGCGACCGTCGGCGGTAGTGGTCGATTTGGAGAGCAGCAAGCCGTACCGCTACGGTTACAACCACCCGATGACCATCTTCACGGGCGATCGCGACGATGACGATTTTGCCCGATGGTTCAAGCAGCAACCCAAAGCGAAGCAGCTTGAGGTCAACAGGTCATACGTGCTGGTAACGCCGAATGGCGGCGGGACGGCGCCGTTCACGGTCGATTCTACTTGCGCTGCGACTGGTGGCGAATCGTGTTATCGCGTGACATGGCTCCGGACCGAGAATGTCGAGGCTGATAAAGCTGCCCCGATCGACACGACGCACTACGGCTACATCGACCAGAACCTCGGTGCGGACGGCGCGATTCGTTTGGACCGGTTGCCTGACGGCTCGCATCGGTTCAACGGCACCAAGTCCAAGATTTCGCTCGGTCGCTGGGCTGGGCGTACGATCAAAATCGTGAACGACGTACTTTACATGCCGCCAGGTACGGTTGCTGTTGAGTTGCGATCGAAAGCTACCCGCGGTGTCGACGTCAACGGCGACGACGAACTCGAGTGGTTGCGATTCGAGACGCCGGCGATGTTCCAGCTCGGTTTGTACAAGTCGTCGGCAGAGCTCAAGATCTTGGCGAACAGCACCGAGGCTACGATTAACGGTCGGCGTATGCCGTTGAAGGCAGCGGTTATACATTTGGTTGGCGATCATGGGCTGACCGAGAAGGCGGCTGCCGAAGCGTTGCAGCGAGCGCAGCGTAATCGTGGCGAGCGGTTCCGCATCAAGTACGCTGCCGGATATGACATGATCAATAGCGCGCCGAGTGCGGTGTTGCCTGACCAGGAGTTGCAATACAGCAATGAACCTTTGCTTGGTCCGGATACGTTGGCGGTGCGAAACTCGGAATCGTATGAGCCGCTTGATATGGCGGGCGCCAACGGCCCGACACCGCCGCCGATGAACGTCGGCCCGGACCCTGAACTGCTCCAGGCAGTACAAGACGCTGCCGGTACGGGACAGCAGGAAGTGCTGGATACGAGCATTTTGGCGGCGATGCTGCATACGTCGAAAGATGATATCCTTATCGACAAATACTTGCCTGACTTGTTGCGCGGTTTGGACCGGCTGGGTCGGCTGTTGTTCAATATGTACTGGCACAACCAGCAGTTTGTCGATCGGTTCGGCGAGGAAGACTTGGCGGCGCTTGAGGACGGCGTACGCAGTAGTTTTGATCAACTTGGCAAGGTCGTGTTGAAGATGAAACAGCGCGCGATCGATCCGGACGACGTCGACGCAGTCGATGTGGATACGGACGAGGCCGAGGTATAGCTGGATAGGAAAGCACTATGGCGGCAAAGATTTGGGAACAGCATTTTACGGCAGCTAACGGCAAAGCGCTTACGATCCCGAAGGGCAAGTCGGAAGGCTTTTTCGTATTGCCGTTTGTGCATGAGATGGAGTTGACGAAGATTGTCTGCAAGCCGGTAGCGGGTACCGAGCTGACGTCATTCACGTTGGAGCTGTTCAACGCACCGGCTGCCGGCGTTTACGAGCTGGCCGGCGAGAAGATCGAACCGACGACTGATCCTGATATCGCGAGAGTTTGCATGCCGTATGACTCGGTTAAGGGTTTGATCGCGTTGTTTGCTGCCGATCGTAATGGTGCCGGCTGGTTGTTCCATAACATGGAAGGCGGCCAGGCGAACAATCGGCGTCGTATATTTGTGAAAATTACGACAGAAGGGCAGAAAGGCGACGCCGTGTTCGAGCTGGCGTTGGCCGGTGAGATGCTTTTACCGTACTAGGAAACGATCTCGATGTCAGAAACAATTTATGAACTGCGACGGGTCGGTTCGGATGCGTTGACTGTAGGTTTGGGCGAGTCGCCGAAAACGATTTCCCTGCCGTTCCTGGACGAGTTTACTATTACGCGCGTGTCGTGCAAGCTGATCTCCGGAACGAACAGGCGATTCAAGCTTGAGCTGATGAATGACACGCAGGACGAAGATCTCGACCGCGTCATGCCGACGATGGAGAGCGAGGACAATGTTATCGAGCGGTTCGCTTCGGTCGGCCAGGCGCCTGGGTGGTCGTTCAAGTCGGTACACGAGCGTCGTATTTTCGTAAAGATCACGACATATGGGCAAACTGACGAGAACAAGTTCGGTTTGGTAATTGGTGGGTTTTTCTCACAATGATTTCAGCACCACAGAGTACGGTTTTCAGAGAAAACAATCCGCAGCGGCCTGTCGATTGGCGTTGGCAGTTGGCTGGGGAGTTGCTCGGTGTTGCGTACAATTATCGGATGCGCGGGAAAGACGCCGACGTCAAGCTTTGTCGACGTTTCCGTAAAGCGTTGGATGCCGTACGACATCCGGGCGAGCGGTTGCGGTTGTTGACGCTTTATCCGGATATGTATGAGGCGTGGTCGCTTTACGCGGCCAGCGATGACGTACAGCTGCGATGGGAACTGGAAGCGAGGATACTTGCCGGCGAATCGTTCGAATCTATTGCTACGAAGTTGGCAATGCCGCTTGAAGCTGTGCGGTTATACGAATCATGTTTTTTTCATGTAACTGACAGGCTGCAAAGCCCGTCGTACATTACGCAAGTCGTATTTGGGCGGTCGATTCATTCGGGGTTGCACGCTCGTGAGTACGACTTGCTTTGGAAGATGTACGGATACTGGGGCGGTCCGCTGGTGTTGGACCAACTGGTATTCCGATTTGCAAAGCAGCAGCGACCGGAAAGCGTCGAAAGCGTTCGCGGTTTTTGGTCGGATGATCTTGCTAATACTATGCGGTTGAATGCGGCGATCGCAGCGCGAGTAGCGCCGATTACCGAAGACACGTACGAAGCGATTATCAATACGTACCTCAAGATGGTCGCGGCAGAGAAGAACGCCGGCAACACGCCGAACGAAGGTATCTTGACGAACATTCAAAGCATGTTGGTCAACATACCGTGGCATCTCGTGCCAGCCGGGCGTACGCGACCATTGTCTGACGATGCCGTAGATGTTGCTGACGTTGACGCGGCAGCGCTGCGGGCTGGCGAGCTGGAGGTCGTGTCAGAGCTGGGACATGTCCCGCCCGATATTGTTAAGCTGACCGGTAATATGGCTTTTCCAGAAGAAACGAACCATGACCAAGATCAGAAAATTGACGCCGGAGCATGAAGAGCGGATTACGCAGTGCATCGCCAAGGTTGCGAAGCTTGTGCAATCCGGCGCGGACCCGAGCGACGCCGTATGCAAGGTGGCCAGCGCTGCCGGTTTGCCGCCCGGCCACGTCCGTTTGATGGTAACGTCTTACAATACCGGGCGAACGCTCTCGCAGATTCGCCGCGGCTCTTCGTTGCGCGAGAAAGCGGCAACTATTCCTTTGGCCGATATCGATATCGTGCTTGATCGGCTGTACCCGAAGACCGTCAAATCGGCACAGGTGCGTTATGTCGAGACGGCAGTGTCGGATGAGTACGATCGCGATCCGGCGGCGGTACTATCGCAACCGCAAGCGATGACGAAGGCGGCGTTCGACACGACGTTGCCGCCGCACGAATCCAAGTACGGTCGCGCTGCCGAACGCGAGCGGCTACGCAAGCGCGCGGCAGTCAAGCGGGCGGCAGAGCAAGCCGAAGCGGCAGCGATCCGTGCCGGTTACGATGTTGTAGCCGCATTGGAGAAACTGGCTACGTACTTCCGTAGTTATGACGCGACATCGTTCGCCGAGGTTCGCGAGAATGTTGGAATTGTTCGCGGCGACGCGGCGGTCAAGGTGTTGGATCATGTTGCCAAGGAGCATCCGGTAGTTAAACAAGCGAGCGTATCGCGGCCTGTCGATTGGTCATCTGCGCCGTATTCGCTTGTTGACGCGTGCTTAGAGGCTGTCGCTAACTACCAAAAGCGACATGCTGACTATTTGGCTAAGTCGGCAGCGCATCGCGAGGCCGAGCAGGAGATGTTGGAGAAGCATTCCGGGCTTTCGCCGTATCGTCCGCGTGGTGGGTCGATTTACAAGGAAGCTAGTATCGATCTGAAATCAGTCGTGCTTGGCGGTGTCGTTCGCGATGCGACAAAATCGCTTACGAATAAGTTGTGGCAAAGCGATCGCGATAACGAGGCCAACAAGCTATTGGCCGATATCGAGACGCCTGAGCATGAGGACAAGTTGCGATCGATTCGCGTGAATACTGTACTGCACGAGCTGATGGCGACCGATCCTGTGATTCATAATCACGACCCGGCAAAGGTAGCGACCGCATTTAATTACATCAGCGAGCTTGCGCCATTGGCGTCGTCGCAGCGATCTGTCATGCAGACGATGCTGCGCAAATATCTCGAACAAGACGGGCAATTGGATTTGTTTGATCAAGAGCAATTGCTGAAACTGGAAAGCACATTAAGGTCGCAACGGCTGGCGACACCGATGGCGCCGATGCCGGTTGGACCGCCAACACTACGGACGGCTCTAAGTCGGCCAATTGAACCACGCGAAGGGCAGCCTCATATTATTTCGGGAGCCAAACAGCCATGACGTCATTGCGGACTTACGATTTTAATAAGATGACTTACGAAGAGGGTATCAAGCTTGTGAAATTCGCCGCCGATATCGGCGTCGGCCCGCTGACCAAGGAGTCGGCTGGGTTGCTTGATCAGGCAAAGCGGTATTTAGCTGAGCATCCAAACGTGCGCAATTCGTTGATTGGCGGTACGATCGGCGCCGGCGTCGGCGGGTTGTCGACGCTGGCTCAGGACGAAGAGACACGCACGCCGTGGTTCAACGTGCTTACCGGCGCCGGCGTTGGTGCTGCTGGCGGCGCGGCGTTTAACCCGATGGTGAACTCGCTTAAGACGTTAGCTGCTGGGGTTGCGCATCCAGGCGGTGGTGGCGGCAACGAAATTGCCGGCAGCGGGCTGAGCACTAAAGAGTACGCGCCGAACGAACAGCCGAGCGTGGTTGGTACTGCTAAACAAATGCTTAAGGATACGTACAGTGCGGTTGGCGTGCCCGGTTACGAGCGTACGCGGACAGGTGCTCTCGCTGGTACGGCAACAGGTGGGTTGCTTGGGTTCGGCGCGCGGTTACGCCAAATGCTTAGGGCCAAGTTTGGCGGAAAATTGACAATGCCGTTTGTTGATTGGGTTACTAACGATCCGAAAGCGTTACGTGCGTTGGCTTATGGCGAAACGGCAGCTTTGAGCGAAACCGAGAAGCGAATGTTGCAGCAGTTCTTGGTGGCGATGGAGACTGAAGGTGTCGGTGGTCGCGCCATGTACAAGATGTTGAACGCGATAAGGTCGCTGTCGACACCGGAACTACTTTCTGCCGTTGGCCCAGAAGCGACGGCAGCCGTAAACGGTATCGGCAGTACAGCGGCAATGACGCGGCAGCGTGTTGCCGACGCGCTTGTGAGAGGCGGCGCTAAAGGTCCGTTACGTTCATTGTTGCGTGCTGGCGGCCGCGGCGCTGCTGCGCTTGGTTTGTTAGGCGCTGCTGGCGGGTTAGGTATTGATCTATATAAGAATCGCCGCAGCATGTATCACGGTGGGTTGTAATAATCTGTAATTGGGACGCGAACTGTGTCGGGAGCTGTTAAGCGATGTTGAAAATTATCCCGCCTGGGTCTTATCACTTTGACGACGAGCCGGTACAGCTGGTTAAAGTATCGAGCCGCGGTTTGCAGGGCATCGACCGGCAGCGTTTAATCAAGCGAGCGTCGGCTGGTATTCTCGAGAAGTTGGCGCGCGTTCAGCTGAAGCCGGGCGAGGAATTGGTGCATATTATCGCGGTCGGCGCTACTGAGCGTTACAACGCGAACCGTAACGGCGACGGCTTCCGCATCGCTGCGTGCAAGCGCTATCACCCGACGTTCAAGAAGTATGCAAAGTTCTACCGATCGCACAAGAATCGCAACCCGAAGAAGAGCTACGGCGTCGTGAAGGAATCGTTCTTCAATGACGCGATGAGTCGTATCGAGCTCCTCGTGGCGTTGAACGCGACGAAGGAAGCTGCTGACCGTAACGAAGGGTTGGTTGCCGATGAAGAGCTGGAAAAGTTGGCGAGCGGCAAAGAGATCCCGACGAGCATGAGCTGCTTGGTGCCTTTCGATGTTTGTTCGTCATGCGGCAACAAGGCGAAGACGCGGGCGGAATACTGCGATGAGAGTATGTGCAAGCACGGCGGGTTGAAGCATAACATCGGCAAGGTCTGCGACGACGGCCACGTTTTGCATGCTGACAACACGAAGCCGAAGTTTTTCGACATCTCGCACGTATTCCGCCCGGCTGATCGTATCAGCTACGTTTTGGGTCGCGTATCCGACATGGAGAAAGCTGCGAGTTGTACGGCTTGCGGCGCCGAGCTTGCCGATCGTTTGCGTATGTTGGAGCCGACGACATTCGGCTATCCGGACATTTTCGGCTCTACGGCGACGCAATTATTGGCCAAGATGGCTGCGGCTGAGCGGCAGGTTGGTCGTGACACGGGCGTAGCTCGGGCTTTCGAGCCGACCGTACAACCGCCGGCAGGTGATTACCCCGATGTACGCAAGCGGGAGAAATTAGCACACGTAACACGGGCTTTAGCGGACGCGAACTGTTTGCTGCCTATTACTGACTTTCTGGCATTGATGACGGGTATGCCGGCAAAGCAGGCGGCAGACGTGGCGCAAAGCGTTCGTGCACATTTGCCCGGTATTTTCAGCCGATTGTTGGACGATCCAGACAGTGCCGACGATCTGGCGAACAACCCGTATACGCCGAGCCCGACCGTTGCGCCAACGCGGGTTAGGCAGTGGGTAGCGAAGCACGCGCGGGCATGGTCGTTAGATCATGACGCGGTAATCGAGCGTATTCAGCTCGCCGTGTTACGCGACCCAACATACAAACCGCAATTGCGCAAGGTTGCGAGCCATGATGCCCGCGCCGAGATTCTGGCCAGGGAGTACGCGCTGTACGAACTGGCTTTTTTACAGAATCGCGGTGAATCTGCGGATGCTGAATTGACACGCGAGCTTGTAATTCGGCAAAATGACATTTGGTAGTGGGGTATACCACGCTAGGGTTAGCCCGAAACAACGGAGAAAACAAACATGACAGTCGATATTTTCGATCGCATCGGCGCTCTTGTGCAGGAGATTGCTGCGAGTACCGAGAAGACAGCGATGGACGATCCTGGGCAGCAAGATGGGAAATCTACGCATCCGACGGCCAAGGTTGACGACCCAACTGACGTTGGTGACCCCCCGACAGGGGAGCAAGCTGCTGATAATGAAGCTGTTTCGAAGCGACAGAATCCGGCGTCCCCGGACAATAGCGCTGACGCGACGCCTTCGAGTGCTCCGAAAGCTGAAGACGCGCAGCTTGGCGATGCTAAAAGCACCGGCAAGGATCCTGCGTCTGAGAAGGATTACAAGGGCACGAAGGACGACGGCGAGACCAGCCACCCGGCGAGCGGCGACTTCGGCGAGAAGTATGCGAGCGAGCGGTTGGAGACGCTCCCCGACGAAGAGCTGTACAAATTGGCTGTTGAGCTCGGCAACGAGCTTGCGGCTGATATCGCTAATGGTTTGACCGCTGAAAAGCAGGCTGAAGCCGCGGTTGAAGCTCCGGCTGAGCCAGCAACTGATGGCGAAGCGCCGGCGGAGCAGCCGACTGTTGACGCGAACGACGCGGCGATGGCTGGTTATAAGACAGCAGCTGCTGCTGGGCAGGTTAGCGACGAAAACGGTGCTGCCGCTGCGGTTATTGCCGAGATCGTCAAAACAGCGAGTGCTCAGGCCGATCTTGTTGCCGAATACTTGCAGTCGCAGGCTGCGGAATTGGCCAAAGCGGCTGCCGAGGATGAGGAAAAGGCTACGCCGGAAGCGGCTGGCGACGATTCAGAAGCAGCTCCGGCTGCTGACGACGCCGTACCGACTCCGCAGGAAACAGCTCCTGGCGATGCCGAGCTGCTGGCTGCGATGTCCGGTGGGGGCGGCGCTCCTGAAGAGGCTGCGGCGATCGGCGCGGAAGCCGGTGCTGAGCCTATGGCTCCTGAAGGTGACATCGACGACGAGCAAGCACTGCAAGAGTTGGCGATGGCGTTGGAAGAGTTGGGCGTTGACCCGGAGCAGTTGGCTGCGATGGCCGCAGAGGCACCCGGCGCCGCGAAGTTGGCAGCCGATATTCGGCAATTCAAGCTGAGCGGCAAGTTTCGACTTGAGGAGGCCAAAACAGCAGAGGCGCGAGAGCTGCGAGACTGGATGAAGGAACGGCTGTTGTCGTTGTTCGCCGGCAAGTAGGTCCAGCGCGTTTGTTGGCTAACCAAATAAGTATCCGGATACTTCCGAAAGGTTTTTCAGTATGAGTACTCAAGCAGAAAAAACGTTGGCACTTATCAACGTGACAAATGAGCTGCTGAAGCGGGCGCAAGCCGAGAAAGATGCAGTTCGTGAACGTATCCCGCGCGTTGTCGAAGCGTTGGTCGAGAACGAGCGGATTTACGAGAATCAGAAGGAAGCAGTCGCAAAGAGCTGCGAGGATCCAGCCCAGGTGTTGGACATGATGGTCGAATTGGCGTGTCACCGTACGGCCAAAGAGGCGGAAGCTCTCGGCCAGCCGTACAAGAAGGAGGCGTCAGCTACGACGAGCCGAACCCTCGGTTCGCCGGTACACAACTGGGACGAGACGGAGGCTGGGCGGCGGTTCCGAGAAGCGCTGTTGGGCTCGTAACTTTGCAGCTTTTTGAATTACTTTTTGGCAATTAACAAACGGAGGGTCATAGCTCATGACTCAGTATGCACAACCTTTTGAACAAGAACTTCAGCCGATTCACGGTTGGTTCGAGGAAGCGCCGCTGGAGAAAGTGCGTCCGCTCAAGAGCGCTTTGCTGACGGGTACTACTGCGGTACCTGCCGGTCGTTGCGTGAGCTTGGACAGCAACGGCGACATTGTTTTGGGCTTGTCGTCCAACCATGCGATGCCCATGTGGCTGAAGCAGGGCAAGGACAGCCTGGACGTCCAGAATGACGGCACCAGTCCCGTGACTAGCACGGTACACTGGCATGCGGTGGTTCCGCGCGGTTGGGTTTCAGCGTTGGTCGCGACGGGCGGTTACGAACTGCAAACGCCCGAGTTCGACACAACGAAGACGTATGCGGCGAACGATCCGCTGACAGCCGACACTGCCGGGAAGCTGACGAACGCCAGCGTTACGCTGTACACGACGCCGGTAGTCGGTGTTTGTTCGTGGCATGAGACGCAGAAGGCTACCGGCTCGGCGACTGGTCCGGTTGGTACCAACGCGCACGGCGTCAAGGTCATCACGTTCTGGCCGGTGTATTTGCCTGTCTAACCAGCCTGATTTCAGCTCAGTTCTGATATTTGGCAAATTTCGTGGAGAATTACAGATATGACTATTCAAAGTGATGTGCATGTGCTCAATGACGCACTGCTTGAGCAGCTGCAATCGCCCGGCTTGGAAAAGAAAGCGGCCGACGCGGTGACAGAGTTTACGCGTACGCAGGTACGTGAAACCGGGCTTTATCGGAAAATCATTCCGATGGTTCCGGTGACCAATGCTGACTTGGATCGCGAAGTCAGCTCGACGCTGCCGACCATTGTGGTCGACAAGGAACCCGGTTCTCCGTCTGCGGCAACGATTCCGTTCCGCACTATGCCGATGAACTGGTACATTTCGGCACCGCGGTACCGCGTGACCTTCGCGCGTATCACCACGCCGCGGTTCCAGGCGGATGTTGACGAACTTCGCACGTACGATATGGACGTGCGGCAGGTCATCAGCGACAACGCCGTCAAGGATATCCTTTATGAAGAGGATGCGGCGTTCTTTACTGCTGTGAACACGATTCTGGTGTCCGCCGGTACGACTTTGCCGTCATCCGGCGTAGCCCAGTGGGAGACGATCGTTGGTGGTATCACCCGCGATACGCTCGAAGAAGCGTTCAAGATCATTCCGCGTACGCCGAGCGGACTTGAATGCCAGACGGTTGTTTGCAACTCGGTATCGATCCGTGACGTGCTGAAAGCTGGCCGCGACGAGATCGGTGGTGATTTGTCTGAGCGGTTGTTCGTCGACGGCTGGATTCTGAAACGTTTCATGAACGCCGACTGGTACATTACCATCAAGCGTAATTTGGTACCGGACGACACGATTTACATGTTTGCCGATCCGCGATTCGTCGGCAAATCGTTCGCGTTGGAAGACACGACGATGCATGTGAAGCGTGAGATGTTCATGATTCAGTTTGCTGCTTACGAGCTAATCGGCGGCGCTATCGGCTTTACCGACGGTATTGCCCGCGCCGATTTCGCGTAGTTTTCGCTTCGGTGTGTCGGTGCGGCGATTTTTGTGTTGGCGCCGCACCGACACGGATTTTGCAAAATTGCTTAATAAGGTGTTTCGATGACCGACAAGCAACAAGAACAGGATCCGGCAGTTTTTCTTTCGCAGCGGTATTTCACACCGGTGTTTTTCGAAAAGCTGGCGGCTAACGGGATTCGCCCAAATAACGAGCAGGAAGCGATGCAGCTTCTACAGTTAGGTGCGATTCTCGATCAGGCGGCAACTGCGCAAGCGGCAACGCCGGGGGAAGGCAACCCATTCTTGGATCATGCGATCAAGAATGCGGCTGCACTCGCCGGTGAGCCGACTCAGCCGACTCAGGAAGTTAACGATGCGGAACTTCTGAAGCAGGCTGCAGCTGTGGTTGCCGAGGATGAAGAGTCGAAGCAGGCGGCGTTGGCTTATTTGCAAGCTGTTGCTTCGGCTGAGTAGTAGACGTCTTTGACCCGAAAGGGAAGTGAATAATGACAATTTTCAGTCCTCCTGCCAAGGCTGCGGACTTCTACACACAAGTTCGCAATACGTCTGGTAAAGCGATGTATTTTGGTTTCCTGCCGCCGCACGGCATGCGGCTGGCCGTGAATGAGGAAGTCACTATCTTTGGTGATTTGCTGGCGCGGCTGCAGGGCGCAGATGGTCGGAAACTACGGGCGTTCAATGCGGCAGTCGACAGCGGCAAGATCAAAGTGATCTACACGTCGAAGGTGTACACCAAAGACGCTTCGACCAAAGCCGTCAAGACGATTACGACAAGCGGCGGCGCTGTCGCGTTGGCTGATCCTGCTTCCGGCGCGTACACAGTACCGTAACAGTAATGCTTGGTGCGGTCGCTTAGCGGCCGCTACCAGGCTTTTTGCATAGGACAGGTAGTATGGCTAATGCAACAGTGCAGATCCGCCGTTGGACCGGTGCGAGCGGCAGCGAGACCAAAACCGACGTAACCGGTATCAACTCGCGGTTGAACGCGTACGACGGGCATTCGACAGCCGATACGACATATCCGATCAAGATTCCGTCGTCTGGTACAAACTATTCGTACTGGGGCTCGTTTCGGTTGTATGTGTCTGCGAACGCTAGCGCGCATACACTCGATAACGTCAAGTGGTATACGCAGGACGGCACGAACAACTTCACGACCGATGTCGGTTTGAATGTTGGAACGACGAACTCGTATACGCAGGCGACGGGTACGAGTGGCGAAACCGGCAACGCATCGAGTGTTGCGACGACGAACGCGTTTACGTACACAAGCAGCAATATGCTGACCGTGACGACATCGTCGACGACGAGCGCATCGGTCGATCTTGGTGACTTCGTCGTGCTGCAGATCACTGTCGGTTCAAGTGCTGTCGCCGGGCCGACTGGACAAGAGACGATGGTATTCCAGTATGAGGAGAGCTAAACAGTGGACTTACTACAAGCTCTCGGTGAGTTTACGATCGGGCTTGGCGATGTCGTAATGGTGGCGTCGCAAAGGATCGGGAAGGTCGTTCCCGGCAAAGTTGTTTTCTTGTCGGAAGAGCCAGGCCGGCAAATCGGCGTGGACGTCGGCAGGGAGTATGGGTTGCACAATTGCCAGGGTTGTTGCGAAGCCGGTTGCGGTATCTTTGCGACACCTGGGCAGGTTATTCCGGCTGACAAATACGAGGAAGTCGCAGCCGAAGCTGACGTCTTTCTCGGAGCGCCGTTGGCGGCGTTGAGTCTTGACAAGGTAACGGTGAAGGACGGGAAGATCGTCAAGGCAGAGTGAGCCGGACCAACAGCAGGAGCGTCACCTATGGCGTGGAAGCTATTGGTCGTTACGGACACCGGACGTGTACTTAACGAGCGAAAACACGCAGATCTGCCGGATTTGATCACTTCGCGACAGCTTCGCCCGAAGCTGGTGTGTTTGTGCTACGGTAATTCGATTCCGGTAGCACAGCACTTTTTGCCGCATCAGGAGCCGCTTTATCAGCGTATTGCCCCTGGGCGGTTCATTTCAGATGGTGTGCTGTCACAAGAGCCGTGTCACCTACTAGGTTGGACAAGCCGAGTAGGTGGCCGGCTTTTTTCGCATTATGCGTACTGCTTCGAGAATCATTGCACGGTATTGGGTTCGCAACTTTGCGAGAACCGTTGCGATACGCTATCGCCGAAGCTGCAGCAGTTAGGCGACCTTGCCGTGCCTGACCAAGAGTTTACTTGGGTCGCGGTGCATGCCGACGGTAGCGTAACGCCGCAGGCAACGCCGACCGGCGGCAGGTCATTCAACACAATATCCCGAGACAAGCTGCAGGCGGTCATGCTTGTCGACCGGGGACGTCGCGTCAGATTGGTCCAATACTTCGAACCGGGGCAACGAGCTATTTATCGGCGGCGATGCTCGCTATCAGTAGGGATGGGCGCAGCCGCCGTACGCAAGCCGGAAATCATACACAAGCTTGGCTGGGAGCAAGACGTCGAAGGCGAGATGGTCAATTCGATGGCTTACTTCGGCGAGCAGCTTGTCGGCGGCGGTCACGTACGCCTGAATATCGGTAGCTACGCGTCGTCGCATCCGTTATTTGTTCGATCTGATTTGACTGACTACGAGTTAGCCGAGGTGTGTCCGTGATTCGCAAATGTGTATCGTTGACTGCCGCAGATAACCTTACACGATCCATCACGTTGGCCGAGTTATCGCGGTTGGCTTATAGCAACAATACCGAGGTTGTCGAGGCGATTGCCAAGCAGAGTGGCTACGTCCGTACGCGATTTGTGAACAACGAAGACAGCCAAGCTTACGTTTTCAAATCGCCCGATGACGTTATCGTAGCGTTTCGCGGCACTGAGATCGGCGATCCGCACGATTGGAAATACGATTTGGCGGCCTGGCCGATCCGCGGGCTTGGTGTCGGTCGTGTGCATCGCGGTTTCCATGACGCTGCCGACGCGCTGTGGGAGCCGGTACAGCGGATTATTTGGAAGCGAGACGATCGGGCCTTGTGGTTTACCGGGCATTCGCTTGGCGGCGCGATAGCTACTGTTTTCGCAATCCGCCAAGATGCGGCAAACAGGACAAAGCTACGCGGTTTATACACATTCGGTAGTCCTCGTGTCGGCACAAAGGCTTACGTTAAACAGTTGCGTACACTGCATGTACGCTGGGTGAACAACAACGACATCGTACCGCACATGCCGCCGTGGTTTCTTGGCTACCGGCATTGTGGTATCGAACATTATGTCGATAGAAATGGTCGCTTATCGCCGCTGGTCGGCTCCAAGTTGTGTTGGGACCACTTTTGCGGCGGCTTACGCGGGCTGGCTCGCGGAAGACTTGACCGAATTAGCGATCATGGTATATCTACGTATATTGACGTAATCGCACGGATGCTTTGAAACCAGCGATTCACGTAGGGGTTGCGATCATGTCGAAAATGCTCATCGCCGTATTTGGCGTTCTGCTTATGCCTGCCGTCGTCCTGCCTGGCGGGTCGTGAACTGGGAGCTGCAGCTCAGCAGACTTGCCAGTTTGGCAATATCAGCCGCAAATAACGACGCAGCCTGCAGTCACAGTGCAACCGGCAGTCCAGTCGCAACCTGCTGCAGTTTCCCCGGCGGGTAGTTACCGCGACTATCCGCAGGTATGCCGTGTTGTCTTTCGCACGGAGCAATCGCAGGGGTTCGTAGAAGACGCCGGTTCCGGTGTTTATACGCAGCACAAGTCACAACCGGTAGTTGTAACAGCGGCGCACGTCGTACCGCAAAATGCGTCGCAAGCGTATGTCTTTTTTCCGGCGGTTGGGAAGTCCTACTGGGTGAAGCGCATTCTTGGCGAAGACGAGAAGGCTGATGTCGCGATTCTTATGCTTGACAAGCAGCCGCCTTTGCAACCGGTTGATGTCGCTGCGGTAACGCCAGAAGTTGGCAAATCGGTGTTGTGTGCTGGATTTCCTCGCCGCCGGTATTTCCGCGCTGCGAGTTGCCGGATCTCTGCTCGCGGCGACGCTAACCATATGTGGTTGGCGTGCCCGAGTTATGAGGGTCAGTCAGGCGGGCCGTGCTTGGACGCTCGCGGTCGCTTGTGCGGCGTAATCACGGCGACTAACGGTGTCGAGACGGTCATCACGAAGGTCGGGCCGATCCAAGCCCTGTTGCACAGGCTGATTCATCCTGGGCAGCCGGTACCGAAATATCGCATCCAGCAAACACAGACGCAGCTTGTACCGTTGCCCGGAGCGACGCAGCAACCGGAAATCCAACCACCAGAGCATAATAGCGATCAGCAGCAAAGCCAGTTACAAGGCCCACCTGGCCCACCCGGTCCGCAAGGCCCGCCAGGCACTGTTGATTACGACAAGGTACGGCAGATTGTTGCTGACGAGATTGCTAAGCATCCAGCGAATATCGACTATGGTAAGATCAATCAGATGGTAGCGGCAGAAGTGCAGAATCAGATGCCGTCGCCGGCTGAAGTTGATTACGACAAGGTACGGCAGATTGTTGCTGACGAGATTGCCAAGCATCCGGCGAATATCGACTACGACAAGATCAATCAGATGATAGCGGCAGAAGTGCAGAAGCAGATGCCGTCGCCGGCTGAAGTTGATTACGACAAGATCAGAGCGATTATTGCGGAGGAAGTGGCGAAGCAGCAACAGCAGCAGCCGCCTCCGCCGCAATCGCAATACCCTGAATGGAGTCATTTGGTGTTGTTGGCCGACTCGAATGCCGAGTATTGGCCGCGATTGAAGGACGAGTTTGCACGTACGCAGGGTTACTATTCGGGTTTACGGCACGTCGAGCCGAATCCTCGGATTTACGTCGGGCCGTTGCCGATTATGGTAGCCTACTCAGGTGGTAAACCCGTGCGGACTTGGCAGGGCGTACGGAGCGTGTCGGACACGCTCAACGCCATAGTACGTGGCGATTACGACAAGAAGCTTTTCCCCCCATTACGTGTAGCGACGAACCCGAAGTAGGTTTCTTGTCGGTAAATTTGCCTTTAACGAATCCCCTGTTGATCGCAGGGGTAGGGCGCTGGGGTGGCAGCAACCCCCACTTTTCAGCGCCCGACAAAATAACTGGGTTGCGTGTTAGGAGTGTTGCAAATGGCACTTGACGAAAACGTTGCCGACCTCCTGAAAATGGAAGGTATGGCGGGTGCTCGCGCCGCTGCGCAGCTCACTGGTGTGATCGCGCAGAACAGCGTGCAAGGTCTGAACGTCGTGAACACCACGCTGATTCAACAGCACGGTGGCACCGCTGATGACGCTGCGCAGATGGCTGCTCTTCGGACAGCTATCTACGTGCCGCAGAAGACGAGCGGTTAGTTCGCGATTGCTGGAGATCGTTTGACGGTCGCTTAGCCTCGGATAGCCGATGCGATCGGCTATCCGGGCTTTTCTTCAACTACCGGGGTTATTGATTATGGCTGGCGAAATAGAAGAAATTTGGAACGAAGCGAAAATGGATCTGGATACCACCCAGCATTTGGGTGAGAATTTCCAACGGTTGGTCGAGCAGACGATTGGAAATCTCGCGGCGTTACGGCTGCTCGACGAATCTGATGACGAAGTGGTAAAAAACTCATGAGCGCGACATCACAAGCACCACCGGCTGTCAGGAACATGGCGATACGAGCTGCTGCCGAGCGGCTCGGTTTGAAATCGGCGATTGCGAGGTTCTTCCTGTTTAACGCAGCGGCGAAACACGGCGTACCTGTGAGCGAAGAGCTCGTACCGTCGTACGGCGCTGTCGACGTTACGGAGCAACAAGCTCAGCAGCCGGCCCAGCAACAAGCTCAGCAGCCGGTTCAGCAGCCGGCGCCGGCGGGGGATCGCCCAGCCCCCACAGCAACGGCTTCCGCGACTGTCGAGGGGACACCTTCGCGGCGTGATGTCGCGCTAGGGGCGCTTGGAGTAGCTGCCGTTGTTGCGGCTGGTTTTGTTGGTTATTTCCTGAATCAGTCCCCACCGCAGCGTGTACAGCAACAGCAGCAATTACAGCCAACACAGAAAATTTACGAGAGTCCTTTGCAGTATTTAGAGGACCAAGGAGCGAATGTACCGTGGCCGACACCGAAGCAACACACGAAGACGAAGAGTTGAAATTACCGACCGAAGCGGAAATCATTTACCGCATGCAGCAGCGGCAGCGTAAGATCGTTAATTGGGGTCGCCGAGTTACCTACGAGCTTGTAAAAACCAACATCGGTTTGATTTTGGAAAATGGATTAGGTAATTTGGCGGCTAAGGAAACAGCTGATACGGTTAAATCAGGCGCTATTGCCGAGACGGTCGAAGCGTTCAAAGCAAGTCTGGGGGGTCTAGAAGATGTCGATAACGCTTAAAGACATGCAGAAGCGTTTTAACGAGTTCGACCAGAGCGTGCAATCGATGATGCAACCGCAAACACCGACCGCGCCGGTCCAGGATGAGCTGGCGAATAGCCCGAATTATCAGCGAATACTCGAAATACTGCACGCGAAGCCTATCTTGGTCGAGTGGGCCCGTGTACAGTTAGAGCAGAAGCTCGCTGAGCTAGCCAAGGCGGAATTAGACTTGCTGTACTCTCCCGACGAGCAAGCCGAGATGAGGAAACGGTATGGACTAGACTGAACGAGCCGCCAATACGGCAGAAAAGACTTATCATGGACCTGTATCACATCTTAGACACGGTTCTCTACATCGTACAAATGTTGGTCCTCGCGGCGATTTGTGTTACCTTTATGGTGACGGGCGTTTTCTATTATGAAGCGAAGAAATTCGAACGTCATTATCGCGAACACAACCCGCCGACGGACTGATTTAACAGCGCTCGCCGGTCCGTCGTCACAGCATACAAATACGGACGAATGGACAAAGAATTGTTTGAGCTGCTGCTGAATCACGGTGTTGCCCTACTTATCTTGATCCTAGTGCTTGGCGGCGCTTTCGTGATCGCCAAGTACGCTGCTGTGCGTGTTTTCGACGCGAAAGAGGGTCTCCTTGCCAAGGCTATTCGTGATAATCGCGACGCGTACGCGAGAGTCGCCGACCAAAGCGATCAGCAAATCGCCCTATGTCACGAGCACGGGGACTTGCTAAAATCGTTAACAGCGAAGTTCGATGACGCTGCTAGATTTAGCACTCAAGAGACGGAGCAGGCTTTACGCGACATCGCGCGCGTTATTTTGATACTCGTAAAGTCGATCGGCATTATTGACACGGCAACTCGAGATCGCGTTAACCAGTTGCTGACAAAGGTTATCGAGCGGCTGAAGCTCAAACATGCGCACTGCGATGCTGACGACAGCGACGAGAATTATTTGTTGTAGCGGTAAGGTTAAGGCGGGCAAGCAGTATGGACCAACAGCATATCGAAACACTCGCGGCCGAGCTGCGGGACGATCCGAAAGGCATCGGTTACCGCGACGAGACCGGCGCTTTCAAGCCGTCAGACGAGCTTACGCAACTACTACTGCAACCGCAGATTGTCGACAATCCCGAGCCGCAACGGGAGCTCCCGGCGCCGATGGACATTAAGGAGATCATGGCGGCAGTCTCCAATGCGAGTCTTGCGAAAGTGCCATACGACGCGCTTATGGCGATCCACCAGGCGGTTGCCGCACAGGATCGCGAGCGTCTGATGCTGCAGCTGCAGGTGGCGACGGCGAAACAATGGTTGACGCCGGATGAAGTAATGGCGATCGAGCACATTTTAGCTAAAACGGTACCGGATCCGGCCTGGGAGCCGAAGATCAAGAAACCTTGTCGCTTGACCGAGTTGACCGGCGAAAAAGCGCTTGGTAACCGCGATCTGTGGCAGATTTTGTCAGCGGCTAGAAACGTGGAAACAGTCTGATGAGTATTTTGCGAACAAGCCGGCAGGTCGACTGGGCGTCGAACGATTACGTCAACCTGACAGCCGGCGCTGCGGTCTATTCGACGGCTGTCAATATCACGGTCGGCGCGTTCGTTGGGAGCGTGTCGATCCGCGTCGATAATCAGGGGACGCCTGGAACCAACGACATCGTGACGGTGAAAGTGCTGTATTCAAATGGCGATATCGTCGGCAACCCGGACGCGTCCAGCTCTTACGAGACGCCGAAGCACGCGAACACGGTCGCCGTGCTGAACACGCATACGGAAGACCCGGCAGAGCGGAATATACCGATCAGCGTCGGGCACGAAGCTTTCAAGATCTACGTCGAAGCGAACGCGAGCGCTACCAATACGTTGCGAGTTTATGCTCAGTACACCGAACAAATCAGCAGCTAACAGATGGTTTTTCCGCAGCATGTCGATCTGCATAGCCCACTTACTGCAAGCCCGCTGAACCGAGGTCGGCTGGCGTGGTGGCTTGCTCTGCAAGAGACAGCGCACAGCACGACATTCTACGACCTGCTCGGCCAACATAACGCAGCGATCTATGGTGCCGGCAGCCCTTGGACAGTTGACGCGGACGGTTGTGCGCTGATCTCAGCGGCTTACGCCAATGCAGGCTTATCCGACTGGGCGGCAACGGAAGGGACGATCGCTGCCGTCTTCAGGTTACCCGGTGGGACTTCGTGGAACGTTATTTGCGCGAAGGATAGCTGGGATGCTGGTATCGGTTTTGCCTTAGACGCGACCGGCACGACAGTCAATTTGCGGCGACCTGGTGGGACCGTAGCCGCTGCAACCGCCGGCGTAAATGCTGGCGAGCTTGTCCATGTGGTTGCCGGCTGGCGGCCAGGTTATAGCTACGTCAGAGTTTTCGGCGGCTTAAATGTTGGGACGTCGACGGCAAGCCCAAGCAGCTCAACTGGCGTAAATCTGCTGTTAGGCATCCGCCACAGCAACGACGGCACGGGATACTACGACCGGTTCGACGAGAATATCTACGAAATAGCTATCTGGGACCGCATGCTGAGCGCCGAAGAGGCCGACGCGCTGTACGCCGATTATTTGGAGAGTTACGCGGAAACGCTGCGTCGCCCGACAGCCATCTCCGTATCGGAGCAGAGTCAATTTTTGCTGTCGACGCTTAGCTACTTCGACGCCGCCCTCTGGGGCCGCTATGCTGCGCATTACGGTATCGACAGCGATCTCGAAGATACGTTTTACACAAACGCCAAGCTCGACGCGCTGCTGCTCCAGACGCAGCGGTTGCAGGTAAGCACCGACGCACAACTGCTGCAGCTGATCCCCAAGACACATACGACCGAGGCATATCTGCGCCGGCAATGGTGGCCATACAAGCTCGACGGGCTCATGGTTGGCGAGCCGATGCGCGAAGCCGATGTCGACGCGCATCTGTGGCGGACAGCCCGCAAGCTGTACGCAACCGACGCGGCGATCGGCACATACTTTACGCCGCACATCTCGGTCGATTCGCGGCTCGTAGCAGCGCCGCTGCGTACCGTCTCGCTCGATACTACGCTCGAGCTGCCGGTATCGCTGCGACATACCGTAAGCGGCGATCTCGAAATCACGCCGACACGCGTCTGGGACGTCAATGCATATCTCATAGCTGTGCCGCAGAAGCCATATACGGTAGATGCGGAATTGCTGCTGCGGGTGCGACCACAGCACACCGTTGATGCCGATTTGCAGAAAGTCGTCGGTTTGACCAGCACTGCGGATGCGTCGCTTATCCGTGATTGGCAAGCGGTAAAGGTAGATTCGCTCTTGGAATTGACGGCATCAGCGCAGTTTACGCTCGATGCGCAGCTTTACGGCAAGCCGACGCCGCAGCACCTCGTTGACGCGGTTCTGGAGCAAACGCTGACGATTACGGCGTCAATAGATGCTACACTAATACGTACACAGTATGCGATGCTGTATATCGACGGCGGTTTGGGCGATCCGAGCGATTTCGTTACCGTCGAGCTAGGCCCGTTTGAGCATCCGAAATTCGAGTGGGAACGCGAGTAATGACGCTTTTAGCCAGCAATACGCTTACCAATCAGGATTTGTCGAGCAAGCAGCTCGTGTTGGAATACACGCTGCCGGCGACGACAGTAGCGAAACACGTCATTGGGCGGCTTGTGCTGGGAACGGCGAGCAAACCGCTATCGGGCACTGCCGGAATCTACGTTGTCGAAGTGACGATCGGCGGCGCTGCCGTATCGCCGGTATCTCGCGTGCAGGTCGAGGCCGGCAACGACAAGATTCTGCTTAGCAGCCGCTATATGACGATTACGCCGGGCGGTACGATCAAAATCTACCTCACCGGCTTGCCGCCGGACACGTCGGTGGACCTGACTGCCGAGCTGTGGGATATAACACCGATTACGGCGAGCCAGATTCCGACGATCGGTTCCGGCAGTGTCGCTGTCGATCATGATTACACTTGCCCGGATGGTTTGGCGTACAAGACCGATGCCGGTATCGGCATCGACAACGCGGAAATCCGCATTTACCTGGCAACCGATTACGACGTTGGGCACTTGTCCAACAACTACATCAAAGCGACGACAACGACTGACGTGAACGGGCGTTGGCGCGAGACGCTGATGCTCGACCCAGGCGATTATGTCGTGTACGCGTTCCGGCAGCCTGATTATGGGCCTGATATTATCCGTTTCACAGTAACCGCACCGTAGGTTGATCCATGTCGTTATATTCCAAGACACCGACAATCACGCATGTTTACGACGAAGCCGTGCCGGCGAAGCGTCGCGCTGTCGCTACGGTGCAGAAACAGCTTGTGTCGTTGGAATGCCATGTCTTGGACGACACCGGAAACCCGCTGAACCTGCTCGACGAGACGAAGGGCGCCAGCTTATGGACAGCGAGCGGTTCCAGTTCGAGTTCCAGCATGAGCTCGAGTGCGAGCGCGTGTACGCATCTCACGGCGACCGAGACTGCCGATGTCGGGTTTTACGCGCAAGTACGCTATCGCGAGGCGACGCTGGTTCTCCCGACGATCTACGCCGTTGACGGCATCATCACGGACGCGAAAACAGCGCGAGTGTCGGCGAAGATTCCGCAGCAGATTACCGACAAGGCCGGCATTTACTTGGCCGAAGTCGGTATCCTCGACAAGCAGCATGAAGCGCTGCGGCACAGTAACGAGCTGTTTGTTTTTACTCGCAAGAGTGCGTGGGGTACGGCGCCCGGCAACATCGGTCCGCCATCGCTTGACGATATCCGGCTCAGCATACGCGACAACGATCCGGCGGATAATCTGCTGCTGGATACGTACGACTTCGACTTGGCCGAGATTTGCCATGCTGCAGTGCGTGTCGTGCAGCTCTGGAACGACCAACCGCCGGCGATCAGCCGCGCGATCTACACGACGAACACGTTTCCGTTTCGCGATATTTGGTTAGAGGGTATCCAACTGTTCCTGTTTTTGATTGCCGAAGAGCATTATCGCCGCAACTGGTTGCCGCATCGCGCTGGCGGTACGAGTACGGACGACAAAAACAAGTTCCGCGAATACCGCGCAGCGTGGCAAGACAGATTCCAGACTTTTCGCCATCGCATTATGCACGCGAAAGCGCAGATCAACGCCGCCGGCGCCTATAGCACATTGGGTAGTGGGTATCCGTACTGATGTCGACAACACTGACACATGACACGACGTTTCACAAAGTTGAAGTCGATTACGCCGTCCGCGGCGTAACTCGTGTCAGTTGGCGTATGCACCGCCATTTCACGGATCCGGCGCCGTGGTCATTTCAGCTGCAGGTGAGCCGCGACGGCGATGAGTTTGCCGACGTCGGCATCCCGGTTACCAACACCTTCTACGCGATGGACGATACGGCCAGGCTTTACGGCAAGGACAGCCGTTTGGTTTACCGCGTAGTGTTGACGACGCCGAACGGGAAGTACACCTCGCAGCCGGCGCAAATCATGGGCAAACTGGCGACCAGGCAATGGCTGATCGCCCGCGAGATCATTCGGCGGCATAGGCTGCAGGCGAAGCAGACCGGGTTGCGCGTGCTCGACGGTTATTTGCTGCGGCGGAAGATCGTCGGCCCAGCTTGCGATTGCCTCGATCCGCATACCGGCGGCATCACGAATCACGACCACGAAGCCTGCTTCGGCACCGGGATCGTCGGTGGCTATTGGCAGGCTGAAGCGAACGGTTTGATCGATTTGAGCCCCGAGACGCACGCGACGAAGCGCACGCTGCAGCGAGGCACAGTAACCGACAATGCCGCTCGCGGGCGTTTCTGCGGTACACTATGGGTCAATCGCAACGATGTATGGGTCGACGCCGCGTCAGATCGCCGTTTCTACATCGCGAACGTGCAGAACGCAGCCGAAGTGAATCAAGTTCCGATTATTGTCGATGTCGAGATGCGACTGGCTGAAGCATCTGATATTGTTTACAAAATACCTCTTTAGCGGGGAACGCAGATGCCTAATTTCGCAGATAGTGATGCGACGATGCAAACCCCGGACGCGGGTTCGCCGCCTGATGTACTGCCGGTTTCAAAATCGGCACAAGCAGGCGGCAACCCGCTACTTCCGCGAATCAGCGTGAGGAATTACGTTGCTGATAGCGACATCGAAGACGATTTGATCCAGCGTTTGATGCAGGGGATGCGACGAGATGACTGAAGATCGCACACAGCAAGTCAGCAATTTATGCTCGCTGGGGCCTCGCCCGGTGATCATGACGGGGCTGATGCGCTTGTTGTTGATCGATCATTTCTCGCGTGCTGAGAACATCGAACACGACGTCTTCCGGCAACGGCTTTGGAAACCTGGGGTGGAAACTGGTATTCTAATAGAGGATGCGACGGTCTGGCGGCCGGGCGCAAGCGACAAACGGCCTGCGGTGATTATCCGTCGTAACGGTTGGCGGAATATCAAGGTCGGTATCGGCAATGTCAGTGGGACGTCCGCTGAAGGGTTTGATCAGTACACGAAGTATTGGCGCGGTAGTCATACTTTGTTTTGTTTAGCGAAAGAGGGAGCTGAGGTAGAAATACTGGCCGCAGAAACGTACCGGTTTCTTGAACATTTTTCGCCGATTTTTCGCCGATATTTCAATCTGCTACTATTCGAGCTGATGGAGGTCGGCGGGCTGAGTGAGATCAGGGAGGCGACAAACCGGTACGCGGTACCGATTACAGTAGCTTACGGTTGGGAGGATTCGTGGACCTTACAGCAGCACGTACCGCGGCTGAAACGGATAGCAATGTCTGAGCTGTACCCTCCGACCCTTGCAACATTTCATTGAAAACTTGGAGTTAGGCGATGACCTACACGTTACCTCAAGTGCTTGTGTACCAGGAATACCAGGCTGTGCCGACGCCGGTCACTGAACCGTTGCGGGCGCACATTTCCGGCCCGAACGCGCAGCTATTCCGCTATAGCGAAGGTTCCGAAAAGGCGTTGGCAGCGCTCGGTAACTACGATCCGACGACCGACAAGACATATTACTGGCCGAACCGGCCAACAGGCGGCATTGTGGATCAGTCATATGTCAAGCTGTTGATGGATGACGCGTTGCTGAAGTACTTCAGCGACCCGATCGGTTCCGGCAGCACGATCACTCCGGTCGCCGGCACAACGAACCAGATCAAATCGGATGCTGTGGTGTTCAAGACGACGTCAAGCGGCAATACGACTTGGCACCGCGACGGCGACTTGTACGACCGGGATGTACAGATTGGTGATGTTGTTGACGTTTTGGCGACTGTCGGTAGCACCGATTACGCGTTGCGGACCACCGTAAGCGGTTTTGTCGGCGATACGGTTGCAGCAGTCATCAGTTCGGCGACGGCTGACTCCAGCAATGCCGCTACGCAGTCGGCTACGTCATCTACGACGCAGACGGCTGGGACGTCGAATAACGTTTCCGCGTCAGAGAGCATCACGAACTACAACGGTTTGCCCGATGGTTATATCAACGAGACCTACACGATCAAGGTAATTCAGGGCTCGACCGGCGGCAATCTTACGACGGCGAGACTCAGTGTGACGTCAGCTAGCGGCCTCGACGATGTCGACTCGGTCGCACCGGCTGCCTCTGGCTCGCCTACGACGATCGGCTCACGCGGTCTGAAAGTGACATGGACGACTACCGGCGGCGATAACATGGTTGTCGGTCAGACGTGGGTTGTGGTCGTAAAGCAAGCGTTTACGGCTCCGGCAGCCAGCTCCGGCGGCAATTACACGCTGCCTTACGATACGACATACATCATCAAGGTGACTCGCGGCGGCTTGTACAGCAGCTCGACACCACCGCAGATTTCGGTAACGACTACCCACGGCGTCGACATGAGCGGCCCGACGAACGTTACCGCATCCGGCAGCGGCGTTCCTGTGGGTACCGGCGGTGTTACGGTTTCGTTCAACGCAACCGGTTTGCGGAAAGGCGACGTGTACTACATTCCTGTCACCGCTAAGAGTACCGGCGCCGTACATACATTGGTGTTGGCCGACAATTTGCCGGCGTCGATGCGAACTGCAAGCGATCTGAGCCTGACGTTGTATATCAAGAAGAGCGGGCTTGAGATCGCACACGAACGCAAGAGCACGCCTGGCGCGTTCAACTACGAGCTTGGCACTCCGGGTGTTTTGGATACCGATTTCAAAGTGAAAGCCGGTATCGAAGCGTACGATTCGAGTTGGACATCGAGCGGCGTGCAGCTCCCGCTGCCGGTTACCGAAGGCAAAATGTACATGCAATACCGCGCATGGTTGCCGACGGTTGCCGATAAGGTCTATTCGATTTCCGATACGGCAGACCTGGATGATATTCCTGGCGCTTTGGATCCTGACAACCCGTTGAAGTGGGGCGTGTACTGCGCGCTGCAGCAGGCGAATGGTACGGCGGTGAAATACACTGCTGTGACCGAGCCTAGCGATACGACAGCGTGGACCAACGTTATCGAACTGATCACCGGACGCCGCGACGTTTACGGCCTTGTGCCGCTGACACGCGACCCGACCGTTTTGAGCCTGTTCCAAGCACACGTCCAAAGCCAGTCGTCGGCGCCCGAAGATCGCTGGCGTGTCTTGTGGGTCAGTCTCGATGCTACCGAGACGTCGCCGATCGTTACATCGAAAACGAGCGCGGACGGCAACGACGTGCTGGCAACGATCAAAGACGATCCGAATACATCGGGTACGCAATACACGCTTGTCGAAGTACCTGCCGGCAACGGCAAGTTCGTGACGAACGGCGTGAAGCCGAACGACATCATGCGGTACAACTTCTCTACCGACGCATGGGGCAACGTCACGTACGACGAGTACATCATCGACGCCGTGATCAACGAAGACACGCTACGACTGAAAACGCAGCAGGGCACGACCGAGAACACGGTAGCGAAGAAACTTGAGATTTACCGCAGCCTGTCCAACACCGAGCTCGCCGAACAGATCGCCAACAAGGCGGCAGGTTACGGCAGCACGCGCGTACGTGCTGTCTGGCCCGATAAGTTGACTATCGGCGGCAAAGAGTGCGCAGGTTACCATCTATGTGCTACGTTGGCCGGGTTGCGGAGCGGCGTGGCGCCGAACCAAGGTTTGACGAATGTCGAGATTACCGGGATCAGCGACGTCTCGCGGACTTACGACAAGTTCAACAAGACGCAGCTTGATCTGATGGCTGGCAGCGGTACGTGGATCGTGACCAAGGCTGACGACGGTGCGATCATTACGCGGCACGCCGTGACATCGATTGGTGGTAGCGATCCGCTAACGCGCGAAGAGATGGTCATTTCGAATGTCGATTCCATGTCGTTCGTGTTCTTGAGCGACCTGGAAGACATGATCGGTCGCTACAACGTCACGGCGGCTACGCTCGACTTGATCGAACTTCGCGCGCAGGGAACGATCGAATACTTCAAGGAAGTTCGCATCGCTCGCATCGGCGGACAGCTCAGTGATGGTCAGGTCATCAGCGTGCGGCAGCATTCGCTGTTCCTTGACCGCGCTGTCTTGACCGTGAAGTTGGTGGTACCTGCACCGCTTAACAATGTTGAAGTACATTTGTCAATTTCTGCTGTCAGCGGTTTAGCGACTTAGGAGAGATTAAATGGCTCGTGATGTCTATTCGCGCGAAGTCAATTTTGGCGGTTCGTTTTCAGCTGATTCGGCGCGTGTAACGTTTGCTGAGGTCGGCGCAGGGCTGCTTGCCCAAAACATCGATTTCGCGTATCAACAAAACGTGTCGCGGCTTTACGAGATCGGCAGCTCTGATATTTATCTGGTTGCCGGCCGGACCCAGGGCAATCTCGGTATGAGTCGCGTGCTTGGGCCGAGAAAGCTGATGCCGGAGTTCTACGTGCAATACGGTGACGTCTGCAACGCCGGCAGCAATCACATGAAGTTCTCGGCGATGACCGGTTGCAGTGACAAATATGTCACAGCGAAAGAGAGCGTTGATATGCGGCATATCGTGATCGTCAGCTTGCGCGGGACGATCAATGCCGGCAATATGATGCTCAACGAAACGCTGGGCGCGATGTTCCTGTACCTGCAATTTAACTGAAATCAGTATCCGGATACTGCCGAACGGAACTAACAATGGGTTTGTACTTGGCGCGCGCCGCAGCAGAAGCCGCGCTGCGGCTTGCCGCTGACGCAAACAACTCAATCCGCAACTTCCCACCACTCGCAGGCGTTGCCGGCCCGGTCGCGGATGCCGGCAACGCCGCTAGTTTACAGCAGCTCTCTCTGGGCATACACGCGGTCATCGACGTAGGCAATGTCGTGGACAGTGTGCCCGGCATGCACGCGTATCGTGTCTTTACTGAGAACGGCGATATTCTGCTTTGCACACGGCTACGCCAAGGTTCTGTTACCCCATTGGGCGTTACTGACGCAGACACGCTGCAGCCGGGCACGCGAGTTTATCTGATCCGCCACCCGCAACTTGGCCACGGAATCATCCTCGGCGCCGAACCGATCGCAACACTCGATCCGCGCACGACGATGAACGATTACATCGTCCAGGCGAGCCGTTGCGGCTTGCTCACGGACGTCGGGCTGCAGACGCCGTTGCGGATGGGCGGCAAGGTTGCCGGCGGTGGCGTACTCGATTGGTCTGCCGGGGCACCTGTCGACAGCCTCGACTTGGCTGATTTTTGCCGCACGACAGAGACGGGTCTTATGCTTTCCTTGGACCCGTACATGCTGCAGCTACGCGTCAACGAAATGTGTGGGCTGTGGGCGTTCTATTGGGATGCGTTGCTGCGAATAGCCGGTACGAACTTCCAACGCTGGACCGCTGGTTCCGTGTTGGAAAGCTACGACGACGAAGGCGAACACTTTTGGTATGCCGGACAGACGCCGTACCCTTGGGAGCAGACTGGTCGGCTCTTGACGGCAGCTGCCGTGTTCGGCGTCAATTCGGCGGAACTGACACAGCGGGCCAAGCAATGGCTGGCCGGTGTCGATGTTACGAGCAAGACGATCATCCCGTTCCACCGCGTATTGGAGTTCGGCGGTTACGTCGGGCAAGGCAAAAAGCGGCTTGTTTGCGCACCGCCGCCGGGAGAGCAGGTTTACCGTACGGACATGTCGACTACGCCGATCGGCCTGTTCGAAGAGCAGACAGCGCTGTCAGGCCATTACAGCCTTGCGACGGCAACCGGTATGACAATCGGCAAGCGGCCAGTGATCGTTGTACCGCGCAAGCGGGAAGACATCGCTAGCCAGCACGGTGACAAACCGCAGAATTACAATGCGTCCGGTTTATTTGGCGCCGGGCCGACGCATGCGGTACGTCCGACGCTGTACGCAGACGACGCCGAACACCCCGGCCAGGTTGCAGCAGCAGCCGCTGACAGCGTTGGCGTATACACGCAGTACGCGAGCGCCGCATACGGGCTGCATATGCATGACGGCGACTATGCATATCCGCAACCCGACGAATACGCTGCCCAGCTCGGGTTAGCCGCAGAGGATCACACCGATTACGGTATTCTGCGAGACGAATGGGTGCTCGACCCGCCGAAGCCGGTGACCGTCAAGGTCGACCATCGACTCGGATACGAAGCCAAGATTTGGCCGAACAATGCGTATTTGACATTCCTCGACGACGGCGGTGTCGTGTTGGCCGACGGCTACGGCGCCGAGATTCGGATGAGCGGCGGTAGCATACGCATTACGGCGCCGGGCGATATCTCGCTGGAAGCAGGCCGCAACATCATCGGCTTCGCCGGTCGTGACGTCGTATTGCGGGCACGCAAGTCGGCAGACATCACATGCACTGATGGCGATTTCCGCGTCAAAGCCGAAGGCAATGTACAGATTCTGGCAGCGAACGGCGGCGGCCCGCACGGCATGCTGTTGGAAAGCCGCGGCGTCGGGCGTGATTACAACTTCGACGCGCCGGGCGAGGGTTCACGACATGCCGGCATCGTGCTGCGTTCTGTCGACGCACCGATCACGCAGTGGGGCTACAGCCTGTATCAGCGTAGTGTAAGCGGCGGCGAGATCGTGCTTGACGCCGATCGCGGCAGCGGCCAATTGCTGATGCACGCGCAGACTATCTCACGGTATATTGCAGCGACTGCTTACGATTTCTTCGGCACAGCCGGGAGCGTCGTCGGTGCGAATATCTGGAGCCAGGCTGTTAATGCTGTTGCCGGAGCGATGATTACCGGCAAATCGGTCTACGTCGGCGGTTCGGTATTGGCTGACGGCGGTTATTCTTCGATTCATGGGCATTTCGCGTCTGCTGCAGCCGTTTCGAACAAATACGTCTCGCCGCTGAAAGGCGTCTCGCTCAGTGCCGATGCCGGAATACTGCGAGACGCGCAGCAGCGTATAACGGATGCGCAAGCTACCGGTCGCAAATACTATTACGATCAGTTGGAGAAAGCTTGGTATGCCACTTCGCGCGCTGGCAATGACGACGTGATCGAATACGGCATGGCCAGCCTGCGTACTGACGACGAGTATGGCACTAGCAAATTTGTGTTGACCGAGCCGCGCTGGGCCACGCAGATGCGTATGGCCAATCACAGTTTGTTGCGGTGGACGGAAAGACCGGTAAAATTCGGACAGACGGAAACGTACCCATTTCCGGGTCGTAAGGCGTCACTTGACGGATCGAGCTATTTGGAGCCGACCACGATATTGCGCGGCGAAAGCGGGCACGCGAAGAGCAGAGTCGATCTGCTTAACGTCGCTGGCTTGCAGGCGGCTGCAAAGCAGTTGGACGGCAATTATCCGATCATTGGTTAGAAAGGGTTGCAACATGAGTGAACAATTGCGAGGCGTGCCGACGCCACCTGCCGGGCGGCGAAGCACACAGTTGCCGTTCCGGCCCGGCGTGATAAGCAAAGTGCCGCGAGATCAGATAGATCCCGAGGCTGCCGGGCTGACTGATCTTGAACGCAAGGTATTATCGCAAGCTGGTTGGAAGCCGGGCGATCCGATCCCGAACCTGGCCGGTACGCAGCTATCGAAGCGGCTGCTTTCGGAATTGGAAAAGACACAAACAGCAGCTACTGATCTGCAGAACGCGACGCCGGTGCCGCCTGACACGCCGCCGTTGCAGGTGCCGAAGCCACGCGAATTGAGCGATCTCAGTCCGGAAGAGCTAAAAGAAGTGCAGGCGGCATTAGCTCAAGCAAAAGCGGCAAACATCGACAAGCCGACGTTTGTAGGCAGCGGCGTTTCGCAAGCATACGCTACGGCGGCTGACGAGGGGCTTGAGTTAGTTGACGATATCTCGACGCCACAGCCGACCGAGGATACTACGTTCGATCCGACACCGAAGCAGAAGCCTAGCGAGCAGACTTTCAACCCAGTGCAAGAAGAGCCGGTCGAGCCGCCGAGCCAGCAAGCCGATGAATCGCTGGCTGCAGCGCCGCAGGCTAATGTCGATAATTCGTGCCCGCGATGCGGTTACGTATTCGGCACCGAGCTGGCAGAAGCGACAGATGAGGACAAACGGCAGTTCCTACAGGCCGTGCTCGGGGGCAAACGGTTTACCAAAGAGGTTTACCTTTTCGGTGGCCGCATCCGTGTCGTTTTCAGGTCGATGACGCCGTCGGAGCGCGAAATGGCTTATCGCCAAGTCGATGCCGAGACTGCGGCTAAGGATATCGTAGCACCGGGGCAGTACGTGCGGCATTTTGTCGACTACGCACTTGTAATAAGCCTGGCAGAGTTCCAGCGGCTCGGCCAAGCGGAGGTAAAGTTGGCTCCGGTAAACGAGATGTCGTATAACGAGGAGCTGTACAAGACACCGCTGCCGCAGTTGCTGCAGTACGTTCACGACAAATTATTCGTAGTCGAGTCCATACGTCGCGCCGTCGGGCTCGAGTTTACCAAGTTTCAGCGGTTGCAAGAATTATTGGAGGTTAAAGCAGACGACCCGGATTTTTGGGTAGCGATCGAGAATGCTGGTTGATGATTCAAGCGGCGGCCATTCGCGGAATTGACTTTTCCAAGGCCGATATTCTCGATCGCCGGTGGAATTTGAAGCTCCGCTTGATAACGCAAGCCTTAGCGCGAGAGCAGACGGCGAAGGCTTGCGAGATGCTGATGCATCAGCATTTGGCGGCGCTTGCAATCGGCAGTGATATTGAGAAAACGTGGGAGAACGCCGACAAATACCGCCGCCGAGCGTTGCGCGCCATGTGTCCGTGGTTGAGCGAGGAAACCGATCGCGACATCGCGGACAGGATGGTCGAACAGTACGAACAGTTGTTCGGCGATACGACATCGCCGGAGTTTGAAAAGTCGGTAGACGCTGTAATTGAAATGTGGCACAAACAGCGTGA
>Ga0256914_1000280_pt1 | contig 49045 bp, 41 predicted proteins | sample HulkmetaG_FD_191571 | JGI IMG/M metagenome (GOLD analysis project Ga0256914, IMG submission 191571) | Hydrothermal chimney microbial communities from Main Endeavour vent field at the Juan de Fuca Ridge, Pacific Ocean - Hulk | ecosystem: Environmental > Aquatic > Marine > Hydrothermal vents ...
CATTCAACTTCCCCGGCCACTGATCTGCACGGAGGAATGAAAAAGGAAAAATGAAAAAGGAAAAAGGAGAGGGGGAAAAGGGCGCCAACCGCCACAATCAAAGCGCCCCCCTTTGAGGGGGGCCACAGGGGGTAAATCGTTGTAACAAACCACCAAAATTGCTTTTAGATCGGCACTATTTTGTTCCCTTAACCCTTTACCCCCAACCCTTAACTTAATCCAGCCACCGAAGCACACAGAAGAAGCACCGAAAACACCATTCAACAATTCAACCGATAAACCATTCAACTTCCCCGGCCACTGATCCGCACAGAGGAATGAAAAAGGAAAAATGAAAAAAGAAAAAGGAGAGGGGGAAAAGACGGCCGGTACCTCGATACGTCCCGATGAATCGGGACTACTCGGCAACCGGCTTCTCCCTGCAGGGCCGCAAACGGTCACACACAAAGTGCCCCCCTTTGAGGGGGGGCACAGGGGGTAAATCGTTGTAACAAACCACCAAAATTGCTCTTAGATCGGCACTATTTTGTTCCCTTAACCCTTTACCCTCAACCCTTAACTTAATCCAGCCACCGAAGCACACAGAAGAAGCACCGAAAACACCATTCAACAATTCAACCGATCAACCATTCAACTTCCCCGGCCACCGATCCGCACAGATTGGCAAGGCTTCTTTAAACCCTTAACCTTTAATATTTGCACCCTTCATCCGGATACAGTTTTATAACACAAAATTTAGACCATCAGCAATTCAGCAAATAGGCAACACACAATAGCCCCAATCTATGTCTATTTAATACCAAGCTCCCGCAACAAATTCTGCGCATCAGCAAATTTTTGTGTAATAAACAAAACATACCGAATATCCACATTAATAGCCCGCTGGATAGCTGGTTCGTATTTCCAGTCACTGGTAAGCGCTTCCCAGTTGCCGTCAAAAGCAATGCCCACCAACTCTCCTTTAGCGTTAAAAGTGGGACTACCCGAGTTCCCGCCTGTAATATCGCATTCATTCAAAAAGTCAACAGGTACATCATTTAATACAGGATCATACCATTTTCCGTAGTTATGTGTTTCGAAAAGTTTTTTTAATTTTTTTGGTACGATAAACGGCCATTTGCCTGTTTCTTTTTCCATAACGCCGTGTAAAGTAGTAAATGGTTTGTACCAAACGGCATCCCGAGGTGTATACCCAGCAATACGTCCGTAAGTTAAGCGAATGGTACCATTGGCATCCGGATAAAAAGGACGCTTTTGCCAAGCCATTAAACCACTAATATATTGTTTTTCCAATTGTCGCAAAACAGCCTGATGCTTTTCCTGTTCTTTGCGTAATTTCTCCATTTCAGGTTCCAAAGCCCGCGCCATTTTCAAAAACGGGTCGTCTGTTTTGTTCAAATCTTGCAAAGATGTGTTAAATAAACGTTGTGCAAATTGAGGATCCGTTAATTTGGTGTGGGCATAAGCGTAATCGATAAAAGCATCAACAGAAGGATAATCTTTAAAAATATATTCCAACCCGGTCAACCGTTGACCTTTAGGTAAATTTTTGATACGCAGTAAAACCATTTTAAGCAAGCCTTTGTCAATTTCCGGAGCGTATCCCATGTAGCGATATTTTAAACGTTCAGCCATTCGTTTGACATCTTTTTCCGAAAACATGGGATCCCGTTCGTTGGCCGGTTTAGCTTTTTGCGCTGCCACGTAATAAATGCTTTGCGCTACCGAAGGAATGATACCTGCCAGATAATTGAACTGTCCCAAAACAAACTGACGGTCGGCAGCTTCGGTAGCTTTGCGATATTCATCCCGAAAACGGTTCAGCAAATTGCCGTATTTTTCTTTGAGCTTTTTATCACTGTTAACAAACTTCAACCATTCCTTTTCCTGCTCTTGTTTTTGTTGCAGCAAATGGTGTTTTTTCATTCCTGCGAGATTTCCTTCAAAGTTTTTCATGCTGTTGTTGAGCCATTTACTGATACCCACGGCTTTAATGGCCAGTTGCTGCGATTGTTGGCCGACGCTATCCAGAAAACTGATAATCGTTTTAAATTCTTTGATAGCCGTAGGGTAGTATTTGTTTTGTGCAAAGGCAACGGCAAACGAAGTAGAGTAGCGCTGAGTTCTGCCCGGATAACCGATAATAAAAGTAAAGTCGCCTTTTTCAATGGGAGTACGACTGATTTTGATCCAGTGTTTGGGATGGTACGGCACATTTTCCGGAGCGTATTTGGCGCCTTTGCCGTCCGGAGCCACATAAAGACGCAAAAAGGAAAAATCGCCCGTATGCCGCGGCCACATCCAATTGTCGACATCACCTCCGTAATTACCGATAGCTTTTGGCGGAATAAAAACCATGCGTACATCTTCAATGCGTTTGTATTTGAACAAGATGTATTGTAACCCGGAGTACATGGGGACAATACGGGCATCGATATCGTCGGCTTCTTTTTCTATTTTATCTTCCATGGATTTAATGCGGCGTTTAATGGCGCGATCACGCTTGACCGGATCTTTGATTTTGTCCGTTCCTTTTAATACCTGTTCGGTTACGTCTTTCATACCCAAAAAAATGCGAGCAACGTAACCGGGTGCTGGAATTTCATCGGCTCGGGTTTTGGCTAAAAATCCTTTGGTCAAATAATCGGTACCCTGTGTGGAAGCGCGTTGTACGGCGCCAAAGGCCACGTGATGGTTAGTTAAAATAAGGCCGTCCGGCGAAACCAATTCTGCGGTTGCGCCACCTAAATTGACAACCGCTCCCGAAAGCCCCACATCATTGGAGTTGTAAATTTTACGGACATCCATTTGCAACCCTTTTTGTTGCAAATGCAATTGCTTTAATTGGTTAAGTAACCACATACCTTCGTCCGCTTGCGCCAGTTGCCAACCGAATAGCAGCACAAAGGCGAAAATCAAAAAACGTTTCATGGAATTTTCCTCCTTGCTTGTAAAATGAATACGCACTGAAGAAATATGATTTGGTAAACTAAACAATACAATATCCCCGCGGTTTAGTTCAAATACTAAATTTACGCAAAAATCGGGCGGATGTTTCCGAAAAGAAAAAATGTATTTTTATGCAGAATCTTTGTATATTCCCGCAATTCAAAATAAAATCGGGTAAAAAAATGGGCAAGCATTTTGAGCCAAAACAAAAAATACCGGTGGGCATTTTGGGTGCCACCGGTAGTGTGGGACAAAAATTTGTTCAGCTTTTAAGCCGACATCCTTGGTTTGAAATTAAGGTGTTGGCCGCTTCACAACGTTCCGCCGGAAAACCCTATCGCGATGTAGTTAATTGGATTCAAAGTACGCCGTTACCCACATCCGCCGGTAGTCTAATCGTTCAATCCGCGGCTTCCGAATTGCCGGTAAAAATTTTGTTTTCGGCTTTGGATGCCAAGGTGGCCGAGACGGTAGAGAAAAAATTTGCCAATCAGGGGCATATCGTCATTTCCAATGCACGCAACCACCGATTCCATCCTCAGGTGCCGTTGCTTATTCCAGAAGTTAATCCGCATCATTTGCAGGCCATCGAAAAGCAACCGTTTAACGGCGGTAAAATAATTACCAATCCCAATTGTTCGACTACGGGCCTTGTTTTGGCTTTAACACCGTTAAACGAGGCATTCGGGATCAAAAAAATTCACGTGGTTACCATGCAGGCCCTTTCCGGTGCGGGATATCCGGGGGTTTCTTCGTTGGATGCCTTGGATAATGTAATTCCTTTTATCCCCGGAGAAGAAGAAAAAATGGAGCGCGAACCTAAAAAACTTTTGGGGCAATGGGACGGATCGCGGTTCAGAGATGCCCCATTAACCATCAGCGCCAGTTGCAATCGGGTACCCGTTTTGGAAGGGCATCTGGAAAGCGTGTCGGTAAAATTAGCTGAACCGGCCGAACAAGCGGAAATTATCGATGCTTGGCGAAATTTCAGGGCCGTTCCGCAAGAATTGAGCTTGCCTTCCGCGCCCATGCAACCTGTGCATTATTTCGAAGAGGAAAATTTGCCCCAACCTCGTTTGCAGCGCGATCTGGAAAAAGGAATGGCGGTTAGTGTGGGGCGTTTACGCTCTTGCGCCATTTTAGATTACAAGTTTGTCGTGCTTTCGCACAATACCATTCGCGGTGCTGCAGGCGGTGCGATTTTAAATGCCGAGCTTTTGGTGGCCCTGGGATATTTAAATTAAATTGCATTAAAATGTAATTTTATTTGACTTCTTGATTTCGGACGCCTATATTCAGCCAACAAAAATGATCGAAATGTGTCTTTGACATAGAGAAGGTAACTCTTCTTATCCAGAAAGGTGGAGGGAACAGGCCCTGCGAAGCCTTAGCAACCATCCGTGTAGTCCGCACGGAAAGGTGCTAATTCCTGCCCCGAACCGGGGAAAGATAAGAAGCGGATTCAATAACCCTATTGAAGCCTCTTCAGGATTCTATCCCGGAGAGGCTTTTTTTATGGAAAAAATCAGTGATTGCTAAAATAAATTTTTTGCCGGATACTCGATAAAGAAAGGAGTTCAAATGGCTGACCAATTTCGTTCGAAATATCGTTTCGAAACCCTTCAGTTGCATGCCGGACATGTGCCGGATAAAGAAACCCATGCCCGTGCCGTACCCATTTACCAAACCACTTCTTTTTTGTTCAAAGATGCGGATCAGGCGGCGGCTTTGTTCGATTTAAAGGAATTCGGCAATATTTACACGCGTATCATGAATCCGACGACCGAAGTGTTCGAGAAACGCATGGCTGCTTTGGAAGGGGGTATCGGGGCGCTGGCTACTGCTTCCGGGCAGGCGGCCCAGTTTTTGGCCGTAGCCACAATTGCCCAGGCGGGCGAAAATATCGTGGCCACCAGCTATTTGTACGGAGGTACGTTTAATCAGTTCAAGGTAGCCTTGCCTCGTTTGGGAATTGACGTTCGCTTTTGCAGCAGCGGAAAAATCGATGATTTCGAAGCTTTGATCGATAAAAATACCAAGGCGATTTATATCGAAAGCATAAGCAATCCTCGTTTGAATGTTGCCGATTTTGAAGGCCTGGCCGCTTTGGCTCATGCCTATGGTATTCCGCTAATTACGGATAATACCTTTGGCGCGGGAGGCTATTTGCTGCGTCCCATCGAATGGGGCGCCGATATTGTTACCGCTTCGGCTACCAAATGGATCGGTGGACACGGAACCTCAATTGGCGGAGTGATAGTGGACAGTGGCAGGTTTGATTGGGGAAACGGTCATTTTCCGATTTTTACCGAACCGAATCCAGGATACCACGGTTTGAATTTTTGGCAACAATTCGGCCCGCAAAGCCCCACCGGCAACATTGCTTTTATTTTACGGGCACGCGTGGAAGGCCTGCGCGATTTTGGTCCAGCTTTAAGTCCCTTTAATGCCTTTTTATTGTTACAAGGGTTGGAAACGTTGTCTTTACGGGTGGAACGTCACAGCCATAATGCATTGGAATTGGCAAAATGGCTGGAACAACACCCAAAGGTGAGCTGGGTGTGGTACCCCGGGCTTCCTTCGCATCCTTCGCATGCATTAGCCAAAAAATATCTACGTCCCGGGCTGTTCGGATCGATGCTTGCATTCGGAATTAAGGGCGGAAGTGCCGCAGGAAAAAAATTTATTAATAACGTAAAATTAGCCAGCCTGTTAGCTAACGTGGGCGATGCCAAAACACTGGTCATCCATCCGGCTTCCACCACACATCAGCAACTAAGCGAAAAGGAACAAATACAAGCCGGAGTGCTGCCCGATATGATTCGTGTTTCAGTAGGTCTGGAGCACATTGAAGATATTAAAGAAGATTTTGATACAGCTCTGGCCGTCTGTTGAAAAACAACGGAAGTTTTATAAGATTGATTCGAACGGTACGGCAAAAAGGAATTTAAACCATGTTAAAAAGTAAGACACAAATCGTACAACTATTTGACGAACAAAGTCCTTTTACATTGCAAAGCGGTTTGATTTTAAAGGAATTGAAAGTAGCTTATGAAACCTACGGTACCTTAAATTCTGCTGCTGACAATGCCATTTTGATTTGTCATGCACTCACCGGAGATGCACACGCGGCCGGGCAAACCGAATTAAGCACCGAAATTTTGAAGGAAATTCCGTTTTACAGAGCAAAAAAACCTGGGCAACCGGGGTGGTGGGACGGTCTTATCGGCCCAGAAAAGGCATTAAATACCGACCGCTATTTTGTGGTTTGTAGTAATATTTTGGGAAGTTGTTACGGTACAACCGGGCCGGTTTCGCCAAATCCGCAAAGCACCAAGCCCTTTGGCCCGCAATTCCCGCAAGTTACGGTTCGCGATATGGTACGGGTACAAAAAGCATTGCTCGATTATTTGGGAATAAAGCAGCTTGTCACTGTTATTGGCGGCTCTCTCGGGGGAATGATGACCCTTGAATGGGGTATTATGTTCCCTGAACGAGTACGATCCATCATCCCCATTGCCGCGCCCGCGGCCCATTCGGCCTGGGCCATTGGTTTTAATCATCTTGCCCGACAAGCAATTGTTAACGATCCTGATTGGAAAGACGGTTATTACACTCGGCAGCCCGAAAAGGGATTGGCTTTGGCCAGGCAAATTGCCATGCTCTCGTATCGAACACAGCCTTCTTTTCAGCAACGGTTTGGCCGCAAACTTCAAAATTCCGAACGTACAGATTTTTTTCAGGTGGAGAGCTATTTGTCGTATCAGGGGAAAAAGCTGGTCGGGCGTTTCGATGCCAATAGTATGATGGTTTTAACGCGTGCCATGGATACCCATGATGTGGGAGCCGAACGCGGTGGAATACAAGCCGCTTTACAATCCGTTTCGGCTAAAACATTGGCAATTGGGATAGACAGCGATTTGCTCTATCCGATTTCCGAACAGAAAGAGATTGCCGCTTTGGTGCCGCAGGGAACATATCGTGAAATTCATTCCGTAAACGGACATGATGCTTTTTTAATTGAATACGATCAGCTTAATGTTTTGATCGGAGAATTTTTAAAGGGAATTTGAAAAGATGGCTATAAGGAGATAACCCATTATGATCATCATGAAATTCGGCGGAAGTTCCATTAAAGACGTGTCAGCTATTCGACGCGTTGCGCAAATTGTGGAAAATAACCGTTCCTTTCGTCCGTTGGTCGTTTTGTCCGCATTAGGCGGGGTAACGGATCAGCTTATTCGGGCGCATCGGTTGGCTATGGTTGGCAAAAAAGAAGAGGCGGGAGAGATTGCGGATCAAATTGAAGTACGCCATCGTTCAGTTGCCAATACGTTAATTCCGCAGGGGACAATATCGGAACAGTTACATCTTTATTTGGATGCGGAATTCAAAAAGTTAAGGACATTTTTAAACGTGACTGAGGCCATACGCGTGGAAAGTTTTGAAGTTTACAACAGTCTGATTGGTATTGGCGAATTGCTTTCGAGCCGCATTTTTGACGCTTATTTACGATATCGTAAAAACCAAAGCGTGTGTGTGGATGTGCGCCCCGTTATGCTTGTGAAAATGGTCCAAGGCGAGGTTACGCCTCAAATGGAAAAAATAACCGATATGGCGCGCTTGCATTTTGTGCCCCCTTTAAATAAAAATCAATTGGTTATTACGCAAGGATTTTTGGCAACTACATTGCAAGGGGCACCGGCCACATTGGGGAGAGACGGTTCCGATTATACCGCCTCGATTTTAGGAGCCGTGTTGCAGGCCGATGAAATTCAAATTTGGTCGGATGTGGATGGTATTTTAAGTGCTGATCCCACGATTATTCCCGAAGCAAAACCGTTAACTTTTATGACCTTTGACGAAGCTTGTGAGCTGGCTTATTTCGGAGCACGGGTTTTGCATCCGGCAACCATTCAACCTGCGGTAACGCATGGCATTCCGGTTCGCGTCCTGAATTCCCGTTTCCCTGACGAAAAAGGGACCCTGATCGTAGCCGATTACAAAAACAAAGCGCCGCAGGCCATTCGTTCCATTGCCTACAAAGAGGGCATTTCGCTGGTGACAATCGAATCATCGAAACTCCTCCTATCGCCCAAATTAATTGAAGATATATTTCAAATTTTAACCCGTCACGGGAAAAAGGTTTACGCCGTGAATAAAGCGGCTACCAAACTTTCCGTAACCATCCAAAGCAATGGCGGCTCCTCCCGATTTTTAGATGAATTGGAGCAATTCGGCAGCGTTGATTTGGAGCCTAATAAGGTTGTGGTAAGTGTGGTGGGCGAACGGATGAAAGGTGACCCCAAATTAACCTGGCAAATTATTCGTTTGCTTCACGAGCAAAATGTGCAAATCGAACTGATTTCGCAATTTAACAAGCAAATTAGCATGATGTTTATTATTGATGAAAAGGATATCGAAAAGACGGTTCGCCTAATTCATTCCCGATTTATTGCCAACGATGTCGCGCAAGAATAATCGGAGTGACAACCGGGTGAAAGGCTGAGGAAATAAAATGGGATACTTGCATTAAAAAGTGCGAGAAGGGGGACTTGAACCCCCACGCCCTTGCGGGCACCAGATCCTAAGTCTGGCGCGTCTGCCAATTCCGCCATCCTCGCAAAGGACTCATAATTTAACGCCTTTTTATGCCTAAATCAACTTTGAAACGGTTGCCATAACGAAAGAGCCCTGCACAGTTCTTTTTGATCTTTTTTCCGGATCAGGCGATGAAGAATCGTGATTTCGGCTTTCCGTTTTCGGATTTCGATTTGAGAACGAATAATGTCACCGAACAAAGCTTCTGCCCGATAATTTATCTGAAAATCGACAACATGGTATTTTTTGCGAATTTCAACGGGAACTGCTTCTAAAGCCCAGGTAAAATAATGGCCGCTATTCACATGTCGGTTGACATCCAAATCGCCGAACCTTACCGAAAATTCGGCTTCAGCCTCGATGTTTTCCGCAAGAGGTAATCTTGGAAAAGAATCAATTAAAGCTCTTCCTTTTTCGGAATATTCCACGCCGTTTAAGAAATCCGGTAGTTTTACCGGCTTGCGTTGACTAAAATCGATCATCATCCAAGAGGTGGTTGCGCGTCCGATTACAGTATCGTTTAAAAGAATTTCAAAATCGCGTAATCCGTAATAAGTTTCCTTTTTAGAGGGCCACGTGTCTATTTGTACGGTTTGATGCCAACGCGGGTAGGAATTCAGATGAATATGGGCACGTGATAAAACCCAAGTATAATTAAGACGTTTCAGATTTTCTTTATCCGCCTTTAACGCTGCGGCATGATTAGAGGCGACTTCTTGCAAATAGTTAAAAATTGTTTGCAAATAGGCCAAACCGTGTATATCCACTTCGTAAGCACGAATTTTAAATTTTTCGCTCCAAAATAATTCGTTCATTGCTCGTTCCTTTTTAATTTGCCAATATTTACGAAATTTACACAAATTAGCAATAGAGTTAAAGAAAGGTTTTTCAATTAGTGGCAATATTTCTTAAATTAAAAATTTGTTTTTCAAGAAGGGATTTAAAATGAAGGTACGCTTAATTAAAAGAGAATACGTGTTGAATGATTTTTTTAAAGTTGATGCTGCCGAGTTGCAATACGAGCGTTTTGACGGGAACTGGAGTCCTACGGTCCGCCGGTTAAATTTGGAGCGGGGAGAAGCGGTTGCGGTTTTAATATATTTGCGGGATCGCGATTCCTTTGTTCTGGTTCGGCAATTTCGCTATGCGGTTTATGTGACCGGAAAAGAGGGATGGATTGATGAAATTGTTGCTGGAGTGTTAGATAAAGAAGGCGAGTCGCCCGAAGATTGCGCCCGACGAGAATGCAAAGAAGAAGCCGGTTACGAAATTCGGGAATTGCAGGCCATTGGAAAAATATTTGTAAGTCCGGGGATTACTACCGAACGGATACATCTTTTTATTGGCTATTGTGATTCATCGGATCGGAAGTATGCGGGTGGCGGCTTGGAAGCGGAGCATGAGGATATTCAACTAATAGAATGGACGCGGGAAGAAGCCCAAAAAAAATTAATCAATCATGAAATAGAAGACGGGAAAACGATTTTGGCGTTGCAGTATTTCTTTTTAAAGGAATTAATGCGCAATAAAAAATAACGCCTCCGTTTTTCGCTTTCCCTTTTATCCGGCAAAAAAACAATGCTTCGCAAAAGAATTTTATTTTTCCCGTTGATGCTGACTTTTTATTTTTTTATCTTTCGTTCAATTTTTTGGGGATGGGATTTCCGCCTGTAATTAATCTGATAGTTAGAAGGGAAAATTTAATGGAAACAAACGGAAAAGTCTGTTCGAACTTGTTGGAATCGATCGGTAACACGCCTTTGGTAAAGCTCAACTTTGTAACGCAGGGATTAAAAGCCAACATCTATGCGAAGCTGGAATTTATGAATCCTGGGGGCAGCGTTAAAGATCGTATCGCAAAATACATGGTCGAAAAAGCGGAAAAAGAAGGACGTTTGAAACCCGGTTACACGATTATTGAAAATTCTTCCGGCAATACAGCCATCGGACTTGCTATGGTCGCCATTCAAAGGGGGTATCGGTGTAAAATTGTCATTCGGGATTCTACCAGTCCCGAGAAAATCAGAATGCTCCAACATTTGGGCGCCGAAACCATTTTAGTAGATGCGTCGCTTCCTCCGGAAGATCAATTTTCTTACAACAATTACGCGCAATATTTAGCGGAGCGTACTCCGAATTCCGTTTACATCGATCAGCACAACAATCCTGACAATAACGAAGCGCATTACATGACCACGGGACCCGAAATTTGGGAACAGATGAACGGGAAAATAGATTATTTGGTTTGCGGCATAGGAACCGGCGGAACGTTGTTTGGCGCAGGACGCTATTTAAAAGAACAAAATCCCGAAATCAAACTAATCGGTGTCGATCCGGTCGGATCGGTTTTTTACGAGTACTTTAAAAACAAGAGGAAAATTAATCCCTCGCCCTATAAACTGGAAGGTTTGGGAGACGAATTTATTCTTAAAACCGTTGAGTTCGAACTTTTGGACGACATGTATCGGATTGATGACGACACCGCATTTCAATACACCAGAAGATTAGCCAAAGAGGAAGGCATTATCGCCGGAGGATCGAGCGGCGCAAATTTGTACGGCGCAATTCGCCTGGCGGAAGAGATCGATCTGCCGGTCAATATTGTGACTCTTTTCCCCGATTCCGGCTTTCGTTACATGAGCAGCATTTTTTCCTGAGGCGCTTTTACGATGATAAAATCTTTTTTAGAAGTTTGTCGGGCAAATCATTTGAATTGCCGGCAAAATGTGAGACTTTCGGCTTATACGACCATTGGTGTGGGAGGCCCCGCTCGTTTTTTTATCAAGGTAAAAAACAGCGATGAACTTTTGGCAAGCATCCGTATCGCCAATGAATTCGGAATTCCGTTTAAAATTTTGGGAAACGGCAGCAATGTTATTTTTTCCGATTCCGGTTATTCCGGAGTAATTATTCACAATTCGGGTGGTAGGTGGGAAATTGCTGAACATGCATCTCAGGAGTGCGGTAAAAATACGCCTTCGTTAAAAATCGAACCACGCGGCGGAAATTATCCCGAACTCAGGATGAAAAATCACACAAAATCCGCTCGGCCGGTAATCATCCGCGCAGATTCGGGAATACGTTTGTCTTCGCTAATAAACGAACTTTTGCGTCATGATATTAGCGGTCTTGAATGGTTTTCGGGAATTCCGGCTACTGTGGGCGGCGCTGTTTACATGAACATTCACGGCGGGGGCAATTATTTCGGAAATTTAGTTCATCGCGCCGAGCTTTTTGCAAACAACAAATTAAAAATGGTAAGCCGCGAGTATTTCCGCTTCGATTACGATTATAGTATTCTTCATGAAACGGGCGAAATATTGATCCGGGTGGAATTGTGTCTCCGACGGGGAAATACGGAAGAGCCAAGGGCGTTTATGAAAAAATGGATGCGTTTTAAAAGCGCCCAACCGCAAAAATCCGCAGGGTGTATTTTCCAAAATTTAACCGCGCAGCAACAGCAATCGCTTAACCTGCCCACTCCTTCGGTTGGTTACTTTATCGACAAGGTGCTAAATTTGAAAGGTTACCGACTCGGCGATGCGCTTATCTCTCCCTCGCATGCTGCTTTTATTGAAAATGTGGGAAAGGCGACTGCGGACGATATTGTTCGTTTAATCGGTTACGTAATCAAAAAAGCCAAATCAAAAACCGGAATTGCTCTTAAGCTGGAAGTTGAGCTGGTCGGCGATTTTAAAGATAAAATTTGAAAGGAAAACATCATGGCAAAATTCAGGATTGAAGGCGGACATCCATTAAACGGATCAATTAAGACTGCGGGCAATAAAAATGCGGCTTTGCCGATTATTGCAGCGACCGCGCTTACCGCCGAAACCTGTGTGCTGAAAAACGTACCGGAAATCCGTGATGTTCATGCCATGTTAAATTTGCTTCGGAATCTTGGTAAAACGGTTATTCGGGTAGCGCCTTCGATTTACGAAATAGGGGGTGGCGTTCAGGGCAATCATCTCGCGCGGGAATTGGCTGGGAACCTGCGGGCTTCTATTTTGTTAATCGGTGGACTCTTGCCCGTTACCAAAGAAGTTATTTTGCCTCCGCCCGGCGGATGCGTTATCGGTCGGCGAAAGGTTAATACGCATTTTGAAGTTGTTCGAGCCTTCGGCGGAAAAGTTATTTCTTCGGAAGATGATTTTATTTTACAGGCTTCAAAATTGAAGGCTACTCGTGTTTTATTAACCGAGGCTTCGGTTACCGCCACCGCCAACGCTCTGCTTTTAAGCGCTACCATCGAAGGCGAATCGGTTATTGAAAATGCCGCCTGCGAACCGCACATTGCCGACCTTTGCCGTGTTCTGATAAAAATGGGAGCCCAAATTGACGGTGTGGGCTCCAATCGTTTGCGAATCCGCGGAAATTCACGGCTGCGCGGATTCGAGCATTCTATCGTACCCGATCACATCGAAGCGGGAACTTTTGCCGTGGCTGCCGCATGTTTAAATAGTCCGCTCATTATTCACAACGCTGTCAAATCGCATTTGCAAATGACCGTTTTGCACCTTAAACAGATGAATGTTAAGGCAAAGTTTTTGGATGACAATACCCTGTCTGTTCAGCCTTCGAAATTGATTTCGCATTCGGGGAAAGTTCAGGTGGGTGTGTGGCCTGCTTTCCCGACAGATTTAATGAGTCCTATGATTGTGCTGGCAACTCAGGCTGAAGGCATGACCCTATGCCACGACTGGATGTATGAATCGAGGATGTTTTTTGTGGATAAACTTTCTGTTATGGGCGCCAATATCATCCAGTGCGACCCCCATCGGGTGATCGTTCACGGCCCCACGCCGTTGAAAGGTCAGGAATTAAGCAGTCCGGATATCCGTGCCGGTATTGCTCTGGTTATTGCCGCCATGGTTGCGCGGGGAAAAAGCGTCATCGACAGAGCGGAGCTCATCGATCGCGGATACGAACAAATCGACAAACGGCTTTCTGCTATCGGGGCAAAAATAGAACGAATCGAATAAATTTATTCATATTCCATATCGATATAGCGCGGATCAAGTCGGTAATCGCCAAAGCCGGTGTAATCGACAAACAAGAATGTTTTGCGTAGGGAATAATATTGCCATATTTCGTAAGGCGGGCTATCAATTTCAAACGGGTGCCGTTCGATATCATCGGGAAAACCGAATTTAATTAGGATGCGTCCGCGGTCGGTTTGCCAACCGTCTAAGGTCATTGTGGAAAAATGTTGATTCGCGTAGTTAACCCGACGAAAATATTCGTCTTTAAGCTCGTTTTTAGCAGTCGACGGATCGGGGTCGCGTTCTTTCCAATAACGTTCAAAAAACTTTTGTTTTTCGGCCAACGGTGCTTTTAAATATTTTTTTAGGGTATCCGGATCCAAAATATAGCTCATCTGACGCAATGCCAAATCAATATCTTCTTTAGTGGTAGGTACGCTGGTCCAGAAAAAGGAGAAGGGTTGTTCTCTTGTTGTTTTGTACTTTCCGGAGATGAGTTCAACGGTTAGCAAATATTTGTTGTGTACCAGTCGGGAGCGATCCAGTTTGAATAATTGACGAAAGATATTGGTTTTAGGCATAAAGGTAACGGTGCTGTCGATTTCCAGAATACGCTTGTTGCCGCGTAAACGTTCGCCTTTAAATTGATAACGAATTTTAACAGGGTTATTGGTATCTTTAACGTAGGCATCAAAGTAAACGTAAAAGGCTCCTTTTTTTACGGCAAAATTGTTACCGAATGTGGGTAAAAAGCCAATAACTCTTCCGGTGGAATCTGTTTTAACCTCTTGCAAAAAAAGCAATGTACCAAGGGCCAGTGGTTTTCGGGCAAAATCTTTCATCTTAAATTTGATTTTACGTTTGGCCGATTTGTTGGTGATCAAATCGGTAGATTTAGCCAGTAAAGTATATTCCCCAGGTGGTAAAGAAAACTCATCTTTGATGATAACGGATTTGGAACGACTGTTGGTTTGGTTGAAATTTTTTACATTAATTTTGCGATTGATGGTATGATTGTCAATCACATTTCCTTTTTTATCGTAAACGGCAAATAAAATTTCAAAACTGGTGTCAAAGCCGGATGTATCGCTTTTAATAAAGGTTAAATCGTCGTAAAGGAAATGGGCCATAACTAACAGTTTGTGGTGCTGTAAATCGTTTTCAAAACCATCCTGAATGGCCAGTTCAAAAAAAGGCAACCCAATACCGCTTTGCTTAGATGTTTCCAAGTATTGGGCGAAAAGGGGAACACTAAATAAAAAAACCACTAAAACAATTAAACGAGACTTAAATAATTTCATGGCCAAACACTCTTTTTACTTAATGTTTTTATTAAACGATACTACTTATTTAAAGCAGATGCAAACTAATTTTGTTCCTGATAATTAAAGGGTTTTTAATGTTCCGTACAATTCATACTCGCTGGCATCTTCGATGGTTACTTTTTGCAAGGTGCCTACCAACGAGGCGTTGCCCTTAGCTGCGCGGATAAGAACTTCGTTGTCAATTTCCGGAGCATCCCGGTAAGTACGTGCGGAATAAATGTGTTGTTGTGCATCGTATTCATCAATTAGCACCGAAAGTTCCCTGCCGACGAGTCGCAGGTTTTTTTGCAATGAAATTTCACTTTGTACTTCCATCAGTTGGCGTTGACGCTCCTTGGCAATATGCGCCTCCACTTTGTCCGGTAAACGGTAAGAGGCGGTGCCGTCTTCATCGGAATAAACAAAAGAACCTAAACGGTCAAATTCCATTTCTCTGACAAATTGCAACAATTCTTGGAAGTCATGATCCTGCTCACCCGGATGCCCCACGATAACCGTTGTTCGCAAGGTAATATCGGGGACTAATTTGCGTGCTGTTTCCAGCAGGTCGATAATGGATTTTCGCGTATCTCCACGACGCATTAAACGCAGCATGCGTTCGCTGATGTGTTGAATGGGCAAATCCAAATAATGAAGCAACTTTTGACTGCTTTGCATCATTTCTAGCACTTCCGGAGGAAAATTGGTGGGGTACCAATACAAAGGTCGAATCCATTTTAAATCGGGAATGTTTTCCAACTTATCAAGCAAAGCCCCGATTTTTTGCTGCCCGTACAAATCTTTGCCATAATAAGACGTATCCTGCGAAACAATAAGAATTTCTTTTGCTCCGTTTTTGACCAGACGTTCGGCTTCTTCTACTAATTGTTCGATTGGTTTGCTACGATGTTTGCCGCGAATTGCCGGAATAGCGCAAAATCCGCAAGTGTGATTACATCCTTCGGAAATTTTAAGATAGGCATAGTGGCGAGGTGTACTAACCAAACGGATGCGTTGCAGGTTGTCAACGGCAGCATGGCCTTTACCCAAAGCTTTTAAAATTTGGCCGTATTCTTCCGTGCCGAAAATGGCATCCACTTCCGGAATTTCTTTTTCAATTTCCCGACGATAGCGCTGGGTTAAACATCCGGCTACAAATACTTTTTTGGCCGGGTCTTCTTTTTTTAATTCCAGAGCTTCCAGAATGGTTTGAATGGATTCTTCTTTGGCTTCGGTAATAAAACCGCAGGTATTAATAATAATCACATCCGATTCGCGCGCGTCTTGGGTAATTTGGAATTGATTAACCTTGAGCAAACCAAGCAAATTTTCGGAATCGACGATGTTTTTGGGGCAACCCAGGGTAATAACATTAACTTTTTTCATGATTTGGCAAATAACCCTTCTGCAAATTCTTTGGGATCAAACAACTCAAAATCGGTCATTTTTTCGCCAAGGCCAATGTATTTTACCGGAATGCCCAGTTGACGTTTAATGGAAAGCACCACACCGCCTTTGGCCGTTCCGTCCAATTTGGTCAGGAAAATGGAATTCACTTTTACCGACTTAATGAATTCTCTGGCCTGGCTCACGGCATTTTGCCCGTTACCTGCGTCAATAACCAAGATGACCTCATGCGGAGCTTCGGGGATTTGTTTTTGAATAACCTTGTACATTTTTTCCAGTTCGGCCATTAAATTGACTTTGGTGTGCAGGCGTCCGGCCGTATCGATAATCAAATAATCGACACCGCGGGCTTTGGCAGCATTCAATGCGTCAAAAACAACGGCGGCCGGATCGGCATTGGGCTGGTGCTTAATAATATCGCAATTCAGACGCTTGGCCCAAATTTCCAACTGTTCAATGGCTGCGGCACGAAACGTATCGGCGGCGGCCAATAATACTTTTTTACCCTGTGCTTGATAAAAATGAGCCAGCTTAGCAATGGAGGTGGTTTTGCCGGTACCGTTTACACCAACCACCAATACGATGAACGGTTTATGATCGTCCGAGGTGGGCTGTGGCGGGAATTCCAATTGCTTGCGAATTTCGTCTTTAAGCAAAGCGTACAAGTCTTCCGGCGATTCGGCTTTTTCTTTGCGTACACGTTGGCGCAAATTTTCGATGATTTCCAGGGTGGTGTCCACACCAACGTCGCCGGTAATTAGAATCTCTTCCAATTCTTCCAGTAAATCGTCATCTATTTTTTTATGCGAGCGAATCGCCGAACCGATTTTTGTGAAAACATTTTCTCTGGTTTTTTTCAACCCTTCTTTTATTTTGCCGAACACGGAGTCCCTTTCTATGTTTTGTTATTTACGAATGTACTTTAACCGTTATCCTTTTAAAAAGATTCCGTTTTATTTTTGTCCTTTAAAATTGGGATAATCGTAATTAAATCTCATTTTAAAATACCAGCGAGTGAAAAAAAATCCCGCCAGCATCAATAAAAAATAATAAGGAATTTTTAAACAAATGGCTACTGCAAAAAACAGAATGCTGAATTTGGTAGCTAAAATAGTGGCGGAGACCTGCGGTTTGATTATGGTGTACACAAAGAACGGCGCTACAGGCAAAACAATTAGCAGTGCCAATCGATCTTGAAGCAAAACAGCCGAAAAAAGGCTAAGTACAAATAATAAAAATGCCGCAACGATAATGCGTTTGCTGCCGTACTTAACGGCCAATGTTTGTTTGCCTGCGGCCCGGTCGCCTTCCGCATCGGGGAGTGTGGTAAAAAAATAAAGTGCCGTATTTAAAAACAAATACGGAAGCGAATCGATGAGCATCTGCCACGAAATTACAGGCATAGCTGCAAGCCAACCTACGGCAAAAGCCAAAAATCCCATGCCGGCATTGGCCCATAAACTCCACCACGGTTTGTCTTTAAACTTGAACGGACTAAAATTGTACAAATAGCCGGTTAACACCATAAAAAGAGCCACGGCGACAAAAATCCGCATTCCCTGTAAAAAACTTAAAAACAAAGTGACTATAATGAGTGCGACTACTTCGATGATGGCTCTTCGTTTGCTGATGTGTCCTTCCGAAATCAGAAAAAGTTTGTTGTTTTTAAGATCGCTTTGTACATCGGCCAATTGATTGAGTAAAAAACTGGCACCCATGGCCCCTGCAAATATTGCAAGTAACAAGGCAATATGAACGTAATTTAATCGCGCAGTATGAAAAGACAAATAATACTGCGACTTAAATATGATTAAATATCCGGCCAATAAGGTAGACCATCCCGGATAAAACAGCATGGGGCGCAGAACAAAAAAATAATCGAGCGATTTTAGCAGAGAACGGACGTTTTTAGTTGTCATATTTACATTTTTTTCTTAAGACGATTTTCTAAAATAAAATTTATTTACGAATTTTTCAAAGGAGAATTTAATTACGGATACTTACGGTATTTGTTTTCCGAGAATTTTTTTATTTATAGCAAACGAATGTGGTTGGAGTAAATCCACGGACGATTATCTATGCTGATTTCTACGCGGTAAATACCGGCTTCGGAAATAGGAAAGTAAAGTTCGTCTCCCTTTTTTCGGGCAATGGTTTGTCCGTTACGAACCAATGTAACCCGAGCTTTTTGAGGCAATTGAACTACCAGTTCGGTGCCATTGCGAAATGGTAACGAATCGCCCATGGCGGCTATTCCGATACTATTTTTTGCCCAAAAAGAGAAATTAACCGCAGAACCCAGATAAGCATGCGAAATATAGCAGTGTCCGGCGCGTAATGCAGCGTAAATTTCTTTTAATGCTACCCGATAATCGGTTTTGGGCGTTAAACGCGCTGGGGAAAGTATATGGGTACGAATCGTACGGAACGATACCTTGTAGCGGAAAACGCGAATGGCAAATCCACCGAACAAACGATGTAAAAAACCGTGCGCATCCACTCCGCCAATGCCTACCACACGGCGTTTTAAATTAAGAGCGTCCCAGCGTTGCAAAGTTTGTTCTTTGGGGCGGACAATAGAACGTCTGGGATGCAAAATGCGCCAGAATTTGTTGAGATGTGTAAGCCCTTCCATCCATTCGGACATTTGATTCCAGATCTCGATTCCGTGAAAACGGTCGGAATCCCACAGAGTCCACGGGTACGGCGGATATTTACGAATATGCGCACGGCTTTCATCCGGGTGTGCAATAAAACCGATACCGCCCAGTGCATCCACTCCGTTAACGTATTCCTCGGCCGTGTTTTCAGGGCCAAATTCCCGGTCGATATCAAAAGCCAAGTAGTGGTTGCGGTCGTCTCGGTCATTAATTTCGCTACCTACGCCGACCAACACGTTTCCGTACCAGCCCTCAAAGCCATCCCGTTTTCCTTGTAGGGTGTTGTGATCGGTAATAAGAATAAAATGAATGTCTCCCAACTCATTGGCAATTTGTGCTATTTCCGGAATCGGACGGGTTCCGTCGCTAAAAGTGGAATGAATATGAATTATGCCAGTATAGGTGAAATAATCTTTTAGTAAATTTTCTTTATTTAAGCTCAAGAATGGTTCTCCCAATTAAAATACCCAGAACATCGGCTGTTAAATCTTTCCATGAGAAGATATTATGCGGTCGGGTGGAATCGCGTACTTCTTTTCCAAAGCCAAGACAAAAAGTAAAACCCATGGCCCATTTTGTACTGGAATGAGATTTAAGGCCGAAGTTTTGCCGTAATGTTTTACTGCCGGCAATGGTTAGCATCATGCTGCCCAAAAGGTGCAAGCCTTTGTCCGGTGCAATCCAGCGGTCACTAATTTCTTCGTTGATTTGAACTTGCGCGCGATCGGCAAGGGAATCTTTGCTGGCCCAGGGTTTGGCTTGCAGCCAGGTTGACCATCCGCCTATCATAAGGAGAATAAAAATAAACTGTTTGCTAAAACGCCACATAAAATTGCACTCCTGCCAAGTGGGGCCCGGCCCAAGGGGTAACGGTTAATTTCATTGCTTCGTCAAATTTGTAAAGATACGCGCTGGCGTAAGCGTCGGCAATGGTTAAAAAGTAAGCGGCGCCCCAATACCAAATATATTTTGAGCGTTCGTCCCTATATTTGCTTTCGCGCGTTTGGTGGTACAAATTATCAGCCAGTTTTACCCGCGTTAAAAGGTAAGCATTCACAGCCAAAAATGCCCCCGCTTTCCAATAGGAGGCCGTGTACCATTGCCCCCATCCGGGAATCATGGCCGAACGAACGGCGGCACCCCACGGTGATTTTAACGGCTTGTCCGAAAAAAGCCCGCCATGCCAGCCCGTTGGCTTTTGGCGAAAGGCCACATCGGCTGCGTCTGCCACATTTATTATGTGCATAAATACTCCGGCGCTCAAATTCCATTTAAAAGAATTTAAATGATGCTCTGCCCGGCCTTTTTGGTAATGATAGTAATGATAGGCGGCCTGATAGTAAAAGTGTCCGCATGCTACGTAAAAAAAAACGGCTTGGGGCAAGCGTTCTTCCGTAACCTGACCCCAGCCCGGCATAATTAGTGAGCGCACGGTAACCGCATAGGGATTTAAAGGTTTTAGGCTATCGGCCGACACCGTTTGGGCAAATGTTAACCGGGGGAGCATTAAAGCTAAGGTTAAAATCCATAAGGAACTGTTCTTTTTTGCTAAAGACAAAAAATAAATTGACCAGTCACTTTTACGAACAATTGTTCCGATGTCCTTTTTGATCCGAGTGAATTTTGTTCGATTCAATATCAAAAAACCGATTCCTAATTTTTTGGGGTTTTGATCAATGTTTCGGGTTTAAAACGGTTCATCATCAAATGGCATTTCTACCTTTACATACGTTCCTTTGCCCGGAACTCCGCGAATACTCATGGTTCCGCCAAACATCGATGCCCGTTCACGCATGCCCAAAATTCCCAACGATCGTGACGATTCGATTTGTTGGGGCTTAATACCACACCCGTTGTCTGTGATTTCCAAGATAACACCCTGACGCTTTTTTTTCAAAAAGATCGAAACCCGTTCGGCCTGAGCGTGGCGTGCAACGTTAGTAAGCGCTTCCTGAAAAATACGAAAAAGGGCCGTTGATTTTTCCCGCGTAAGTTCGTTAATTTCGCTGGGTAAAGAAAAACGACATTGAATACCCGTATGGGCACTAAACTCTTTTGCTTGCCATTCGATGGCGGCAACAAGTCCCACTTCGTCCAGAATACCAGGCCGGAGTTTGCTGGAAATTTGTTGAACGGATTCCACGGCCCGATTGATTAAATCGGAAATAGTTTGTACTTTTTTTGCGGTTTCCGGTTGTTCCTGACTTTGCTTTTTGCAAAGCAAAGAAATTTCGATTTTTAACACGGTAAGCAACTGGCCCAGTTCGTCGTGAATTTCGCGGGCAATCATGGCCCGTTCTTCCTCGCGGATGCTATGAAGGCGCGAGGCCAATTGCCGCAATTGTTCGCTGGAATGCTGCAAAGCTTCCTGAGCACGTTTACGTTCCGAAATATTGCGTACGATGGAAAGTACGGTCGGCTTGTTTTTGTATTCGAACAAATGAGCACTTATTTCAACCGGAATGCGGCGCTTATCTTTACGATAGTGTTCAACTTCATAAATTACATGGCCGGTTTTAATCAGGGTTTCCAATGCGCTCTGTTCTTTTTTACGATATTCCGGCGGGATGAGAGCCAAGGGCGTAAGGCGCAAAAATTCTTCGCGAGAGTATAAGTACGTTTCACATGCGCTTTGATTTACTTCGATAAAGTGTTCGAAACGGTTGTCCGAACTTAAATGGTTCACAAAGGCCGGATCGTTGGCATTGTTAAAAAGCATGCGAAACCGTTTTTCGCTATCAGCCAAATCGAGATGCATACGTTTACGCGCCGTGATATCTTTTACAATACTTAAAACCGCTTGTCCGATTTGGGGAAGATGCAAAGACGCATGCGAAAATTCCAGCCATAGGGTTTCGCCAAACCACATTTTGTATTGTGCTTCGTGAGAGGGTGCTATTTTGGCCTGTCCCAGACACAGTTCGAATTGTTCCGTAAGTTCGCCGCGTTCATCGGGATGGTAAACCACGGCAAAAGAGCGACCCAAAAGTTGTTCACGTTCCATGCGTACCAGTCGGCAATAGGCTTCGTTTACCGCTAAAATTTTGCCCTGTGCATCTACCAGCAACATACCGTCGGAAGCATGGTTCCACAATTGATGAAAAATTTGTTCCGACCATATCGGATTATTTTTTGCAGACAAATGGTTCGGTATTTGGGACATAAAATCGCACACCCCGATTAATTCAAATCTTGTTTAAGTAATAAACGCTCGATGCCTTCTCTGCCGATAATATTGTATTTTTCGGCCAGAATTTCCTCGGATAGTTCTTCGTCGGTGATAAAGTGAATATCCAGTAATTTGCCTGTCTTAAAACCGGTACGCATGTAGTTAATTTCGTCCAGACATAGGCTCCAGCCTTCAAACCATCGTTCTAACTCTTTGCGCTGTTCGGGAGTTCCGGTAAAATGTACCAATAAATCGATATCGCTGCCAGCCCGTGCGGTACCGGTTTTGGTGCTGCCTAAAATGTACAAGCCTTTTACCCCAAAATATTCAGCATCTAACTCGGAAGCGATTTTTTCGGCCATTTGCATGCGCCATTGGCGATGATCGACAAAGGAAACACCGAAGGTCATACGTTGCTCGTCAATTTCCGAATGAATGCTGCCCTGAGGCGCTAAAATACCCATGGCCTTATCCTGATCTCCGTTCATCAGCAAGTGAAAATACAAATTGTTGGCTACCTTAGGGATTTCGATAAGATGAATTACATCACTTAAAAAACCAAAAGCCGGCAACATTTCGTAGAGAGCATTGGGAGATTGGGTTAAAAAACGTTCATTAAAGATGACTTGCGGATCGTCGGGATAAAGGGGTAAATATTTGATTCCAGATTCTACCAGATCCTGAAAAAAATGCGTTCCAAATGAAAGATCCGGTACGTAATTGCCTTTTCGCCGCGCAATTTCGATTAATACGGCGGTATTATTAATATCGGAATAAGTAACATTGACGCCCAGTTTAATATCGCCGCGGCTACCCCAACGCCCCGGGCCCATTAAAATGAACCGTTTGCGCGGTAAAATTTTATTGATTTCGCCAACAGCCCGCCCGATCGTCTTTAAGTCGTCCACATTGTCAATCTGGCTGTATTTTTCCGGATCAATGTAAACGACAAACTGAATATCGGTAACAGTTCCGTTGGTTACATATTTGTTGGCCGTAAAAATAATGTTTTCTTTGGCAATATTGCTGGGGAATTTTGCCGGTGCCGTAGATTTGGAATAACTTTGCGGCCGACATTGCAATAAATAAAAATCACGACCGTCATGAGCAAATTCAATATCCACCGGTGTGGCAATGCGATTTTGCAATTCTTTTAAAACAATGTTTACCAGTTTAACGAAATCAGTTTGTTTGAAAAGATTTTCAAACGTCACTACCAATTCTTCCTTTTTTAAATCGGTGTTAAATCCCAACGGCCGCAACAAAGAACCGTCGAAGACGGAAACAATTTCTTTGAGCATGGGGTATTCATATCCGTATTCTTTGATTAAAGTACGGATTTCCAGCGTTTCGAATTCACAGCTTTCAAGATTAATGACATCGATTTTTTGCGGAGAATAGCGTATAATATCATCAACATTAATGTTGGCCCGTAGTTGCGGTTGTCCCGGAGCGATCATCACGGGGTAATCGTCACTTAGGCGATCCACGGCCCGTGTGCCAAGACCGGGCACCAAACGAATCAATCCGTCTTCGCGACGAATGCGTGGCGACCAGCGAAACTCGTTATTGCTAAAAGCTACTCCGGCAAAAGCGGGAAGAAAATAGGGCCCCACTTTCTGACCCACTACTTCCTGAATCATGATACCCATTTCTTCATGGAAATCGAGCAAGCCCCGTTCGGCGCGATATTCAATGGGATCGGGCCCGATGGTCGATGCATATACTTCGGCAATGGCATCGCAAAGTGCTTCCAAACGTTCTGCCTTGCTGCCTTGATTGGCGATGAATAAGCTTTTGTATTTTCCGGAGAAAGCCGACCCCAGACGGTCTTCCAACAAACTAGAACTACGCACGATTAACGGGCGTTCGCCAAAGTCATCCAGAGCCATGGCAATGCCTTTGACGATTTCCGGCGGAAAGTAGGAGTTTTTGAATAATTGCACTACATGGGGATATTCTTTGCGCACCTCGTTAATGGGTTTGTATTTTTGTTCCAGCATTTCATCCAGGTTGTTGTAGTGCATAAAATAAATCATGGCGTCCGAAGTGATGTGCCATGTTTTTGGGGTTTTAATGGATGCTAAAAGATCTTGCGAATCTTCGATGGATTGCAATACATGGTAGGCCAGAAAAACCCCGGCGCTTTTTCCGCCTAATTTTCCGTGGCTGCCAATGGGGAAAATCATACGTTGCAAAAGTTTGTAAAAATCACGTACGCGCACGTAGTTTTTGGCAATATTGATAAACTCCAGTTGATCGGTAAAAAAACGACGAATTAATGAGGCGCGTACGCCGATTAGCGTGGAGGGCGAGAGTTGCATCCCCTGCGGGTTAATTTGGTAGTATCGGCGCAAGGCATCGTTGATATCGGTTAACGAACTGTTGTTATCCGAGGTGGTACGAACCAAGAAGTTGGTTTTGTCTTCTTGCATCCAACGCTGAATTTTTTCCAGAATTTCTCCGCTCGTCAAATATTTGGATGCCAAATCAAAAATTTCGTTAGCCAAGCGGTTAATATCGGTGGCCTTCTTTTTCTTAAGCGGGGCATTGGCTTCGCCCAAAATATTTTCATCCCGTTCGTTTACCGCATACGGATTAAATTTTTGCAATAAGTCATTGGCCTCGGAAATACCTTTCCACACCAAATGATTAAGCATTTTGCGGCTAATACGCAAGTACACATCGGGATCGGTGCGTTTGAGAAGTTCAAGGATTATTTTCCATTCGCCGGAGTGTTTGCCCGAAATTGTCTGCTTGGTTGATTCCCATTTGTCAAAAATTTGTTTAAGCTTTAAATACATGATGTGGTAAGAAAGGCGCTGAGCCAGAGTGTTTAGCGTTTGTTTTTCGTCGCGCAGAAAAGGCCCTACCTCGTTCATGGGTTTTTCTTCGTTGTAACTTACGCGGATGTAACCGATTACTTTGTCTTGAAAATAAAGATCGGCGGTCAGGGCCCAAGGCGAATCCTTATAATTTTGCGAGGTGAATTCTTTTTTTTGATAGGTTATTTTAACTTTGCAAATTTCAGGAAATTGAAATGCCGTAGGTAATAAGTTTACAATACGTTTAAAAATATCGTCTAAAGTTAATTCCTGATTGTGCAATAGCTCTTCTATTTCATAAAGAACATTCAGCTCACGAACGCGTTCTTCGAGCGTGTCGATGAGTTTATCCAGGCTTTCCGGATGGGCTTTTTTATGCATTTGATGATCCATTTTATCGAACCTGTTTGATGTTTATTTGTGTTTATCGTATGAAGTCAAAGATAAGAAATCCGGCGGCGAATTGCCACCGGATATAAAATGCGGGATTAGATGAATGCAAGAGAAAGATTACACCCAACCACGGTCACGACAGGCTTGGGCCACGCGTTCGATGGCAATAATGTAAGCTGCATCGCGCATGTAAAGTTTTCGGTTGTCCGCCAAATTAGCCACCGACCAAAATGCGGAGGTCATCTTGTCATCAAGACGCTTCAGAACTTCCTCTTTGGTCCAGTAAAAATTCATATTGCTTTGAACCTGCTCGAAATAGCTGCATGTTACCCCACCGGCATTTGCCAGAAAATCGGGAATTACATAAACGCCGTGTTGTTCAAGAACGGCGTCGGCTTCCGGTGTGGTGGGGCCGTTTGCGCCTTCGGCAATTAGTTTAACGCGTTTGCTAATTTTATCCACATTGTCTGCCGTAATTTGATTTTCCAGCGCACATGGCAGTAAAAGATCGACATCTTGCTCGAGCCATGCCTCTCCGGGTAGAACCTCGTAACCCAAATTTTGAGCTTTGCTTTTGTCGATTCCGCCAAAACGATCGGTAATGGCGCGTAGTTCTTCCAGTTTAACGCCCTCGTTTTTACGGAAGGCATACGATGTTTGGTCGTTTTGATCCCATGAAGAGACACAAATTACTTTACCGCCCAATTGGGTGAACTTATCGATAGCATATTGGGCCACATTGCCAAAACCCTGTACGCTGGCGGTGGTTTTGGTAATATCCATTTTCAGATGCTTCATGGCTTCACGTACCGTAAAAATAACACCGTAACCTGTGGCTTCTGTGCGTCCTAAAGAACCGCCCATGCCCACCGGCTTTCCGGTGATAAATCCTGGAAAATGTCCGCCCGTTAATGTTTCGTATTCGTCTAAAATCCATAACATGTGTTGGGCGTTGGTCATCACGTCCGGAGCCGGTACATCGGCGTGGGGGCCAACGTTTTTGTAAATTTGTCGAATCCAGCCGCGGGCAATTTGTTCCTGTTCGCGGGCACTTAAATTATGCGGGTCGCAAACAACACCGCCTTTACCGCCGCCCAAAGGCAGGTCGGCTACGGCTGTTTTCCAAGTCATCCACATAGAAAGGGCACGTACGGTATCGATGGTTTCCTGTGGATGAAAACGAATGCCGCCCTTGGCCGGACCGCGGGCGTCGTTATGCTGTACACGAAAACCGCGAAAAATTTTTACGCTGCCATCATCCATACGAACGGGGATGCTAAAATGATATTCTCGTAAAGGATTACGCAGTAAATCGCGTGTTGCTTGGTCCAAGCCGATCATATCGGCTACTTTGTCAAATTGCTTTTGTGCCATTTCGAAGGCATTGAAGGATTTCTCTGACATTGGTTTTATCCTTTCTCAATTTGATTTTCAGGGTGTTTTTGTTAAAAGAGCATTGCTTTAAGTGGTTAATTTACAAAGGAAATGGCTAAAAAAAAATTTCTTTATTTATTCAGATTAAAATAAAAAGGAAGGTGGAAAGAATTATGGTAACATTAGGAAGAACAGTGTGTTAAATAATACGGGGATTTCGTTGGACGAATGCAGATAAATTTACGGTTAAAAAAATACAAAATTTGAAAAACAGCGTATGGAATTTAGAGATAATTCGGTAAAAAATGCAGATAACGTTTATCTGTTTTTATCGACGGTTCGATTTCTAATTTTCGGTTCGTTAAACGCACAAGTTTGTTGTTTCGGTAAGACGAAAGATAAGCACTGCTAATTTTTACCGACCGCAAACAGAACCAGGCTAAAAAAGCTTAAAATTCGATTCGCATTGTTCGCTTGGTTTTATTAAACTTACGAATGCCTTTCAGCTTGTCCGTAAAAATAAAAAAACATCGAAAAAAACGCTAAATATTTTTGCATTTTGACCGAAATTATGTTATCATTGTGGAAGAAAATTCCATAAAATTCCTTAAAGTGGAATAAATTCCCTAAACTCTTTTGGATGGGCCATGGCAATAACCGAATTTGCAGGTGAGTTTTACTGCACATTGGATAGTAAAAATCGCGTTAGTATTCCTTCCGGAATTCGTAAGGTATTTGTTCCCGAAGCCGAAAATACAATTGTGTTTACCCGCGGCTTTGAGATGGAGAATATTTATGCCTACCCTTTAAATGAATGGCAACGACTTACCAAAAAACTGCGCACCTTAAATCCTCTTGAAAAGAAGACACGCGATTTTATCCGTTTGTTTGTCGGTGTTGCTCATACGGCCACGATGGATAGCCAGGGAAGAATTATGATTCCCGAACGCATCCTCAAGTTGGGGAAAATAAAAAAGGATCTGTTGTTGATAGGTTCTTTAACCAAGTTCGAAATTTGGAATCCCGAAGTTTATGAAGATTATTTGCATCGGGATGATCATTTGAACTTGACGGAATTGGCGGAACAAATAGAATTTAGAGACATGTTTTTTGACAACGGTGAATGATAAAACGGCATATCATATTCCGGTACTGGCCGACGAAGTGTGTCGGGCTCTGATTGTAAATCCCGAGGGCGTTTATTTGGACGGGACCTTGGGAGGCGGCGGACATGCCGAGCAAATTCTCGGGCGTTTGGCCTCCAAAGCGCTTTTTATTGGAGTCGATCGCGATTTGCAAGCTATTGAATATGCTCGGAAACGGTTGGCCGGGTTTCCCAATGTACGTTTTTATCACGGAACGTTTGCGCAAATGGATTTGGCGCTGATTCGTTTTGGGGTGGAAAAGGCGGATGGAATTTTGCTGGATTTGGGGATTTCCAGTCATCAGGTGGATGAAAGCGAGCGCGGCTTCACTTTTCGTTCTGGGGTGCGACTCGATATGCGCATGAATACGACCGAGCAAATTCAGACGGCTGCGGATATCCTTAATAGGTATGATTACCGAGACTTGCTGCGTATTTTTAGGGAATACGGAGAAGAGCGGCGAGCGGTTTGTATTGCACGGCGAATTGTTAAGCAGCGGGAGGAGCAACCGTTTTCGGTTAGCGACGATTTGGTTCGCATTATCGACAGTTGTGTGGGGCGGAAGCATGTTAAAAAATCGTATTCGCGTATTTTTCAGGCTTTGCGCATCGAGGTAAACGGCGAGTTGGAGCAGTTAAAAGCAGGGTTGGAAAAAACGCCGGAGTTGCTGAAGCCTGGCGGGCGATTGGTGGTGATCAGTTACCATTCTTTAGAAGATCGAATTGTGAAAAATTTTTTACGCAAGCAGGAAAATCCCTGTGAATGTCCGCCGGAATTGCCGGTTTGTCAATGTGGAAAAGTTCCTACGATGAAACGGGTTCGACCTTATTTGATCGTTCCCGGTGAAAAGGAGATTCGGGAAAACCCGAGAGCAAGGAGTGCAAAAATGAGAGTAGGAGAAAAATTATGAGTAGAAAGAACAAAGGCAAGGCGCGTCAGTGGTTTTTACGGTTTGCGCTGTTATTTGGGGTTGTAATGTTACTTAGTTTAAAACTGTACATTCATTTTCAGGTAGATTTGCTAAATAAGGATATTCACACTTTGGAAGTTCAAAGAAACCAATTGTTAAGCGAGCGCGAAAAGATGCGTGCCGAGGTTAAACGGTTGCAAAATATCGACCGCATTACACAGATAGCGCAACAAAAGTTATCGTTAGTTAATGATCCCGAGACGGTACGGGTAATTCGTTTGGATCAATTCGGCAAATTGGATGAGTATAAAAAGGAGTTTGCTGCGCGTCGTAGTAAACGCATTAAAACCTATTCTTTGGCCGGAATTAAATAGAAGGTCGGACGGAAAAGGGTATGAAAAAATCCCGGTTATTTATTTTGTTGGTGGGTATTGTTCTTTTTTGGGGGGCATTGGAGGTTAATCTTTTCCATTTGCAGGTAATGCGGCACGGTTATTTTGACAAGCTGGCCAAACGACAGTTTTTTCGGAAGGTGGTGCTCCATGCTCAAAGGGGAATTATTTACGATCGGTTGGGTAATCGATTGGTTACCAATGCGATTAATTATGACATTGCGGCCGATCCAAAGCTGGTACGCAATAAAGATCGGCTAAGCCGACTATGTGCCAAACTTTTCCATAAACCGATTGCATATTATTCCAAAAAACTTTCCGGCAACAGCCGGTTTGTTTATTTAAAAAGAGGAGCCGATTCGGAGCAACTTCGGCAAATCGAGCAACTGAAAGACAGCGGCATCATAAAAATTCCGGTTTTTCGGCGCAATTATTTTTACGGAAAGAATGCGGCCCAGCTCATCGGATTTACCGATCCTGACGGGAGAGGGTTAAGCGGGCTTGAGGGTGAATACAACGATTTGTTGCAAGGAGTCAACGGTTCTGCCGTATTGCAATATGCACCCGGAGGAAAGTTGTTTTACAATGCCAACTATCCTATTCAAGCCCCGCGGGACGGCAAGAATATTTATTTGACCATCGATAAAAATATTCAGACCGTTGTGGAGCAAGCATTAGGCGAAGGCGTGCGGGCCAGCAAGGCGGATTCGGGAATGTGTGTAGTGCTCGATCCGAATAACGGGCGCGTATTGGCTATGGCCAATTATCCCTCGTTCGATCCTAACAATCCGCAGCTATATCCGGCTTATACGATGAAGAATCGAACCATTACCGATGTTTTTGAGCCGGGTTCTACCATCAAAGGGGTTGTAGCGGCCACGCTGCTGGAAAAAGGGCTTAAACGGCCTTCCGATCGTGTTTATTGTAATTTGGGGCGATATGCGGTTTATAACAAGGTGTTTACAGATTCCAGGCCACACGGAACTTTGACTTTTAAGGAGGTGGTTGCCCACTCTTCCAATATCGGTATGATTAAATTAACCCAAAATTTACCGGCCAATACGTTATTCCGTTATTTGAAAAGTTTCGGTTTTGGTACCCAAACGGGAATTGAGTTGGAAGGAGAAGCCAGCGGCTTTTTGGATCAACCTTCAACTTGGTCCGGTATTAAAAAGGCTTCGATTTCCATTGGCTACGGAATCGGGGTTACGGCTTTGCAGTTGGCTTCGGCCTATGCGGCGCTGGTTAATGGCGGAAACCTTTACAAACCTTATGTGGTTTGGAAGATAGTAGAGCCTAACGGGCATGTGTGGGAAGAGCATGAACCTACGTTAATCCGTCATGTTATTTCACAACGTGTGAGTCGAATTATTAAGGATTTTTTGCGTGCCGTGGTTGAAGAAGGTACGGGCAAAAAAGCGCGGATTAAGGGAGTGCTGGTTGGCGGGAAAACGGGTACGGCCAGAAAAACGAAGCCGGGTGGTGGGTATTATGCTCGCAAATACATTGCTTCATTTGTGGGTATTGCGCCTTTGGATGAACCGCGTTATGTGTGTGCGGTTGTTGTAGACGGCCCCAAAACGCATTTTTACGGCGGGCAGGTTGCTGCCCCGATTTTTAAGCAAATAATGACTCGAATTTTAAATTTGGATGTTTCGGAAGAGCCGGATGCATTGCCCGAGGAGGCAAAGCGAGAAGAATTGTTTGTGCAAAAGGCTAAGGAATTACCGGACTTAAAGGGTTTTGCCAAAAACGAAGCATTACAATTTTTGAAAGCTAAAAATGTGGAATATGAATTTGAGGGCAAAGGGGCCTATGTTGTAAGAACCCACAAAGAAGACGGGGTTTTGATTTTGGAATTGGGTGATCGACAATTACTGGGTAAGAAAATGCCCCGTCTGACCGGACTTACTGTGCGTGAGGCGTTGAGCAAACTCGATTTGTCGAAATTAGATATCAAAATTGTGGGAAGTCCCGCAGGTATTATTTACAGGCAAAGTATTCCTCAGAATCGTATGTTAAGGAAGAAACAGGTGCTTACATTAACTTGCCGGATGCCCTGAATTTTGGAATCGTAAACGTTTTAAATATTTGGCAGAAGGTTTTACATGTCGAAACGTAATAAAAAATTATCGGATTTGTTTGAAAATTGCGGGGAACCAGTTCCGGAATCTTTTGCGGAACTAAACGTAAGCGGCGTGCAATTTGATTCGCGTCGGGTACAGCCTGGCGATTTGTTTGTTGCCGTACGCGGTTTTACAACGGACGGACACAAATTTTTGCCCATGGCCGAAGAAAAAGGAGCGGTGGCGGCTGTGGTAGAGAAGAAATCCGCGTTAATTAAAATTCCGCAAATCGAAGTAAAAGATTCCCGTAAAATTTTGGCCTTTTTGGCTGCCAATTTTTATCGTCCGGAGATTGATCATTTGACCTTGGTCGGCATCACGGGAACGAACGGAAAAACCACCACCTCCTTTCTTGGGCAATCCGTCTTGAATACGGCCGGTTTGTCTTCCGGATTGTTGGGAACGATTCAATATCGTGTCGGCAGGCAAAATGTTGATGCTTGGAATACAACGCCGGAAGCTGCGGATGTGGCGGCCATGTTATTCGATTTGGTGCAGCAAAATTTTAAGGCCTGTGTTTTGGAAGTTTCTTCTCATGCTTTGGCACTTAATCGTGTGGATGGTTTGCGTTTTAAAGTGGGGGTATTTACCAATCTGACCCGGGATCATCTGGATTTTCATAAAACTTTTGAACATTACTTCCGTAGCAAAATGCATCTATTCGATTTGTTGACGGCGGATGGAACGGCGGTAATTAATGTGGATGATGCGTATGGGAAAAGGGCGGCCGAGCTGACAGACAGGGCGGTATTGACTTTTGGGCGTAGCGCACAGGCGGACATTCATCCGCTGCAAACCAGTGTTTCGTTGCAGGGAATTGATTTGGAATGTGCCACGCCGTTCGGTATTATTCGATTGCATTCCCGATTAACAGGCGATTTTAACGTGCAAAATATTTTGGCCGCAATCGGTATCGGTTTGGCTCTGCATATTTCATTGGATGAAATTCGCCGGGGCATTGAACAAATGGAACGGGTGCCAGGACGTTTGGAGATGTACGAAATAAAAACGGGGGTTCGTGCGGTAATTGATTATGCCCATACGCCGGATTCTCTGGAAAAAGCATTAAAAACGTTACGTTCCATGACCGATGGTCGGCTGTTGGTGATTTTTGGGGCCGGGGGCGATCGCGATCATGGTAAACGTCCTTTGATGGGACAAGTGGCAGAGACGTTGGCGGATTTGGTTTTTGTCACATCGGATAATCCGCGGAACGAAGATCCCAAAGCGATTATCGATGATATTTTACAGGGAATGAAAGAGGCATCCAAGCGCCGCGTAATTGTGGACCGAAAGCAGGCAATTATGGCTGCGATTAAAGAGGCCCGGGCCGGAGATGTAGTTTTGGTAGCGGGGAAAGGGCACGAGACTTACCAGATTGTTAAGGGCGAAAAGTACGATTTTGATGAAGTGGCTATTTTGATGGAGGCGGCTCGGGATGCTTGATTTGCATTTTAGTGATTTGCAGAAATTAACGCGTGTTCGGTTTGAAAATTGTCAGGCATTGTTTGAAACCGATCCGTTGTTAGGGCCCATTAATACGGATTCGCGCAACCTTGAGCCGGGTGCCATTTTTTGGGCATTGCACGGCGAAAGGTTTGATGGCCATGCTTTTGTAAACGATGCATTTGAAAGAGGAGCTGTTGCCGCTGTTGTGGATAAAAATGTGGGTGGAACCCATCCGTTAATTTTGGTACCCGATACGCTAACGGCTTTGCAGGAGCTGGCCGTTCTGAAACGCGAACGGTTTAAAAAACCGGTTATTGCCATAACCGGATCGAATGGTAAAACAACCACAAAAGAGATGATCGCGCATTTGTTGGCGGCCAAGTGGAAGGTACATAAAACGGAGGGCAATTTGAATAATCACATTGGCTTACCGTTAACCTTGCTGCAATTGAAAGCGTGGCATCAAGTTGCCGTTGTAGAACTGGGTAGCAATCATCCTGGAGAAATTGAACGCTTGGCCGAGATTGCCAAACCAGATTGGGCTTTAATTACAAATATCGGCCCGGCACATCTGGGGAATTTTGATTCGTTGCAGGCCATCGCCAAAGAGAAGCTAAGTTTGTTCCAATCGCTTCCGGAAGGGAAGTTGATTTTTGTAAACGCCAACGATCCGTTTTTAACGGATTACCGTCGGGCCGGATTGAAAAGGGTTTCCTACGGTTTTGATGTGCCGGCAAATATTCAGGGAAAAATAATCGCCGTGGATGAAAACGGTTGCTGTTCGTTTCGTTTTAACGAAACGATCGAAATTAAATTAAACGTACCTGGTGTTCACAATGCGTATAATGCTCTGGCCGCCGCTGCTGTGGCCTTGTTTTCTGGATTGACTAAGGAACAAATTAAAGAAAGGTTAGAAAACTATTCCGCATTTGACAAGCGAATGCAAATGTTGCGAATAAAAGGGGTGCGCGTTATTAATGATGCCTATAATGCCAATCCGCAATCGATGAAAGCTGCTTTTGAAACGCTTAAGAAAATGAAGATAAAAAGCGGCCTTTTTTTAGCATTGGGGGATATGCTTGAACTGGGAGCGAAAAGTTTGGCCATGCATGAGGATGTTTTGCGTTTGGCACTGGAGCTGGAGCCTAAAGCTGTTTTTGTTTTGGGTAAAAATATGCGGCTGGCAGCTCAAAAAATAAAGGATGCGCGTATCGGAATTTTTACCGACCACCGCTCTTTGGCACGAGCGGTCAAAGAGCGGATAAAAGCGGAAGATGTTTTGTTTATTAAGGGGTCACGGGGAGCACAAATGGAAAAAATTTTGACGTACCTCTAAGAAATGAGAAGGGAATATGTTAGCACGATTTTTATATCAGTTTAGCGATTATTTTATCGGGTTTAATGTTTTTCGTTACATCACGGTACGGGCGGCTCTGGCAGCTATGACAGCTTTGATTTTGAGCTGGTGGATTGGCCCGAAAGTGATTCGTTTGATGCGCAAATATCAGATTGGTGAAGAGATTCGTGTTGAAGGGCCCAAGTCGCATCAAATTAAGAAAGGTACACCTACTATGGGTGGGCTAATTATCTTAGCTTCTATTATTATTGCGGTTTTGCTCTGGGCGAATTTGTACAATATGTACTTTTTGCTGATTTTTTTTGCCACTTTGGTTATGGGGCTGGTCGGTTTTATTGACGATTATTTGAAATCCATTTTAAAATTTAAGAAAGGCTTGATCGGACGTTACAAACTTTTAGGACAAATTAGTGTCGGGCTTTTGCTGGGATTGGTGATCTATTTTCATCCGTTTTTTAACGGATTACATTCCAATACCAGCGTTCCCTTTTTTAAAAATTTGGAGATTAATTTTGGCTGGCTTTATATCGTCTTTATCATTTTTGTGCTAACCGGTGCGTCTAATGCCGTGAATTTAACGGATGGGTTGGATGGATTGGCTTCTGGGCTTTCGGCCATTACGTTTATCGTCCTTTCCGGTGTGGCTTATGTTAGTAGTAATGTTAAATTTAGCGATTATCTTAATATTATTTATTTGCCGGGTAGTGAAGAGTTGACCATTTTTTGTATGGCTGTTTTTGGCGCTGCCATGGGCTTTTTATGGTTTAATGCCTACCCAGCCGAAATATTTATGGGCGATACGGGTTCCCTGGCTCTGGGCACTGCCATGGGAACGGCAGCTATTTTATTGAAGAAAGAATTGTTGCTTATTTTAATTGCCGGGGTCTTTATTGCCGAAGCCTTATCGGTTATTATTCAAACGACGTATTTTAAATATACAAAAAAGAAATTTGGCGAGGGACGCCGTATTTTTCTGATGGCTCCGATTCATCATCATTTTGAACTGAAGGGTTGGCATGAAACCAAGGTGGTCATTCGTTTTTGGATTGTGGGTATTTTATTGGCCCTGATGAGTTTAAGCACTTTTAAGACACAGTAATTTCGGAGAATTGAGAAGCAAAATGACACAAGTAAAAAACAAGATAAATATAAAGGGTAAACAGATAACTGTTTTGGGCGCTGCGCGTAGTGGGCTGGCTGCGGCAAAGTTGCTGAAATCAAAGGGCGCAAAAGTTTTTGTGAGCGATTCAGGGCAGGCTGAAAGGAAGCCGGAGGCCGTTGCATGCTTGCAACGGGAGCGGATTGAGTTTGAGTTTGGCCGCCATAGTACGCGGGTGTTTCAGGCGGACTTTTGCGTTTTAAGTCCTGGGATTCCGGTTGCTTCTCCTGTAGTAAAAGAGTGCCTACAAAGGGGAATACCCGTCTATTCGGAAATTGAAATAGCTTCGTGGTTTTACACCGGGCCGGTGATAGCGATCACCGGCTCCAACGGCAAAACCACCACCACCACCCTCATCGGTCAGATGCTACGCAAGGCCGATCCCCATGCCGTAGTAGCCGGAAATATCGGCCAGCCTTTTTCGGATTTTGTGCTCGAAAATCACAAAAACAGTTGGGCCGCCGTGGAAGTTTCCAGTTTCCAACTGGAAACCATCAATACCTTTCATCCGCAGCAAGTTGTTTTGCTGAATTTTGCACCCAACCATTTGGATCGCTATCCGGATTATCAGGCATATAAAGCGGCTAAATGGCGGGTTACCAAAAACCTAACGGAAAACGATCTGCTTATTTATAATGCCGCCGACGATGAAATTCTGACTCGTTTACCGAAGTTACATTGCCGCAAAATCGGGTTTGATATTAACGGGAATGTTTCGGCTCACGCCTATTTTGCGCAAAACGCATTGTGGATTAACAAGCAAAAATGGTTGGATGTCAGCCAAATGAAAATACGCGGTCTGCATAATTATATGAACGCCATGGCCGCTATCTTAGCCGCTTATAATGCAGGTGTTCCCAAAGAAGATATCATAGACGTACTGCAAACGTTTCCGGGAGTAGAGCATCGTTTGGAATTTGTGGCCAAAATAAACGGCGTAAAATTCATAAACGATTCCAAAGCTACAACAGTCGAATCCCTTTATTATGCGTTGCAAAGTTTTGACCAGCCTATCATCTTGATAGCCGGAGGTAAAGATAAAGGTAGTGATTTTACACGTTTAAACAATTCTATCAGGCAAAAAGTCAAGACATTGGTCTTAATCGGCAAAGCAGCCCCCAAAATGGAGAAGGCCTGGAGCGCATTAAAACCCATTGTAAAAGCCAGAACCTTGCAACAGGCTGTGGTACAAGCATTTGAGCGGGCACAATCAGGAGATGTGATTCTTCTTTCACCCGCATGCGCCAGTTTTGACATGTTTAACGACTTCGAAGATCGCGGAAAACAGTTTAAAAAAATCGTAAAAGAACTAAAGGAAAAAAATGAAGCGCAATAGTGTCGACTGGATTTTAGCATCGGCCGTAACTTTGTTACTTATCATGGGGCTAATCATGGTATTTAGTGCCAGTTCTATGATAGCCAAATTCGAATTCGGCAACATGATGTATTTTTTTCAAAAACAAATATTGTGGGGCGCACTCTCGCTTATTTTTATGGTCGGATTTTCAAAGATAGACTATAAAATTCTTAAACGACACGGTTTACCCCTTGGTTTAATGCTTTTAAGCATTTTGCTTTTAGCAGGATTATTTGTTTTTGGCGCCTATTCGCATGGAGCACGACGCTGGTATCGGCTCGCCTTTTTACGCTTCCAGCCTTCCGAATTCGCCAAAATAAGTGTGATCATTTACACTAGCTATTACTTAAGTACAAAAGAAAGCAAACTCAAAAACTGGAAAAAAGGACTTATGCCATTAATGGCATTACTCGCGCTAACCGTGCTGCTTATCTATCCTCAGCCCGATTTAAGTACCTCGTTAATGATTTTAATCATTGCCGGCTGCCTGATTTTTGTCAGTCCGGTGCCACTAAAACATTTGGCAGCAATCGCTTTAGCAGCAGTGCCTTTCATTATCTTTACACTTGTGCGCAACCCCTACCAGTGGGGACGCGTGCACAATTGGTGGGTAGCTTTGCACGATCCCGCGCATGCCGCCTATCAGCTCAAACAATCCCTTATTGGGATCGGACGCGGCGGACTCTTCGGGCACGGACTGGGGCAAAGCGTACAAAAATTCTTATTTCTACCCGATTCGCATACGGATTTCATTTTTTCCATTATCGGGGAAGAATTTGGCTTTGTAGGTACCAGCATTGTCTTATTCCTGTTCCTTTTGATCTTTTTCCGAGGAATAACCGTAGCACGACGCATACATGATAAATTCGGCCGATATTTGTCACTCGGAATCACTTTAAATATCGTTTTGTACGCCTTTATTAATGCAGGCGTGGTCAGTGCATTATTGCCCACAACCGGATTGCCCATGCCATTTTTTAGTTACGGAGGCTCAAGTCTGCTCTTTCTTTCCATTGCTACGGGAATTCTATTGAATATTTCCAGACATACGGGAAATGAAATAGATGAATTGTTGGAAAAACATAATACCAGACAACTTTGGTCAAAAAAGATTGTGATTTCAGCCGAATGAAAAAAGATGAACAAATACGCATAGCCATTGCGGGAGGCGGAACCGGAGGGCATTTGTTCCCGGCACTTAATCTGGGTAAAGCAATTAAAAATACTTGGAACGCGCAATTGCTTTTTTTCGGTACGATTCGAGGAATTGAAAAAGACGTGATCCCCAGAGCCGGTGAAGATATCATATTTTTGCCGGTTCGCGGCTTCCGACGTAAAATTACCTTGGAGAACATCCTTACCCTTTATCATTTATGGCGAAGTATAGCCATTAGTAAAAAGGCACTGCGTCGCTTTAACCCGCATTTGGTATTGGGCACCGGAGGCTATGTGATGGGCCCGGTTTTAAAAGCAGCAGTAAAAATGGGTATCCCCATCGTTATACAGGAGCAAAACAGTTATCCCGGATTAACCACGCGCATGTTAGCCAAAAAAGCAGAATATATATTTTTGGCCTATGAAGAAGCCAAACAATACTTACCCAAACAAGCCAAAACCATTATAACCGGTAATCCCATTTCGTTACCTCCCGTAAAAACCGGAAAACGAGAAGCCCGAAAAATATTCGAATTACACCAGAACAAATTAACCATCCTCGTGTTGGGCGGAAGTCAAGGAGCTGAAAATATTAATCGGGCCGTCATGTCGATCGTACGAACCACCAAAGATCAAAAAAATGTACAGTGGCTTTGGCAAACAGGAAAAAATAATTTCATTAAATGGATCGGAAGAGTTGCCGCGGAAAAAATAAAAAACGTAAAAGTTGTTCCGTTTATACGCGAAATGTTCAAAGCCTATGGCGCGGCCGATTTGGTAGTTTGCAGAGGCGGAGCCATGACCCTTTCGGAACTTATGGCCATGGGAAAACCCGCTGTTATTGTTCCAAATCCCTATTCCCCGGCCGATCATCAATATAAAAACGCGCAAGTTTTGGCCAAACATGGCGCTGCGCTTGTTGTTAGGGATAACGCAAACCTAACGGACAATTTGCAGCAAACACTAAACCGGCTGCTTGCAGAACAGGATAAAATCCAACGAATGGCCAAGAATATGAAATCATTGTATCCTGGTGATAGTGTGGCAAAAATTCTGCAAAAAATAGCAGAGTTATTGCAACAAAAAGGAGTATCGAGTACTTAAAATGAGTATTTTTAAGCGAAAAAAATCATTCTATTTTATTGGTATCGGCGGAATCGGCATGAGCGGGTTAGCCGAAATCTTGCTTTCCATGGGACACCAAGTTTCAGGATCCGATCGCCAGTTAAGCGAAATAACCCGCTATTTGCAAAAACGCGGTGCACACATTTTTCAAGGCCATAATGCTCAAAATTTACAAAAAGCAGATTTCCTTGTTTACAGCTCCGCAATTCCTAAAGATAATCCGGAAATGCAGCGTGCCAAAGAAATGGGGATTCCCATGATGCGTCGCGCAGAACTATTGGGACAAATTTTTAATCGCCACTTCGGCATTGCCGTGGCCGGTACCCATGGCAAAACAACCACCACTGCCATGATCGGACAAATTTTACTTAAAGCGGCTTTTGACCCTACTATTATTGTCGGGGGACGCCTGCACAACTTGATGACAAATGCACGTCTTGGGAAAAGTGAGTATCTAATTGCCGAAGCCGATGAATACGATCGTTCATTCCTAACACTTGCTCCGAGAATAGCCGTACTTACTTCACTCGAAGCCGACCATTTAGATATTTATCAGGATTTGAACGATCTGAAAGAAACTTTTCTGCGCTTTACCAATCAAGTGACTTTTGACGGGGTAATCATTTGCTGTAACGAAGCGGAACATTTAAAATCCGTTCGTCCGAAGTTTAAAAATACCACCATACTTTACGGATTAAGCCCAGAAGCAGACGTGAGGGCAGAAAATGTCCGTTTTTCTGAAAACCAAAGCCGATTCGAAGTACATACCACTTCCGGAAAAATCGGAGCCGTAACCTTGAATGTACCGGGTCGCCATAATGTACTTAATGCTCTGGCAGCCATAACCGTAGCCATGGAATTGGAAATAAATTTCGAAGTCGTCAGTCAGGCCTTGTCCGAATTTAAAGGCGTAGAACGTCGCTTCGATGTACATGGTATTTTTAATGATATTATGATTGTCAACGACTATGCCCACCACCCGACCGAAATCGAAGCCACATTACGCGCAGCACAAACCGGATGGAAACGCAGAATCGTTGCGGTTTTTCAGCCACATTTGTATTCGCGTACCCGCGATTTTTACAAAGAATTCGCCCGAGCGCTGCAAATGGCCAACTTGGCCGTGGTCACCGAAATCTATCCGGCACGTGAAGAACCGATTCCGGGTGTCAGCGGAAAACTAATTACCGATGCCATGGGAAAAAAAGGTTGCTATATTACCGGCAAAGAAAAACTATTCCGTTTTTTAAAAAAAGAATTGCGTCCCGGAGATATGGTGCTTTTTTTAGGTGCGGGAACCATTAATCAAATGGCAAACGAATTTATTGAAAAAATAATCAAGGTCACACACAATGGCTAAAAGAAAAAAACACGGTTTTCGGGCAACCATTATTTTTTTGGGAATTATTATTTCGCTCTCATTATTGGCCTATGCCAACCGCAGGGTAGAAGCGTTCATGCAAAATCGAATTTCCGAATTTCGTTTGCGTAACATTCGTATCCACGGTAATTCGGCGTTAACCCGTCAGGATATTTTGAATTTATGCGGAGTAAAAAAGGGAGCGGGCTTTCTAAAAATCAAACCCGCTCTGGTAGCGCGAAAATTATTGCGATCACCGTTTATTAAGTCCGCCAGTGCCGTTTATAGTTTACCTTCCACACTGCACATTATCGTGCGGGAACGCACCCCTTTGGCTTTTGTTTATGACGGAAAATTACGCTTAGTAGATGAAGACGGAGTGATTCTGCCCATTCCGAAAAATACACCGCATGTCTGGAATCTACCGGTAATACAGGGGTTTACGGGAAACGCCGGAACAATTGGTAAACGGACAAACCAAACCAAAATATTAAAGGCACTGGAAATTTTACAATACATTAAATTCATCCGCTCACCATTGGCTCCGTTAGTAGCTGCAGTAGATGTGGGTCACGATAAAAATTTATATCTAACATTGGTTAAAGGCGGAGCGCAAGTGCGTTTCGACGAACAAAACTATCAGGACGAACTGTATATTTTAACCCAATACGTCCGTAATTATTTGAATTGGAAACAATTGGCGGACATTCAATACATCGATCTGCGTTTTGCCGATCGCTTAATTGTCAAAAATAAAAGGGGTTAACACCCCCGAAATAAAAATAGAAAAAAGATTAGGTGACGCCTATGGAAAAAAATGATATTGTTTGCGGATTGGATATCGGTACTACCAAAATAGCTGCGATTGTAGGTAAACTGGATGAATACGGCCATTTAAATATTGTTGGTGTCGGACACTACCCCTCACATGGCTTGCGGCGAGGGGTGGTGGTGAACATCGAAAAAACCGTCGATTCCATCCGGCATGCGGTAGAGCAAGCCGAATTAACCAGCGGCCATAAAATTTCCCGTGTTTATGCGGGCATTGCCGGCGATCATATTCGCTCCTTTAACAGTACCGGAGTTATTGCCGTTAGCGGAAAAGATAAAGTCATTACCCAAAAAGACGTGGAACGAGTTATTAATGCGGCTCAAGCCATTTCCATGCCCATGGATCGCGAAATTATTCATGTTTTGCCACAGGAATATACCGTGGATAATCAGGACGGAATAAAAAATCCCGTGGGTATGGCCGGAGTTCGTCTGGAGGCGGAAGTCCATATTATTACGGCTGCGGTTGCCTCTGCCAAAAACATCATCAACTGTATTGATCAGGCCGGTTACGAAGTTGCCGATATCGTGTTGGAACCGTATGCTTCCAGTTTGTCCGTTTTGCATGAAGACGAAAGAGATTTGGGAGTGGCGATTATCGATATCGGCGGTGGTACCACCGATATTGCCATGTTTTTCGACGGTAGTATTCGCCATACGAAAGTACTGGGCATTGGCGGCGAACATGTAACCAGCGATCTTGCTCAGGGATTGCGTACCTCCCGCGATCAGGCCGAAGAAATCAAGAAAAAATACGGTTTGGCCATGCAATCGTTATTAAACGGAGACGAACTGATAAGTGTCCCGGGAGTAGCCAACCGACCACCGCGCGAAATTTCACGTAGCGTTATCGCAGCCATAGTAGAACCACGAATGGAAGAAATTTTTCAGTTAGCTCTGCGCCAGATGGAAAAATCGGATATTTTCGATTCTTTGGGGGCCGGTGTCGTGTTAACAGGCGGCTCTTCGCTAATCGAAGGCGCTTCCGAACTGGCCGAACGTATTATGGGGTTGCCGGTGGAGATCGGTTATCCGCGTGTAAGCGGAGGACTGGTCGAAACGGTCCGCAGCCCTATTTATGCCACCGGGGTGGGTCTGATTTACTATGGATTGCGACATGGCCAGGGAGATCGGAAAATACTAAAAAACAACGGTATTACCAGTATTTGGCAACGACTTAAAGAAATTGTAGATGAGTTTTTCGGTTGATAAAATCCTGTGGTTCAATGCCCTTTAATAACCATAAAAAAAGAAAAAGGAATAAATGGGAGAAATAGAAAATGATCCAGTTTGATGCATCGGAAGAACAAGGCGCCAAAATTAAAGTGGTTGGCGTCGGCGGCGCAGGCGGCAATGCCATTAACGGCATGATCGAAGCCGGATTGCAGGGAATCGAATTTATTGCCATTAACACGGACGCACAAGACCTTGAAAAAAGCAAGGCCTCCAGTCGTCTGCAAATCGGCAAAAATCTGACCAAAGGATTGGGAGCGGGAGCCAATCCCGATATTGGCCTTAAGGCCATTATGGAAGACAAAGACCGAGTTATCGAAACGCTGAACGGTGCGGATATGGTATTTGTTACCTGCGGAATGGGCGGAGGTACCGGTACGGGTGCCGCACCTGTGATTGCCGAGATCGCCAAAGATTTGGGAGCTCTGACTGTTGGGATTACCACATTACCGTTTAGTTGGGAAGGCAAAGTACGGCGGCGTAATGCAGAAAAAGGCATCGAAGCCATGCGCGAACGCGTAGATACCATTTTGGTTATTCCAAATGATCGCATCTTTTCCATTATCGAACCCAACACATCCTTTATTTCGGCTTTTAAAGAGGTCGATTCCATTTTGTTGGAAGCTACGCGTAGTATTTCCGACCTGATTAATGTGCACGGTTACATTAATTTGGATTTTGCCGACATCCGTACCATTATGGCCGGAATGGGTGATGCATTGATGGGTAGCGGGGTTGGAGTCGGCGAAAATAGAGCCATTGTGGCTGCCGAACAAGCCATCACCAGTCCTTTGCTCGATGGAGTCGATATTGCCGGTGCACGCGGTGTACTGATCAATATTACCGGCGGACCGAATATTTCCATGCACGAAGTCGGCCAGGCCTCCTCACTGGTTCAGCAAACCGTTGGAGAAGATGCCAATGTGATTTTCGGTGTTGTCATCGACGATAATCTTTCCGAAGAAATTCGGGTAACGGTAATTGCTACGGGCTTTAACAAAAATTTTGAAAAAGCCGAAATTTTACAACAACCCAAAAAAGATGAAACCGAGCTTACGCCCGAAACACCGAAAGAACGGGAAAGCACAGACTATCGTGAATACGATAAGCCAACATTCATTCGACAACGAAAACCCGTAGAGGAACCCTTAGCTCGTAAACCGCAGCCCCAAATTTATTTTTTTAATGAAGACGAAGTGGAAAACGATCCGGAAAATTTGGAAATCCCCGCCTTTTTGCGCAAACAAATGGATTAAGTTTCACCCTGAAAATAAACCCGAAATATACGTAGAGACGCTCCCTCGGGCGTCTCTACCTTCGGGAAAAGGGGGAACAAGTTCGATCGCAAACAACCGTACGTATTTTTTGCCATGTGATCTATTGCATAAAAATTCTTTGATTTTCGGAATATCTTTGTGGAATTACCATTATCTCGCATAAAAACAATAATATAAACAAATTCCCATGTCCTTAAAGATTAAGCGCATTTTTCCGATTAATAAAATCAGACCAAAGACAAATCGGGAAAAAGGAGGTTTTCCATGCAACGGGAACTTTACGGCATTAACGAGGCGGCTAATCAACTGGGTGTAAGCACCGAAGTTATTCAACGGTTCATTCGTATGGGATTGGTCTTTCCCGTAAATAAACAAGGAATGAAACTCACACGATACGGACTCAGACGTCTGAAAATCGTTTTGGATTTATACGAAAAATCATATCCCTTGGAACATATTGAAGCTTATTTGAACCATTAAACGACAAAAATCGGACCTCCCTGAACCGGCGGTGTCGGCGGATTAAAATCCTTTCTTTTCTTAATTGTTAATACCGCCGATTTTTTTGATCTGAAGCAATTCAAAAACAGTAAACCACATTTGATTTTATTCTTTCCCGCTTCTATATTATTTTTGTTGTAAAACTATCCAATTAATACGCGAGGATCGATTATGGAAAATAGCGATTTGAAAAAATTATCGTTTGCCACATTATGTGTTCATGGATCCGGCGGTGCCGATCCGGCCACAGGTGCCTTAAGTTTACCTATTTATCAGAGTTCTACGTTTAAATTTAAAAGCGCCAAACATGGCGCCCAACTTTTTTCCGGAGAAAAAGAAGGCTATGTGTACACGCGCTTAGGTAACCCGACACAAGCAGCTTTCGAGCGTGAAATGGCATTTTTGGAAGGCGGTGAGGCGGCATTGGCTTTTGCTTCTGGAATGGGTGCAATTTCCAGCGTTATTTTTTCGTTGTGTGAATCGGGAGATAATTTTATTTCGACCAATACTCTTTACGGCGGAACCCATAATTTGTTTAAAGAGACCTTACCCCGCTATCAAATTGATGCTCGAGAGGTGGATACCACCAGCCTGGAAAATGTGATTAATGCCATTGATGATCGAACCCGTTTGATTTACATTGAAACACCGGCTAATCCCACATTAACGATAACCGATCTTAAAGCCTGTGCTAAAATTGCCCGAGATTATAAAATACCTTTGGTGGTGGATAACACATTTCCCACCCCCTATTTCCAACGGCCATTGGCATTGGGCGCCGATATTGTGCTCCATTCGGCCACCAAATACATTGGCGGTCACGGCGATACAGTAGCCGGTGTGGTCATCGGAAAAAAAGATTTTATCGATCGGCTACGCGGGAATTTTTTGCGTGATTTGGGTGCGGTTATCAGTCCGGTCAATGCCTGGCTTTTGGTACGCGGATTAAAAACATTAGCCGTACGTATGGAGCGTCATCAGGAAAACGCCATGAAAATCGCCAAATTTTTGCAATTTCATCCCAAAATAAAAACCGTGTATTATCCGGGGTTAACAACCCATCCGCAGCATGAAGTTGCCAAAAAACAAATGGATGGTTTTGGCGGTATGGTTAGTTTTGAAATCAAAGGCGGCCGACGTGCGGGCGAGCAGTTGATGAATTCCGTAAAATTGTTCACTTTGGCCGTAAGTTTGGGCGATGTGGATTCGCTTATTGAACATCCAGCTTCAATGACCCATTCCACTTATTCGGCCGAAGAACTAGCCGAATGTGGTATCTCGGAAAGTTTGGTACGTTTGTCGGTGGGAATTGAAGACTTCAGAGACTTAATTGCCGATTTGTCTCAGGCTTTGCGTAAAGTAAAAATTTGATTTTTTGTTTTTTTCTTTTAAACTATAAGAAATGATACAAAGAACGGTTCCCGGAGTTTGAGTCGGCTGACCTCCGGCTCTTTGGCCTTCGTCCCGGAATAGCGCGCTCCGGGGGCCGTTTTTAAATTAAAAAAGGTAAGAGATAGCTTATCCCTTACCTTTTTTTATGAGCCACCGACAGGAGTTGAACCTGCGACCCACTGATTACGAATCAGTTGCTCTACCAACTGAGCTACGGTGGCTTTATATTTTGAAAGCTGCAAATTTAAGATAAAAATCTATGGAAATCAACCTTATCTCAGTGGTCCCTGAATACGTATGATATCCGTCCTGCAAATATCACATTGGCAAAGTTGCCGTAATTCGTCAAACTGAAACATTCCCAGATTATGGCCATCGCTAAAGGTGAACATAACAGCGTAGCGTCCGACCATTTGCCATGAGCGGAAGGTTACCTTTTCCGCCTGCTTGACAAACGTCTTAAAAGCCTGTGAATTCGGCCCTTCATTCCGTATTTTTTCACAAGAAGCACAGGGACAATTAACGCGCAAATGATCGGCAAAATAAATACTTTCGTGTTCGTCGTCCCAGATAATTTGCACTACCTTGTCCGAGATGAGTTCTATTTTTTGGGGATACATGGCATTTGTTTCTACAATGTCCTTTACGATTCAAAGGGAAAAGGCGCTCCCGTAACATGAGAGCGCCCGACATTCTATTGTTTGCTTTTTTCGGCCCAAATTTGTACCAAATTTACCAGAGTCTCAACGGCCTTTTCCATATCGTAAATACAAATCCATTCTTTTTTACTATGAAAATTATGGCCGCCCGTAAAAATATTAGGCGTCAATAATCCCATAAAAGACAAACGCGAGCCGTCCGTGCCGCCGCGAATTAAACTCTGCCGCGGTTCAATACCGGCGCGTTTAACCGCTTCGATAGCGTATTCAACAACTTTCGGATCTTCATCGATTTTGTATTTCATGTTGCGGTACGATTCTTCAATTTTTAGCGTAACCGTAGCGGGAGCATATTTTTGGCCCAGTTCATCGCATAGTTCCTGCAAAAATTTTTCCTTCTCTTGCAATCCCTCCACGGTAAAATCGCGTACCAAAAAGGTAATTTCCGTCAGCTCAACCGAACCTTTAAACGCATGCGGATGTAAATAACCTTCACGACCTTCCGTTGTTTCCGGAGACATGCGATCTTTGGGTAAACGTTCGATAAGTTCAGCACCGATTTTAATGCCATTGATCATTTTGCCTTTGGCGTAGCCAGGATGCACGTTTACGCCTTTTATGGTTACATAGGCTGTGTCTGCGCAAAAGGTTTCGTCTTCAATTTCACCCAATGATTCTCCGTCGATCGTGTATGCGTAATTGGCAGCAAATTTTTTAACGTCAAAATATTTGGTGCCTGTCCCCACTTCTTCGTCAACAGTAAAAGCAACGCGGATTGTTCCGTGTTTAACATCCGGATTTTCGATTAAATATTGTAAGGTACCCATAATTTCGGCAATGCCTGCTTTGTCATCAGCACCTAACAGGGTAGTTCCGTCCGTTGTGATGATATCTTTGCCAAGGCAGTGTTTTAATTCGGGATTCTGTTCGAATTTGATCACCTGCTCCGGATCATTGGGCAAAACAATATCTTGCCCCTGATAGTTTTCATGAATAACCGGATTTACATGGGCACCGCTTACTTCGGGTGAAGTATCCATGTGGGCAATCAGTCCTACCACCGGCACATCATAGTCCACATTTGCGGGTAATGTGGCAAAAACATAGCCGTATTCGTCCATTTCTACATCTTTAAGCCCCAGTTCCGTTAATTCTTTTACCAAATGCCGTCCCAGTTCTTTTTGTTTTTCGGTACTGGGATAGGTGTCCGATTCTTCGCTGGATTGGGTATCGAATTTTACATAGGTTAAAAACCGATCTAAAAACAAATGACGATCAATAGGTTTCATAATCCACCTCATTTCTTTAATAAAACACAAGTTTCCGTCTTTGTAAAATCGAAATTTAATAAACAAACCTGTTCTATCCAAACTTTAAAAATGGTTTTTGGACAAAAGAACAAACGGGAAAAACAAAGCGACATTTTATGTGGATGTAAAGGTATGGAACCGGAATTTACGATGAAGAATAAACAAAAAAAGGCCATTCGTTGTGAATGGCCTTTTTTGATTTGTGCAAATTTAATATTTAGCTAAAATTGCCTCGGCGCGTCCCACATAAGGGCTATTGGGAAATTCGCTGCGCAAACGTTGGTATTCTTCCCGCGCCTTATTTACATCGCCCTTGCGTAAGTAGCACAAAACCAGTTTAAATTGCGCGTCAGCCATTTTATTGGAATTAGGGAAAGTGAAAACTTTTTGGAAATCCATAATGGCGGCATCATATTTGCGCAAGGCGTAATGGCACTCACCAATCCAATACTGGGCGTTATCGGCCAAGGGGTGGTTGGGATTGCTGGCGATGAGCGATTGGAAAAGCGCAAGTGCCGTCTGGTAGTTCCTGGCTTCGAATGCTTCACGCGCTTTTTGGTAAGTCGCTTCATATTCGCTTGGCGGAACTGTGGTTACCGTAGCGGTAGCCGCTGCGGTTAAGCCCGTTGGCTGATACGTTTTGCCGCTTTCTTTTTTGGATTGTAAACGTGTGATTTCCAGACTTTGTTGATTAAGCTGGTCTTTAAGTTGACGAATAATTTGATCTTTATCGCGAAGCTGTTGTTGTAAACTTTTTATTTTGCGTTCGTATTCCCGTTTTTGCCGACTGCTCAGAGCCGGTGCCGTTCCCTGACTGGCAACATCTTTTTCATCCAGTAAATTCAATTTTTCGTTCTTTTTCTTTTTGCCCGTTTTTGCGGCCGTTTGTCCGTTATTGGTGTCTATTCCTAACAAAGCTTCGATATCGGTTAAATCTTTTTCCTGACTGGTTGCCTGATTTGTTTTTGCTGGTTCGCTTTTTCGGGTTCCGGCGCAGCTAAACATAAAAAAAGCCGATAAAATCAATAAGAATACTGACATTTTGATGCTCATGGTTTCCTCCAGGTAATAAAGATTAGGCTAACACAATATAAAAATGCTTTTGGAATAAGTCAATAAATATTAGCCATAAGTTTTTTATTAACTGAGGATTAAGAAAACCACTCCCTGCACACGAATGTAAAGTTCATGAAAAGCAGGAGCAAGGGTTTGAGAATTTTGTGGATTCGCGTTTTTCTCCGCTCCGAAATGGGCTTTCGGGACAGCGCCTGCGGACTTATCTAACGTCAATAATCGTTATTTCGAACACCTACGTTTTTTGCATCGGTTTCGATGACTATTTGCACCGATCGATCAATTATTTTTGATTGTACCGGAATCATAATATTTCCCAATAATAGTGCCGATTTGAGCTTTTCGATCCGGACCATTCAACTCTCCGGTCTGTTTTTTAAGTTTTTCCCGTTAATAATCTCCGGAAGGTAAACGGGAATATAAGGCAGCTTATCATTTTGCTTTTGCCATTGCCGTGGTGTATTGGATGTATTTTTAGGTGTCGCTCTTAGCGTACGGTCATTTCCCAAATCGAATAGCCCCATTGTGTGGCCCGACGAATGCATTCGATTTTTAAATAGCGCGCATGA
>Ga0256914_1000281_pt1 | contig 48943 bp, 42 predicted proteins | sample HulkmetaG_FD_191571 | JGI IMG/M metagenome (GOLD analysis project Ga0256914, IMG submission 191571) | Hydrothermal chimney microbial communities from Main Endeavour vent field at the Juan de Fuca Ridge, Pacific Ocean - Hulk | ecosystem: Environmental > Aquatic > Marine > Hydrothermal vents ...
GCTAAATCGGCAGCTTCTAGAACAACCAGCGCCAACTCCTGCCTGCTAGATATAATTCCTTTAGGGTGGTAATGCCACCCTTCTTGAGTTTCCGTACAAGAAACAAAAAGAGATAGGCTGTTTGAAAAGCGTCACCAAGGGCATCGTGCTCTTCAAACTCTGGCAGGCCATACTCTGCTGCTAAGTCAGCCAAGTTATAAGATACGTTGTAGTTAAACTGATCATAATAGTTTCCCCATTCCTCTTCTTTGTAAAGCTGCGCTAGCCTTAGGGTATCTATACAAGGATTGGCTAGGGGGCCCCCAAGATAACGCTTAGTCACCTTATTTATAAATGCCATGTCCAAATCAATGTAGTGCCCTACAATAAGTCCCCCGTTACAAAATCTTACAAAATCCTCCAACACTTCTTGAATAGAAGGGGCATTTTCTATTTGCCCAGGGGTTATTCGGTGAATAAGGGTGCTATCTTTGGGGAGGCTCCCTTTTGGCTTCACAAAGCAATAAAAGTTTTCTTGGGGAATAATTTTCAGATCCCTTATCCTGACTGCACCCAGAGAAACTATCTCATCCTTTCTAGGATTAAGTCCTGTAAGTTCCGAATCGTAGACTACAAATTCGTATTCATTTAAAGGTCTGTCCTGATCGAAATTCTGAAAATAAAAATGGTTGTCCTCAAGGACCGGATGCCTCTTTTTTCTAAAAAATGTTGTTAATATCCTGAACAGATCCATAAAGAGGCAGCCTCTTTATATTAGAGGAAACATATCCTTTATAATGGCCTGGAGCCTTGAAATAACCGCAAAGGCCTCCTTTAAAGTCTGTTTTTCCAAATCTGTTAGATCCGAGGGATTTATATAGTTATCTGGTTGAAGTCCTTCCTCCATCATTTGAAGCTGATGGACAAACCTTATCTGCATTTGAAATTCATAGGCCTCAACAGTCTCGGTGTAAAGCTCCTTTGAAATATGTTCAGCCTCGTATAAAAGCCTAAGCCTTTCTACAGTGTTAGTCTCTTTGATACCAAACTTAAGAGACAAAAGCCTTGCAAAATCTACAAAAGGAACAAGGCCTCGCTTTTTTATATCCAGCCTATTTTTGTGTTCGCCATCCTTCTCGACAATAAAATTTCTAAAAAAGGTCAATGGCGGCCTGCTTTCTAGGCAGTTCTTGGCCAGATGAAGAAGAAATATCTCTTGTCTCTTGGCAATATCTGTAAGATGGTCTCTAAGCCTGACTCCCAGATCAAGATTGCCATAGCCCGGTCTAAAATCAAAAAATATGGCAGCATGCATTACCTGTTTGGGCTCTGGCCTCAAGATCCATTCGTCAAAATATGACTCCCAGACCGAATAAGGCTGACACCACTTAGGGTTGGAAGCCATTATATCCCCAGGGCAACGTGGATAGCCACATTTTACCAAATGCTCGATGGCCTCCTTGCCAAAGGCAGAAAAGTATTCTTGGGCCTCCCTCTTTTTTGGCGGTTCTAACGGATCTTGGTACAGGATTGCGTTATCCTGATCTGTCCTGAAGGTCTGCTCCTTTCTCCCTTCACTACCCATTAAAAGCCAGCAAAAAGAAACAGGAGGGGCACCGTATTTTTCAATCATTAGACTTAATAGCTTGTCTAAAATATGATCGTTTAGGATGGTTATCATCCTTGTAATGTTGTTTGGCTTTGCACCCTCTTCTATCAATGTACGTACAATTAAAGGCACCTTCTGAGAAAGGGGATAAAGACCTTCTATGCTCCTTTGACTTACTATCTCCCTAAAGAGATAAAGAGGAGAGCTTCCCTGAAGGACCATTATATCGTGGGATGTTATAACTCCTATTATCTTACCCTGCTTTTCAACAGCCAGATGGTGGATCTGCTTTGACATCATGGTAAGAAGGGCGTCAAAACAGACTTTGTGACTGCTAATCTTTTCAACCGGACTAGCCATAATATTGACTACAGGTTCTGAAACCGCCCTTCCCTGAGCAACCACCTTGGTCCGCAGATCCTTGTCAGTCACTATTCCAATTACATCACCCTTCTCATCTGTAACAAGCAGGGAACCAATATGATATTCAGCCATCCTGGCAGCAGCAAGCTTAATGGAATCTGTGGCTGCTATTGTCTTGGGTTCACTTTTTACCAAGTCTCCTACATGGACACTAAACATATACAAGGTTCCCTCAGTCCTAGGGGCAACCCTGTGCTGTCTTAATTCTTGATATGCAGTACGAAGAAATTTTTCAGAAAAACTTTTGAGATAGTATTGGGCAAATTTAGGATTATCTTCTATCAGTTCCAGAAAGACTTCTTTCTTTAAAAGAAAACAAAAGGTATCTTCCACTGTCTCCACATTCAGATTTGCCCTGGTTCCTTGAATAATTGGAAGGGCACCAATATATGAACCTTCACCTCGGAAATCCTTTAAGGTGATCATTCCCTCTTCATCTTTCAGATATATTTTCACTCCCCCTTTCTGAATGATGTAAAGATATTCGACCTCTGTTTCATCCTGTTTAAAGATCATGGTACCCTTTGGGAAAAAGTCTATTATACAGTTCTGGGCAACCTTCATAAGGGAAGCCTCATCCAACTCATTAAAGGGTATGGTATTTTTTAAAAAATCGATTATTACCTCTGGAGTTACTGAATGGACATCCTGTTTATCTTGCTTTGTCATAGGAACCTACCTGTAAAGAAAATAAAGGCCCCTTATATAAGCATAGGGGGCCTTTTTCTTGCTCAATTAATAATTGCTCTCTTGTTAATCCTTCATCATGGCCTTTCTTGCCTCAATAAGGTCATCCACCACGGAAGGATCAGCAAGGGTAGAGGTATCTCCAAAATCTTTATAGTCTCCTGCAGCAATCTTTCTTAATATCCTTCTCATTATCTTCCCGCTCCTAGTCTTTGGAAGACCTGGAGCAAACTGGATAACCTCTGGAGTGGCAATGGGTCCAATCTCTTTTCTAACCCAGGAACGCAGTTCCTTGATTAGCTTTTCACTCTCTTTTTCACCAGATTTTAGTGTAACATATGCATAGATAGCCTGCCCCTTGACAGGATGGGGCATTCCAACTACAGCTGCCTCTGCTACAGCCGGATGTGCCACCAAGGCCGATTCTATTTCAGCAGTCCCCATGCGATGCCCTGAAACATTAATAACATCATCAAGACGCCCCATTATCCAGAAGTAACCATCTTCATCTCTTCTTGCACCATCACCTGCATCATAGACCCCAGGAAACCGTTCAAAATAGGTCTTTTTAAATCGTTCAGGATCTCCAAAAACCCCTCTAAGCATTCCAGGCCATGCCCTTTTGATAACAAGATGGCCACCCTCGTTCACCGAAGCGCGGCTTCCGTCTTCCCTGAATATATCTGCATCCACTCCAGGAAGTGGAAGAGTAGCAGAACCTGGTTTGAGCGGAGTTGCAAATGGTAAAGGAGAAATAAGAATGCCACCTGTTTCTGTCTGCCACCAGGTGTCCACGATAGGCAATTTCCCCTTTCCTATATATTGGTGATACCACATCCAAGCCTCTGGATTAATTGGCTCACCAACTGTGCCAAGGAGCTTTAGGCTCGAAAGATCGTGTTTCTCTGTCCACTCGGTACCTTCCCTCATCAACGCACGTATTACTGTAGGAGCCGTATAAAAGGTGTTTACCTTGAATTTTTCAACTATCTGCCAAAAACGGTCTGGAGCAGGATAGGTGGGAACACCCTCAAACATCAAAGAAGTTGCCCCAAGAGCGAGAGGCCCATATACGATATAGGTATGACCTGTGATCCAGCCAATATCTGCAGTACACCAGTATACGTCTTCATCCTTCATATCAAAGACCCATTGGGTGGTATGGGCTGCATAGGTGAGATAGCCACCTGTAGTATGAATGACACCCTTTGGCTTACCTGTGCTTCCACTTGTATAGAGGATAAACAAGATGTCTTCAGAGCCCACTGATACCGGATCACATTTGTCATCGATATCGTCGGCTGCCATCTCGTCATGCCACCAAGAATCCCTCCCCTTTTTCATATCTATATCGTTGCCTGCACGTCTTACAACTATGCACTTTTCAACCGTTGGACACTCCTTTAATGCCTCGTCTGCATTTGGCTTGAGAGGAATTGTCTTTCCTGCCCTGAGGACCGCGTCTGCAGTAATAAGGACCTTGGCTTGGCAATCCTGAATCCTGTTTTGGAGACTTAACGCACTGAAACCTGCAAAAACTACACTATGCATGGCACCAATCCTGGCACAGGCCAGCATTGCAATGGGTAACTCCGGAATCATTGGCAGATATATAGAAACCCTGTCACCCTTCTTTACACCATGTTTTTTGAGCACATTGGCAAAACGGCATACTTCTGTGTGAAGCATCTGATAGGTATATACCTTTACATCATCATCTGGCTCACCCTGCCAAATAATGGCCGCTTTGTTACGTCGACCATCTGTCAGATGACGATCCAGACAGTTATAGGAGGCATTTAATTTTCCACCAATAAACCACTCTATCTTGGGTTTGTGAAAATCATACCTAACTACTGTCCTCCATTTTCTATCCCATGAAATGAGTTCTTCTGACCTTTTCCCCCAGAAAGATGCGGGATCTTCCATAGCCCTCTTGTAATGCTCTCGATATTCCTTCATACTTTTGACATGGGCAGTCATCTGGGCCTTCCTAGAAGGACGAAAGACCCGCTGTTCAGAAAGAAGACTTTCAATGGTCTTTGCACTATCACTCATGACTCTAACTCCCCCTTTATGGATTTTTTCAGTTAAAACTATAGATAAAAAACTGAAGGATTATTCACTCATTTTACGATTATGTCAAGAGCTTACTCGTCAAAAATTATCAATTGATATTAAGTAATTACAGAAAACTTTATAAATATATATAACGAATACCTGGAACGAGATATGCAAACAAATCTCAAAAAAGGCCATTTATCTAATAAAAATCGCTGCTTATGAGAGAATAAAAATAAAAACATTGAGATCGCTGGTCTTAAATAGGCAAGTAGTTGTCACAGAAACATTAAAATAATTTAAGGGAAGAAAGTAAGGAGGAAGCAAGTGTTACAGATTACCTTGCTTGAGAAGACCTGTCCCTGCAAAATTGTAAAAAAAGCCTGAGACCGGTCCAAGATTACTAAAGGCTATAGAAGTCAAATAGCTAATAACAGGATCTGTAAAAAAATAAACTTTTAAATCACAGGATCCTCTTTCATAGGATCCTGTGACATGACACATAAAAATATATCAGGCCTCGGCCTCCTTCTTTATCTGCTGGAATTGTTCTGTATCTGTAATTTTACATTTTTCCAGCTCTTCAATCTCTTCTCTGGTCAAGTGGATTTGTCGGCATACCGGACACCTCGCATCAAACTCTTCGCCTACAGCCCGCTCCCTTAGCTCGTCAACAGTCATATGTCCAATATAACCGCAGGCACAACTTGGGCATTCTGCCTTGACCTTTCTACGTTCTTTTTTTCTCTCTTTTTCACTCATGTGATGCCTCCTGGCTCTATGCCTCTATCTTTTCAACGAGCTTTCCCTGGCTATCCAATATAGAAAGAGTCAAAGGAATACCGCCATCCAGACGGTGTGTAGCACAGGAAATTCACGGATCATAGGCCCGGACAGCCATCTCGATCTTGTTGAGCAGCCCCTGATCATACTTGCCGTTTTTTATGAGCGACTTGGCTGCCCGGCCTACACTGAGATTCATAGGTGCAATGTTGTGAGTAGTACCTACTATCATATTTGCCTTGACGATACAGCCATTATCATCCGTTACATAATCATGGATAAGGGTACCTCTTGGGGCCTCTACACATCCAACCCCTCTGCCGGCCTTTGGAGTGGCCCGTGTCCGTACATTTGGATCTGTTATCTCTGGATGATTTAATAACTCAACACTACGCTCACATACGTAGATCAACTCGATAAGCCTTGCCCAGTGATAAAGCAAGGTGCTTTGCGCTGGACGGCCAAACTTATCCCTAAATTCTTCCAACGCCTCCTGTGCCCGGGGAGTAGAGATCTTGTCGGCGACATTGATTCTAGCAAGAGTATTTGCCCTGTAAACCCCTTTTGGGGAGTCAAGATCCAAGGAGAAACCCTCTTCCCACACCTTTGCATAGGGCATCTTGGCATAAGACCATGGTACTACGTATTCACAGATGTAATCCGTATAGTCCTCTGGGGAAAACTCGCTAATCGAGCCATCAGGCTTCATAAGCCTGAGCCTACCGTCATACAGACGCAGGCTTCCTTCTTGATCCACTGTGCCAAGAAAACCCGTTTTTATAGAACCAAGTCCCTTAATCATGTCCTCGTACCGGCTAAATACTGCATCTTTTGCATAATCAAGGGCATAAAGAGAAAAATCCAACAACTTTCCAGCCCCCTCCAAAAGATCCTTCCTTTCCTCTTCAGTCATGGGCTTTGAAAAACCGCCCGTGACCCCTGCAATTGGATGAATAGATTTTCCTGCAAAGCCTTCGAGCATCTTTTGGCCAAGCTGGCGCATTTTTACCACTTTTGATGCCAACTCAGGGGCCTGCTTCACAATACCTATGACATTCCTAACTGCATAGTCGCTATCAGGGCCCATGACAAAGTCCGGAGCTGCCAAAAAGAAAAAATGAAGGATCTTATCGCTTATGTGCGCCATAATCTGACACAGCTCCCGAAGCCTGTTTCCAGCAGGCGGAGGAGTTACTCCAAAACAGCCATCCACTGCCTTACATGCGGCTAAATGGTGCATCCAGGGGCAGATACCACAAATCCTATTTACGATTCTTGGCACCTCTTCAGCAGGACGACCTTCTATAAATTTTTCAAAACCTCTGAGGGACATGATATGGAGTCTGGTATCCCTGACATTTCCCTCATCATCCAGGTGTATCGCAATGCTGGCGTGTCCCTCTATACGGGTCACCGGCTGTATCTTTATAATCTTAGTCATAATTAGAACCTCCGTATCATCACTTACGGCTAATGGGTCTCAGAAGTCCGTGAGCCCCTGAAAATCGGAGAAGGGAACGCCTGTCTACCACTGATCTCCAATCTATGCCATTGCTAGCAAGGGCGTTCATCATGTCGAGCATCTGGTTACCGTCTGGACGAACCGGACCAAAACAACCACGACATGGCACCCTGGCTGCGATACAGCGCGGTGCACCGCCGGATGCACATCCTGCGGCAGTAACCGGCCCCATACACATAAACCCTTGTTCTAGCAGACACTGCATCCTATCAAGAGGCTCTTCCGGGTCATAGACGGCATTTTCCAAAAATCTTTTCACCTTTTTCACTCCACCCTTGCCAGATCTCATAGTAGGACAGGTATCGCATACGCTCTTTTCAGGAAGTGCCGGGGTCTCACCTTTAAGCAGGGCGTCTAAGACCCCGGCAATGTGGAGAGGATTAGGAGGACAGCCTGGGACCAGCAAATCAACCTTTACCTTTTCATCAACTGCATATACACGATCCAAAAGCGCTGGCACACCGTTATCTGGATAAGCGGAAATATCTTCAGTTGTAGGGGTATGAAAAATGGTTTCAAGGGCCTCATCTGTTGTCCAACAATTCAGTAGCGCAGGTATGCCTCCGTGGGTAGCACAGGTGCCAAGGGCAATAAGGATACGACAGCGTTGCCTCATCTTCTCCAGCACCTCTAGGTGTTCCTCGTTTGCTACTGCCCCAGAAACTATCCCAATATCGGCTTCGGGAATATCCAAGTGCTCTTCACTACCCTTTTGACCGTAATATTTATGATCCATGAGCACAGGCATGTGTACAAAGTCGAGATTACCTAGCAACTCTATTAGGTCTTCCCCAATGTTGAGGATTGCGATCTCGCAGCCTGAACATGCACTCAACCATTCTTCTGCAACTTTGACTGACATGATTGACTCCTTTTAGGTCCTGTCTCAGTCCTTAAGCCGCAGCCAAACTATGGCGATGAGGCCCAAGGGATTTGACTCTTTTGGTCATCTTCGTGACTGCTTCAACAAATTTGTCTGGTTCCGCTGCAGAGCACCAGGCAATCATAAACCGCTCCCGTTCGTATCCAAAATCTTCCAACACATCCTCTACCATCTGCGCCCTAGAAAGTGCTTTGTAATTACCATCCTGGTAATGACACTCACCAAGATGTCACCCAAGCACCATGACCCCGTCGGCACCCTTCTCTAAGGCCTCTAGCACCATATCCGGGTGCACCATGCCAGAGCACATAACCCTTATAATTCTTACGTTTGGCGGATACTGCATACGCGAAATCCCAGCCAAGTCTGCTGCAGCATAGGAACACCAGTTGCAACAAAATGCTATAATCTTGGGTTCGTAACTCATGATAGACTTTCTCCTATTTAAGTTATAGTTCAATAGGCACTTAAGCTGCCAAGGCCGCCTCTATCTGGGCTTTAAGCTGCTGAGATGAAAATCCTGCAACATAGACCCCATCCTTGGGACAAGTCCCTTGACATAGGCCACATCCCTTACACTGCGCCTTATTTATCTCTATACGCTTCCAAGGCCGCCCCTGTTCATCAATGCCCTCCAACAAGCTTATAGCCTGATAAGGACATACATCTATGCACAACCCACATCCATCGCACTTATCAGTAACCACCTCAGCCTTGGTGGCCTCAAGCGGGATCTCTTTTCTAGACAGGACAGAAGCCGCTCTTGCGGCAGCGGCTTTGGCTTGGGCTATTGCCTCTTCCACCGGCTTGGGATAATGGGCAAGGCCAGCCATATAAAGACCATCTACAGAAAAATCTACAGGCCGGAGTTTGGCATGTGCCTCCTGGAAAAAGCCATCTGAATCCACAGGCACCTTGTAAAGCTTGGCCAAATCCTTGCTGGCAGGATCTGGCACAATCGCAGTAGCTAGGACTAAGATATCAGCATTGATAACAAGGGGCCTGTGTAGCACATGATCCCAGACCTCGATCACTAATCCCTGCTTACCCTTCTTAACCTTAGGCCTTCCATGGAGTTCGTAGTTAATAAAAACTATCCCGAGCATACGGGCCTCTTTGAAGAGGGCTTCACGCTGACCGTAAGTCCTCATATCCCTGTAGAGGATATAAACGGAACGAGATGGATCTTCCTTTTTCAGTTCTATGGCAGCCTGGACAGAATGGGTACAACATACCCTAGAGCAATACATCCTGTCCTCTTGTCTCGAACCTACACACTGGACAAAGACAAAAGTACGGCCTCGTTTCACCCGAAAGTCTCCTGCCTTCTTAACTGCATCAAATTCTATGGCAGTAAAGACCTCTTCATATTCGCCATAACCATATTCGCCTTCTGGACGATAACCTTTACCACCAGTAGCTATTATGCCAATGCCATGTTTTATCTCCCTTTTCTGACCTTTTTGTTTAACAGTCGTTACAAAATTACCTACAAAGCCTTTGGCACTAACCACTTCACTTTCTAAATATAGGCGAATGAGAGGATTCTCGGTTACTCTCTTTATAAGTCTCTCTAGATAACGGGGAATATCTTCATAGGTCCATGTGTGATTAAGATGTCTTGCATTCCCCCCAAGGTATTTGCGTTTTTCCACAAGGTGCACTTCAAATCCCTGGTTTGCCAAACTAAGAGCACTCTCCATTCCAGAAAGACCACCACCAACAACCAAAGCCGCAGGCGTGATTCCTACACTTTCGGCCTTAAGCGGGCCTTGGAGTGCCACCTTGGCAACTGCCATTCTGACCAGATCCTTGGCCTTTTCAGTGGCCTTTGCCGGATCAGCTGAGTGAACCCAAGAATCATGGTTGCGCAAGTTAGCCATTTCCAAAAGATATTCGTTAAGGCCGGCTGCCTTGATCGTCTCGCGGAATAAAGGCTCGTGAGTTCTCGGGGTACACGCGGCTACAACAATCCTATTGAGACCGTGCTCCTCTATCCGTTTTTTCATAAGGTCTTGGGTATCCTGAGAGCATGTAAAGAGATTCCTCTCTACATGAACAACTCCCGGCAAAGTAGCTGCATAATCAGCTACTGCCTCCACATCCACTACTCCGGCAATATTAGAGCCGCAATGGCAGACAAAAACACCGATTTTAGGCTCCTGGCCAGAGACATCTTTCTCAGGTGGGAAACTCTTTTCTTGGGTAAGGCTGTAACGAGCTGGGGCCAACAGGTCTGCCACTCCGGCAGCAGCAGCAGATCCTTCCATGACCGACTGGGGTATGTCCTTTGGACCTGCAAAGGCCCCGCAGGTGAATATTCCGGGCCGGGAGGTAAGCACCGGAGAAAAAGCACTGGTAGCAGCAAAGTTATGGGGAGTGAGCTGAATGCCAATCTTTGCAGCCAGTTCCTTCACCTGTTGCGGGGTCTCCAGGCCAACTGAAAGCACTACCAAGTCATAATATTCTTCTATTTGCCTACCTTCTTCGTTGATATAATGAAGCCGTAAATCTCCGTCCGGACCATGCGGCTCAACGCCATGGACTCTGCACCTAACAAATCTGATGCCATGCTGTGTCTTGGCGTTCTCGTAATAGCGTTCAAAATCCTTTCCAAAGGTACGCATATCCATAAAGAAAATGGTAGCATCTAGTCCTTCCACATGGTCTTTTGCAATTACTGCCTCCTTTATGGCATACATACAACACACTGAAGAGCAATACTCATTGGAACAACGGTTATGGTCTCTGCTACCCACGCATTGTAGAAAGGCCATTTTGCGCACTGGTTTTCCATCAGAGGGACGTACAAGATGTCCTTCTGTAGGGCCCGAAGCTGATAAGTAGCGCTCTAGCTGCATGGAGGTAATAACGTTGGGATAACGTCCATATCCCCAGACCCCAGCCTCTTTAGGATCAAAGCAGTCAAAACCTGGGGCAAGAATAATAGATCCCACATTTATAGTGTGAAATTTTTCTTTGTCATCGAAGTTGATGGCACCAGAGGGACAAAATTTTTCACAAAAGCCACATTTTCCTGGCTTGTTTAGCCTTATACAATGCTCTGGATCTATCTGATACTTAAGAGGCACTGCCTGGGCATACTTAACATAGATTGCCTTGCGTTTGGAAGTGCCCGCATTGTATTCATCTTCTACCTTTTTGGGACACTTTTCCGCACAGATACCACAGGCAATGCACTTGTCTATATCTACATACCTAGGATATTCCTTGATATCTACAGTAAAATTGCCTTCTGTGCCGGTTACATCCATAACCTCGCACAATGTCATGAGTTTTATATTTAAGTGCCGACCGCACTCAACCAACTTGGGTGCGAGTATTCACATGGCGCAATCGTTGGTGGGAAATGTCTTGTCCAGCTGGGCCATGGCACCACCTATGGCGCCACTTCTTTCAATGAGATATACGAAGTAGCCAGAGTCAGCCAAATCGAGAGCAGCCTGGATACCCGCCACTCCTCCACCTACAACCATGACTGAACCGACCTTTTCTGTGCCTGCCATTGCATTCCTCCTTGAATTCTTTAAGGTCTATAAGATGACATTACTGTCTATTAATTCTTCACAGGAAGCACTAAGGAATCTGCAACCAGCTCCCACAAGTACTTCACCTCAATACCCAGCTGATATTCCTGATTAAGGGATTTCTTTATTTGATCACGGCAATTATGGCATGGGGCGATCACCAACTCTGCTCCGGTTTCTTGAATCTGCCGTGCCTTTATCCTGCCATAGAAAACCCGCTCGGTCTTAAAGGGCATCGCCCAGGCCCCTCCACCGGCACCGCAACAGTAGTTACCCTCTCTGTTTGGCTCCATATCCACAAAATTCGGAGCACATGCCCTAGTAATTATCCGGCCTTCCTCAAAATAACCACGCCCAAAGGTTTTAAGGGATTTTCTGCCATAGTTACATGGATCGTGATACGTGGTGCGCTGTTTATGAATTTCATTATTTATAGTAATTCGACCTTCGTTATAATATTCCAAAAGGAGATCAAAAACGGAGTAAATCTTGTACTTTTCCAAGATTTCAGGGAACCATCTGGTCAACCCGTACCGGGTTGCAAAGTATGCATGGCCTCACTCCGGCAAGAGCAATCCCTCACAGTTTAAACGCTTCATATTATCAACTATCCGGCCCACTATAGTCTTAAGGGCCTCATCATCCCCGGAGAAAAGCCCCCAATTAACCCCCTCCCAATTCTCTGAAGAAATGGTCCAAGACTCCCCTGCAGCATAGAAGATCTTCCACCACCACTTCATATCCTCTGGTTCTGCAAATGGCTCTTTAGAGTTGACAGTTACAAGTATCCTAGAGCCACGCACATCTACTGGAGTGGAGAATCCGGGGCAACACTCCTCAGCAAGTTCGTCGCCGAGGTCTTCCAGGAGAAAGAGGAAATCATCTTTTGGTATGCCGAGGTTGTTGCCCCTCTCCAAGCAATTGACTACACCTTTATGTATGGGGCCAGGGACCTGATCCCGAGGCCTCATAGAACGAATCTTTCTGATAAGCTGGACAATCTTTACATCCATCGGACAGGCCTCTTCGCACTTAGCACACATGGTGCATTTCCATATCCAATCCGTATTCATAAGCTCATCTGTCAAACCAAGAGCAGCCATACGGACAATTTTGCGAGGATCCAACCCATCCACTCCTGCTATTGGACAAGCACTGGCACAGGTTCCGCAAGTGAGACAAATATCTGCCCATGTAGCATCTGGATAGATCTTGCTGCCTGCAGCCTCAAGCTCTATGGCCGGAGGACCTTGTTCCTTTTCAGATTGTTGCACAACTCCAGTACGTGGCATTCTGGGGGTCTTACCGAACTTTTCACATAGGCGCTGGTAATCCGACCAATCCATGAGATAACGGCGCCCTGGCCCTTCCTTAGCAGGGATGGCACCAGACTTGATCCAGTTGCGGATGGTATTTCTATGAACACCAAACTCCTCTGCCAGATCAATAACACGAAACTCGTAGATCATGGCTATTTACCTCTCTATTGATCTTGTTTCGAACCAATTTCATAATTATTTCGCAAACCCGTTCTACCGCTCCTACGACAGGCTCTGACAGACCGGGCCTTACATAGTCTGGAACAGATCCCACCTGTACAGCCAAGATTTTTATTTCTATACCGGAACTCTCTTCCAACTCGGCCAACATATTAACCGTAGGGAATTGATGCAGAGAAAAATCGTGCACCTTTCGCGCAGGAATCTCTGTAGGCCTAAGCTCTAAAACTGTACCTGGGGGCGTTCCAGCAAAATCTACGGCATCCACTATGATTATGAGATCCGGGCAGATAACAGGATCCAGCAGATAATCAAAAAGACGCTCTCGTATACCAGTTCCCACATCTTCAACCAAGACAAAATCGGGCAGACTATCTCCACCAAGCGCTTCAATCACCCTTGGGCCGACACCATCATCTCCAAACAGGACGTTGCCACATCCAAAGACCGCTACCGTATATGGCTTTCTAGAATTATTCATTGTGCAAATTGTGCAAACTAGTTAGCGCATATCTATTTTTGATTAATAATAACACGCAAAAATAAAAAATCAACCAAAAATTATTTAAAATAAAATAATTTATTTTACAAAGATTGCACAATTTGCACAATTCAAATTAGATGCTTTTAGGCCTGCTTTTTATAAATCACCATAAGAATATTTGGCAGGCAGACATTCTATTTTTTGATTTTTCACAAAAAAAGAGGAACTTGTTATCAAGGAATTTTGTGAGTAGATACTAAGAGAACAGACAAGCCAGGTCACAAAACCAGGATAATCAAAATGACTGTTTGAAGCGTCTCTTTAGACACGCCAATGTCATAGAATCAAGCGGTCCGTATGGAATAAGAAGTTCATTCAAATCAAGTATGAAGCCCACATCTTGTCTGAATTGCAGAATTTTTTGGGCTGTTTTTTCACCAATTCCAGGAACCATTATAAGCTCCTCATATGAGGCCTTGTTAATGTCTGATCTTTTACCAAGAAGTGTTAAACGGAAATCAGATACAGGTTGATCTGGACACAGCCTGCAAAGTTGAATGTGCTCCTTTTGAAAGCTTCCAAAGTCAACGTTAATGATAAGGTGCCGAACAACAATAGCAGTAATCAATATAATTCCGAATATAACGATACCTTTTACATCTATAAGAAAAGGCTCAGGATGTACTTTTTTCATCCTTTAATAGCTTGTAACAAATACCATCTACAAGGGCCTGCCAGCTTGCCTCAATTATATCATGGGATACACCAACAGTCCCCCATTTGTCTCCAGAATCCTTTGACTCGATAAGCACACGAACCTTTGCGCCTGTGCCCGGGCTGTCTGGCAAGACCCTGACCTTATAATCAGCCAAGGTCATTTCTTTTAACTGCGGATAAAAGGTCTCTAAGGCCTTTCTTATTGCATTGTCAAGGGCATTGACAGGCCCGTTGCCTACGGCCGCTGTATGCTCCACCTTACCGCCTACACGGACCATGACAGTTGCTTCGGCCTGAGGAGGTTCATCTTCTTTACATTTTTGGTCTATAACCCTGAAGGCAACAAGATCAAAATATTTTCTAGCCGTTCCACTTGCCCTTCTCATAAGAAGCTCAAAAGAGGCCTCAGCCCCTTCAAACTGAAATCCTTGGGCCTCTAGCTCCTTAAGCCTTGATACTATCTCAAGCACTAAAGGATCATCACTAGAGATATCCAGTCCAAACTGTTTGGCCTTGGCAAGCACATTGCTCTTTCCAGCAAGATCTGACACTAGTATCCTTTGCACATTACCAACGAGTTCAGGACGTATATGTTCGTATGTCTCTGGATTCCTTTGGACCGCGCTAACATGTATGCCACCTTTGTGCGCAAATGCACTTGCCCCTACATAGGGCTGATACTTGTTTGGTGCCAGATTTGCTATTTCATATACAAACCTTGCAATTGATGTCAGTTTGGCAAGATTCTTCCCAGCCTCACACCTGTAGCCAAGCTTTAGGACAAGGGCAGGCAATATGGAACAAAGATTTGCATTTCCACACCTCTCCCCAAAACCATTCATCGTTCCCTGAACCTGCCTTACCCCAGCCTGTACTGCCATGACCGAGTTGGCAACTGCCATTTCGGAATCGTTATGACAGTGAATACCCAATTGGACATCCTTACCGAGAGACTCCTGTACACTCTTCACAATCTCTACAATCTCATTAGGTAATGTGCCACCATTGGTGTCACAAAGCACAAGACACTCGGCCCCAGCATCTCTGGCCCTCTTGATGGTCGCAAGGGCATAGTCTCTGTCTGCCTTAAAACCATCAAAAAAATGCTCTGCATCATAAAAAAGGGTCTCTACCCTCTGCCTCAGATAATGCAGGGAACTTTCTATGATCTCTAAATTTCTTTCTAGACTAATCCTAAGTGCATCCTTAACGTGTATGTCCCAACTCTTACCAAAGATAGTTATCACAGGGGCTCCAGAGGCCACAAGTGCCCTAAGATTTGGATCCTCTTCTGCCTTATTCTTGGCAGGATGGGTAGAACCAAAGGCTGCAATCCTGCTATGCCTCATAGGATACTGTTTTATTTCGGAAAAAAATTGCTGATCCTTTGGATTTGATCCAGGCCAACCACCTTCAATGTAATCGATACCGAGTTCGTCCAGTTTTTGTGCTATTCTTATCTTGTCTTCAACAGAAAGATTAAAATTTTCTGCCTGGGTCCCATCTCTAAGGGTTGTATCATAGATCTCAACCGTTCTACTCATAAAAGGCACCTCTTAATAAAAGATCAGCTACTTTTCTTTATCTAAGCCAAAGCCTTCATGTAATGCACGAACTGCAAGTTCTGTAAACTTCTCATCTATTATACAAGATACCTTTATCTCAGAAGTGCTTATCATAAGAATATTGACTCCATGCTTAGCCAGAATATCGAACATCTTGCTTGCTACCCCTGCATGATTCCTCATGCCAACTCCAACTATGGAGACCTTTGATATTCCTTTATCACCTGCTACGCTTTCCGCCCCTATTTCCTTGGCAGTCTTCTGCACAATATCCATCGCCTGCTCGTAATCTCCCTTGGGCACTGTGAAGGTCATATCAGTGAGGTTACCTTCTCTGGTATTTTGGATGATCATATCTACTACTATGTTAGCCTCTGATATGGGGTTGAACAGACTTGCAGCTATACCAGGCTTGTCTGGCACCTTTTTTACTGTAATCCGCGCCTCATCTCTGCTGTAGGTTACTGCAGAAACCAATACATCTTCCATTGACTCGTCCTCCTTGACCACCATTGTACCAGGCTTCTCTGTAAAACTTGACCTTACATGCAAGGGCATATTGTAACGCATTGCGAATTCTACAGAACGTATCTCTAGGACCTTTGCCCCTAAACTTGCCATTTCCAGCATTTCTTCATAGGAAATCTTGTCTATCTTTCTTGCAGCAGGACATATGTTTGGATCAGTCGTGTAAACTCCGTCCACGTCTGTATAAATTTCACATACATCTGCATTAAGGGCCACAGCTACTGCAACAGCAGTAGTGTCAGAGCCTCCTCGTCCAAGGGTTGTAATATCCCCCATATCATCCACCCCTTGGAAGCCTGCAACTACCGGGATTTTCCCCTGGTCAATGGCCCTCTTTAGCTTATCGGTAGGTATATTTTTGATTCGGGCCTTGGTATGAGCAGTATCCGTCTCTATTGGTATCTGGTAGCCCAGAAATGATTCTGCATCAAATCCGCGGGCCTTAACCGCCATAGAAAAAAGAGAAATGGTCACCTGCTCACCTGTGGCAAGAAGCACATCCATTTCCCGCTTATCTGGCTGGTTCTGCATCTCTAAAGCAAGGGAGATAAGGTAGTTGGTCTGACCCGCCATTGCAGATAGCACTACGACCACATCATCGCCCTGTTTTTTACGTCTGATTACCCTATCTGCCACCCTTTTAATCCTATTACAGTTGGCAACAGACGTTCCTCCAAACTTTTGTACAACCAAAGCCATATCTTAATCCTCTTTTTCACCTGCCCAAATTGGATCCTGACCAAAGTGATAAAACCACCAATCAGCATCATCCATCCCGTCTTCATTAGGCAAAAAACTCATGCGGTAGTTATCCGCATACTCCATAAGAAGCTTGTACGAGCTGTTCAAAAGGGCCATCTTTTCCTCTGTATCCGGGGTATCTCCAAATCTGTCCGGATGGTTTAGTTTACATGCCCTCATATATGCTTGTCTAATTTCGTTCCTGGAGGCCTTTTCCGTAAGGCCAAGAAGCCTTCTAGCCCGGTCGATTGCAGCCCATTTATCTTTTTTCATAGGAGGTCTAAACTATCAATTTGCAACTGAAATTACAAGACTTCTCTTTTGATGTCTTCTTCATAACGCATAAAAATTGCCCAATAAAATCCCAAACATTGTTTGAAATTACCACTGTTAGTATAGTGGCTAGTTTAGGGAGCAATTCAAAAGATGAGTCAAATAAAAAAGACAAAGCGTATCTATCTCATGGGAATTTGTGGCACTGGCATGGCCGCTCTTGCTGGTCTTCTGCAAGAAAAGGGGTATCAGGTCTGCGGTTCTGATTCTGGCTGTTACGAGCCCATGAACAGCGTATTAAAAAGACTTGGCATCAAAGTGTTCAAGGGTTACAAGGCCCAGAATGTGATCGAGACTTGTCCAGACCTAGTCATTATTGGAAACGTCATCACAAAAGATAATCCAGAGGCTTGTTACGTACTTGGAAACGATATCCCATATATGTCCTTTCCCGAAGCCATGGGCCACTTTTTCCTAAGCGAAAAGAGACCACTGGTTGTAACCGGGACTCATGGGAAAACTACTACATCCACCCTTTTGCTTTCAGCCCTTGAGGCCTGCAACCTGGAGCCTGGATTCATGATAGGAGGGGTACCCTTACAAAAAAAAAGGGGGTTTGGAACAGGCACTGGAGAATGGTTTGTAATTGAGGGAGACGAATATGATTCGAGTTTCTTTCAAAAAGTATCCAAGTTTCTGTTCTACAAACCCTTTGGTGCAATTATCACAAGTATAGAGTTTGACCATGCTGACATCTTCAACTCTCTCCAACAGATAAAAGAATCATTTTCTAAATTCGCCAGCCTCTTACCACGAAAAGGAATACTTGTTGTCTGCCGAGACTGGAATACAGTTATGGAGGCGGCATGTCATGCCAAATGCAAGGTGATCACGTATGGCCTTCATGAAAAGGCTGACTGGCGCCTTAGAAATGTCGAGATTGGAGAAAAAAACACAACCTTTTGGGCTACAGACCCTAATGGGCAAAACCATAAGGTCGAGATGAAGCTCCCGGGCAAACACAACGCCCTAAATGCTCTGTCTGTTATGGCGCTTTGTCATAGCCTTGGCTTAAACCTGAATCCGGTTATAAAAGGCATCTCCGGGTGTCCTGGCATTCGAAGGCGGCAAGAAATAAAAGGGATTATAGGCAACATAACAGTAATCGACGACTTTGCCCATCACCCCAGAGCTGTACAGGAGACCCTCGAGGCCTTAAAGGGCAGATATAAAGGCAGCCGCCTTATTGCCATTTTTGAACCTAGGACAAACACTAGCAGAAGGGCAGTATTTCAAAGCTACTACGTCTCATCCTTTGACCATGCTGACAAGATTTTTGTAAGGCAGGTACCTGATCCAGAAAAGGCCCCTGAGAATGATAGGTTTTCATCACAAAAACTGGTAGATGACCTTAGAGAAAGAGGGAAAAAGGCATTCCTATGCGATAACGCTACCGACATCATCAACCAAATTATAAAGGATATGCGTTCAGGTGACGTATACGTTGTCTTATCAAACGGTCCCTTTGAACAGATACACGAAAGGCTTCTTGATAAGATAAGGGAACAACTTTCATGAAAAATACCTTCAGAGTCTGTGCCAAATGTTCAAAGACCAGGGCACGCACGGGCATACTTCAGACAAGACACGGACCAATAAATACCCCTATCTTCATGCCGGTGGGGACCCAAGCCACGGTCAAGGCCTTAACACCGGGTGATCTTTTGAATCTGGGAACACAAATAATACTTGGCAATACCTATCACCTTTATCTTAGGCCAGGACACAGACTTATAAAGTCCCTTGGCGGTCTTCACAGGTTCATGAACTGGCACAAACCGATCCTTACAGACAGCGGAGGGTTCCAGGTCTACAGTCTTGCTGCATTCAGAAAAATAAAAGAGAAAGGAGCCATATTTCGTTCTCATATAGACGGCTCCCTCCACACACTTACTCCGGAACTTTCCATAGAAATCCAAGAGGACCTTGGAGCAGACATTATGATGGTCCTGGATACATGTATTCCCTACCCCTTTCCTGAACAGGAAACCAAAGAGGCTACCAATCTTACAACCAGATGGGCCAAGCGGTGCCTTTCTGCCAAGACAAAAGAAGAGCTGCTTCTTTTTGGTATAGTACAAGGAGGAATGTTCAAGCACCTAAGAATACGTCATGCCGAAGAACTCCTTTCCCTAGACTTCGACGGTTACGCTCTTGGAGGCTTAAGCGTAGGGGAACCAAAAGGACTGCTTTTTGAGATAATAGACTGTTGCCGGCCTATTATCCCAGACTACTTTCCCTGTTATGTAATGGGTGTTGGAACCCCGGAAGACATAATAGAATGCGTATCTCTTGGGGTTGATATGTTCGACTGTGTTATGCCTACAAGAAACGCCAGAAATGGAATGCTCTTTACTTCCTTCGGTCATATTGTTATAAAGAATTCTCGTTTTGCCTCTGACGATAGCCCAGTGGACGAAGATTGTGACTGCTACACATGCAGAAACTATTCGAGGGCATACCTTAGACATCTGTTTATGTCTAGAGAACTGTTGTCCTACAGACTGAACACCATACACAATCTTCATTATTACTTGAGGCTTTTGAAAGATATTAGGGCTGCTATCAGGCAAGACAGGTTTGAAGAGTTTAAAAAAGAATTCTATCTTAAAAGAAACAGATGATAGAAAAACACCATCCTTAATCTAAAAAAAATCTAAAAAGGAGAGAGATTAATGTTTTCATTTTCTCAGATAGTCTATGCAATGGGACCACCACCAGGGGGCGCCGCTCAAGGAGGTCAAGGCAATCCTATTATGGCCTTTTTGCCATTAATTGTTATATTTCTCATTTTTTATTTTCTTCTCATTCGTCCACAACAAAAAAAACAGAAACAGCATCAAGAATTTCTAAAATCCCTCAAAAAAGGTGACGAAGTAATAACATCGGGTGGCATTATTGGCAGGATTGCAGCCCTTTCTGAAAATATAGTTTCACTGGAAGTTGCTCCCAATGTGGTAATTCGAGTTGCCAAAAGTCAAATTGCTGGCAGGCCCACCTCTGAAACCAAGTAACTGGGCGGCTCCTGAGAATGGTTAAATTGATAGTGATTACTTACCGAGGCAAAAGCTAGAAAATATCTGATCAAGTATATCTTCTGTAGCTGTCTCGCCGGTAATCTCACCGAGCAAATTAAGGGCCTGTCTGAGGTCAAGCGCAATAACGTCCAAAGGCAGGGCTCTTTTAAATCCTCCCATAGCCCTTTCAAGACAACAACTCATATGTTGGAGCACCTGTTTCTGTCTTATGTTTGGGGCTACATCTATCTCTTTAATTCTTCCATCCTGTAAAAGGGCATTGGAGATAGTAGCTGTCAGTTCCTGAAGGCCCTCTCCAGTCTTTGCAGAGACTAAACAAATAGGAACTTTGTCATCTATATCCAGGCCTTTAAGCTGGGCAAGCCTTTGGCGTATAAGTTCCTCAACCTCTCCCATTTCCGTATATTTCACCTTGTCTATCTTGTTTACAACTACAATAATCTTTTTGGATCCAAAAGAGGCAATAAGTCGTGCCACCTCCTCTTCTTCAACCCCAACACCTTGTATTGGATCTATTAACCAAAGAAAGACATCGGCTACTGCTGCCACTTTGACAATTTTATCTATTCCCATGGCTTCTATTGGATCGGGACTCTGCCTTATGCCTGCTGTATCCATAAGGGTTACCAGCGTGCCATCTATTTCTATCTGCTGCTCCACAATATCCCTTGTAGTCCCAGGAATCTCCGTGACAATTACCCGCTCCTCACATAACAAGGCATTTAGGAGGGATGACTTGCCAGCATTGGGCCTTCCGACAAGTAACACTTTTGCTCCATAACGATATATCGCCCCCACATCGTAAGCCTTAATAAGATCAACAACAGGGCCTATCACATCGGTCTCCAGTCTTTCTATGATATGATTTTCACTTAATATTTCACTATCTTCTTCTGGATAATCTATAGCCACCTCCAAGGCCGAGAGACAATACACAAGCCCTTTCCTTATTGCCTCAATACGTTTTGCCAGTGCCCCTTTTAAGCCTTTAATACTCATAAGAGTCAGGCCTGACGACTGTGCGCATACCAAATCGTTCAGGGCCTCCGCTTGGGTCAAATCTATCCTTCCGCTGAGAAAGGCCCTTTTCGTAAATTCACCTGGAAGGGCAAGCCTGGCCCCTGCCTTAAGACAAAGTTCGAGTATTTGGGACATAACCGCCGGGCCGCTATGACATTGGATTTCTACAACATCTTGCCTGGTGTAAGTCTTTGGTGCCTTCATATAAACACAAAGGGCCTCGTCTACCTCCTGCCCTGATTCTGGATTCACAATAAAGCCATGGTAAAGCATATGAGACTTATAGGTACATTTGGGGTTAGAGGGACGAAATAAGCTTTTCAAGATATATAAACTGTCGCTGCCAGAAATCCTAATAATTCCAATCCCTCCTGGACCAGAAGGAGTAGCAACTGCAGCAATAGTGTCAGTATCCCTATGAGTGGCCATCAAATAAGCGGCGATACCCTATCAAATCGAACAAATTAAAATATTGACTCTGTTTGACATATAGGCACCAAGTGAAAAATTTCCTTTTAAGGGAAAAAATTTTTCAGTTTGTCCCTCTTGCTCTGCCTGAATGCCTTTTTCTTCTTGTAGGAGTAATAACCACCTTACGATTAGCACCTTGGCCCGAGCTATGTGTCTTTACTCCCTTAAACTCTTTAAGGGCAACATGAACTATTCTTCTCTCTCTTGCTGGCATTGGTTGAAGGCTGACCGGCCTCCCGGTTCTTTTGACTTTAGCAGCAAGCCTTTCGGCAAGGGCTATCAGATTTTTTTTACGCCTTTCTCTATAACCAGCAGCCTCTAACATAACCCGATAATTTATCCGAGCATCTTGCCGCCTCAGACACAAATTCACCAAATACTCCAAGGCGTCAAGGGTCTGGCCCTCTTTACCTATAATGAGTGAAAGATCGTCTCCAGTAATGTTTACAAAGGGCTTTGATGTCTGCTCAACTACATGGGCCCTTCCCCCAAGTCCACTCTTTTCCAAAATGCCGTTAGTTATTTGGCAAGCAAGGGCCACAAACTTCTCAAGCCTCTCCCTATCGACTTCATGGGCACCAACTGCGCGTTCTTCAGCCTTAGGGCTGGAACCGCCTTTAGGCTCAAACACTGTCTGATTAGTTTGCGCTGTCTTCTCGATATCTGTTTTTTGGCCTTCTTTATCCTCAGCAGTCTCGACCGCATACTCTTTCGGCCATGCCTTTATTTTGGCCTTTTTGCCTCCTAGTCCAAAAAGACCAGTAGATCCCCTGGTTATTATCTCTACTTCAAGCTGGTCTTTGTCACACTCGAAATAGCGACATGCTGCCTCAATGGCCTTGTCAACTGTCTTGTCTTCAAACTCCATAGTCTCGACTGATGTTTGATTCATAAGCACTTCCCCAACCTTACCTTTTTCTTTAATCAGTAAACTTATTGACGTAATATTGTTGAACAATGGAAAGGATATTATTCACTAGCCAGTAAAGCACCAGACCTGAAGGAAAATTTATAAACATAAATGTAAACACAACCGGAAGCAGCTGCATCATCTTGGCCTGGGTTGGATCAAGAGATGATGGCGACATCTTTTGCTGCAGATACATAGAAGCACCCATAAGAAGCGTAAGGACCGGCAAACCGCCTACCATAGGTATTTCTATACCAGGGATCATCAGCCTATCAGGCGCAGAAAGATCATTTATCCAAAGCATGAAAGGCGCGTGTCTAAGCTCAATGGCCTGCAAAAGGACTTTGTAAAGTGCAAAAAAGACAGGAATCTGCAACAACATGGGCAGACACCCACTCATTGGATTAACCTTATAAGTTTTGTAAAGCTGCATAAGCTCCTTATTTAAACGCTCCTTATCGTCACCATATTTCTCCTTGAGCTTCTGCAGCTTCGGTTGGAGTTTTTGCATAGTCTTCATAGATTGAGCACTCTTATGCGCAAGAGGCCAAAACAACAGTTTTATCAAAATGGTCAACAGGATTATGCAAACCCCGTAATTATGGACATATTTGTACATAAAATTAAGAAGATAGAGCAATGGCTTAGCAATAGGATCAAACCAACCAAAATTTATCGCTTTGGAAAGATTATGTCCTACCCTCTTCAGACGATCGATCTCCTTCGGACCAATATAGATCTTCATCTCACACAGGGTTACAGAGCCAGCTTGCATGTAACCTCTTACACGAGAAGAAAGGGCACTTTCTGTTAATTTCTCATTATCTAGAAGGGTTATGTGAACATCCCAAGGCCCCTTTGGATCTTTTGTTATAAGGGCTGTCATAAAGTAGTTGTCACCATAGCTCAACCAATCCAACTCACCTGTATAAACATGACTTTCTCCGGGTTTATCGAGGCTTATCTCTTCTAATCCAGTCGGCTTGGCATAGTAAGATGGTCCTGAAAAAACATATCTAGTGGATGCCTTGTAAGGTTTATCATATAGAAAAACAGTATATTTATCAGCACTTACACCTGTTATCTTCATAATAAAATCTATGGTGTATCTATCTGGATAGAATGTATAAACCTTTGTCAGGGTGGCGTTTGTCCCAAGCTTGCTAACAAAATGTACGGATACAGGCCCTGGGCTTTCTCTCAAATCTAATCTGTACCTGTCAGCCTTAAAAAACCTCCCTCTGAGATCCACCTCTTTACCACTAACTATTTTTATGCCAAGCGGCAAAAGCGGAGGAGCCACATTAACAAGATCTACACCCGGTGAATCATCGTCAATATCTTGTCTGTACCTTTTTAAGACAAAGTGCTTAAAAGCGGCACCATTTTCTGAAAGAACTGCCCTAAAAAGAGGGGTATCAATCACCACATCCTTTCCCTTAGTTTCTATATCCTTGGGCAATTCGACAAGCTTTTTAAGGACCTGGGGCTTTTTCTTCTGGCTAATGGTTTGCCTGTTAGAACCGTTTGTTCCGGTGGCAGACAGGGTAGAATTTAAACCAGTTACATTTGTGGCATTAACTCCAGGGCTGGTATTTTGTAACTGATTACCGAAAAAATATTGAAATCCAGCAAGTACTGCGATTGACAAGACAATGGCCAGAAGAGCTCTTGTTTCCATATTCTCCATCCATACTTTTTATTAAGATATTAAGAACAACAATCCGCTATGGAAGGGGATCAAAACCACCTGGATGCCAAGGGTTGCACTTTACGATTCTTTTGGCAGAAAGAAACAGCCCCTTTAGAAGGCCATACTTAGCCAGGGCATCAATAGTATAAGTCGAACAAGTGGGGTAAAATCGGCAGGTATTTGGAAATAGAGGAGATATTAAAAATTTATAAGTCCTAATTATTCCAATAATTATTACTACAATTGGATTTACAGACATTTCTTGTCTGAATTGCAAATTTTTTTTCAATTATCTTTCCTGCCTCATGCATTCTGTATTGCAGCCTTTGCCACCCAGCACTTAAGATCTCTTGCCTAGGCAGAAATACCACATCAACTCCTTGAGGAAAGGCAGGCTTTTGGAGCCTGAACAACTCTCTACAAAGCCTCTTAGCCCTATTTCTCTTTACAGCTTTTCCAAAGCGTCTACCAATACCAATCCCCATCCTTGAAAATGGCTTATCATTAACTGCGGCCACCAATGTAAATTCGGGGAACCTTATTCTTGTCCCCTTTTTAAACACCCTATTAAAGTCCCGGCTTGATGAAATCCTTTCTGCCCTAGAAAGACTAAATTTCCCCTTCTTCAATCTTTTACAGAGATCCTATACGCTAAGCCTCTTTCTACCCTTTGACCTACGCCTCGCAAGGACCTTCCTTCCTGCCTTTGTACTCATACGTTTTCTAAATCCGTGCGTCCGCTTCCTCTTAATATTACTTGGCTGAAAAGTCCGTTTCATTATACAACAACTCCTTGCATATAATTAATTTTCTGATTTCAAACGTGGCCTAAACTCATAACAAAATGAAGCCTCAAATTTTTACTAATCAGAAACTCTAATGTCAAGAGCAACCTATCAAAATCCAAACAACAGAAAAAGATCAAAGCATTATTAAAAATTTAAAATACGTCAAAAACTTCTCTCCTTCGAAACAGACGAATTCTGCCTTATCCACAAAAATAGTCTTGTCTAGGAAGGGGATCAGCCGTTTACTGTTTATAAATCAAACCGCGTGGGGGCCGGCTGTGTCAAAAAAACAAATTTATTTTCTATGCTGGACCTAAACCATATTCCCTTGCTTTTTCACATCCTCTTTGTTAGGTTTTGGCAGCCTATTTTTTGATATAGGATAGATTTCAATTTTAACAATTCTACACAAGAAGGAAAAATATAAATGGTATTCGGTGCCCTTTTGGGGTGGCTCTCCAACGACTTGGCAATAGATCTTGGCACTGCCAATACCTTGGTGTATGTCAAGGGTAAAGGTATCGTGCTGAGGGAACCTTCTGTTGTGGCTGTAAAAAAGGATGCCCGTTCTGCAAGGGTCCTTGCAGTGGGAAAAGAGGCCAAGATGATGCTTGGCAAAACCCCAGGAAACATTGTGGCCATAAGACCCATGAAAGATGGGGTTATTGCCGATTTTGAGGTCACAGAGGCCATGTTACGCTACTTTATCCGCAAGGTGCATAACAGAAGGACACTGGTCAGGCCACGAATCATCATCAGTGTACCTTCTGGTATTACTCAGGTGGAAAAAAGGGCCGTTAGGGAGTCTGCCGAGTCAGCTGGAGCAAGAGAGGTCTACCTTATAGAAGAACCTATGGCTGCCGCCATTGGCGTTGGGCTGCCAATTACCGAGCCAACAGCCAATATGGTGGTAGATATAGGTGGAGGTACTACAGAAGTTGCTGTGATCTCCTTAGCAGGCATCGTCTTTTGCAAATCTGTTAGGGTAGCAGGTGACCGCATGGATGATGCCATACTCCACCACATTAAAAGACGGTACAGCCTCCTTATAGGGGAACATACAGCAGAAAAAATAAAGATGGAGATTGGAGACGTGATGCCAGAACCCCCTTACAAAAAAATGGAGATAAAGGGAAGAGATCTGGTGTCAGGCGTACCTAAGACTGTGGAAATAGATGCATCAGAAATACAAGCGGCCATTTCGGAACAGGTTGAAACGATAGTGGAAACAGTAAAAATTGCCCTGGAACAAACCCCTCCAGAGCTGGCTGCCGACATAGTAGACAAGGGAATAGTCCTTACAGGAGGAGGGGCCTTGCTAAAAAATCTTGATAAGCTTCTCAGGGAAAAGACAGGGCTTCCCATTATTATAGCTGACGATCCCCTTTCATCGGTAGTACTCGGCTCAGGTCAAACGCTGGATAATATCAACATTCTCAGAGAAATTATGATTAACTAGCCCTAGTCCAAATAGAAATTGGCTAATCAACCACCCAAAAAGTCTAAAGGAATTAAAAAGGTCTTAATTGTAGCAACCCTGCTACTTTTGGCTGGCCTCTTGACATTAACTACCCTTACCAGAACAAGAATTATTCTTCCGGCAGAAATGGTCTTAAAAGACACAAATGGTCGAATTCAGTCCTTTCTTTCCGTGCCTTTCTCAAAACTTAGGCTAATCTGGGAAGCGTACATAGATCTCCAAGGGGTAAAAGAAGAAAACCAGGTATTAAAGGCACAACTTGCCCAGCTCGAAAATGAAATAACATCCTACAGGGAAGCCCTTATTGAAAACCGCAGGTTAAGACAACTTTTAGATATAAAAAACTCCTCGAACTGGAAGACAATTGTAGCTCAAGTGATAGGCACAGACATAGCTCCCTGGAGAGCGGTTATTACTATCGATGTCGGTAAAAGGAATGGAGTGACAGTAGATATGCCTGTATTATGTCAAGGTGGCCTTCTTGGCAGGGTGATAGAGACCAGCATTTCATACAGCAAAGTCATGCTGTTAACCGATTATCATAGCAGAATAGGAGCCATAATCCAGAGAAACCGTGCAAGAGGTATTCTAAAAGGAGATGGAGCCAGGGGATGTATATTGGATTATGTCAAAAAAGGAGTAGATATTCAAATAGGTGACACGGTCATTACATCAGGGCTCGACGGGATATTCCCAAAGGGGTTGCTTCTTGGCAAAGTAAAACTGGTAGGTCCTGGAGACAAATCGGATCTCTTTCAATTTATAGGCGTTAAACCTATGGCAGATATAGAAGAGACAGAAGAGGTGCTTGTTCTTAAAAGTCCCCTGCCCAAAATCAAAAAGAAATGAAAACCATAGCCGTTTTCCTTTCCCTATCTTATCTGTCCCTGCTTATCGAAAGTACCTGGTGTGTATTTTGCGACCTCTATTTCCTTCATATTGATCCGCTACCCGCCCTTATCTGCTGGATATCCCTAAACGAAGACTTCTGGCCCGGGACACTAGCAGTTACTATTTGCGGCCTCTTGGCATCTCTTTTTTCATGTTTGGATTTTTTCCTATTCCCTGTAGCCTATCTTATAGGCTTTTTCACAGTGTATTTTATTCGCATAAATGTACTTGAGCTTTCCAGATTACAGGCATACCTTATAACAGGATTTATCTCTATAGAGATACTAGTCATCCAACTTGCAGGCAGCGGTACCCCTGAACTGCTTTGGCCTTGGGGTATAATCCAAGCTGTTCTCAACTTTGCTATTGCACCAACCGCATTTTGGATGTGCGATAGATGTCTGGCCCTTGTTGCAAGCTTGGTAGCAAAATTCAGCCATGAAAAAGGAAACTAAGATAAAGACACCAGATACAAATCTGCTCTTGAGACATTTTGAATCTGGAGACAACCAAGAAAAGCAACAGATATGTACCTATTGCGGCCTTATTTTACTTGGTTGCTTTTTATTTATCTGTTTAAGGTTGTGGTATTTACAAGTATACAAGGGAGCGGAATTTAAAGAACTTTCTGAAAAAAACAGCATAAAATATGTCAGGCTCCAATCATATCGGGGCAATATCCTGGACAGCTCTGGTCGTTTGATTGCTGGAGTAGAACCTAGCTTTAATATCGGTGTTGTGCTCAAAGACGTCAAGGATGTCGAATCACTAATTTCTAAGCTTTCTATTCTACTTGATGAATCAGCGACGGATATCAGGATGAGACTTGTTGCTTCAAAGGGACAACCTTCTTATCTGCCGGTAATAGTTAAAAGAAACGCCTCTTGGCAAGAGATAGCAAGAGTAGAATCCCGCCTCTACAGGCTGCCAGGAGTGGTGGTAGAGGTCGCTCCTGCCCGCCAGTATCCTTATGGTACAGTAGCCCCTCATTTGCTTGGCTATCTTGGAGAAGTCAGCCTAGATCAGCTTAAAAGCGGGAACTTCCCCCATGCAGTACCTGGAGACCTTGTGGGCAAATCTGGTATAGAACTTAGATTCGAAAAGGAGCTTGCTGGCAGAAGTGGTTATAAAATGATAGAGGTGGATGCCAAAGGCCGGATGGTCAAAGTGCTCAAGATACAGAAGCCCCTGCCTGGCAAGGATATTCAGCTAAGCATTAATCTGGACTTGCAACTTGCTGCCGAAGATGCCCTTTCTGGAAAGTCAGGAGCACTAGTTGCCATTGATCCAAGAAATGGTCAGCTACTTGCCATGGCGAGTAGCCCAAAGTTTGATCCCAGAATATTTTCAAGGGGTCTTACAAAAATGGAGTGGAAAGCATTGAATGATCCCTTGCTTACTCCATTGGTGAATAAAGCTATACAAGGGCAGTATGCTCCGGGTTCCACATTTAAGATAGTTATGGCTGCTGCAGGGCTCAGAGAACGAGCAATTACCCCTTATACATCTTTCTTTTGTAACGGTTCCTTCAAGCTTGGCAGAAGAAGATTCAGGTGCTGGAAGAGGGGTGGACATGGGCAAACATCTTTATACAAGGCTTTGGTACAATCATGCGATGTCTACTTTTACAATGTCGGCCTCAAATTGGGAGTAGACAAGATATCAAGGTATGCCTTTGGTTTTGGCTTTGGCAAAAAGACTGGCATAGATCTTCCTGGTGAAAAAGCAGGCTTTGTTCCTACAAGGCAATGGAAAATAAGAAGATTCAGGGAACCTTGGCAAAAGGGAGAAACACTTAACTATTCTATTGGTCAAGGATTTTTACTCGTCACACCTCTGCAACTTGCAAGAATGATTGCAGCCCTTGGGAACGGAGGCAAACTGTTTAGACCTCAATATATCCTTAACGCCACTCCAGTGCTCCAAGCCAAAGTGCCTGTACATAAGGCCACCTTGGCCCTTATAAAAAAATATCTTATAGGTGTAACAGAAGACAAACATGGAACTGCCCGTACCTGTTTTATTAAAGGTATCCATGTAGCTGGCAAGACAGGAACAGCCCAGGTCATTAAACAACTTAAAAGAAGAGAAAGCGAAAAGATGGCATGGAAATATCAGGACCACGCCCTTTTTGTAGCCATTGCTCCAGCAGAAAATCCACAAATTGCAGTGGCGGTCATTATAGAACATGGAGGGCACGGAGGATCTGCAGCAGCTCCGGTGGCAAAGGCTGTTATAGAAAGATGGTTGAAACTCAAGTCTCCTAAACCACCTACAATCCTTCAGCGTAAGCTTTAAGAGGTCATATGCTTCACAAACGTATTTTAAAAGAAATCGACTACATATCCTTGCTATGTCTCGTTTTTATAATGGCATTAGGATTCGTAAACCTGTGGAGTGCAAGCGCTGCTGCTGGTTATTCCTTCCAATGGAAACAGCTACAGTGGTATATAGCTGGAATTTGCCTGATGATTGGAGCTATGAGTTTTGATTACCGTCAGCTTTCAAAGTATTCTCTCCATCTTTACATTTTTACCATCATCCTTTTGGTGCTTGTGATGTTCATAGGCAAATCCGTTTCCGGCTCTCAACGATGGATATCTCTGGGTTTTTTTAATCTACAGCCGTCTGAGCCAGCCAAACTTCTTATGGCAATAGTGATAAGTGCCTATTTTGCACAAGAAGAAAAAGAACAATTCGGCCTGAGAGATCTTCTAAAACCAACCTTAATGGTTGCTCTTCCCTTCCTACTCATTTTCAAACAGCCTGACCTTGGGACCGCCCTGTTAATCCTTATCATCTATGGATCGTTGGTATTATTTGCAAGGTTAAAATGGGGATCTTTCCTTATAATATTAGGAGCTTGCCTATGTGCATTTCCCTTGGCATGGAAACTTATGAAACCATATCAGCGAAAAAGGGTAGAAATTTTTTTAAATCCAGATGCAGACCCGTTTGGTGCTGGATGGCATGTCATCCAATCTAAGATCGCTGTAGGATCAGGACAAATTTTTGGTAAGGGCTTTATGAAAGGCACTCAGGCCCAGCTAAACTTTTTGCCAGAGGTGCATACAGACTTTGCCTTTTCCATTTGGTCAGAAGAGTGGGGATTTATTGGGGCGTTGCTCCTCGTTGCTGTCTATTTTTTATTTCTCCTTCGCTGTTTGAACATTGCCCAAAATACAAGAGATCGTTTTGGTTCCTTTCTTGTTTTTGGTATCACTGCCATGATATTTTGGCAGATGCTGATAAACATCTGCATGGTTCTCGGACTACTTCCTGTAGTTGGCATACCATTGCCACTTATCAGTTATGGAGGATCTTCTGTGATAACAACACTATTGGGAGTAGGGCTTATAATGAACGTTCGAATAAGACGTTCCTTGTTTCAAGGCTAAAAAAAATCTGTTAATATCTGTTGAGCTGCTTTCAGAAATTAAACCTTTTGTTTTTGAAAGCAAGGAGCATAAGATAACCACAAACAAGTTTGGCAATATTTCGAATACACGTTGTTTTATTGGAGAACCTGTGTTTGAACAGTGGGGATGTAGCTCAGTTGGGAGAGCGCCACGTTCGCAACGTGGAAGTCGGGGGTTCAAATCCCCCCATCTCCACCAAAATCCAAATGAAAAATTATCTCTTTGTCGATGTAGCATACTCTGGACAAAAGGCAGTAGCTGCTGCCGTGATTACTCCTCCAAAGAATACCGGAAGGATAACAGCCTGCTATACATGTACTATAGATGGGGTTGCCCAATACGAACCTGGGAATTTCTATAAGAGAGAGTTGCCATGCATCTTGAAACTATTGAATCTGGTTCAAGAACCATTAGAAACAATCTTTATAGATGCATATGTATGGCTATCTCCAACACATCCTGGTCTTGGCGCTCACCTCTTCAAGGCTCTTGATACAAAGATTCCAGTAATAGGAATTGCCAAATCGGGATTTTTGATCCTAGAAGGAACCACTAATATTGTAGAGTATGTATTAAGAGGAAAAAGCAAACGTCCCCTGTATGTGACAGCAGCAGGCATTGACCTAAAAAAAGCGGCCCGGATTGTCAAAAAGCTTTACAAGCGTTACAGGATACCTTATGCCATGAAAGAGTCAGACAGTCTTGCAAGACATAAACTTAGGCTAGAAATCAAAAACAATGGCTAGTAAAGAGGAAATCAGACGCTATCAGTCGCGGTATGAAAGTGGCAACCTCCCTTGGGATATTGGTAGGGTAGACAAAAATCTCAAAAATATACTGGACAGTATCGCAACTACACACAATAAAGTACTCGAAATTGGATGCGGAACCGGTGACAACGCCATCTTCATGGCCCGAAAAGGCCTTATAGTGACAGCCACCGAGATAGCACCCTTAGCCCTAGAGCTTGCCAAGGCGAAGGCCAAAGACCATAATGTTAACATCACCTTTTTACTCACAGATATTATAGAACACGATATCCCTGGTCGGCCATTCGACCTGGTGTTTGATAGAGGATGTTTCCATCACTATGACACATCTACCTCAAGGATACGATTCGTCCACAGAATCCATGAGCACCTTGGGGAAGAAGGACTGTGGTTAAGTCTCATTGGTAACGCAGATGAACAGACAGCGGGAAACGGACCTCCCCGTCTCAGCGCCACAGACATAGTTACGGCAGTGGAACCCTTTTTTGAGATCCTGCTCTTAAAAAGCAGCCATTTTGATTCAAACAGGCATCCACCACCAAGATGCTGGCTGTTTATAGGCAAAAAAAGAAAGGGGCCAACCCAAACAGCCCCTCTTAAATCCAAAAAGACTTTAAATTAACACCATCCAAGGATGGTTATTTCACAGGATTTGAGAATCTTATTAAATGCTCAGCCCCTGTACCATCAACTATTCTTATTTGGCTTACCGCGCCTTCTGTTTCCTCTACACAAATTTCTTGCGGTTTGTGTATCAGGTGCTCAAGATTTTCACACATTACAGAAAACACCTTGTCTTTGGGATCATAACTTACCCCCAAAAGTGGCAAGCCCTTTGCCTCCTCTTCTTCAAATACACTGGGGGCTTCGATTTCAATCTCTACTTTCTCGTCTAACTTTTTTATTTTCTTGTAAAATTCATTAAAATATTCTTCCCATTCCTGAGGAACTATACATTTTTCAGCCATTTTTTTCCTCCCTTTCTGTTTTTTTCGATCAACTCAATTAACCAATAAGCACTACCTTGAAACAGTCAATAAGAAGGTACATTTTCATTGAAGAAATAGTGTCCGAAGTGTAAGAAGACTGAAAAGTTTTCCTCAAAAATTGGGAGGCATACCTTGGCAGAAAACATAGATGACATATCAATAAACTATGAAGATGAAGAAGGAAGGCTCCTTGTAAAGGAGTTAAAAAAGGAAGTATTAACTAGGGGCAGTTGGACAACTATCCTCTTTCTTTATCAAGAGATGGATAAAAAGACAGGAAACTATGGTCCCTTAAAGGCCACAATACGCAGATACAAGAAACAGGGAGGATACTTCAGGCCACAAAGCAAGTTCAATATCTCAAATAAAAAACAGGCCCTCAGGATTGCGGAAATCCTTTCAAAGTGGTTTTCATAAAAAATTGGGCAGCCCTTCTCAAAGGCTGCCCAATCTCCTTTTAACCACTGGTGCTATTTATCTGCTTCCGTTGTTGCAGGTGACGCAGAAGAAGGAACGGCATGTTTTGGCGTTACTGCAATACAGGCTTGGGTCACTGCCTGAATCAATTTTTCAGAATAAGGATTTGAAACCATTTTTCTGATTATTATATCGACCGGTCTGACATTCTTTCTGTAATAGGCAATGTTCCATGAATCTTTTGGCGTTATTATAGCTCCCTCTATACTTATGCCCCCAAAAATACCCTTTGTCTTTGAAAAGGCCAATATGTCAACAGTCTCGGCCTTTGCCCCGGCCCCGTAAGGCCCTGCAGCGATACTTACATCTGCACCAAGTTTTATAGATGTGGAAAGAAGGGCATCAAGTCCGCTATCAGTCATTATCATAAGAATAATTTGGGACGATTGGGCACCCGCCTGAAGGCCAAAAGATACAGAACCAATGGTATAAAAAGCCGGCTGACTCCACTTTCCTGTATACTGGTCCCTCGCAAGAAGCACACCAGTTCCCCCTTCTGCCCCAAATATAAAGGCACCTTTCAAAAGCTGAGGAACTATAAGAATCCCCTTGGCACTGGCAAGATGGTTTCGAAACCAAGTCATGTTCGGATCTGAAACAAAAGTCTTAAACGTAACCGTTGCCCTATCTATGAGGGCCTGCTGCTTTTCATATCCAGAAGCGTAGGCACACTGAACAGAAATGATCACGATAATTATCAGAATACCCAATTGATGAACTATTGTAGCCTTTCTCATGTCAATCCCCCTTTTGGATTTACTGTTTATGGCCAGTTGTTAATTAAATAAAACGATTAACATTGTAAACAAAAAACTTGACGCACCAACATATATTTGTTAGTAGGCTAACGTTTTTGTGATATTTTTATCCAAAATAAGTATGTAAAAAAATTGCATCCTTAGTCACAAGGGGTTGAAATCTGTTTATGGACACCACAGAGGCCATAAGAAATAGAAAGTCTGTCAGGAAATTTCTTAAAAAACCAGTTGAAAAACAGACGCTGATACGTGTGCTTGATACTGCAAGATGGTCCCCTTCAGGCGCCAACTGTCAACCATGGAGGGTGGAAATTGTCTCGGGCCTGACAAAAGAAAACATTACAAAGGCCATTCTTGAGGCCAAGGCCAAAAATCTTACAGAACCTCCAGATATAGACTATTATCCAAAGGTATGGGAAAATCCATACAAGGAAAGACGCTTCAGATGCGGCCTTGCCCTTTACTCTGCCTTGAACATAAAAAGAGGAGATGCAAAAGCAAGAAAAAAGGCCTGGCTTAGGAACTATGAATTTTTTGGTGCTCCAACTGGTATTTTTATTTTTATGCCCAATGCCCTTGGCACCGGATTTCTTGTAGATATAGGAATATTTATACAATCTTTAGTGCTGGCTTGCACAAACGAGGGGCTTGCAACCTGTATTCAGGCCTCCTTGGCTGAATATCCGTCTATTGTGAAAAAGATATTGGGAGTATCGGAAGATTTCAGACTCGTTTGTGGAATATCCGTGGGCTTTGAGGACAAGTCATCGCCAGTAAACCAGTTTAGAACCACAAGAATAGACGTTACAGAATTTGTAAGCTGGCACGATTAAACAATAAAAATATCTTAGGCAGCCCTGAGACTGGATAGAGATACCTTCGTGGCGACCTGTCTCTTCAGCATCTCAATGAGAATTATGGCCCGGTCTCTACCATCTACCGCCTTCAGTATACCTTCGATGATCGTCTGATTGGGGCCTTCAAGCCTTACCCTGTCGCCTGGGGCAAAACCATATTTTTCCTTCATTCCCAGAGGTATTACACCATTATCGTCGGCCCTTGCCATGAGATCTTCTACGAACCAATCCGGCACAGGAGGATAGTAGTTACCAAACCTAACAGGACCCACTGCACCAAAGGTACTGGAAATGGTCACCCAGTTTTGTTCCGATGGCAAAAGATGAAGAAAAAGATAGCCAGGAAACAGGGGTGAAAGGACCTCTTTAACCTTTCTAGCATGCCTTGTTATGCGAATGGTAGACGGAAGGAAGACGGTAAAATCCTGATTTTCAAAGTTAGCCTTTGCAAAAAATTCTTTTCTAGGCTTTGTTTTTATTGCAAACCACTGTTTTCCCACGGCTTTTTAACCTCCTCTCTACAAGAAGCTCCCTTAATTCACTCTTCGGATGACAAGCCGTGATACTTAACAGCGGAAAAGTCGTAACGAAAAGATAACATAACTAATGTGGAGCCGGCACACCATCCTGCATATCTGTTTTGGAGAACCAATTTGGTGGCTCCATCTCTTTTAATTCTGAGAAGAGATCCTTCATCTCTTCTCCAGTCACAAGGGCAGTCTTTAGAACCTCGTCCATGTGTTCAACACATACGATATTCAATGATTTCAATATCTTGGGCTGAATCTCTTTCAAATCTTTTTCATTAGCCTTTGGAATTATGCAGGTATCAAGATCCATGCGACGAGCGGCAAGAAGCTTCTCCTTAAGCCCACCAATTGGCAAAACCCGGCCTCTAAGGGTAATCTCCCCTGTCATTGCAAGATCGTGACGTACTGGAACTTTCAACAGGGCTGAAACCAAGGCCGTAGCTATAGTTATGCCAGCAGAAGGACCATCTTTTGGTATTGCTCCTTCAGGGACATGTACATGGATATCTACCATTTTGTAGAAATCTTTTGGCAAACCAAGCTGATGGGCCCTTGCCCTTACATAACTCATAGCAGCCTGCACAGATTCCTGCATCACGTCTCCGAGTTTTCCAGTAATAGTAAGCTTGCCTTTCCCGGGCATAACAGCCACTTCAATCTGAAGGAGGGTTCCGCCTGTCTCTGTCCATGCAAGTCCGTTTGCCACACCAATAAGATCCTGCTCCTCTGTATGAGAATGTCTATATTTGGGCACACCAAGATACTTGTTAAGGGACGACCTGGTTATCTTAATAAGCCTTTTTTCGTTACCAACCTTGGTTATTTCCCTTGCCGCCTTTCTACAAAGGGCAGCAATACATCTTTCTAGATTTCTAACACCAGCCTCTCGAGTATACAAGTGAATGATATCCTCCAAGGCCTTTGGAGAAATTTCCAACTGTTCCTTTGTAAGTCCATGGGCCTCAAGTTGCCTTGGGATAAGATGCCGCCTCGCTATCTCTATCTTTTCTTCCTCTGTATACCCTGGCAGCTCTATAATTTCCATCCTATCCTGAAGAGGAAGAGGGATTGTGTGCAAGGCATTTGCAGTTGTGATAAACATTACAGAAGAAAGATCATAGTCCAAATCCAGGTAGTGATCGTTAAAGGCATAGTTCTGCTCAGGATCTAACACCTCTAACAAGGCAGAAGCAGGATCACCCCTGAAATCTGAACTCATCTTGTCTACCTCATCCAGGCAAAAAACAGGATTAATAGCCTTTGCCCTTTTCATAGACTGAATTATTTTGCCAGGGAGGGCTCCTATATAGGTACGCCTGTGTCCCCTTATTTCCGCCTCATCCTTTACTCCGCCAAGAGAAAGACGCACAAAATTACGATTAAGGGCCCTGGCTACAGATTTTGCAAGGGATGTCTTTCCAACTCCAGGGGGACCCACAAGACACAGAATAGGTCCCTTCATCTTTTTGGAAAGGCTCTTTACTGCAAGGTATTCTAAAATTCTTTCCTTTGGCTTTTCAAGGCCATAGTGATCTTCATTCAATATCTGCTCAGCCCTTTCTATGTCATTGTTATCTTTGGTACGTTCAAACCAAGGAAGAGCAAGAATCCAATCAATATAGTTACGTACAACAGTTGCCTCAGCAGACATAGGCGCCATAAGCTTGAGCTTTTTAAGCTCATGTCTGACCTTTGCTGCAGCCTCTTTTGGCAAGCGTTTTCTTTTAATCTTCTTTTCAAGTTCTTTGAGTTCACTTTGAGCATCATCCTTCTGGCCCATCTCCTTCTGAATGGCCCTTATCTGCTCGTTAAGATAGTAATCCTTTTGATTCTTTTCCATCTGCTTCTTGACTCGCTCTTTTATCCTCTGTTCCACCTTTGCGATCTGAGTCTCGGTGGACATAAAGGTATAGAGTTTTTCAAGACGCTTAACCGGATTAAGGGCCTCAAGAACCGCCTGTTTATCTGAAACCTTTAGAGAAACATGAGAAGCGATGGAATCCGCAAGCCTCGAAGGATCGTTTATGGAAGAAATAGAAACAGCAACCTCTGGTGGCACTTTTTTATTAAGCTTGCAATATTCGTCAAATGCTGAAATTGTCAACCGGCAAAGGGCATCTACCTCTGGGCCAGAGACTTTTGGCTCTTCTAAGGTCTCTACCTCCACAAGGAAAAACCTATCATCGGATATAAATCCTTTTATCTCTGCCCGCTTCTTTCCCTCAATCAATGCCTTGACTGTACCGTCTGGCAGGCGCAACAGTTGCAAAATAGTACCTATTGTTCCGATTTTGTATATATCCTTCCTGCCGGGCTCGTCTACCTTTGCGTCCCTTTGAGCAGAAAGAAAAATCTCCTGATTCTCCTCCATCGCCTTCTTAATCGCCTCAACAGACTTCTCTCGTCCAATGAAAAGAGGTGCTACCATCTGCGGAAAAAGCACCATATCCCTAAGTGGCAAAAGGGGAAGTATCAGGAACTTGTCTTTTTTATCCATAAAACCTCTATGTTTATTACTATTATTTATTTCTTATTTATTTCTATTATTTATTTTCTACTCTTGTTATTTTAAAATTTTTTTAAGAGGCCTCAGCCGTCTTATTTTCATATATAAGTATAGGTTCGGCCTTATTCAAGATGACCTCTTCACTGATTACACATTCCTTAACGTCTTCCTTTGACGGCAGGTCATACATAACATCAAGCATCGCACGTTCTAAAATGGCCCTTAATCCTCTGGCACCGGTCTTACGTTTAATGGCCTCCCTAGCGATAGCCCTTACTGCTCCGTCAGTAAAATGGAGCTCTATATTATCCATGGCAAAAAGCTTCTGAAACTGACGGACAAGCGCATTCTTTGGCTCTTGAAGTATGCGCACAAGATCCTCCTCGGTAAGCTCTTCAAGAGTTGCCACAACAGGGATTCTGCCCACCAGTTCGGGGATAAGGCCAAACTTTATAAGATCCTCGGGTTCAAGATGCTTAAGTATCTCGCTATAGCTTAACTCTCTAGCCCCATGAACATTTGCGCCAAAACCTATAGAATATTTTCCGAGTCTGCTCTTAATAATGGAATCAAGTCCTACAAATGCCCCCCCAACAATAAAAAGGATGTTTGTAGTATCTATTTTAACAAATTCTTGCTGAGGATGCTTTCTGCCTCCCTTTGGGGGAACATTTGCCAATGTTCCTTCTATTATTTTGAGCAACGCCTGCTGAACACCTTCTCCTGACACATCCCTTGTAATAGAAGGGCTGTCGGACTTCCTTGCGATCTTATCTATTTCATCTATATAAACTATACCGCGGCTGGCAAGTTCCACATCATAATCTGCAGCTTGAAGAAGATTCAAGATGATATTCTCAACGTCTTCTCCTACATATCCTGCCTCGGTAAGCGTTGTGGCATCGGCGATTGTAAAGGGCACATTCAGAATCTTTGCAAGGGTCTGGGCAAGAAGCGTCTTACCGCTTCCTGTAGGACCTATTAGCATGATATTGCTCTTCTGAAGCTCAACATCATCAATAGCCACATTGGATTCTATCCTTTTATAATGATTGTGGACCGCAACCGAAAGTATCTTTTTGGCATGTTCCTGACCAATAACATATTGATCCAACAGAGCCTTTATCTCTGCAGGCTTTAGTATTGCAGTAGACGTTGATGATGCCTCATCACTGTTGTCATAATCCTCAGCAATAATATCATTGCAAAGATCGATACACTCGTCACAAATGTAGACATTGGGGCCAGCAATAAGCTTCCTCACTTCGCCCTGTCCCTTTCCGCAAAAGGAACAACTCAGGTCTCCAACCTTATCAAAATCGTCCTTTTTCCCTGACATAGCTTTTATTCCTCCTTGGAGTTCTCTGGCCTTTTCTCAAGGATTTCGTCTACCAGACCATACTCCAATGCTTCTTTGCTGCCCATAAAGTAGTCCCTTTCTGTGTCTGCCTGTATCTTTTCCAAAGGTTGAGCAGTATGCTTAGAAAGTATCTCATTGAGTCTCTGCCTGAGCTTAAGTATTTCCTTCGCATGGATGTCTATATCTGTCGCCTGACCTTGGAAACCACCCATGGGCTGGTGAATAAGTATCCTCGAATTGGGCAATACATATCTTTTACCTGGTGCTCCAGCAGCCAACAATAGGGCACCCATAGACGCCGCCTGTCCAAGACACAAGGTGCTAACATCTGCCTTAATATACTGCATGGTATCGTAAATAGCCAACCCTGCCGTTACTACACCACCTGGAGAATTTATATAGAGTGTGATGTCTCTATTGGGATCTTCTGCTTCAAGAAACAACAACTGTGCAATGATAAGGTTAGCAACCTCATCATTTACCGCTCCTCCCAAAAATATTATCCTTTCTTTGAGCAAACGCGAATAAATATCGTATGCGCGCTCGCCCCTTGGACTCTGTTCAATAACTATTGGTATTAACGGCATGTCCTAAACCTCTTACTCTTTATTTTCACTCTCTTGCTGCTGTCCAGTTAAAGGGTCTTCGTCTTTCTTTACAGAATCTTCTTCGTCTTTAATTGTCACATTCTTAAGTAAATAATCCAGAGTCTGCTTTGCTCTCAACTTAGGTAATACAGAATCAAAAACTGCCGCCTGAAACTGGGCCTTGTCCACATTCATTTCCCTGTAATGCTCATCGACATAATCTTGGTATTTTTTCAGCTCTTCAGTTGGAATTTCTACTTTTTCTTGTTCAGCAATCTTATCCAAGATAAGCTCTGTCTTCACTTGACGAATGGCATCCTCTCTCATCTTCTGTCGGAGACGCTCTTCATCTATACCAGCCTTCTCAAGATTCACCCCACGTTCATGCATATGGCCTGCGATATTGTCAACCATCTGATCCAGCTTCTTTTCAACAAGTCTTTCTGGCACAGGAAAATCAGCCCCCTCAAGCAACTTATCAAAAAGCTGGTTCCTAAGAAGGCTTTCGGCTGCCTCCTCCTTGTCTTTAAGAATATGCTCTCTGAGCTTGTTCTTGAGATCCTCAACAGTCTTCAGACCTATTCCAAAACGCTGTGCAAACTCATCATCAATTTCTGGCAAATTGCGTTTTTGTATATTTTTTAAAGTAACCTTATACCTTACCGTCTTGCCAGCCACCAATGTATTTAATGCATCATCGGGATAGGTAACCTCTATCTCTCTTTCTTCACCCTTTTCCATACCTATGAGTCCTTGCTCAAAGGTCTCATTAAAATTACCTCTACCAACCTCTATAAAATAATCTTCATTGGCTAACTCTTCCACCTCTTCCCCATCGATATAGGCAGTATAATCAACAATTGCTATGTCGCCCTCCCGCAACGGCCTCTGTTCATCTACTGTCTCAACGGTTCCAAACTGATTACGCAGGGCCTCAAGCTGCTCATCAATCTCCTCATCGGTAATCTCAACCTTTGGTCTGACAAGTTCAAATTTCCTGAAATCAGGCACCTCAATCTCAGGCTCGATATCCATCAAAACGGAATATTCAAAGGGTTTCCCAGCCTCTATCTCTGAAGACGAATCGAGTTGCGGCTCAAGCAACATGGTCACATTACTCTGCTTTATTGCCTCTCCAATGGTCTCTTCGATAAGGGCTTGAAGCACCTCCGACTTTATCTGCGGGCCATACTCTCTTTCTATAATATTTTTAGGCACCCTTCCCCTTCTAAAGCCAGGAATAGCAACACTCTTTTTCAAGCGATTGATGGTTTGAGTGATGTATTCGTCCACCTTTTGAGCAGGTATCTCCACCTTTAAACGCTTTTGTACAGGACTTACATCTTCTACAGTGACTTTCATTTCCATAATCCTAGAAACCTTTCCGAATTTTATTGGTTTATTTTTTGGGCCAAGGGCCACTCTTTCAATCTGATCCCTGTAAATTCAGTCAAATACATACCAGGATTTTGGGCCAAATGGACCAAAAATTTGGAAGCCGAACCTCACAAGAGTCTTCTTCTGAAAAACGACTTCAAGATCAGTGAAAACTTCACCGGCAGGCATAAAAACTCTTGGTGCGAGAGGGGAGAGTCGAACTCCCACGGCATAAAGCCGCTGGATCCTAAGTCCAGTGCGTCTACCAATTCCGCCACTCTCGCACTTCTTCCTAAAAATCAGCCTGATGAAATTTAATAGAGGCAAAAAATGAAGTCAATGACAATAACAAATATTGTCTATTAGCAGCCGATTCAATCTCTGGCTACAATAAGATAAGAGAAGATACTGCAGCCGCAACGAGAACCACCCACAAGATATCAACCCCTTTATATAGGGCCCAAAAAGAGGCTCCACCTACTAATAAGGCAGCAGGACCCCACTTTATAGCCATAAAAAAGCTAATGAATACGGCTAAAAGCAGGCCTACAAAAGAGGCCAGGACCCCGCGCATTGCCCTCTTAAAAATTGTAGCCTCCTTAAAATTATCAAAAAAAGGGCTGGAAAACATAAGCATGAAAAGAGATGGTGTAAAAATTGCCCACGCACAAATTACCGCGCCTAGAACTCCACTCAACAAATAACCAACAAATGCCGCTGTGATAACTATTGGTCCTGGTGTAACCTGGCCCAAGGCAATCCCGTCCATAAAAACCTCTTTTGGCAAAAAGGCATGTTTTTCCACTATCTCGTGAAGCATAAGTGGTAAAGATGCATAGCCACCGCCATAGGCAAAAAAATCTATCTTCATCATAAGAAGGCCTAATTTATAAAGAAAGGGATCAAAAAAAGACAAGATCAACAAAACAATAAAAGCAACTGCTGCTACAAAACCTGCCCATTTAATAGTGACCTTGACATCTTTGGCTCCAAGAGCCTCCTTAAATGACGAACGTACTATCTCTGAGCCTATTATATTTCTATAAAGAAATACTCCGGCAAGGCCACAAAAACCTATTGCAACAATAGGACTCCCCTTAAAAAATAAATATGTAGCAGCAAGGGCCATAAGGACAAGATCTTGCCAGCCCCGTATCATCTTTTTACCAAAATCCAGGGTAGCATTTGCCACTATTGCAACTACTACTACCTTGAGACCATTAAAACAGGACACAACAAAATCCAGATTCATGGCCTTCTGATATGCCCAGGCCAAGGCCACCATTAAACAAAAAGCTGGCAAAGCAAAACCTGTAAACGATACTATCGCTCCTGCCCCTCCCCTTGTCTTGAGTCCTGCATAGGCAGCAGCTTGCATGGCAGTAGCCCCAGGAATTGTCTGAACCAGTGCTATTCCGTGGTCAAAGTCCTCTGGTTTGACCCATTTGTTTTTCTTACAGGCCAACTCTTTTATATATCTAACCATTGCCGGACCACCAAAGGCGGTAAGACCAAGACGTAAAAAGGCAAAAAAAATAGTTAAGAGCCTTGGAGGGCCTTCCATAAAATTTTCAACTCCTTTGCCATTAAGATATCCTCTTCTGGAGGCCTGCCCCTGGTTGTAAGGTAACCGCCAATGAGCATAGCATCTGCCCCGGCCATAAAAACCAAGGCCTGCATATCTTTTAATACCTTTTCCCTTCCTCCTGCAATACGAATAGCTGCCCAAGGAAGCATTATTCTCCACATGGCAACAGTTCTGAGAATCTCCGGCAAAGATATGCGGCCTTGACCTTCCAGAGGTGTACCCTTTATGGGAACTAGAATATTTACAGGACAGGAATGGACCCTGAGACATGCAAGCTCTCTTGCCATTAGATAGCGGTCATTTTCAGACTCACCAAGGCCAATTATTCCTCCTGCACACACCTCTAGACCCGCCTCTTTAGCGTTCTTTATGGTGTCAACCCTCTGTTGATAGGTATGAGTTGTGCAGATCTCCGGGAAAAAATCTTTAGATGTCTCAAGATTGTGATGATATCTGCTTAAGCCAGCCTCTTTCAATATTTTCAAATCATCAACTGAAGCTATACCAAGAGAAGCGCAAAGGCAAATATCCACTCGCCTGCTTATCTCTTCAATATATCGAGCGATTTTTTCAACCGTACCAGGACTTGGGCCTTTACCGCTTGTAACGAGGCTGAACCTTTGCGCACCAGATCGTTTGGCAATTTCTGCCTCATTCAAAAGGGTATCAAGGTCCTTAAGGGCATAAACAGATATCTCTGCCCTGGAATTAGCAGCCTGGGCGCAAAAAGAACAGTCTTCAGAACAGGCCCCACTCTTTGCATTTGTTATGGTACAAAGGCCAAGGCTTGCTCCCCTATGACTAAGCTTGATCGAAAGCCCAAGCTCCATAAGCTGGGCCAAGGAAAGTCCTTTTAGATAGTCATAACTCGGCAGTTCCATCGTTTCATTACCAGGCTTCTCATCTGATCTCTTCTGCAACCTTTGCGATAGTATAGGCAGTATCTTCCAGCAACCTGGTTATCTGCTGTCTTGTAGTACAAAGAGGTAAAAAAAGATATATAACATCGGACAGAGGTCTGAGCACCAAGCCCCTCTCCAATCCTTTAAGATACACCCTCCAACCAATCCTCAAGGCAGGATCAAACGGTTCCCTGGTCTCTTTATCCTTTACAAGCTCAAAAGCAGCAACCATACCTATGCCTCTTGCATCTCCTACCATTGGGATATCAAGGAGCTTCGTTTTCTCTGTCTGAAGAAAAGAAACCCTTTTAGAAAGTCTTGCCATAATATCCTCTTTTTCAAAAACATCGAGACTTCCAAGTGCAGAAGCAGCACAGATAGGATTGGCAGTAAATGTATGGCCATGGAAAAAGGTCTTTCCTTCAGAATAGTCTGCATAAAAGGCCTGGAAAACCTCATCGCTAGTGACAGTAACAGCAAGAGGAAGGACTCCGCCTGTAATACCCTTTGAGAGGCATAGAAAATCAGGACATACCTGTGCATGTTCAAAGGCAAACATCCTTCCAGTACGTCCGAATCCTGTTGCCACTTCATCAAGTATAAGATGTGCCTTGATCTTGTTGCAAAGCTTCTCGAGCCTTTTGATATATTCAGAAGGATACACAAGCATTCCGCCGGCACCCATAAGAAGAGGTTCTACCACTATGGCACAAATCCTGTCCGCTTCTTTAATGACCTTTTCTTCAAGGAGCTGAAAACATTCGACTCTACACTTCCTTCCAGAATCCGGACTGTATCTGTCTTTTCCGACAGGACACCTGTAGCAGTAAGGTGCTGGCACCCGGATGGAATCAAACGTCAGGGATGCAAAAGGCCCCTCAAAGGCAGGAACACCTCCAAGCCCCATGGTCCCCAGAGTATCTCCATGATAACCTCGCTCAAGAGATACAAAGAGTTCCCTGTCTTTCACACCCTTGTTTTTCCAGTATTGGAAAGACATTTTTAAGGCCACCTCTACGGCAGTTGAACCGTTGTCAGAAAAAAAGAATTTTTTAAGAGATGGCGGAAGCAGGCCCTTCAATCGGCTGGCCAGAAGAATAGGGCCCTCATGAGTGGTTCCTGCGAACTGCACCTGATCCAACCTGCCGAGTTGTTTCCGTATCTTTTCCATTATTAGTGGATGATTATGCCCATGAATTATACACCACCAAGAAGATATAGTATCAAAGTATCTGTTTCCGTCCTTGTCAAAAAGATACACTCCTTCCCCTCGATCGATCAGAAGGAGATCCCTTTTTTCAAAATCCTTCATCTGAGTATAAGGATGCCAGATAAGCCTTCTATCTATATCCAAGAGTCTTTTTTTATCCATTTTTTCCTAGAAAAAGTTAAAGAGATTTAATTTTTTATTGGCTTGTTTTAAGCCTACATCCTTACAAGCTTTGCCTGTCCTGCAGCAGAAATCAAAACAGAGGCCACATGAGGATGACAGGTAAAAAAGATGACTTGCCGTTTCTGGGCCAGATGAACAACAGCCTTGGCGGCAAGCTCCATTCTTTCAGGATCAAAATTTACAAATATATCGTCCATAAGTACAGGAATGGTCTCGTTTTTTGGTTCACACACGGAAATCACACCAAAACGTAAACATAGATAGAGCTGTTCAGCAGTGCCTCTGCTTAACCTTGCAGGGCCGTAGCGCTGACCCTGGTTTGAAACAACGACAAATCCCTCCCTTTGATCTGGCAAGATGTTATGATATCTTCCCTTGGTTATCATACTAAAGTGTTCAGAGGCCTCTGAAAGGACCTTTGGCTGATTCTCTTGCTCGAATCTTTTAGTGGCCCTTTCAAGCAAGGTCTTTGCCAAGCTTAATACGGACCATTTCAAGGTAAGCTCCTTGAGATTAGCCCTCAACATCTCATATTTAGCCAGAAACTCCTGATGTTCAGTAGAGCTGACAAGTCCCTTTAGGATTTGGACCGCCTCGGCTCGTTCCTTATAAAGCCTGTCTCTTTCCTTTAAAAGTTCCTCTTCCTGACGTTCAAGCTCCTTAATATCGGCCTCTATATCGTGAAGGGACCTCTTAGAAAAGATAGCAACAACCTTACCATATCTTGGCTCTATCAAAAACTTGGAAGAGATCGTCAACAGCAATTCATTTAGTCTGGCCTCTTTTCTTTCTAACTCTAGCGCCACATCCAGCTGCTCTTCAAGCTCCTCTATACTTGAGACGGATGAACCTTCAAATAACCTGTTCAATCTATCCTGCAACTCTTTTATTCTATTTCTAAGCTCCCTATTTTCACTTTCTAGGTGACCAATTACTTTTTGGATTTGCCTGCGGTTTTCTAGCTTTTTTGTCTCCTTTTCAAAAAATTCAACCAGATAATCCACTGCCTGAACCAGAAAATCAAACTCAAAATCAGGAGAAAACTCCTGCAAAATCCCCTCTACTTCCTTTTTGGCATTGTGAACCTGTCTACCAAAATCCTCTAAGACCCTTTTCAACCGCTGTCTTTTCAACAAAAGCTGTTTCAACCTGTCAACTGTAAGAAGAATTTCCAGCACAGTCTCCGGTGCATCCTCGTAAGAGCAAGGCATACCCAAGGCCTGCAAAAAACAGGTCCAATCCTTTGAAACGTGTCTTCTCTTAGAAAGCAACTTCTCCCTCTGAGAATGGATATCAGTAAGTGTTGATAAAAGCCTTGTCTTTTCATAATCGTTACGCCTTAGACTTTCTTCGAGCTGTCCCAGTCCGTTCAGACTGTTAACAAGCTCCCCTAGCCTTTCTTTGATATTTAAGATAGATTGATCAAAAGACGAGCCATCAGAATCCTTGGAGACATTATGGTATCGCAGGCCCAAAAATTTATACAGTTCATTTATAATGTTCTCTAATGCCTCTTTTTTATATACCTTTTTCTTATTGAATTCTAAAAGCTCTGTAATATTAAGCCACAAACTTTCAAGGCCTTTCAAAAGCCCGTGACCTTCAGTCGCGTCAAGATCGAGTTGCAAGTCAAGACCCTTAGCAAGTCTTTTCCACTGCTCTTTTATCTTTTGTATAAGATCTCTAAGTTTGGCTATTTCATCTTCTAGGGCCTTGATGGTTTCTTCTTTTTCAAAGACAATGTCCTCAAGCCTCTCAATTTCGTTGAGAATGGATCTTTTTTCTTCTAAAAGTGACAAATCATTCTGGACCCTATTGACCACCCTGCTAAAATCTGCCAAAAGTGCCTCTCTTTTTAGACCGGTAAGAGTGCATACCTTTTCTAATCCTTTTTCTATCCTTTTGAGTTCCGTAATCAAGCCCTCCTTTTGGCTATTTAGAGATCTGCGTCCTTCTTCCAAATCATGTTTTTGAACCAGATACGCTTCCCTTTTACTTTTACACCATTTTTTAACCACAGAAGCACAAAGAACCGTACAGACTCCGGCAATGATGAGTAGCCAATCTTGATAGGGGGAATCAGGCCAAAAGGGCAACAATATAAAGCCTGCACCAACTGGCCATAATAATGTACCCACTCTTTCTATTCTAACCCATAAAGACAAAAGCCTATCTTGAGCCATTATCATCTTGTCAAGCCTCTTTTCCTCCAGCTCTAATGAGGCGATCGAGGCTCCAAGCTGGGGTCTCTGGGAAATAGATCCAGATAAGGAACTTGCAAGGGCGTAAAGCTCAACTATGTCCGAATCAGGAAGAGAAAGTTTTTGTTCGAGGCCTTTAATCTGATCCCTTTTTAGTTCCAAACGTTTCTGAAGCCGCAGGAGTTCTTCCTTCTCCTGATTACTGCGCTGATGAAGAAACTTGTATCTTTGCTCTTTCTCGACAAAATCGTCAAAAAGCACTCTTGCATTTTTCAAAAGCCCTTCAAAATCGAAACAGACAAGCCTCTCAAAGGGCATATCAATACCAAGTCTAGTACACATAGAAGAAATTCTGTCCCGAAGTATTACCTCTTCCTGTTCAATTTCTGACAGCTCTTTCAGTATAATCTCTGCCCTTGCCAGTTCCTTTATCACCCTGTCAAGGCCCTCTTTATCAACTTGTCCCAATAAATCCCTCAAGGCCTCTGCGTCTTTTGACAACCTCTCCTGCTCGCTTTCAAGTCTTTTAAGGTCCTGCTCCCTTACGCTGCCCTCCTTATCCAGCAAGACAAGATCAGTAGATATTCTATCGAAGCTCCTCTTATAGGCCTGTACAGAAGCCCGTATCCTGGTCCCGGTATCAATCTCCTTGACCATATCCTCTGTCCAATCTGGCCCAAGGATAGCAAAACAGTCATGGATTGCCCCGTTCAGGTCTTCCAGCTCTTGTTTCTTTTTTAAGATTTCTTGTTCAAGATGCGAGAAATGGTGTCTTTTGGACAGTAATAGTTGTATCTGTTTAGACCTTTTTAGAAAATTATCATTGGGACTGATCTCTTCTAACTGGTTTAGCAAGCGAGAGCATTCGGTCTCCTTTTTTTTAAGGAGCTTCGAAGCATCTGATATATCAGATGCCAGAGCCTTTGCCCTCCAAAGCTCCTTGTTTGAAGGGATAACCTGTCCAAGCCGCTTTTTCAGAGACTCTATCTGTCTCTTTAGCTGAACCAGCTCTATATACTCGTCCCAGCACGAGACGATCTGCTTGAGTCTTTGAAATCTTTTGCCAACACTTCTAAGCCCTGATTCGAGATCCTTTATGGCTCCCTCTGTCTCTTTTATTATGCGAACACATCTTCCGTATTCCTCAAGCTGGCCCTTTGCAGCCACAACCTTAGACTTAGTGACATCCAGCTCTGCCAATAGCCTGTTTATCTCCTGATTTTGGCCAGATGGCTTAAAGAGCCTGCTCAACTCTTTCTCTATCTTCTTTCTAGCAGACGGAACAGCAAGAAGAGCTGCACCAAAACCAGCGCCATAGATAGCATCTTTTATCTCAGTCCCACTAAGGCTTTCAAGGTATTGGAGCTCGTCAAGACCGAACCCAAACACGTTTTCATAAAGGGAGCTTGTAATGCTTCCAAAGAGATCTTGAAGAAATGATTCAGGAAGTAACTGTCCACTTTCATCGTAAAGTCTAAATATAGGCCGCTGGCTTTTCACCCCGTCAAAGCTTCTCTTTCGCTCTACCACAAGGCGCTGGCCATCATCTAAAATCAAGGTGAGACGACCGCCAAAG
>Ga0256914_1000282_pt1 | contig 48840 bp, 90 predicted proteins | sample HulkmetaG_FD_191571 | JGI IMG/M metagenome (GOLD analysis project Ga0256914, IMG submission 191571) | Hydrothermal chimney microbial communities from Main Endeavour vent field at the Juan de Fuca Ridge, Pacific Ocean - Hulk | ecosystem: Environmental > Aquatic > Marine > Hydrothermal vents ...
CGACCCCCACACCACCGACCATACCTACGGAAATCTACGGTATTCCGACGTGGATGTTGGTAGGCGGAGGTATAGTAGTTCTGATCGGACTATGGGCTTATTACGAAGAGAAGAAGAGAGAAGAGTTGATGATGATGCTCGCTATGGGTTAAAACATTCAATCTCGTGGAGGTTTGATGATAATGTATCCTCTACAGAATAAGAAAATTATATTTGGAGAGGATTGGGTGGTGGAATATAGTATTTCCGAGGAGACTGCTTTGGAATGGATAGCAAGTGGTGGTAAAATACACTCATTAATCTTAAAAGGAACGGATAAACCGATCTTTCTCGGTTTATATTATAACTTAGGAGATCGTGGTAGCATAAACGTCTCGGCGGACGAGCTTATAACTATAAAAACCCTTGGATATTACTATATCCCACCGTGTAAACACATTGTGATTTCTATGAAGAATTGTAATTTATCTAAGATATTCGAAGTCGTTGAACCTCCTCTCTCAGATCCAGTGGAAATGGAGCTCGATGTGATAGATCACCCTGGTTGGATTCTAAACGAATACTGGCACAGTGCAACTTCTGGTTTCTTAGAATTTAAGACTCCGATTATGGGTTACATGGAGTTCGTTTTCTGGGGTTCTGGGATATTATATTCAACTACTAAAGTTGGAGAAGATTGGATTCAAACGAGCAATTGGTTAAAACCAAGCACAAACAAAACAGTTGGGATTGTGCCAGTTGGTGTAAATAATAGGTTTTACAACAACGGATCGATGAATTTGGAGAAAAACGTAAGGTTTTATAGCCTTGGGATAGTTGAGGAATACGAAACATCTTTGATTATTGGAATACTGTCTGGTATTATATTAGGATCTATAGTTGGTGAGGTGATCAAATAATGCCTGAGTTCCGACTCGAAGAAGGAGATCAACACTTTCAAGGAATCAAAGCTGAGAATATAGCAAATCTTAGTCATGTTTGGTTAGAAAGTGGTGATCCTCACTTCGTTAAAGTCGAGGGTAAGTATAAAGAGGGCGATTGGATCTGGAGGTTATTTAAGGGAAGTAAATTATATTTAAATATGTATGAAGCGCCGAACGTCATAGCATTCTTTTTTGCACAGGTTTTTATGACAAAAATGTCTCTTTGGTCAGGAGGTAGAAAAATATGGGGTGTTGACACAAGGCATATGAGCGGAGATATACTTCAAGATTTTAAAATAGTTGTAAAATTACCAAACCAAGATGTTTATTTTAGTTCGGGTGGTCGTACTGGTGTTAGTAAAAGAGTCTGGTTGGTGAAACCAATTTACGACAACTACGTTGCCGAGGGGGATGAACATTGGATCATAAACACGACCAAAAAAGAAAAATATCCAACAATTAACTTTGTGATTGAAGAAGAAGCTGACAAATTCAGAGTTATAAGGTTTGATGGTTCTTGTTCTGGAAGTGTTGAGCTTTGGGGTTATAGTGATGTTCTTGATAAAGAACTCTTAATTGGTAAAACCAATTTATTACCACAATCTTTTATAATACCACCACACTATACTAAATTTCGGCTATACCTTAAAGATAATTTAAATAGTAATAGTTACATTATACTAAACAAAATTGTTAGATGGGATACACTCAAGGGGGTGAGGTTATGAAGTATATCCACTCAATTTGGATCGACGAAAACTGTAGCTTCTTTGATGGTTTTGTATCGCCTGGAGATTTAGCGATTGATGTTGTTGATTTACTTGGATGTATTCACAATACATTAAACACAGATGTATATGCTAAAATAACATGGAATAAGGTTGAGGACTTAATTACATTTTGTAATCGTGAATCGTCGTTTACTGGCAGAGCTAAGATGTTAGGGGTTTATAATGGTCAAGTGGTAGAGTTACCGAAATATCACAGTAAGTATGATTTCTATATTAGACCAAGTAAGAAGCCAGACTATTTCTTGCAAACCATTCCGCGAAGATATATGTGTTTTACTAAACCAATATGGTTTGTATATGAATCTAAACCAACTTCAAAAGATATAGTATATTCTTTTAGATTGGATGAGGATAGTGAATATGTCTTGGATATTGCTACAGGTCTTGAAGATTGTGGTGATTATTGGAAGTTTTCGGGTTGGTTCGGTATTTTGGTAAATCCGACCAAGTTTGCGGGAAAGATGCTACGTTTCAAATTTGAAATAGAAAGTGGTGGATTCTACTTGTGGTTAGCATACTATGGTACGCCTATTTGGTTTGAAATACGGGGGGATATAATAAACAAAATGGGTTACGACTATAAAGACGAATATGTTCTTGAGGTATACATTCCAGAAAAATATAAAATATTTAATTATGCATGGGATAGTTATACGTGTTACGAATGGTTTCTCTATGGGTTAGATATTGAGGTTGATGGTAATGGTAAATTCTACAAAGAAGTTGAGGTTGTGGATGAATGGGGTTGATAATAGGTGTGTGGGGTAGATAATATGAAAATCGTTTTGAGTTACGAAGACGAGCACGTTTTAAGCATCGTAGGGAATTACCAGAACATAGATGGTAAAATAAAATTAACGGGTGCTTGGTCGATATACATAGGGAATGTGTTAGACATGACCAAGGTCAGACCGACGTGTCTATACCTTGGCAGGGTAAAGTTTGAATATCTTAAAGAGTTTTATATAAAATACAGTTTCGATGGGTTTAACTACACACGAGCTACTTTGTTAAATGCATCGGGGGAATATGAGGTGGGAGTTCCGATTCCTATAGGTGTAAAGTGCTTTGCTATTGGAGCAACATATTCATGGAGAAGCGGATATGCGCTTATTCCAAAAGAGGTTGAGCTACTCTCAATCGAGATTGTGGGTAAGCACTACACAGAGTTCAAGTTTGACCCATTCAAGTTTGGAACGTCGTTCACCCTATCATCATTAGCTTCGTATGGGTTGGTAAAGACCATTAGGGGTTGATGATATGGTTACTGCAATAGTTGTGGATAATGGCGAACCTCTCCTTGAGAAGTCGGTCGAATCGCTTAGGGATCAAACTGAGAGGGTTCATAGGATAATCATCGTCGGAGGAGACAAAACAGACTACGAACTCGCGAAAGCGATAGCTGATGAGGTTTACGGCCCAGTAACTAAGTCAATCGGGGATGCGAGGGTTTACGGCGTTCTGAAGGCGAACGACGAAATCATAATCTCATGCGATAGCGATTCAATATATCCTCCAGAATACGTGGAGGTTTGCGTTCGCGAACTGAAAGAACACGACTTCGTCCACGCGAAAAACGCGGAACCCGTAGACGGATATTCCGACAACCCGATAAAAAATACTTTGATTTTATTCGAACAGACTATATATCCGTACATACCTTACGAACACAGCTTAGCGTTCAGACGATCCGCATTCTTAGCTAACGACCTACACAAAATAGATTTCAAGATACATAGAGAAGATATTGCGATACACATGTTGAGAAAACTTATCCCGTTCGTTCCGATAGACATAACTTGTTATACGCGTCTACCGACAAATTGGGTGGTCGAAGCGTCAACCGTCTTACCTTTGTTATCTACCGCCACCGCGATAGCATCCCTACCAGCGACCGCTACATTTATATTAACCTATTGTTAGATTTTTATGTGAAGGTGATGCGTATGACGCTGTCTGAGTGGTTGGAACCTATAGTTTACAACATTTGGAAGCCCGTAATGGATGCCATGGGGGTAAATCCGAGCGCGCAGGCGGAAGTGGCTAAAGACGGAAGCATTGCCATCTCCTCTGTGGTAATAGGCAGGGGTGCGAACTACGCTATAGATTACTTCACGGACGGTTGGTTTAACAACATACTCAAGTTCGGTTCGAGTGTGTTAACCGCTCTCGCTGGAATTGGGGCTTACGCTACAGGAAACAAGAGGCTCGGGCAAGAAGCAATCTTTGCGTCATCCATACTCGCCGACGCGTGGTTCGAAGACTTCGTTAAGAAACACGTGAAAATAACGGCGAGCTTGCAGAGCACAATTGAGGCGGCAAAAAAGGGTGACGTTAGCAGAATTGGTCTTGAGATGGTTAACAAAGACACACTCATGCAGTTGTCGAAGTTGATCGGCAAACCGAAGACGGTAACACCGACTCCGCCGATTGAAACCACATCTCCACCGCCCCTTGAAGTAACCGTTCCGCAGAGAAGGAAGGTCACAGGGATTCGTTAATATCAGCAAACTTTCTGACACCATATTTTATAAATAGGTCGAGCATAACTCTGAATATTTCGTATTCTTTTACCTTACCTAACCCTTTTTCCTTACGATACTCATTTATCCTGTTCTTTATTCTCTCGTATAAGAGCACGTCGTCGTAGCAAACGTATAACGACTTTATCGTTTTACGATTGCACAACCCCATACTACCACCTATCCACTCGGAAAATATATGTTTTACGAATCTAACAATGCAATAGATTGTTAAATTAATAAAAAGGATTAAATACTTTAAAAAGAATTAACGAATATGCCGTCGATAGAAGCTTTGGTTAAACAATACGAGGTTGGAGGAAACTTGCTTATAGCGAGGAAGGACGTGAGGCACAGAGATCTAACGACGAAGGAGGAGAGTGTAATACAGGATTACTTCGAGCTAATGGCGGAGAGGTATAGAGAGATCTCCCCCAAGCTGTCGGACTTGTGGTTGAAGGCGTTGGAGGATAGAGTTCCGTTCCTCGCGGCGGGAATTTTGAAGGGATACGCAGCTGGAGAGGCGACTTATAGCGGAGACAGGCTCGACGACTCTACTGCAGAGTTAAAAGGTAGGCACGTAATTCCACAGGACTTCGGATACGCTGGTGGAACGAACATCGACGAGACGACTGGTGCTGCGGTAAAGACGTTCACCGCTGGAACCCCCGACACGCTATTCCCCGTCGACAACACGACGTATTTCCTCCCATCGACGACCGCTGGCAAGAGGGCTGTTATTTTGCTGCTCGGAATATACTCAGTAGATTACAAACCGATGGGGAACCAGTTCCACTTCGATGCACCTGAGGTTCCTTACGACCCGTTCGTTGAGCCGCCCACGATCTTCGAGAGCATCGAGGAGGACAGAAAGGTGTATTCGATAATAGACGATAGATACATGATACTCGTGCCTGACGGCTCTGGTAGCAGGTTGTGGACGATGCCAGTGGTGAGCGCAACTAAGCCGTTCCACTTCATGGGTGTGGTGTTCTTCGAGAGAGAATACAGCAAGACGCTGGCGTGGGGATCGCTGATCTAATCGTCGTAGCGAGGTGATGAACGATGAAGATCGAGATTGATCCTTCACTAATTTCATCTTTTAGAGAAATAATGAACAACACCAAGGACGTTAGTGTGAAGAAGAAGCTGAATCAGATTGAGTCTGAGCTAACGAAGACGGTAAAAGATTACGTGATCGACGCCGTTTCGGACAGACACTACATTGTTGTAGAGGATGAAGAGAAGGCAAACAAAATAATCAAAGCGCTCGAACTTATAAAAGAGGGAAAAGTTACGGACGCGTTCGTCGTCATGGGTTTGTGAGGTGATGTAAATGGCGGTTAGGTTGTTGGGTCACGAGGACGAGGAAGCTATTTTGCTGGTAGAGGTGAGCGGGCCGTCGAGCTACACGACTGGTGGAGTTACTATCACTATACCGAACATAAGCAAGATCGTAGCGATTGAATCTGCGTCGATCACTGGTGGTTATTTGGTTTCGGCAGCCGACGCACAGAAGAACATAAGCGGAAACTCCTTTAAACTCCCGATTTACCAGTTCAACTATCCAGCCACGGCGGCTGGCCCAGCGACGGAAGTCCCCGCAGCAACTGATTTGAGCGCACAAACGATTCTCGTTAAGGTTAGAGCGCTCTAATTTTTTAATACGTTAATAATTTAATACAACAAGATTTATATCCTTTACTCGTATATTTATATGGGGGTGTGTAAGGTGTATGGTGTGGTGGATAAATACGGTTTCGTGAACGAAGGATATTACTTGGCAGTGATAATCCCCTACAGACAGCAATTCTTTCTAACGCAGATTAGAGAAAGGAGCAACAAAGGCTTTGAAGTTATAAGATACGGATCAATACCTTACGATGCTGGTGTAGGAACGGGTATTGTTCCCGCAGGTTCGTTTTTCCCCTCGGCGAGCGAGCAGTGGTTCTTAAAATACGACCCCGTTAGAGGTCTTGAGAACATACCAGATCCGAGTGTAAGGAAAGACATATTTTATCACGAGAAGCAGGACAAGTTGTATCACATAAAACTACACATACAGCCAGAATTTCTGAAGCACGTATTCTTCTACCCCGACGGACAGCCGCAGGTTAGTTTCGACACTCAAACCGCAACGCCTCGCTCGGACTTCGGAACGTTCAGCGGTTGGTTTGAGTTCGTAAGGTTGCCTAAGGTTTTCATGTCGTTCAGGACGTTCAACGAGACGAACCTCAACGTTAGGACATACGTGAAGATATACTACGCGGACTACACGCACAAACCCGTAAAAGACGAAGATGTTGCGATGCAGGTGTTGAGGAAGAGGCTGGCGAAAGTAATCACCCTCCCTCTAACAATAAGACACAACGACATAGACGACGCTTTGGAGGAGACGATGGGCGTGAAAATGTTCGACATAGATTTGATAAAGGGAGAGGTGTTTACTCCGAAGTTCGTGGAGGGGGTGTTTTGAATGGGGGATTTGATCAACCTATACGGAGAGGTGTCCGCTTCTGGAACGGGAACGATAAATCTTAGCTCCGACTCTTTCACGAACACGGTTTCTTTCATAACAATACCGAAAGGTTTCAAGTGTAAGGTGTGGCAGGTCGACGTCAGCGGAGCACCAGCGGCGATAACACTTCTCGTTAGTAAAGACGGGGGATCGACGTTTACTACGTTAAAAACCCTAACTCTCGCATCTCTTGGACAGTTGAACGAAGAGGAGAGAAGTAGACCCAAAGTTGTCTTGGCGGAAGTTCCTGGAGAGACGGCGATTGCGTTCGGATACTCAAAAGCTACGACGGACACGACGGCGGTTGCGATTACGATTGAGATTTGTAAGGAGGAGGATGTGTAATGTTGGTGGTTAGGAGGCTCGTGAACGACTACGACCTCCAACAGCCTTGGGAGGTGGATAAAAAGATCGTAAACGACAAGAAATTCTACTTCGGCGATAAGTTCTCGATAAGATACGATTCAACTAACGACGTCTTCGTTATTAGGGACGAAGTAAACGGAACGGAATATACGTTCCCGCCGAACGTAGCGATGGATGTTTCCGCACACGCGACGAGACACGACAGGGGTGGCGCGGATGCCTTAGATTACTCGCAAATAACAAATTTATTCGATTCGGGTGACGTAGCGTGTGCCGTAGGAACAGGCGGAACGGCGACGAGAACTACCGTTCTAACACTACCAGCGAACTGGTTCGACGCGATACCAAAAGCGGTTTATATGGAGGTCGGCGGAACGGTCGCATCTGGTGAAACAGTATCTATATCTGTAAAAGTTGTTTTGGATAACGGAACTGAGCTCGAAGTTGCCTCCTACAGCACTACGGGAGCGACGGGGTCGTCGACGGTCGGATCGGAAACGATCTGGACGAACTTGCTAACGAACGCGAGGTCGGCGGGGGTGAGCCTCGACGGTAGAAGAATAACGTCCGTCGTGGCGGACGTATCGTCTTCGGCAACAACGACGAGTGCGACTGCAACTGTTAGGGCGATTGGCGCGAGATCATGACGTGGATAAAATTCTACGAAGATAAGATCGAGAGGAGCAAGCAGAAGTGGAGATATACGAACGACAGACTAATGCCGTTAGAGCCGAGATTTCGGGTAATTTGCGAACAATGCTTCGTTAACAAACTCGTCGAAGAGTTGGAATGTGGTAAAAAATTGGAAGATGCTGTAAAAACGGCAATCGAATACGCGAGCGACGTTAGCTTCAAACACAGGACGGTATTCTCACCATCGCCAAATCAATTCAGAATCGACATGCACTTCAAGTGTATGAGGTGTGATAGGGTAATAACGTTTGGTGTGCATGTGGATGGAGAATACGCGAAAAAGATCGGTTTTGGAACCTTGCACGTCTGAGGTGGTCGTATGAGTCTGATCGAAGTGTTGATGTTATATCCCGAAACGTTCAGATACAGCGACTACACGCTTACCGAGTCGGTAGAGGTAAAGGTTGGGGAGGCGGAACGAATAGACAGGTATAAAATTCCAGAAAAGAATAGAAAATTCGAAAGCGGATACGTTTACAGCATGGGTATTTCGTTAAACTCAAAATATGCCGAAATTCTCGTGAGGTATAGATATCGTGGAGCGGAATACACGGCAGTGGCTTCACCGTATTTCTTATCCTCAGCTGGTTTGGTTAGAGAAAATCCGACAGGACTCTATGTGACGAAATACGACGAAGTTAACAACGATTATTACGTATTCTACACACCATACAGAGGATTGCCGTTCTGGGACGAATTGGAGGTATGGGTAATACCGACGGTCGAGGACGTGATCGTAAGTTGGTATTCACGACTGTTTCTGATATTTAACAGGGATAAGATAAACGAAGTGATTCAGAATTGGGTTTGTGGTGTTAAAGCATTAACAGAGGTGTGATTTATGGTAGTGGACATCTTGGGTGGGATAGATTATGGAAAACTTATCGACACGTTATTCACAAAAGACGTAGAAAAAGTAGTATCTAATGGCAACATCGATCCGAGTAGTTATACAGATGTGGTTATTGATGTTCCAAATACATACTCGGGGATGCTTCTGATTGTAAGAGCTACATTTGATTCGGGTGCGACATCGTTTATGCGTGTAATATATATGTATAGTGCAGATGGTTTAAATTACGACAGTGAAGATGAGGCGATCAGTGCTGGAAACTATTTTGAATTCGGAGCGGCTGGTGAGACGAGACAAAGGTCGGAAATAATTCCTGCAATAGCACCATATATTAAAATAAGGTTGAGAAATTTAGATTCTGTATATAATATTACTAATATAAATGTCTGGAGGGTGTTTATCAGGTAAGGAGGTGGTTTATACATGACGTTCGACCCCATTTCGTATTCCCTTGCTAAGAAAAAACTTGGTTGGAAACAAATAAAAACGTTATTAGAAACTGAAGGATCGATTAACGCATTATATGATTCTGATAAGGATGGAGTCATCGATGCGGATAAGGTAAATGCACTGCTATCGAGATTGCAGATTGATGTCGACAAGGATTGGGGTGGTCATGTAATCAAGAATTTGGGAACGCCTGTCGATCCGAACGATGTGGCGCGAAAGACTGATGTCGATACAGTGCAACAGAACTTAGATACTCACGCATCTCTAAGCGGGGGGACTCATGGCGTTCCATCAGGTGATAGAATACTTCACACAGGAGACATTGGTGTGGCGAATGGTGTATGTCCACTCGATGCGAATGCGTTGGTTCCTCTAACGAATATACCAACTACATTAACAGGAATTTCAGCTGATATGGTTGATGGATACCATGCAGGCACAGGTGCAAATAATGTGCTTGTTCTTGATAGTAATGGACTCGTTCCTCTTACCAACATTCCAGTTTTAGATTGGACAAAGCTACAGTTTTTCGGAGTTAGACAAGAGATTTTGGCAGAATTCAGTGATCCTAAGCTTGTAATAGCTACGACGAGCATGCTTCAGCTACTGAATTCATCAGAAAAAGTAGAGGCGGCAAGCGGAAATATCACAGCAACAAGCAAAGAATTAACAATCGTAGGAGGAACAGCGACAGCTTCTGGAAGATCTTGGGTGTTCTTCGACCTTCCAGACCCTGCAAGTAAAATCTATATAAGATCAAAGATGAATAGTGTAAATGCTCAAGCTACATATATTGCGTTTGCTCAATCAGCTGGAAACATAGCTTGGGGGAATACAAGCTTTTATGGTTATGCTGCTGGTTTAGTAATTCCATTAGCAACAGCTGATTTTAAACTATGGAAATGCATTGGAGGTACTACTTCAATACTTGCATCTGAAGCTGTTGATTTGTCAAATAATGTTTACTATGATGTTGAGATATATTGTGATTTAAACACAATAAAAGTCTGGAGAGATGGAGTTCTAAAATTTGATGCTATTGGAGATACTACTAATGTAACCGAAATCAATTCTATTCAGTTTGCATGTTATGATGCTTTAACTACTGCAACTCAAACTTCAAAGTATAAAGGTGTTGTTGTGATCATATATGAGTGATAGGGTGGTGTATCATGCACAGAATGTATAAGTTTAAACATAAATGTAGAAAGATAGGAAAAGGAACTGAAGACGATCCGATTAGACCAGATCTATCATCAATACCAGCAATAGCAGAGCTACACAAGATATTAGACTTACTTAGACATAAGCACAAAGAAATAACGAACATAACGTTCTACATAGCTCAAGTTAAGTCAGAAACTGACACGGAGTTTGAGGTTGAGATAATAGTAACAGATAACTTGCCCAACAACATTCCAGAGGAGGTAAGAAAAGCATGGCTAAAGTTAAAGCAATTGGCAGAGACTTCTGGGACATAACACCGCTCTTTGAGGGTAAACCACCCAAACCAAGACAAAAAATACGATGTCCCATCTGTGGTTGCGATGTCTTGTGGTTCAAGCAAGCTGTGGCTTTCCAGCGATCCAAAGGACAATACAGAGTAGATATAGTAGTCAAGTGTGACCGATGCGCACTCGTGGGGCCACCAGAAAGGCAGGAAAAGGCAGGATATCTCGATGGTGTTCCATTTGGCATTCACATTACAGAAGAAGAATTCAGAAAACTCAGAGAATTGAACAGACTTAGGTTGACATACGAAGAAACAGGGCATGTTAACATAAACGACCTTGTTAGCGAATAGCATTTATATTTCATTATATTACTTATTATAGAGGTGAGGTGTATGGATTGGGATGACAAGGAGGTGGCGATAGTTGGATTAGTTATAGTGTTCTTGGCGTCGATAGTTGTCCTAACGACAATTCCCAAGACAATGCTAAAGGACATAATACAGGCGTTCGCGCCAGTCTGGACAGCGATCGTCGGTGCGCTTGGAGGAATCGCCACGGGCAAGAGGGGATAAAAATGATAGCCGTGATCGTGGACACTGCAAAAGCGGAGCCCGACGAAGAACCCCGATTCACTATTTTCGTGAACACGAAGCGAAGGGCAACGAAAACATACACTAACTTAAAGAAGAAGCTCAAGGGGATGGAGATATCGATCAAGGGTGATGTTACGATGAGCCCGAGCGAGTTCGTAGAATTCTTAGCGTGGATCGGCAAGTATTTCGCGGAGCACAAAGAGAGGATAATTGTTTACCACGAAGACACGGCCACGGTGTTTTGATCCCCAAAGAGGTGAGATTAAATGATAGAATTATACGTTTACGACATACGTAACATTCCGATTGAGTATAGGCATATGTTTTTATCAATACAAGGTATTTTTAATAAATTTGTTGACGAGACGGACAAAGCAATATACTACATTTGGGAACATAGTAGAGAATTTTATCTAAACATAAGGATTTATTATTCACCAGAGAGTCTTATTTGGCTTAACATCTACGAAAATAACGGAATTATCAAAGTTAAAAGAGTTAGTAGTTTCGGGACGATAATAAACATCGGTGTGAAGTATTGCGACGGATACGTCGTATACGATCCGAGATTCGTGCACAGTATAAACGTCGCTACCACGATATCGTCGCTAAATAACGCGATGATCATACCACCGTCGCTCGAACTCGGTGCTAAAAGTATGGGGTTGAAGAAAATTGCCGATTTACGTGAAATAAACAACAAATATTGGCATAACGACGTTTTGAAGTGTTACGAATGGCAACTGAACGAATACGGTGTTGGAAATAAAGACCAAATCGGTTTCGATAGCGGATATAGGTTCGCTATAGATTACACGATAAGCGAGGGTGCGTGTAGCGTAGACCTCGATCCGACGGATCCGAGACAACGAGATTTATTGATGAAATATTACGACAATATAAAATATTACGGATTGAACATGGGGTATCCGAACTCGACGAAGCTCGAAAGACCGATGGTGGAGTGTGCTTCTAAGGCGGGGTTGAGAACGGGTCTTATGCCGTGTCTGAAGGGGGCGCCATTCGCATTTAATTACTCCGTTCACTCTCGTCTCCCGAGAGCGAAATCCTATCACCAAGACAACCCAGTTGAGGTAGAATACAGCGACGACAAGATATACTTGGCTTTTGGGCTGAGTGACTTGGGCTTTGGCATGTTACAGGGATTCTACTACGACCAATGGTATGATCCGTTCAGACTCGACGAAAAGAGGACGGTAAAATTAAGTTGGTGGATGGATGCTCTCGCAATGGACGTCGCTCCGCAGATGGTATACCACTATTATAAACGGAGGCACAAAACGCTTGACGTTTTTTACTCGGCCCACGTATATGGTAGGATACGGCCGTCGGACTTCCCAAACCTCGCGGACTACCTCGAAAGGGGTAAAGGTAAGCTAAAGGAGATGGACTTGGAGGTCGTGGCATTCAGCAACCACAACAAGTGGGACAACAACGTTTTCAGAGAGTATAGCAATCATCTGAAGGATACTGTGAAAGGGTTCATCTACGGATTTGGCCCAGAGTTCGGAGACAAGCAGTGTATGGTATACGATGGAATGCCGTGGGTGTTTACTACGTTCCTTCACCACGGAGACCCATCCACCGCGAGGTTGGTTTACGACTACATCAAAAAACACGGCACGCCACAATTCCTCGTTTACGGTTGCGCACTCGGATATCAAATACCGTATGGCGAAGGTGTTAGGAGATTACAATACTTGTGGAATTACTTGAAGGAAAAACTCGGTAACAAAATCGTAAATGTAAATGCTGTAGAACTCGTCGAAATGGCGAAGCATTGTCCATCTGCCGTGTTTAGCATTGATCCGTTGTGGGTTGTGGGTGGCGTTTTGGCCGTATCTGCCGTTGCCGCCGCCGTTTACCTCCTCGGAAGGAGGTGATGTTTTGGGAGACGAAAACGCGATGCGCGAAATAGTCGGTATTAAGGTTAAACTCGACAACGTAATTAACAGACTTGAGGAGTTGGCCGTGGTCGTGGGTCAAGATCACGACAAATTAATAAAAATGAACGGAAAGTTTAAGATGTTCGAAGATTGGCTCGCGGAATACAAAAAAGACCTTGAAGACATAAGAAGAGAGCTAAAGTCAGCAATAGAAGATATAAAAGGGCTACAAGCATACGTCGACGAACAAAAGAGGGTTTGGTTCGCGAGGATCACAATATGGGCGAGCATAGTAGGGGGTGCGGCATCCGTCTTCCTATCAGAGCTCTTAAAGCACATCCGATAACTTTAATTTTGTGACAACAAAGGTTTTAATATGCCGAGAAAGAAGAAGAGTAAGAGGAAGAAGTCTAAGAAAAATAAGCAAGAGAGTAACGAAGAATTGCTTAAGCAAATCTCGGAGCTCAAGGTCGAAATTGAGAGGTTGAAGCAGGAGAAGAGTCAGAGCGACAACGTTAATCAGGTTCTCGCTCAACTGATAGATACCGTCTCTCAGCTAAAGCAAGCTATCGAAGCGGGTGCTGCCAGTGCTGAGAAGCTCATCAACAACGCGAAAGGGTTAGTCATTGCCATTGCCAACGATCCCCGCATCGCCAAAGAGATCGGATATCAGACGGGAATAAACATCGCGACGTTGCAGAACACCGCACAGAGGATCATCGAAGGCAAAGTGAGTCATCAAGAAGTCATCTGTGCGATCGACAACATCTGGAACGCTGTAAAAGGATACTTCGTAGGAGATCAGGCCTACAAGGAGTTGGTAGAGGGTATAGAGGGGAGTAAGGAGGAAGCTAAGAGAAAAGTTGCCGACATGGTGGAGGATTATGGTGGATAAGTGTCGTAGAGTTGTAAAACTACCGAATGGTTATGATGCACAACTATCAGTTAGCGTAGATGGGATCGATCAGAACAGCCTCGACGAGTTAGTTGACGGTGTAATAAGTTTCGTGTTGTATTGGGTAAAGGGGTGGTTCGATGGTATTCTCACTGATCGCTGAAGCGATTAGGGTCGGATCCTTATTTCTGCTACCGAGTAGGAAGCAAATACTCGAATGGGAACTTGAAGAGTTACGAAAGCTTAGGGAGGAGATGGAGCGGAGAAATTACGGTGAAAGCAGAGACCAAGACGACGACTTCCAAGAACATTTATTTAGGGCTCTGAGAGAACTTGAAATTGCAAAGATGAGGGTGGCATGTCCAGCGGTTCAGAACCTCATAGACGAAATACTGCTCTTCGCAGAAGAAAAGCTAAACAAGGAACTAAGGTGGTTGTTTAAGAGGAGCGGTAAGGATCTGGTTAGCGTTGCTGAGGAAGTTCTTACTGAGGAAGGGGTAACAGATTGGAATTCCCTTGATGAGGATAGAAAAAGGCTTATCAAAGAAAAGATCAAAGTTAGGTTGAGTGGAGGTGGTTGACGTGAAGAATCCAAAGTGTGTTCCCGCTTTGCTGGCTGCTTTAGAGATCCTTCAGGAAGAGTGTGGGGGTGAAAAGGGCATATATAAACCAGTAGGTGATGGCGTGATAGTTTACGTTCCAGAGGAGTTCATCAAGGAGTTCGAGGCCAAGACTGGTCACAAGTTCGGAAATCCGTTGGAGCCTGGAACAAACGAGTTTGAGAAAGCCATAGAGGTTTGCGTGAGGGAGAGCGTCTGGGCAGATAAGCTTGCGAGAAGGATGCTCGGCGAAGACGCTCCAAAAGAGGCTATTGAAAGGTTGAAGAGGAAGCTTTGTGAGGAACTACTTACGTGATTTTTTGAGCTCTTTTTCAATCCGTTCTATTTTTTCTATCGCTCGGGGAACGAGGAATTTTATAACCTTCCACGCCTCGATTTCACCAGACGGGTCACACTCTTTAACGAGGAATTGCGTAAGTTCGACGGCGCTAATTTTAACGTCTGGTCTAAGAGTTGAGTAACTCACGTAAACGAGGTATCTCAACACCTCACTTAACGTCCAACCGAGTTCACTCGCAATACCCTTTAACTGCTTATATATCCCAGAATCAATCCTAAAACCGACCAACACCTTCCCCATGGGATCGGGTTGTATAACAAAGAATATAAATTTAAAGGATATAGAACCAATAAAGGTTAGGAGGAGGTGGTGCAGAATGGTGGTTAGTAAGGAAATCGCAATCGAAAAATATAGGGCTGGAATTGAGAGGATCGGTGGGGCTGACAAGTATTACGAGTGTGGTAAGAAGGCTGAGACTGGGCCTGCCATAGAGGTGGCGAAGTGTTTGCAGGCTGCTAAGAGGGCGAAGACGACCGAAGACTTCGTCAATGCGTGGGCTAAGAGGATGTTCGGATCGGGATACTAACCAACACCTCTCTTTTTTAATTCCTCAACACATTTTTTCAAGTCAATTCCAGACAGAGCCTCGAAATACCTAAACACCGCTTTTCTGAGCAAACCGTCTTTTCTGAGCGTCTCTATTAAAATGGCTTCTTCAGGGTTGAGCTCCATCAACACGTCATTCACCTCTTATCTTCTTCATTTTTTTCTTCATACGTTCTTTCAATCTCTTCTTTTCCTCTTCTAACTTCTTCTTTTCTTCTTTTAGCTTTTTGATTTCTATAATTAGCTTCTTTTTCTCTTTTTGCAACCTCTTCTTCTCTCTCTTAAGCTTCTCTATCTCTTCCTCCAACTTCTTCTTTTCCAAACTAACTTCCTCTTTTTCAGATTCGACGTATTGTTCGAGCTCTCTAACTCTCGAAGCAATTTTCGACAACGCTCGTAAGATTGGTGTTTCGTCGATCGGTTCTGGGAACATGACGTATTCGGGTTCTTTACAAGCCTCGTATATTACTTCCCACGATTTTTCAACCGCGTTTTCTGGCATGTCTGATGGTTTTTCGTATACGTTGGCACACCTACTGAAAATTTCCCTTAATCCGTGCCTAATTGCTTCCAATATCATACTTTTTTCTCTACTATCGAGATCTTCGACGTCTATCTCCTCCAAAATCTTCGCGAGCTTTTTAAATCCCGCCGATTCGATGTATCTTGCCAAATACTTCGCCTGAGATTTGTCCTCGCCACTCAAACTAAATATTTCATTGACGAGCTTCATTACGTAGTTGTATAGAAAACTGCAGTGATACGGCGATCCTTTTTGACACAGATATGCGAAGATTTCAACCGCCCTCGGCCTACCGACCCTCCTAACGAGCATCTCGAAGTCGATTATGAACGGGAGCTTGGGGTAGTTCATCGTAAACTTGTCCAAAACCAGCGCCGCTATCATCTTAGACGTCTTTTCCAAGTTCGAAACCTCTTCTTTTGTCAACTTAGTTACATACTTGAACGGTTCTGTCGTCGTAAACAAAAAAGAGTATTCTTCTTTCGGCTTTAACACGACAGTTAGAGTCCTGTCCGACAAGTATGCTTCAACATCTACGAACTTCTTCAGAAACCCCAACGCATCTTCTATGTATTTAACCCTTCTCCCTTTTACCTTTTCGACCTTTTTTTCAGCCTCCTTCTTCTTCTTTATAGCTTCCAAAAGTTTCTCCTCAATCTCTTTTTCCTCGACCACGTCAATCACCCCTTAATATTCTAACAACATCTTTTAAATCGTTTCTGACTAACTCAGAAAGTTTCGATTTCTCAGTAACCGTTACGTGTGTTTTTTTAACTTCGTTTACGAGCTCGTCGCCTTCGAGCTCCGCGTCGGACACGAGATTCCAATACTGTTTCCTCGCGACCTCATACAGATGCTTCGATCTCACCGTCCACTTGAGCTTCGCGTCGTAAACCACCACGTGCGGACGATCGAGGTATGACACTACGTATTCGTCCGATATTACGAACCACGGCGTTCGCTCGAAAACGCCCACGTCTTCAACTCCGACGTATCGTAAAGCTTCGGAGAACTTTTCCCGAGCCTCGACGTCGTCGAGGGATATCAGGTAACTGTCCCTCGGATGAACGTGATAGAACGACACCGCTCTACCGCTGTTTACGAGCTTCGCGATCGCCTTAAATCCTTCGAAAGAGATTTCGAACTCTACGCTCGGATTCTCCGCCACGTTCGTAAACACCAAGTAGTCTTCGAAAATCGTTAATACTTTACCACCACGAACGTCGTAGTCGCCGACCAGAATACCGCCCTCTTCGATTCCCCAATACCTCAACCCTAAGAATAGCAGAATAGGTTTGATGGTTAAGCAAGTGGCAACATCGACGCCCTTGCGATTCGCAACGATTTCGAGCTCGTCGAACTCCATAACAAAAATACGACGAAATAGACTTAATAATTACTAATACATACATTTTTATAATTTTATCTTATGATATCGAAGAAAAAAATAGAAAAAATCACTTATTCATGCATTCGTCGCAAAGTAGTTTGAGGTTTTTGAATCCCCACCCATTCGGAAGCTTGGAAGGTAGGTTGTTTATTGCGAAAAGCTCCGCATCTCTTTGAGTTAAAAACTTCTTGTTCACCGTCGCCCTGAACTCTTCTATTTTACCGCAACCCTCGCAAACGAACACCACTCTCGTCTCTTCGAGAATTACTCCGTCTTCCACCCTTCTGAACTTAATATCTCTCCCCATCACGTGGATCACCACAACGAGCTCGCGAACTTAATCGAGTCTTCGAGCTCGTCGATCGTTCCGTCTTCGTAAATCTTCTTTTCTCGTCCCCTGTAAATCACTTTCAACTCGTCGACGGACAAGTCATGGTCTCCTACGAACTTGAGGAACGGCAGTATAACGTCTTCCAGCTTTGTCTTTATTCCGACCGTCAAATCCTTCTCTCTCGCGATTGTCACGATATCTTTGCAGAGGTCGAAGATCTCTGGAAGGGTCTTGAATAGTTCGGGATACTCTATTAAGATCGTTGCACCCTCGTTCAACGATTCGAGCTTTTTTACCATGTAATTGTAATCTTGTTTCGGTTCGACACATCTGTTCCAAGGTATTCGGTGTTCGAACCTCTCCAAAATCACATCAGTGTCGTAATAAATTACGATCCTCAACACCTTCTCACCCCCCATGAAAAAATAAGAAAAGTTAGATTAAACCTTTAGCGATAGCGGTTAGATACCTTATTTGCTCGGAGCTAAGGGTTTGGTCTTTCATGATTATAGATTTGAGCACGTGCTCTGGCGTCACGTTCGTCTTTCGCAACTTTGCAAGAGCATAAGCAATTCTCAGAATCGACATTTCGAGAGATCGATAGCTTAGCTCGTCTATGTTTGCATTCGTTAGCTTTATGTATGCTTTAACGAGCTCTTTCATGCGGTCGAGTCCTTCGGGCTTCGGAGAGAAGTCTCTAACCCAATTCAGATACTCTCTAAGCAATTCAGTCTTATCTTCCTCGTCTTCACTGAAGAACGATTCGACGATTTTCTCCGACGCTTCTGCTCTTTTATCCCTCGGCGGAACTTTGAGCTCGAAGACGAAATCGAACCTATCGAGCAAAGCCTTTGGCAACTTGTCGATGTCGTTAGCAGACGCGATTATCCTTACCTCTGCCTTAACCTTTTCCTTGATCCTCCCCTTTCGAACGGTGTATTGACCCTCCTCCATCGCTTCGAGCAAACCGTTGAGGTCGTCTTTTTTGAATTTGTCGAGTTCGTCGATGCAAAGAACGTTTCCGTGCGCTTCCGCCAAAGCCCCGTATTGGAATTCCTTTCCCCTCGCGTCGCCGATGAGTCCGACTTCCGAAGTGTGTTTTCCGATGAATTCCGCGCCGAGCTTATCCCTCAACCATAGCAACATCTCAGTTTTTCCCGTTCCAGCCTGACCATGTAGGAGAACGTGAATTCTAACCCTCTTCCTACCGTCTTTGTTCGTGACGAGCGATAGTAGAATCGCTTCCCTAATCTTGTCCCACTGCTCCCCTTGCAACTCAGGACAAATGAGCCGCGAGAAATACTTAAGCGGATCGACCTTCTGCACGAGCTCGGAGAATAGTTTATCTATTTGCTCTCCGTGAATCCTCATTTCTTCCAGAATGTCGTGGGATGGATCTTGTTCCTCTATTTCCTCTAATTCATCATAGAGTCCATTCATACGCAAATATTCTTCCAAGAGCTCTTTATTCTTTTGCTCGATATAGTCGTCTTCGAGCTTATTCATGCGAATTTCTTCGAGCGCCTTCGTCAAAGGTATCCCCAACTTCTTCGATAGGTTCTTTATGTTCTCCTCCAAAGTCAACGTCGAATCTATTTCGGCTTCGATGTCAATGCTCTGAGGATCGATGCCGTGCTTTTCCAGTAGCTGTTTCACTACATGGATTTGCAAACTCTTATTCATAACAGCCATACCTAACCCCCCATCAAAAATAAGTTAAAAAATTGATTACTTACAAAGCTCAATCAGATCCCTTAGGATTTTCCTGCAATGTTCGAAATACGGAAGCCCCGCTGACAACTCCGTGACGAACGCTATTACAACATCTCTTTCAGAGTATCTTGGATTTTTTACGAGTTTTAGGCCTTCACTTGTAGCTTTGAGTTCGTGTGTGTATGGGATAACTCCCACGACCTCGTAGTAATCTTCGATAGTATCGAAGCCGTAGCGTTGCAAAACTTTGTTTACTTGCTCTTCGCTGAGCTCGAAGAGTTTGAAGATGTTAACGTCGTAGATCCCTTCCTCCGCGCAAAAGAGAACAACTGATGCGAGATTGTAACCATAGACTTCTTCATGAGTGATTTGAAGTTTCTTACACAAATGTATGAGCTCGTGGGCGAAAGTGTGAGGATCTGGTGGAATTTCTCTGAAAAACAGCTTGTCTGGTGGCAAGGCGCATGCCATAACTGTAGCTCTCACTCTGAATCCGAATCCCTCAAGTTCTGAGAGGTGGAATACTTGAATTTTGTTCGGTGGAGGGAGGAAAGTTTTCAAGACATTGTATATTCGCCTAAGTTCAGGGTGCTTTTCTAACAACCCCTCAAGATTCATTTTCAAACCCCCACAGATATAAGATATCTTACATAAGATAACTAATATTAGATATCTAATTTTATAATATTAGCTTATAATTATAGCGAAAAAAAATAAATTAGATTTGTTGAGGCTTGTTTGGCGGATTGAAGATGTAGAGTAAACATTGTTGTATAAAGTGATCTGTGTATTGTATCCCTTTGCGACGTAACGCTTGAATAATCGATGCTAACGCGAGTATTTGTTCATCGATTTGCTGAGAGAACTTTAAGCGTTTAATGACAGCTTTGAGACGTCGGTTGTCTGTTAGTTCGCAGTAGTTTTCAAGATCGTCAATAGTATCGATTAAAAAATTAGAATAAGAAGTATCCATCGTAATCCCTCCTTTCCTTTAGATCTTTCCAAGGACTCCAAGTGACGACCTTTTTCTCCTTGATTTTTGCAAGTTCTTCTTGCGGAATTGTAATTTCTGGATAAACAATTTCAATTTTTGCATTTATCTGTAGTTTTATACTGTTATTAACTTGTATTGATAAAACAGCTTTGCAGAACTTCTCGCCATCGAATAAAATACTGCAATCGAAGTGTGTGTTTATCGTTTCCTCATCCGACGATGAGAAGTCTGTTCCTGTTCTGTAGCCCCAAGGGTGGCTGTGGATGACAACGTTATAACCTTGCTTCTTGTAGTTTTCGAGCGGTTCGAGATAGTCTACTGAACTCGATGTAACTTCCTGCTCTGGAATAACATAGTCCTCCGAAACTTCAAACCCCTCTGAAGTCCATCGACCTCTTGCTAAAACGCTGAACTCTTTGTGATTGACGCGCTTTTGTATAGTGTTGCAAACAAGCTGTAGCTGTAGCGGTATTCGCACGATCGGGTTTTTTACTATTTTTAACCCCGAGTCCCAAATTTCAGTTCCGACAAAACCAATCTCAACTTTTTTCCTACCCTTCATATTTGACCCCCCACTCAACAAATTAAATTTAAATAAAATTAAATATAAAGGGGTTAATCTTTCAAACACTGTTCAATTATTTCAAATACGTCTTTATCTTTGTCTGCTTTAACTTTTGTAATTACTATCTCTTTATCTCCCTTTCTTATTGTATTATTCGAAATTTCTGCACCGTATTTATTCGCTATTTCATAAATCTTCTTTAGCTGTCTCTCTGTAACTATTAGCATTCCAATATATTCCTCTGGACAGCTAAGGCATGATCTCTCGAATATTTCCAAAACCCAATACCCCATTTTTTACACACCCCCATGAAAAATTAGAGATTGAGAAAATCGAACACTTTTCTAATGTCGAAGGTGCTTATTTTCTCATGTTCTCTGTGTATTTCTGAGCAACAGATGTATAATGTGATTAGAGAGGCTAAGAATTGTGGTGGAACTAAGAAGCTTGGTGTAATGGTGTAAGTTACTTGCTCCTCACCCCAAACACTGTTGTACTTAGGATTTATATGGATGGTTACTGAAAACCCATCGTATCCCGCTGTAATAAGCTGTTTTTTCGCTAAATCGCTTGGCAAAGGTGGATTTGTTGTATCCCTACAATCGATAACAACTTCACAATCTTTTAGCATTTGCATTTCGAACTCGTTGAGGTCTTCGAGCTTTTTTTGTATAGGGAATACTTGAATGTCGTTGCGTCTTTCGTAAATTAGTTCGCTAAGCGCAAGAACTTTCGCTATGCCTACATGTTTGAGTTTAAAAAGCGTTCTGTTTAGGTTGTGTGGCTCGATTGTGTCGTGGTCAACCAAAACCATCTTTTTCACACCGACAAGAGCCATGTTCAATGCAACCCATGAGCCAACCCCGCCAATTCCAATAACTCCAACCGACTCAGGTATATCGAGCTCTAACTCCTTTTGCCTATCATACAGATCCAAGTTCTCACCCCCCACGAGATAAAAAAATAGAAGAAATTAAATCGTCCAAACTTCTACTACTTCCTCTGATTCATAGACGATACTCTCTGCCTCTCCTTTCGCCTCGTTAGCATATGCTGAGTCGAGATTTAGTATTTTTAACTCATCTGGTAATTTTTGCAGAACTGTTAGAAGATCTTTTCCTTCAAGATCCCCAAGGCACACTTTTTTATCGTCGTCATAATCTACATTACAATGATATGCTGCCCTACAGTATGCTGCTGTTATTGTTTGTTGAATGTCAACAAAGATTCCTTGAACGAAGAATTTTTCTTCATCTACATATTGTTTTGGTAGTTTGTATATTTTGCCACGATACTTAATGTATTCTGCAACAATCTTCTTCTTGAAGTATAGTTTACCGTTTTTAAGTGTCCAGCCTTGTTTTTTGATGACTTCAAATGTTTTTAGCCCTTCAATGAATGCTTTAGTTTTAATTTCTTCAAGCTGTTTTTGTAGTTGCTGTATTTGCTGTTGTAACGCCGACACTTGTGCTTGTAGTTGCAACTTATACATGCTGTGCAACGAATTCGTTGCTTGCTGTATTATATCATTGATTGATTTTATATTTTCACAAGGTATTAGTTGCAATTTGTATGCTTTGTCGTTTGTTATAATAATAGCATTGTTCAATTCAACATCGAGTTTTGTTAGATCTATCTCGCCTGTTGTTTTAGTTTTAGGTGTAAAGATTATTTTTGACTCTGTCTCGAAATAGTAGTTCTTTGCTTGATCATATATATCTAAAATTTTCCTTACTTGTGCTGTTATGACTTGCTGCAATTTGTTAAGGTGGTGCTCTTCAACATTGTCCCAGTTCGTTGTTCTAAAGACTTCTCTCATGAATCTGTGAAAGCCGTCACATCCGCGCCTGAAATCGTAATCGTTCGGATGGTATCTTGAATTTGTCGCGCCTTCGAACCCCCATAACTCATAGAACTCCCTGTGATTTTTGAATATGGTTTGTAGTGTGTTAGGTATATTCATAATCCGATCTAATATATAACCGCGCCCTGTGTAAAAATCTGCCGCCTTCTGTAGCAGATCTAAGTCGCCTTCAATTTCAACAAAGTTCCGCAACTTATTTTCCTCCTCATCAAACCTCCTTACAATTTTCACCAAAACTTCCCCCATATCTCACCTCACCCCCCATAAGATAAAATAGGATAAAAAAATTAAATTTGTATTTTACACAAGGTTCTCTTTATTTTAGCGAGACACGAGAAACATACGATGATACAGTTCGATACGAGACAATTTGAGTTAGCACCTCTTAAGCTATTTAGGCAGAAGAATTCATTAATTTCTGCCTCCATCCCGCAAATAGAACATTTCCCAATAGAACATTTCCCCTTCATATCTCACCCCCCATGGGATAAAATAAAATGAGTAAAAATATTAAAAAATTTAGTAGTTCTTTGCTTCGTTGTATTCCTCGATAATGATCGTTCCCATCACTGGGAAGTCGTTAGGTGTCAAAGTGTTTCCATCCTCATCCTTGACTATGAATTTCTTAAGTCCGAGCTCTCTCGCAAACTCCTTAACCACCTCTGCTGTGATTTCTCCCTCAACTCTCTTCTCTCTGTCGCCATACTTGATAATGCTCTTCTCCTCAATCTCCCAAACTTCAGAACTCCACTCAGACATTTAAAACACCTCCTTATTACCCCGCTAAAAGCGAGGTAGGTGGCTTGCAGGGTGATAATGAGGGCTACTAACCCTCCCCCTGCTCATCGCCCCCAACGGGCCGAGGGGGATTTGAACCCCCGACCACGGGCTTAAAAGGCCCGCGCTCTGCCTGTCTGAGCTATCGGCCCAAAAGGACGAAACCGACATATCGACCCCCATCAAAAAAGTTAATAAACGTCATTAATAGCATCGTCGACGATCGCCTTCAATTCGAAATCCAATAAACCACAATCTTTGACGTATTCTTCAGCCTTCTTTTTGAATTCGTCGAGCGTTTTGCTTTCCTCCGCAAGTTCTTTGAGTTTTTCGACGTGATCGATCAACTCTTTCGTTCCCTTAATCCATCCGTCAAACCATTTGATCAACTCCGTTAACATGGCAAACCCCCCATGAGTTAAAAATTATAAGAAGGCGTAAATGTTTATAACTCCGTATTCCATCCTTTTCTTATAGCAAACTCTCTTTTTAGATACGTATAACGCTATTCTGTCGTCCATGGGAATTATTATAACGGCATAACCTCTCAAAATCCATCCTTCAGCCCTCTTAAAGCATTCGCTAACGCTCTCAAAATCTTCAGCCCATTCAAATTCTAATCCATCGGCCATAATATTTTCGTGCTTCCTAACCTTTTCCATCTTATCACCCCCGTCAAAAAATTAAGTAAAACAGCCAATCTTTAACTCCATCAAGTCATCTCTCCATCTTTCGGCTTTTCTTAGAATTGACCTTATCACTTCATCGATCTGATCCCATGTTATGCCATTAAAACCTTTGTATTCCGCTATCTTATCCATGCCAAACATGAGATTATGGATTTTTCTAAGAAGTGATCGAATTTTTTCGTATTTAGGGTTATTTTGCCAATCTTCGAATATTATTTCTCCGATAGACATCAAAGCATTATCGAACTCATCAGAAGTTAAGCCCCTATGTGCTATGATCTCATATAGGTCTAACCCCTCATTATAATGTATATCTATGTTCACAAAAACATCGACTTCGCTAAGCACGCAATGAAGCCTTAATGTTTTTTCGTCAACTATCAGAACTTCCTTAACCCCATAGTCCTCTTTCCAGTTTGGGTTTGTAGCATATAGTTGCTTTAATAAAGTTCTCAAAACTTCTGATAACTCAACCATGGCAAAACCCCCCATAAACTAAAAAATTAGGGGTTAAAACCATAATGGGGAATTCTATACTTCTTTAACATATAATGACTATATTGTGATGCTACTCTTAAAGCGTCGTCGATTTTCAATAATTCAGCCCTAAAATCGTCGTTTTCGACCATATACTTCTCAAGATCCCTTAACCACCTTTGGCATGCATCATGTATATCCCTCAAAACCCCTAATATTTCCATCTTATCACCCCCCATCAAAAAATAAGTTAAAGGTTGTATTCTTTTCTGAGAAATCGACAGAAATCGAGCAACTCCCTTCCGACAGGAGTGTTAGGATCGATCTGTCTTTCCAAACCCTTAACAAATCTCTCAACGTCATCTCTATCCATTGACCCCCCATCAAAATAAGAGAAAAATTGAAATAAAGACGATTAAAGGTTAAATTCATCAATCATAAACCATTCAAGCTTTTCGACACAATTTTTCTCGTGTTGATTCAAGAATTTTTCCGCTAAATCTTTATCCTTCGTTATAAGTCTTGTTCCACAAATCCAGCACGTCGTCTGGATGTATTTTCTCCTGATTATGTAGCTAAGTGGTGGAAGTCTCCATACATTAACCCATTTACCAAACACACTCTCACCCCCCCATCAAAAAATTAAGTATAAGGTCGAACATCTTGGATAAACTTAGGCTTCCTCGTGTATAACGCTAAAATTGTATTGATTCCTATGGTAATCGCTCGCTTTGGCTTATATCTTGCGTATTCGCTCAAACCCATGATAACGATATACTTTATTCTTTGTTCTCTCAGTTGATCCCCGAACTTCTTAACAAATTCCTTCAAGAAGTTGCGATAGTTCTCTATTATTTCGTTCGGTTCGACTTCCTCATCCTTCGAATCTATGTAAGAATAGCTTACTTTTATTCCGTGCCTTTCGAGCTCTTCCTTCGTCTTAATAAAATCCTCCATAAAACACCTTATCCCATCTATTTCGACTTCAACCCATCTCATAGCTATACCCCCCATCGAAAAAATTAGGGGTTGATAAACAAGTCTTCAAACATTTTTTCGATCAACGCAAAAACCAATTTTCTCAAAAACCCATCCTCAGCATATGCATCGTTTAATGCTCTGAAAAATAGTTTTTCCTCTTCCGTCATAGCTACCCTTAGAATCCTCTTTATCCCCGAAATAACGTCGATTTTGTCGAAATAATAACACCCCTCAACTAAATCGACATCGTATAAATTCCATCCCTGAGTTATGAATTTTTGCAACCGCTTAAACCGCTTTGCGTAATTCTCCAACAAAACAACCATAGTAAACCCCCCATGAGATTAAAAAATATAGGTTAAATCGAGCATTCAGTTATGACGATTTGCCTACATCTAACGTCATCGGCTAATAGGTTAAATTTCATCAATTCCTGAACTACTTTATTAACCCTCTCTCTATGCTCTTCCTGCGCTTCCTTTAGATCTTCATACCATGAAGCATCCGTTTCAACCTTTATAACGTTGCTCTTTTCATCTATGCGAATCTTGACCCCGTTTATCTCTCCGTAATCCCATATTTCGACGTTTTCGAGTATCTCTCTCTTCACTATGCCTAATTGTTCAAGATAGTCCAACAAAGCATATATTGATTCAAAGCGCTTTTGGCTTCCGTTCGCATTCACCACATAAACCGTTTTACCCCATATTTGTCCGAAAAATTGCCTTACTCTTTTGGCGTCCTTAACTCTAACTTCCGTAACTAATTCCCTAACTTCGCTCATGCTCAACCCCCCCATGAGTTAAAAAAATTGAGTTAAATCAACTTAAAACCGTAGAAAAATCTCCCGACACCGTCGCAGTGTCCAAACGGAATTATAAAACTCTTCAGCCTTCTTAAATCCTCTATCGTTTTTTCAATTTCCCTTTCGACTTCTTCCCACGAGCACCTTTCGGGCTTATACCATCCGCTGAACTTATACCTTTTTCCATCGACTTCGACGATCTTTTCAAACCTCTTGACCTCCGACATAGCAAACCCCCCATCAAAAAAATTGGGTTAAAAGAGGTTAAAACAATATTCTAACGCTTCCTCTAAAGTTTTAAAGAATCTATACCCCGATCCGACTATTTTACCCGTTCTTTCCGACCATTCCTTAAACCTCTCAATAAGTTCGTTTGTATCCCCTTCAAAGATTAAAGAATCAATACCATATTTTGATTCGATTTCTTTCGTCGCCATTTTAGCAAAGTCTTTTCTAAAGCTGTCCGATGGAGCAACAACAACCAAAACCGACATATCGACCCCCCATGGGTGTGTGGAAGGAAGAGGGGGGCGGGGCGTTTTTCAGCCCCACCAGCGGGTCTTTCGGCCTTTTCATCGACCCCTGCCCGCTTCGGGGTCTCAGAGGGGTTAAAAGCCCATAAGTTAAGCACGCTACCCCGTCACGGGCTACCCCTCAGGGGGGTTATGACGGGGTCATTGCACGCTGAGGCTCATCACCCCAGCCCAAACCTTTCAGCCCATAGCGGTTAAGCTATGGGCTTCATTTTCACCTTAAGTAGAATTGACACATAATGGTATATAAAGGTTTCGATTGCCATCACATGACATTAAATAAACGTTCAAAAATATTTGGGCTTGCCAGCAGGGTTTATTTTTGAATACCTACTTTATTTTCACGCTGGAAATATAGGCATGTCATCCAATTGATACGCCTATGTTTTCGGCGTGTAAATAATTTGAGTATCCTTTAAAAACAACGAAAAAGATGGAAAAATATAAAAAAACAAATATAAAATGTTTAATGGTTATGCTGTTTGACTATCCCGTATAGGGCTAAAAGAGCGAACAGCTTAACGACACCTTCCGCGATCCGAACGAGCCTTATGGCATCTTCACCCTTAGCCATAACCTTTGTTCGACGTGACGTCCTCCACTTCCCGCGGTTCGGCATGGGAACGTCCCTTTTGAACGTGGCCACGATCATGGGTTCAGGCTCCCTGATGAACTTAACGTCGAGCATGGCGTTTGACTTGCTCAAGCTAATCCCCTCCATCAACATTCTCCCAATCTCTCGGCTTCCTAACCTCTCCTATCCTCTTTAAAGCCTCTTTCCTGTAATGCGAACAGCACCAATATGCTTTCTTACACTTCTTTTCGAACCACCTTTTAGGAACGTGCTTCTCGCATTCGTAGAGGAACGGACAATCACCCTTCATCTCCTCACCCTCCATAAAACTCTTATGGGTGCGAACAATTTCTCACCATTCCACTCGAAAAACCCCATTCTCCACCAATAACCCTTACCAGCGAACACTTTTGCGAACAGTCGAACGGTTGCACCTCTCGGTATTGGGCCACCTTTCGACCCCATGTATATACGAGGTTCGTTGCAAAAGATTATTTTTGGATCGATCATTGTAATAACCCCTCTATAATAAGAGATTCTCCAAATTCCGCGATACTATCTGCCAGACACACGAAATAAAGATGCGCTTTGTCAGGTAGTGTCCCGTTGAGTTTTCTGACTTCTTCCAGCCACTCTTGCTCGTCCCAGAATCCACTCTTACGAACATACTCCTCAAGCAACCTGACACCGCATTTTGTTAGAACTATGGATCCTGTTTCTTCTATCCTCACCACGCCAACATATTTAACAAAGACGTTTGCTATTTTCTTACCCCCTCTTTTGTTTGTTACCCAGTCCTTGCCTTCAGGTCTCTTTTTTGCTCGGATAGTATATACATACCCATGCCTTAGCAGATATGCCAAGGCCTTGTGGCTCTTAAATAGCATCACCACCTGAAGACACCACCTCACCAATGAGATTCGTCCTCAGCGTCGGAAGCCTCATCCAGCGCCTCCTGAACGTTCCCCTCGTTCCCTGCAGCATACGCCTTCAGTATAGCTATCGTCTCTCCAGCGCTTGTTAGTATTGAAAACGGATCTGTTGCTATTCTTAGGTCGTATGCTATCATTGTAACGATCATCCCGACCAAGAATCCTTCCTCCTTCGTCTTCGCCAACGTGACGAATTCCCTCAGTCGATCCGTTACGATTCCGCCCTCTTCCTTTACCATCTTCGACGCCACTTTGAAGACTTCGTCGAGAAGCTCCCTCATCTTCTCCTCGTTTAATCCCAACGCGTCCATAACCTCCTCAACTACCTCCACACCAATCACCTCACGGGCTCGACCTTCAGGATGTTTGGAAAGACACTAAATAACGGGATTCTCCACCCATACACTACAAACTCGTATTTCTTGCCGACGTCGATGGATGCTTGAACGTCGGCGCTGTTCCACTTCCCCGCTATCGGACAGTCGGTGTTCTGCAAGACAACCCTCTTACCGTCGTCGGTTTTAACGACGACGAAGAAGACGTCTTTATCATCGTATCTCTTAACGTATTTGTCGACGACCGTCCCGACGATTACTTTGTGCTTCGTGCAATAATACGCCACCGTGTCTGGCGCGAAATACCCGACGAACAGCAGTCCGAAGATCAAAATCAGAAAAACCACCAATTTTAAGCCGTCTTCACTCATAACGACCACCTCAAATTATTTCGCGAGTCAAGTATGCCACGCAGTCGTTTAAAAATCGTTCCGAATAAGATACGTTCTTCCGTCTCAGCGATTGGATTATTGACGCCAGAGCCAATATTTTCTCGTCGAGTCGGTCACCGAGCTTTAGTTTCTTTATGACGCCTTTGAGCCTTCTGTTGTTCGTCTCTTCCACATATCTTTCAAGATCGGACAACGTATCCACCATCATCAACACACGTCGAACGTTAAAATATTTAAACTTTACGATATTTGAACATTAAAGAGGTATCTTAGATAGGGTCGGGTAAAAATTTCGCAACCACGCAAATCTACAAAAACGTGTTATAAAAATGGGTGAATGTTAAAATAGTTGCTGGGTGTTGTCCTCTTCGGGTTTTATCCAACCCCTTCCTTCTACATAGACAAAACCAACCTCCTCCATAATGTGGTTTAAGAATTCGATCCACGACTGGAATTCGAGTTGTCTTCCACAAATATGGCATCTTACCCTCATATCACCACCTCCTCGAATAGACGAAAACGCCACCTCTCTGCCTTATCAAAAGAACCATCTCAGCCAAATACAACTGTGTCTCAGCCTCTATACATACGTTGGTGTCGAGCACCTTTCCTTCGTCGTCCACGAGAACCTGATAACGCTCATCGATTTCTGGATCGTAGATGTCCACGACGATGCCGTCAACGAGGTTCCTCGTCTGCGCTTCGATTCCGATCGATCTTAGGAATTCGACCATCCTGTCGACGGTCAAAGCTTTAACCTTTGAAATCCCGAGTAGAGCTTGAGCTTCCTTTTCGTCGAGATATCTCAGCGATATCAAAGGTATAAAGACGGGTTTTCTCACACCCTTGAGCACGATACCCATAGCGTAGACGTTGTCCAGAGGATCTTCGCCTTCGTAGCTCGGATAGACGTAGATTTTTCTGACGACCGACTCCGATACTCTTAGAGATGGATTGATCGCTTTACCTTCGATGACGAACCTTCTCCTCATGCGTAGATTTCTAAGGGTATTAATAGCTACAACCTTCCTATCACTAATGCTAAACACATATTCACTGAATTTACCAACCCTTTCGCATCCGAGTATTCTCCTGCCGTCCGAATAATAAAAAATAGGGAATCGGGTGAAGCCGATCAGAGCTAACATCTTCTCAACTCCTTCGCACTTATACCGTCCTTCGTGGATATGATAAAGGCAACCTTCGATTCGTTCTCTAACCATTTTCTGAACGCGTAGTAAGCAAACCCTGAGGCGATAGCTCCTAACCCTCTGAATTCCAACCTTGTGCAGATATCTCTGATCCTTCTCATCTCTTCCTGAACTCTTTCGTCGTTCGGCGATGGTAAGACTACGTATTCATCCCAATCCACGTATATATAGTCTTCAGTTACGCCAATAAAAAGCGTTGGCGTTCCAGTTTCCAAGGCATACTGCTGCACAATGATTCTCGACATGATGTTGTCGAACGTGCAGATTGCGATGTCGGGTTTTAGTTGCTGATGCAACTCGATTAGCTGGCCAGCCGTTTTGACGTTCATGTGAATTGGCGTAACTGGAACGTTCGATAGGACTTGCACGAGACTTGCGAGGGCCGTGACTTTCCTCCGACCTTCGTAGCCCTTGGGGATTATGTGATTATCGTAGTTGACTGGTTCGACCTTTTCTCGATCGATTAGGATTACTTGAGATGCGTGTGGTAGGATAAAAGGTAAAAAATTGGTTGTTAGAAATCCACAACCCAAAAACAACACTTTAACCCGCCTCATGGCTGCAAAGCAACCTCTCTAAGTATCCTGTCTTCAACGTCTCGGGTGGTCTTCTCGGCAACTCGATCCTTCCCAACTCCTCTAAGATGGGTTTCCTCTCCTTGACGACATTGGTTATCTCCTTCTCCTCCGAGATTTTTGCGGTGAGCCTTGCGATGTTGGCGATGATGTCCTTGATCAGCCTCGGGTGGAAGTTGTCGACTGGAATTATCGCGTGTGGATAGTCGATCTTAAGGTCGACTTTCCATCCGCAGTGAATTATGATTAGCGGCGGATTTCCGACGTCGTTCAGCAAGTTAAGCGTATCTCTGAGGTAAGGTGGCGTGTTCTCTCCGAGGTCGCTCACGAGGATTATCGCCTGTAAGTCAACGGGCTTTGCCTTTAGCTCCTGTGCAAGCAGAAGGATTGCCGATCCGATCGATGTCATACCCCCTGGTCTAAGCACCCTCAACTGCTCTCTCGTTATCTTAAATGCTCCGTGGTTAAACGCGATTAGGTGTGTAATGTTGGTCATTCTGCTGAAGACTTCGTAGAGCTTAGCCGTTATCTCTATAGCCACATCCATCGATCCCGAAACGTCAACGATCAGAGCGAGGTTTCCGAGGTTTACGCTCTTGGCGATCTCGTCAAGAACTCTCTCTGCTCTCTCCTCCATCGCCTTCGCGAGGTTTGGCGTCAGAGCACCAGTGTATTCAAGGTGCTGTCTTATATTTAGGAAGCTGAACGGATCTTTGACCTTCTCGATCTTCGAAATTGCGATCTTCTCGAACCTCTCATCTCCCAAGATAGTTCGGAACCATCTCGCGTGCCTAATGAAGTCGTCTGGAGTTGCGATTTTCGCGAGCTCGTAGGCTTCATCGAGATTCTGAACCCACTGCATTACTAAGTGCAACGGTATCTTATACCTCCTGACCAAGTCTGCAGGAGTTAGGTTGAGCTCGCCCATCGCTTCGAGCATCGACATCTGGCTGAGCCTGTATGCAAGCAAGTAGTTCGAATGAGTGATTTTCTTGTCGTTGACGTATTCTCTCGGCAGGTAGAGGTAAGCAAACATCTTCCTGAAGTTCGTCGGAGACATGAAGTATGCTCTTACGATCTCGTCCTGTGGTGTGTTGGCAATCTTAACGGCGATGGCCATTCTGAGCCTTCTCGTGTTCTCCTTCTTGTCGATGACGTCCATGATGTGCAACAGGTGCGAGAATGGAACTTCCTGTATCAGCGCCCAAGCGACGTTTCTGTATTCCTTCGGAGCGTAGGTTATCAGAGCGAGGATTGCCTTACACAGCCTCTCTCTGTGGTATGTTCTCCTGTCGAGCGAGTATGCTATAGCTCTTGCTAATAGATCTGGGTTGTTTCTCGCCACATCTGTAACGTCGATGAGCTCCCCACCCTGGATGAAAGATAGTATCCTCTCCGCGGTAACCGTTACGACCTCCGCCACGAGAGCCACCTCGTTCAGCCGAAGACTGCACTGAGTCTATAAACGACTAATGCGTCGCCCTCAACCTTCACGTCGTATGCCGTGTTCTCAAGCTCGTTTGCGATCTCAGGATCGAGCTCTCTCAGAATCGATAAGAGGTTTGCCTTTACGTCCTCTACAGGCATTTCGGGTATCTCAAACTCCTTACCCAGCACAACAATACTATTTACCAATTTCACCACCTCCGTTTTGGAGGTTGGAAAACGCCTCCGTTCGCCCGCTGTGATTGGTTCGCCGAGCGGGATTCGAACCCGCGTCTCGGGCTCCATAAGCCCGAAGGCTAAACCACTACCCCATCGGCGGACACAGCGGGCATGGAGGCTGAATACGCCACCGTCTGCGGGAGCGTTTCAGGTTGGAGTGGGCGCCAATCCCAGATTTTGACACACCCTATGAACGGGCTTTCAAGGCCCGCGTATCGTCCCCGCATGGTGGCTGAAAGATAGGTGTGTCTTTGGTGTATATAAACTTTATGTGATATGGGTTGTCATAGTATGTGTCTGCAAACTTCTCAGATGATCCCTCATGTTGTGTAGAGGTATTACTCTACTAAACCAAAGCAACGTTTTAATTTTTCACAAAAATTGTGGGTTTGAAGCCTCGTCACTTAGGGTGGAGATGAGGTCAGACAGTTATCCTCGTATATTTTCTTTAAATACTCGTAATCTTTTGACGTCCAGCCGAAACGACACGCACCACGTTTGTGCACGACGACGAACTTCTTTTTCACCCTTACCAGACGTCCGAACTCCCCGCACCTCGGACACTTGACCAACGTCGTCCAACGTCCGTTGAACGCTTTATCCTTGATCACGCTCGGTTCGCCTCTGTATAACCACAAATACACCCTCACACTACCACCTCTCAAAAAATTAAATTTTTTGGAGTTTCTCGAACGTCTTCACGGTGAAGAAGACTCCGCAATCCTTGCAGTAGTATCTCTGAAGCCCGTTCTTCGTCTTTCCCTTTTTGATAGTATTGTCGTTCAAACAATGCGGACAGCACACTTTATACTTCGGATCCACTCCCTGCGCTATCTGCCTTAACTCTTCGGCGATCTGACCCAAATCTCTCGCAACCGAAGCAATCTCGATCTCTATCGCATACCTCAACTTATTTAACTTCTTATCAGCACTCACAACCATCAACTAAACTCACCCCCTGCTAATTTTCTCCTCAACTCTTCAATCTCCCTCTTCATCCTCTCAACCATATCCCTCAACTCTTTCACACCCAAAACTTCACCCTCTTCAATAGCCTTAACGACTTCGGCCGTGCTCTCTGGCAGGTAGATCTCATACTTCTTCGCGATGTCGACCGCTTCGCTCGGAGCCATCGACCTTGCGTAAACGTCTACGGGGATCGATGCGGAGCTCCATCCTCCCAACTCCACGACCAAACTAACGTCGTGTCCTGATGCGTTGTAAATTACAGACGCCCACGTATCTCTGAAATCATACATGCTGAAGTCTTTGATCCCCGTCAGTCGTTGTATGATTTCACATCTCCTCTGCAAAGCCCTCATACTGATCGGACATATCGGATCGTCGTAATCCCAACCCTGTTCGTTTACGTAGTCGTATATCGTTCTGTATAATTCCTCAGACAGGTAGATGTATGGTGCTGGCCTCTTCTTTCTCGATATCTCCGTTCCTTTCCTTCTCATTTCCCTCTCAAGTATCGAGAAGAAGTTGAGTTTCACGAAAGCCCTGCCGAAGACGTCTTCCACCCAATCGACGTTCTCCTTCTCGAAGTCTCCGACTCTGATTGCGAGCGCGTGTGCTGGTCTAAGACCAGATTGTAGGAGAAGTCGGAAGAAGTAGTCGTAAATCGGCAACCTCTCTTTGGGGACTTTCGGCGTCGGCATCGTGACGACGCTGAATATTCTATCCAACTCGTGCAACCGCCTCGGCTTCCCCGTCTTTCTCTCTGCTTTGACTTCTGGTGGAACCTCTGGAACCTCCACCCTCACCTTCGGGAACTTCCTTATGTATCCGTTGTCTTCGAGCCACGTTCCGAAGACGTGGATGAACGAGTTTATGACTCGCTTTACGTAGTTGCTTTCAGTCATTCTGTCGAGGAACATCCTGATGTGGAAATCTTTCAGCTTCGAGACGTCTAAATCTGAAATATCGAGCGTTTTGTTCCTCCTCGTTGCTAAAAACTCGATGAATTGTGTTATGTATGGCAACACCCTCTTTCTTAGCGTATCCACTGATTTGTATCGTTCTGGTGCTTCGTATAAAAGGTATCCTTCGAGTGCTTCGTATAATTCTGGCGTTACTATTTCGGAAAGTTGCATGAGTCGCGTCTGTGCTTCCGCGAAATAGACTTGCTTGACCTTCGGTGCTAAAGAGAAAAGTTTTCGTCCGATGTCTATCGATAAGAGTCGCTTCCTCTCGGAATCCGTTAAGTCTGGATCCCTCCTTACGAGTGAAGCCAATTCAACGAGCTTCTTAATGTCGTTCGTTTTCGCTATTAACCTAAGATATTCCTCGTATCTCACATCAACCACCCCTATTCATCCATTTTTCGATTTCCCTCCACAACTCGTCCTTATCTAAATCGGACAAGTTTGGGTTGTGTCTTATCCCTTCGGCTATCAGCGTTAAAGTGTCGGAATCGTCTTTGTTGTAAACGATTTCATTGAAGAGTTCGTCGTATGTCATTTCGTCGTAACTCTTCACGCGATCTGACGTGCGTTCTTCAATCCTTCTCAAGATTTTCGATTTAATCTCTTCCTTGAGGAGATATATGCTCGGCATATTCGATTATATGTCTGACCAAACATTAATGTTTTTCCGACCCTCACACAGGCGCATGCGTATCTCCAATAACCTTGAATACCAATCTGCTGAATCCAACGCCTCAAGGAGAATTTCAATTTCTTCCTCTGTTAGAGACACTCTGTGTTTCATCAAAATCACCTACCTCTTTAAGCCGCCTTACTACTATGATAATCTTTAATAATGTAGTAAATACTTACTGGCAACCATATGAAGAATACGAACACGCTAAAGATTAATGCATCTCTTTTACTCAACCCTGTTGTTTTTGAATTGACAAGAGATCCTATCATTACCCCCGCTCCGACTTCAAAATACATAATCATAGCATCTTTGATTCCGCCGACGAAGTATGAGTTTAATATTATTAACATTGATAAAATTGTTAGGCTTGCGCCAAATTTCCAGTCTGACATACATCTCCCCCTCAGATCAGATCTTAACCTCTTTAACCAAAAACCCTCCTTGCAGGCAACCAGGTATCGGGGTCATAGGTTCCTTGTGGATTTCTATATTCTCTACACCATCGAAAACCCTATCTTTGAAGATTGTTAACGCGGCATCCTCGTTTGCTGGAACGATTACGTGATAACCGTTCTTTGTTTCTGAAACCCAAACTGGTGTAAGGTATTCAAGAACGAAGTTTAATAATTTCTCATCTTTGCTATCGATGTCGATGAGCCAATACTTCTTTCTCGACTGAGATCTGTGTAGAGCGGAGAACCATCTTACGTCGATTCGCTTGAACTGCTTCAGAGCATTAGTGTCTCCTCTAACATACTGAAACAGGAGATCCACCATCTCTTTCTGTAAAGTGTTCCAAGCTTTGAGCACGTCCTTTGGATCGAGGATGATGAACATAGCCATTGCTTCTGCTGGAATTTCCTTACCGTTTTTGTCGGTGTAAATTCCCTCGACGTAACTCATCTTCTTAATCTTGCGGTAGAAAATGTTCCAGTCCTTTTCCCTGATGACTTCTCTTCTTAGGACTTCTTCAGATCTCGCTATCTCAGACCAATACTTCTTTCTTGCAGCTAAAAGTAAGAGGAGACATTCGTTCTCCTTGAGGTCTGGAACGACCTTCTGGTAGAATTTAAATAGTGTGTTAGGGTCGACGAGTAGCACACTCACACCTCCTTCAAAATACTCGTTTTGCCGTATTTTTTAACCTTATAGGCCGAGATCTGGGACTTTAGCGAGTTAAGTATTGTTTTCAGGGCGTCAAGTTGCTCGTCGTTCACGCGTATGACCTCTATTAAAATCCGTTCGTTGTTTTTCAACCACCTACAGAACCTCTCTATTTCCTTTTCCATGCTTATTAGAGCGGGCAAACAGACCATGTTATTCCCCCCAATATCCTTCGACGACGTCATATCCGTTCTTTTTGAGCATTATCACAAAATTCTTTGACTTCACAGTATTTACATTCCCAACTCTGGTCTGTTTTTGGAGGAGGAATATCCTCCTTCAGACAAGCATATAATGTCTGAGCTCTATCTTTCAACTCACTCAGAACGGAATCAGTAGTTATGTCGAAATCATCCTCCGTAAACACCATAATACCGTCGAAGCTTATGTAGCATAGTCTTACCTTTTTCAGACCCAAGCAGTGTGCGTAAAAGAGAGCTTGCTTGACGTGCCACGGTTTCGGTTTATACTTTTGTTCGTTCTTATCCCATAGAGCTTTGATCGTTGCGATCGTCTTTAACTCCCATACAGCATCTTCGTAAATGAAGTCCGCGTGACCGACAATCGCGAGTTCGTCATCCACCCACAACTTAACTTCGACTTGCTTGTCGTCGAATAGCCTCGTCCATAGCACGTCAAAGACGTTGCCTCTGTAGATGAACCACCTCTGTTCTTCCGTTAGTTTTACACCGAACTTTCTCCTGAGCCACGCTTTTCTCAGACAATAAAGTAGCTCTGTGCACCTCACCGTGTTCTTCGGATTTGACAGTTCTTGCTCCGTCACTTTATATATGTGCTCCACGATGGGTTTCGGCAGCAACTCAAACATTTTCTTCACCACCGAGCTCTCTTTCAACTCTCACTTTTTCTTTGATCAACTTATCGAAATCGACTACATTCGAACTTGTGTCAGATAGGATTCTCACAAGCAGTTCTTCGAGCACATCCAAATTCACTTTGTTGCGCTTTCCAACGTATTTTAATGTTTTATAGTTACCGCGTTCTGTCAGATCCACCTCCGCCAGTTCTTTTAAAACAAACAGAACCCAAACATCCTCGTCGTCGTCCATCGTGATTTCTATTCTCACTATATTGGTCGTCGGGATTAACTCTATACAACCAGCATACCTAAGTTTTAAGATCATGTCAAAAAATGGTAAGTAAAGATATATAAAGGTTTCGAATGTTGTGTTCTAACCAAACCAGCTTTTGACCATTCGTCTTCAAAGTGAGTCCAGAACAGACCATGTTATTCCCCCCAATATCCTTCGACGACGTCATATCCGTTCTTTTTGAGCATTTCTACGAGTTCTTTCGCTTTCGATAGGATGTTTCTTGATTCTTCGTTTATGGTTGCCGTCGGTTTCAACACCCTGTGGTATATGAGCTCGATTTGCACGTCTTTTGAAGATGCCGACGCACGCACTTCCACCTCGGTATACAACTCGCTAACCACTTTCTTTCGCAAATACACCCCTACGATTTTGTCAACACCGTATTCCTTCAAAGCTTTCAAAAAGTCGTCGTATTTGAACACCACCAACTGCCTCATGTCTTTATGTGGTGCATTACGACATATAAAGGTTTCGTAAGTTGTGTTTAACTATTATAGCGTATATGTGTTTCGGAAAATACCTCGTGTTTTTCTTTATGTCGAGTTGTTTTCTCTTGTGGTGTATCGCGTTCGGCGACCGCATCAATATTCGGGACAGTTCAGACGCCGTGAGGTCGTTCAACTCGATTAACGCAACCTCCTCCTCGTCACTCCATACGTGGTTCGTCCAACAATCGTTTTTAAACGCGAATAAATATTTGCGACAACCGTCTCGGACGCACGTAACGAGCCCCTCTTCAATTAAGACGTTAACGATTTTAGACACATACGATTTGGACAAACCGACCAACCTCGACAATTCGGCTAAATACACGGGATCTCCTTTTTCAGATCTGTCCGCAATCGTTTTCAGTATTTTCCCCTTCACACCTCTTTTCATGGTATAAAATGACATCCAAAGACATATAAATGTTTTGAAAAAATACGAAATGTCGTCAACTGATTAATTTGAGTAATCTAAATAACTTCTCAATCAAAAAATACGCGCGCACCTTAAGACCCATACTCGCACCCCTACTCATTTTTTATAAGTTCTACCGTAACTTTAACGTATTTGCCTTCAAGGTTGTCTATGTTATACGCTTGTAGTAAGTTCCGCGGGATTACTATTCTGTTGTGCTTTCCAACCTTTGCCACGAAAGACAACTCCATGACCTTACGTAGTGTTCAGAGTATATATCGTTTACTATTCTGGCATTCAGTATTCGTCAGTGTGCTCGCAAGACAAGTAGTGCGCCACCGCCACCATCAACGCATCCTTCGTGGATGGACAACCAGTCTTCCTCTTTAGTTTTTTGAGGTCGTCCTCAAACAACACGGTTTGGGCGTGCACGAACTTCATAATATCGCCTCTTAAGAGGATTTACGACGAACCTTTAATAGTTTTTTCTTCGAAAAACGATTTCAACTTGTGTGCGAGAAGCGCTACAGCCTTTTCGTGTTCCCTTTTAGGACGATCAATTTCGATTGGAAATACGCCGAAATCCCAATAGTCGTCCATGTCGATAGCACCTGCTCTTTCGAGCATAATGCAAATTTTAAACAGCACCTCGTGTAAAACTAACAATTCGTATTTTCTGAATTCTTTTCCAAAGACATAACTATTCTCCATAACCTCTCACCTCTTATCCTCCTGCGTAAAACTTCTGGATCCGTCGGTAAATACAAGCCGAGATCGTTTTGCAACCTGCGTCTCGCACGACTAATGGTTTCGAACTTCGGTAGTTGCTTAACGAACTTTTCAGGAACGTAGTTGTGCAACCCGACGATGCCGAGTTTTTTCATGACTTCGGGATAAAACACTTTTATAACCATTAAATATAGCGCCTCGTCGCTGTTTCGCGTAAACGGGAATTTCTCCAATACGTATGCCACCTTAGCTTCCCACGTTTTATACGCCTTCCTGAACTCCTCGACGTCGTCCATCAACGACCCCCCGTCAGCAATACGATTAGGAAAAATATGGATACGATTATTGCGCTGAAAAACAACATGAATATTGCGAGCTTTACGAACAAATCCGAATCTTCAAACACGGCCTTTACCCCCACAAACGTCACATCGTTTGAATATTGCTACCTCCTTATTGCCGTGGACTTTAAACTATACCACGACGTGCTTGCCGTTACGCTTATCGCACTTCAAGGTTCATCCCCCACGACTTTTATCGGAATCCTTCCGAGGTATTCGCTAAGCGCCTTGACCTTCCAACCACCCCTTCCTATAATTTTTCCGACTTTCTTTTTGTCGGCGACGATCGCAATCCCTACGAGGCGTATCGAGTAGTTGTCATATTTTTTAATTATCGATGCGAGCCCTTTGACGTCTTTTGGCAGTTCGTGCATCACGATAATACCCCTTAATCCACTCACCTTGTTTTTGTCTATTACCGCATATAAAATCCCTGCTTCGAGTTTCCAAAATATCGCTCCCTCTTTCACCCTATTCAACAAAACGTCGTTCGGATTTGCTATAATCTCAACCAACTCGACCAAACTAACACCCCCTTACACATAACAAACCAACATTTGACTATTTAAGAATTACTATTGACAAGTTTTGGTAAAGTATGGCGATAAATTAATAAACCAGATGCGACACATAGTAATTTGGAGGGTGGGGCTATGGATGTGTTGAGGGAAGTTAGGTGTATAGGTTTGCAGTTGAACCTCTACGACAAAAAGTTGCAGATCACGGACAAAAACATTAGGAATTACGGAGACATATACATGCGAGACGATTGTCCGATGAAGGAAAATCCGATATGTATCGATTGCGAGCTCGATTGTTTCAGAAAGCCGTTGGAGGCGGAGGCGATATTCTACGAACAGAAGATTCAGGAGCTCGAAAAGATTGGTAGAGAATTAATGAAGGATTTGCCGTTGTGGAGAGATTGGATCCAGAAATACGTCAAAGGGGCTGGTGTAGGACTTACGCTTAGGATACTGGGTTACTTGGACTTCAACAAGGCAAAGCACCCGAGCAGTTTCTGGGCTTTCGCTGGATACACGTCGGAGGCGAGGAAAACGCAGAGATACAATCACAGTTTGAAGGGGTTGTGCGTGAGGCAGGCGATGAGTTTCTTGGGTATTAGGTCGATAACACCAGCGTTCATCGCGAATCCTGAGCCGAGGTTGGACGGAGGTTACGCGAGGTTCTTCAAGATGATCAGAGCGAAGGCCGATGAAAAATACCCAGACTGGACGAGGAGACACAAACTATTCCACGCAATGAGTGTTATGATGAAACTATACTTAAGCCACATTTTCATAGTTCACAACTTCCTAACGAACAACATAGCGAGCGTGCATTACGCCGCAGCGCACCTCGGCCACGACTACATATACATGCCCGTCATAGACGCGAAAGAGAAGCCAGACTGGTGGCACGACCTCGCAAAAGAATACGTCAAGATGGGGATAAAACCAGTCGAAATTTAATTTTTAAAGTTAAACGAGCCAACTTTCTAATTCAATGGTTCGGCGAGCGTAAACCGTGTTCCTTATCGAGCCTATTCGAAAATTTAATCAATAAGCGAGCCTATAAAGCAAACGTATTGAAAAGCGAGTCGGCCAATTAACAAAACGCATTAAGCGAGCGAGCCAACTAAACACCATATCTAAAGAGCAAGCCAGCATTTTAAACCCATACTCAAGCGAGTCTAATGATGAGGTTTGTGCAATAGCGAGCCCCATAGGAAGGCGCGTTAACTATAGCGAGCCGAGAAGGTAACGTAACCAATAAGCGAGCCTGCCACGTAATTTAACTGTAAAATTAGCGAGACGGGTCGCTAATCGCGGACGGGATCGAGTCTGGCGAAAACCAAGTGCGATAGCGAGCCCCAATGTTAGATGCGTCTTATAGCGTAGAGCGAGCCAGATGTATATTCGTCTTCAAAAGCGAGCCATACTATTAGTTACCCCAAGATAGCGAGCCCACTAATCAAGTGGGTTGTATAGCGATCCCAGACCTCCTCTCCGCCCCAAAGGGCGAGATTTTCAGCCCGCAAATTTTGTGAGAGTCTCAGCTAAGTCGGAGATAGTGTCAACTAACCATTGAATTATTATGTTGATTTTATATTTTTGTTACTCTACGAAGGGGATGCCCGCGTTTTTTATCCTCGCTGGAATATATTCGTCTGGTGCAACTGGTCGATCTCCGAAGACGAGGTCGAATTCGTCGTCGACGTCGTCTTCGCATTCTTCGCTCTTTATATTATTTATATTGCTATTAGAGATGCTATTAGACGTGCTACTACACACGTTTTTTAACGAATTCTTCATACAACCTGTATGAAGTTTTTCTTCACATAAGTTGTTTTGAGTTTGTTCCCTTATAATAGCATCTTTAGTAGCATCTCTAATAGCATTATTATTTTTAGGCGAAACTGCAGACGAGACCGCTTTGCGAATCGGTTTCACTATCTTCTTTATGTTTCGTATTGCTGTTTGATACATCTTCTCTCCAATCTTCATGAAGAATTCCACTAACTCTTTGAGGAATCCGTATGGTTGTATGCCGACCTTGTCCTCACACGACTTTACGATCCCCTCAGCCCTCTTTATGAACAACCTTCCGAGAATCTTCCAGATTCTGAATTTTATCTGGTTCATGCTGCCGAACTTCACGACGTTGAAGAACAGGTAGATGTCTCTACCCTGCCTCCTGCTGTGGAACGACCCATACATCTTTCTGATTAAGAAGATGTAGACGTCTTGCGATATGTTGAATTCGTGCTCTTCCTCCGCTGGCTTCGTCATGCTCAACGCAATCCTTCTCAGTTCGTTCAATCCGACCTTACTACTCAACTCGTCCACATATACCACAATCACACGCGTATACGTCAGGGAGTTCATCAGGTTCCTGCCGTCTGGAATCAAAAACCTACAACCCATGTCTGTCACTGTATAGAATCTCGTCGCGTCCTTCCACTTCCCCTCATACCTTTCCGCAAAGTTTTTAACCACTTTCACGAAATCTCCTAATACGTTCATTTATATCACCTCCTTCTTTTTGTTTTTGTGAGGGGGTGAAAAAATTAAAAACCCCCTCAATTTTTTAAATATTGCTCCAAAACCTTCCGAAAGTTCCCCTTCAAATCCTCCACTTGCGACGCGAATATTTTCACCCCCTGAAAACTTACACTTGTTGGGTCTTCCTTAAATTTTTGAATCTTCTTCTCGAAAGCGAGCTCCAAACCTTCCAACAACACCTCTCTGAGTATCGTTGGATCACATTTATTCAGCCCATACTTTTTACACATGTTTTGGATATCTCTTCCGTTGAGGATCCTGAAGTCCAACGAGTATAGGTCTTGAACAGGCTCTGGAATACCGTAGTCTGGGAAGAACACGATGGTGTAGTAGAGGTCTGGCCTCTTTTCCTTCATCCACGCGAGTAATGGATCGAGGATCATATCGAGCGTTACCGCATCGTAGAACTTCAGTATCGTTTCGCCGAACCTCTTGACGATACCTAACGTGTCTGGCATCTTCACCTTGTCGGGGACGATCTTGAATATGTCGGCGTTGTTCGCGAGCGTCAGATACATCCTCAACGGCGTGATTTTTATCACGTTGACCTTTTTACCGCAGTAACCGCAAATCGTCTTGTCTGGAACTTCTTTGGCAAGACCAAGCACTTCGAAGCAGTTCGGACACGTCGCTCCGTTGAGGTATCCTTCTAAGTATCCGAAAAGCATGTTTCTCATGAAATCGATCGAAGTTAGGCTCAATCCGAGCCTCGTCGCAATTTCAATCATCTTGTTTATTGCTCTCTCTGCGTTGGCGCTCTTAAAAATATTAACGAGGTTCGAAACGTCCACCATTACGAACCCTCCCTCTTCGCAACCTCAAATCCGCATTCTGGACATACTATTTTCTCCACGTTTGCTGGGCTCTCGAACTCCTTACCGCATTTCGGACAGAGCACCAAGACCTTATTCTCACCAACGGGAACCACGTTGTGCGCCATGGGTTGAGTGTTTCCTTGCATCGCTAACAATTGTCCGAGCGTGTATGCTGCGTTTCCTGGTAACCTCTCAATCGCCGATGCAATCCTGTCCGCAACGAACCTTAGCGTCTCCGCTTCGTCTTTTTTCATCTCCCTCATCAGTTCGAGCTCTTTCAACTTCAACATCTCTGGTTTTATTTCCCCCGATAGGTATTCTATCCTCTTCTGCAACTCCTCTATTATTTTTCTTACATCCTCTGGAATTTCCTCTTTTTTTACCCCGAATACGTTTTCGAGCTCTTTCAACTTCTTCGCCGCATCGACGAGTTCTTCGAGAGCGCTTTTTTTACCGACGGAACCCTCCTCGATCTTCTTTCTGAGGTCGTCTAACTGCGACTGTAGCGACGATAGATACGTGCTGACGAAATCGATCACCTCGTCCTTTTTCAATCCTTCTTCTTCGTGTTCTTCATCTTCGTCCTTTTTTTTTATCTTTTCTTCGAGTTCGTCGATCCTCTCTACGAGTTTGTTCAGAACGTCGTAGAGCTTCTTCTCTTCCTCTTCCTTCTTCTTCCTCTCAAAGTAGCTGTCGAGAATATCTATTAGCTCCTCCTTAGTCACATACTTTCCGTCGTTTTGGGTTTCTTGATTAGCAATCGTAGGCATCTGTGGTTGCATCTGTTGCGGCATAATGAGTCTCATCAACCAAGACCTCATGTCGAATGGTTGCTGTGGCATCATTGGGTTCTGCATCGGTTGCATTGGTTGCGCTTGCACCTGTCCAAAAGGGTTCGACACGGGTGTTGAGGGAGCCATCATAGTATTCTGCATGCCAAGCATATTTAGAGCGTCGTAGAACATGTGCGGATTACACTGCATAGCCAAACGTATTATGTTCTCGTATTTTTTCGGAATGCTGAACACTCTGTTCACGATATCCTGTATCATCGCTGGACTAATCCTCAAAACGCTCTGAAGCAACGAAGACAACGCTTCGGGCGATTGCTTATACCAGTCAGCACTCTTAAACCTCTTAACTACGTATCTCACCATTCTCTCTGACACAGTCTTCATCGGAAGCTCATTGAGCGCCTTTTCAAGTTCTCTCTCCATTAGGATATACACACCCTCAAGCCCCTTTGTCATGATCAGGTCTTCTGGTGTATATTCTTCACCACGCCATCTTATGATCTCGACCCCCTCCCCCTCTTCGAGGTCAATGTCGTCCTCTTCTCTCTCCTCTTTAGGAACGTTTTTCTCAATAACCACGCCAAGCTCTTTCGCCTTGGCTTTAATCGCTTCTGCCACCTCCTTCTGAACAATGAATACTTTACTGCACTTCTTGTTGATACACTTTGCTCTAAGCCTATTGTGTAGGTCGTATTTCAGGTCGGACAAATTCGGCTTCCACTCCGTCCCGCAGTAGGGACACTTAAGGGTCACGTCAATCACTACGTCATCCACTTCTACCACCTCAACCATTAGTGAAAACCACAACCAACTACAATATAAACTTTTACCATTGATGGGCGTCACTATTTTTGAATAGTATTAGGGATAAGTAATGCGAATCGTCGACGTCTTACTTGAATAGTGTTTTAGAACTTTGATCGGATAAATCTGAATAACGACTCAATAACAGAATACCACTGTGGAGAGTCAACCTTTAAGTGTTTAATTGGATCGACGAGTGGAGAATATCGATCCCAATGGACTTTGTAGCAATCTTCGAGCTCAACGATGTGAATCCTTCGACCATCGGGTAGCGTTATTTCGTAGTCTTTGCCAAATTTCAATATCGACGCCTCTCCGATAGTTCGCTTCGCATTCGGCGGCAACCCAATTTTTTTAGGAACCAAAACGTTTACTCCGCTTGGAAGTGTTAAGATTAGCTTGATTATGTCGTCCCACGAGACGTTCTCCGCCATGATAACTTTTAAGTTTTTGTAGTTTTAATAAGATTATGCAAGACGAGAGGATGGCGTGGCTGGCAACCGCGCTAACAGTATTGGCTGTGGCGGATACGTTATTACCAACTCCAGAGGATTGGTTTCCGTTGCTCGGATGGCTCGATGAAGCAGCACTTTGGGGGTTAGCAATAAGGTCGTGGATAGGGTATTTTAAGGGAGAAAAGATAGAGGATGTTGGTAGGTGGTTGTTATGAGGGCGGAAGACGTTAAAGAGAAGTATGAATACGAGTTGTTGAAGATACCTGGTGTCGTAGGTGTTACTGTTCAAGATAACGAGATCGTCGTTCTGGTCGAAAGTGAGGATGTGAGTTTACCCAAATCGATCGAGGGAGTTCCACTGAGAAAAATCGTTGTCGGTAGGATCACTATGAGAGGTGGTATAACGTGAATCGCTTGGTTATCGATCTCGTCAACGATCATCACGTCGAAGTCGTAGATCCGTACGGTTGTATAACCATAGAAAAAGATTGGATAAAGGTGAATTGCACACACAATCAAACGAGACCCGAAATAATATTAAAAATTCCTGAAATAATGAATACAATCAATCCCAAAATGATTATTCGCACGCAATTTAGTGGTGGTTGGAACGAACTAAAAATCTTAAAAAACTCACACAATAGGTGGATTACGATCTTCGACACGGAATCGTGTTGTAGTTTTACAAAAGAATATACTATTTATTTAGATACAAAGTGTTATGAATACAAAATAGTTCCTATTGATGGCGGTGGTATATATGAATATATTAAAATATTTAGAAGCGTAGTTATCGAATATCAAACGCAAAAGACTCAATTACCGCCACCTCCTTTGTTATTGATTGGTGGTGTAGCTGCTACACTCGGAATTCTCGCGTATTTTTCGTCGCATAAGGTTTAGGGGTGATGAATATGGTTGAAGGGGTTAGGAAGAAGATTGAGATGAAGCTGCTTGAATTGGAGGGAGTCGTCGGCGTGAGCCACGAAAATCCGAAGGAGAAGATAATACTGTATGTCGAGAGTCAAAAAGACGTTAGACGGATGCCAAGAGTTCTCGCAGGCATACCCGTCGAGACGGTGGTAATAGGTAAAGTTAGAGCGCTACCACTAATAAACGCGAAGCTGAGCACGCAGAAAAAAGTAAGACCACTCGTAGGTGGCGTTTCGATTGGGCCACCGCTCGAAGTCGCTGGAACTCTCGGAATAATAATCGACGGGAAAATTTACACGAACGCACACGTAATCGCGTTGGATTTTAAGAACTTGGAATGGTATCCCAAAGGAACGGAAGTGTATCAGCCGAGTTGGTTAGATGGCGGAACGAAGGACGACGTCGTTGGACACCTTGAGGAACATACGCCCATACAATTCAACGAACCCGTTTACAACATAGCGGACGTGGCGGTCGCGGAGCCGACGGTTGACTTCGAGGAGTGGAAGGTGATAGAGCTCGGGACGGTAAGAGGGATATCCACACCGAAGAAAGGCATGAAAGTCAGAAAAGTCGGAAGGACGACGGGGGTTACGGAATCACAAATCTTCGACACGAAAGCAACTATAAAGGTAGATTACGGCCCATTCGGATTCGCAATATTCAAAGATTGCGTAATTGCAAAGCCAGCGTTCGCTAAAGGTGGAGATTCGGGATCTCCTGTGCTGTGTAGTAACGGAAACAACTTAGTTGGTTTGGTCTTCGCGGGTTCGGAATACGTAACGATAATCAATAGTATGCACAGCGTATTTAGCGCCTTTAAGGAGAAACCAGAGTTAATGGTGGTTCCTATTATGATACTCGGCGGAATATTTACGACGGGGTTTATTGCAGGGTATTTTACTGAAAAATTCACGGGGTGGTGACTGTGGGTAAAATAACTGGGTTGAAACTCGACGGATACAACTTGCTTTCTGGTTTTAAGAAAATACCTTACGGCGACATACACACTCTCGTCATAGAATACGACTGTGAGTTGTGGTTTGGGAAATGCAAGGTGGATTTTGACATACAATTGAACGGAGCTCAGAACGAAACGCTATCTTTAAAGGGAGTGGAAGTTCCGTATGAGGGAGAACACTACCCTATCCAAGCAACGTTACGGTTCAACACTCCTGGAAAATACACTATAACGGTAAAAGCTTACGAGAACGGGTCGTTCCAAGACAGTAAAACAGCGACGTTTGAAATGGCAAGGCCGAACGAGTTCGTTCCACCCCCCAACCCAGAACTTCCGTTTATTGGGGAGATACCATGGTCTTACGTGTTGATCGGAGCGGGCGCAATCGTATTAATCGCGTTGTGGACATATTATAACGAGATGGAGATGGAGGAGTTGTTGTTACTATCAAGGAGGTGATTTGTTTGGGGACGAGTTGTAGCCCATTGGGTGGTATGAAAAAATATGATGATAGATATAAGTCGGGAGTATGTCCATTCACGAAGGAGCGTTGGTGGTATCTCGACCCCAATTGTAAACCGAAGAGAGGGGATTGGGTAGGATTTTGGATCGCCCTTAAAAACAAATTGTCTTACGAAGAATTAAACTCGATATTACGGGAGATTAGCACGATTGAAGACGAATTTAAGGATTATATTAAAGTTTACACGGTGGAATACGACGGATATTTCCCATACTTAAGCATAATAGTTGGGTTTAAACGAGATAGTGATAAGACTTTACACGAATGGATGTTCGACGTATTCTGCAAGGTTTTCAACAGCGAATGTGGTAAACCCTACAACAGTAGGAAATACGTGGAATGGGTAAATTACATGGGGATCGACGACGACTTTGCTATTTTCGACGTAAAAGTTTCCACGAAGCGTGCTAAGATTAACGACAAAATTCGACTAACTGTAACGAATTACGGAAGAGCATCTGGATCGCTGACGGTTTACGCAATGGAAAACAAGAGTGGTGTTATGAGGTTCATGAAGGGGTGCACGGTGTTAAGCATACCTCCAAACACTACGAGGGTATACGATTGTTCGGTAGAAGTTAACGAGGTTGCAGACTTCTGGTCGTTGCTATGGTCTGAGTATGCTTGTTTGAAGTGTTCTGAGGTTCCACCGACGAGTAAAAACGTTTTGGTTATAAACGAAGTTCACGAGCAACCGCACGAGCCACCTTCAACGCCGACACAACCCACGACCCCCACACCACCGACCATACCTACGGAAATCTACGGTATTCCGACGTGGATGTTGGTAGGCGGAGGTATAGTAGTTCTGATCGGACTATGGGCTTATTACGAAGAGAA
>Ga0256914_1000283_pt1 | contig 48522 bp, 55 predicted proteins | sample HulkmetaG_FD_191571 | JGI IMG/M metagenome (GOLD analysis project Ga0256914, IMG submission 191571) | Hydrothermal chimney microbial communities from Main Endeavour vent field at the Juan de Fuca Ridge, Pacific Ocean - Hulk | ecosystem: Environmental > Aquatic > Marine > Hydrothermal vents ...
CTCTTCCTGCCTTCACGTCCGCTCACCGATTAAAACTTGTTCTCACTATTGGATAAGAGCTTTACAGGGCAACCACCGCGAACCGCTTCACCTATTGGAACACGGGCACACGGAACAAGAAAATGAACAGGGCGACCATATGTGCCGCATCATACATGAAGTGCGTTGAGGAGGCGGGCGGTGACGCGTGGCTTGAGGTCGAGTGTCGTTTGGCTTTCACGGATTGCTTGCATAACGACACAGCGTTTGCGGAGTGCGTGGAGGGTTTAATCGCTCATATTGGAAAGTCCGGGCCGGCGGAAAGTGATGAGTGCCGAGACCGGCTACGTCCCGGACGCGGAAATCGGTATTGAAATCCTTAAACGCAAGGAACCGAAATTCCGGGAAGCCGTCGAGCTCCTGCGGGGCGGTGATGCCTGCCGTGCGGTTTCCTTGCTCCGGTCGTTGGGTTTGTGTGGTGATTCCTTGGTTTTCTTTGCTGCGTCGGTTCTCGGGGTGAGCGTTTCGGAGGGGGAGTCGCTGGTCGTTTCCTGTTCCCGTGAATCCATATTGGAAACCCGTGTTGCCCATCGCTTCCGGAGGGCACGAAGGAATGGGAATGAACCCGGACTTGCAGGACGTCGGAGACCACGTAGACGTAGACCTTGAACCGGTCGCCCCTAACCACGTACGTACGGGCGGTAATGTTGTAGACCCACTCGGCCCCCAAACGCTTAACGACCTCGGAGCTGGGTACGGCCTCACGGAGAAAGACGTCCGCCGAGAGCACCACGTTGAACTCACGCCACCTCACCTCGGGTAAGCGGTAGCGGCGGTCGCCGACGACGCATGTCCCGTCCTCGTAGTCTCCAATAAGACGGCAGAGTTCCTTGGTTCCGAGGTCTAGGTCGACGTCGCTGAGGTACAGGACTGCTTTCTCTTTTTGCAATTTTCCTTCCCGTTAACCACCTTTCAATAGGGTCAAAGCGAGAGTACCTAAGCGGACGGGCTTAGGCACATGACGCAGGTACTCCCCCAAAGTCCCCCTCTTAAGCCAACCGACCCTCCTCCACTCCCTAAGAACCCACGGGAGGTCACCGTTAAGCCAGTCCCAAGCAAGCATCCCCGAATACCACTCCGGAAAGCTAATCCCCCCAGCAGCACCCGGAGGCACGGCCGCCGTCGGGTTCAGCACGTCCTCCGGTTTTCCTTCGATCGGCCTTCCTTTGAGCCCCTTACTCTCCAATATGACCTCCAGAGCGTCCACACGGGCAGGAAGGTAACCGACCGAAACCCTCAGCCCGCCCAACGACCGAACACCGAAGTCGCGGAAGTCCTTAAGGAACCTATCCCGATCCCCGGAACTACTGAACTCAACACCCACGGCGAAGGACTTAGGGGCGACAAGCTGAGGACAAGTACGACGCCTAAAACCGGACGGCGGGTAATAGATCGAATTAACCTTCAAAATCCACAGCCCCAACTCCGAAGCAGTAACGCCCGCCTCCTCAGCCATCCCAACCCCACCGAACTTCACCGCCACACGATACAACAGAAAACGAACGAAATCCGGTAGCTCACGACAGAGGGTAAGCATTAACGCCTCATCGATCCTGTCCGCAACCCACTTAGCCCTCTTTATGACCATGATTAAATTGTAGTCAAGAAGCGTGAACGAGTTCGTCAGCTTGATTATGTCCTTTCCAATACAGCGACCGAGGAGAACGTTAAAAGCGAAAGGCCACGTAAAATAGGCCGCCAAACCAGCGAACGCACCCCAAATACGCATAGCGATACTAATGTGCTCCTTCCCCTCCTTCTTCGTAGTCCCCACACCCGGAAACGTGAACGGAACCTTCATCGCCTCATCAAACAGGGACTTGTTCCGACGATGCGTAAAGAACGCCAAAGCCAAACAAATATCCTTATCCTCACCAAACCACTCACAGAAGGTCTCAATCAAATCATTAACATTCGGTACATTCCTCACGAAATCTTCGAAACTACCCGTCTTCTCTTCATTAACTGTTACCTCCTCTAGCTGGAAACCGACATTAGCGATGATCTCCATCATACCCCTCACGAACTCGTAATGCTCCTTAGACCCGTAAGTAACCCCCTCAAGGTCATCCATCTTAACATCCGAAAACACCGAATCACGACCACCAGCATCAGAACACTTAACACCCTCCTCCACCGCAACAGACACCCAATATCACCTCTTCCCGAGATTTCCAATAAGGTTTCCACCCTTTGCGATACCGACTCTATTATTACCGTGCTCCCTCCCCATTTTCTTTACGACGCTAGCGAAGATCCCGGCTGTAACACGGTCAGCGTTCATCAGTTTCTTCATGTCTTCCAGCGTTGTCTTCAGTTGGTTTACGTGCGGCGTGATTGGTTCGACGAGTAGTTTGGTGAGTTCTTCGGTTTTTTCGGGTATCTGTACGCCTGCGTACTTCGCTATTTGCTGTAGGTGTTTCTTCGCGTTTTCAATATCGTTCTTCACGATCGCGTGCGCCGCGTTGGTTAGGATAGCAACGACCGCTTCCCTCAGCATGGGCCTCATCTCCTCGATCCCGATCTTCAGGTGCTGTGCTAGCTTCGGTGCTAGGGCTTCCGCTACGGCTCGGTCGGTGTCGCCTCCGTGTTTCAATAGGAGGTTCAGGTGCTCCATCGTTTCCTTCATTCTCTTACCCAGCACGGCCCCCGTGGTACCGGTGTGTATCCTCATGGCCTCCTCAAGGACGTAGCGATGCAGGCGGGAGTACTCCCTCGGACTCAGACCGCCCTCCCTCAAACGCCTAACGACCTCCTCAGGCTTAACACCGACCTCCTCAGCGTACCTAAGGAGGCCGTCACGGAACGCCGCACTAACGAGCTCCTCCTCCGACAGGCGGGACACGAGCTCCTTAACGAACGGAGCAGCGAACTTCCCAGCCTTCTTCACGAGCACCTTCGTGATCTCGGCCTTGAGCTGCTCTGGGGTGTAGCCCCTAGCCTTTCCAATAGCGAGGACTCTGGCGACGTCATCACCGAAACGCTCAACGAACTCCCTAGCCGCACCAGCCGGGAGACCGATCTCGCCCATCGCAAACGTCTCAAGAGCACTCCTAAACACCCCAGGATCGACCTCAGCCCCGCCGAGCCCCTCGTACCACTCCGCAACGGCCCCCGCGAAACTAGCGTAACGCTCACGCACCACCTCACTAACGTAACGACCAGCAGAACCGCTCACAGTACGCCTCAACGAATACCCGTGCAGTAATGTGTGAAACGCTATTTTTGTGAGAGGTTAAAACTTTGCTTTTTAGATAGTCCTTGATTCTATGAGGAAATCCCAAGAAAATAAATTACAGTATCAAAACTTAACTTAGGTAAAAGTATGAAAAACGTGCCTGAAATCGACCCATTACGCGTGATAGAGCAGCTCGCGATAGAGTACGGAGGCACGGTCGAGGAGGCCGACTACGATAACCGCGTCCTGCGTGTCCGTATAGGGGGCTACCTCTTCGTGGTGCGGGAGAAGGAAGGGAAGGTTTACCAGTACGACCTGAGCAAGGATCCGCCCGCCCCGCGGGTCATCATTAAGCTTGAGGTCTTCCTGTCGAACATACATGAGTTCTTCTTTGTCGCCGGGTTAACTAGGTTGACTTAACATGTACTGGAACTTTAACCGTAAAATGGGATAGGTTGCTACCATTAAATGTCCTAGAACGGTAATGGAGAATAAGGAGATAACATCTATCATCTATACAATAAGGTTAGGAAAGACCTTATTAAGCACTACTCCCAGTAGGAAACCCGAGAACCTTGAGAGGTAGAATGAAAGCCGTCGTGTCCGACACGTACTTCGGCGCTCAATCGATAATCCGTACTATTGAAATGTACCCGGAGTGCAAGGGCTCCGTCGTCTACGGTACTTTGGTCTTCGTTCCTGACGAGTGTCTGGACGGTGTTTCTAGCCCGGTGCTCGCTAAGGGGGTCGTGGAGCTGCCGATTGTCTCGGGCCCGGACTTCCAGCGTTTTTCCGCGTTCCTGTCGTTGGTTGCTGGGTGGGTTGGGGACGCCGGTGTCCGGCACACTCTGCACGTCCTTAGGGACTGTCTGGAAGGCGTTTCCGAGGCCGAGCCCCTATTGGAAGCGATGAGGAAGCTGAAGATAGAGCCGGAGCGACCGAAGAACCGGAAAGTGTGCAAGGACATCGTTAAGGCGTACAGGGAGTTCTGGTGTAAGCGTGGGGGTACCCGCTCCGGTCGTTACGAGGAGGGTGACTTTCTGGCGATGCTGCTTAGGGTTTTGGGGGTGCTGAGGTATGCGCCTAGTGAAGGAGAAGAAAAGTCTAGCAGTGATGAAAGAAAATAAAGATTTCTTCATCATGGGGTACGGATCGATCACTGAAAGTTTGTTTTTAATTTTTAATAGTGCTTGTCACTACCTGTTCATAAATTGTTTTTAAACTTTCTTTTCCTTTAAATGCATCACATTAAGTGCGTTAAGTTGTTATCTACCTTGTATTAAGTTTATCTAAGGTCGGTAAATTATAATCAGCTACCTTGGGTCTATATGACACGAAGTTACCTGTTTCCTATTTTTGAGTAATTGAGGTAACATTAAGCCTTAGAGGTCATCACTAGAAAACAACGGATCCTTCCTTAGGGTGGGGGCATTGATTAATTAGGCGGGGGAGAGAAGGGAAGCGTGGGTGCGTTAAATGCTTGTTGAGCCTCCTGTTAAGGGTGTTGAGGTAGGTATCATAGGTGGTAGCGGTCTCTATGACCCTGAAGTAATTGAGGACGCTAAGGAATACAAGGTTTACACACCTTACGGGCTTCCGTCAGACAACCTCATAGTGGGGTGGCTTGCCGGAAGAAAAGTAGCTTTCCTGCCGAGACATGGAAGAGGGCATAAGGTACCTCCTCACAGGATAAACTACAGGGCCAACATCTGGGCCCTCAAAAGCGTAGGCGTCAAGTGGGTCATAGCTGTCAGTGCGGTAGGGTCTCTAAGGGAGGACTACAGACCGGGGGACGTGGTGTTCCCTGATCAATTCATCGACATGACTAAGTCGAGGGAGTACACATTCTTTGACGGCCCGGTAGTTGCGCACGTGAGTATGGCTGACCCCTTCTGCCCGACCCTGAGGTCGATCCTAGCTAGGTCGGCGGAGTCGCTGGGCGTAAGGTACCATGGTAGGGGCACGTACGTATGTATAGAGGGGCCGAGGTTCTCTACCCGGGCCGAGTCGAGGATTTGGAAAGAGGTCTTCAAGGCAGACATAATAGGGATGACGCTAGTGCCGGAGATAAACTTAGCTAGGGAAGCCGGCATGCACTACGCCACAATAGCGTTGGTGACGGACTACGATGTATGGGCAGACCACCCAGTAACGGCTGAGGAAGTCGCCCGGGTAATGGCGGAGAACGTAGCTAAGGCTAAGAAACTAATCCTCGACGCAGTACCGAAAATCCCGAGGGAAGGAGAGAAGGTGGGATGCGCTTGCGAGGAGAGCCTGAAGAACGCGCTAGTGTAGTGACGAGTGTGGAGAGGAAGGTTAGCAAGGCCCTCGACGCGATACGTGGCGACGCGGTCCAGGAGCTGGAGACCTTCATTAAGGAGGTAGGTCAGAAACTAATACTAACCTATGCGGGCCCGTATAGCTCCCCCGCCAGGTACGCTTCCCTAGTACTGAGTAGCTTAACAGCAGTGAATAGCGACTGGATGCATCCACAGGACCTAATGTACTACACCGCCCCCTACGATGAGGGGCGTGAGGCGAGGGTAGTAATCTTCGCGTCGGACGCCGGGCTAAACACCCTAGCAATGCTAATCGAGCAACTCGTGTGGACGGGTCACAAGGTAATGATAGTCACCCAACACGAGTTGCCTGACATAATATCCTTCAGAATACCCGAGGACACGGTAATCATCAACCTAAACACCGATGACTGGTTACTGACCACGCACGTCCTGATAGCGAGGGCGATAGCGGAGTTCGGTGAGTCCGAAGGGGTGAGGCTGGAAAGACTTGGTAGGGAAGCCTCGAACGTAAGACCCATAATCAAGGACCTCCTGGAAGAGTACGCGGGCACCCTAAGCGACGTGCGGGAGTTCGTAAGGACACCGACAATAGTCACCGCCTCACCAACCATGTGGGGACCGGCTGAGGCGATAGCTTACTCCAACTACACACGCACTGGTAGGTACCTCGTAGAACCGGAGGCGGTGCCGCAGGTCTCCGTATTCACAGGGAAAGTACTGATAATTAGCACGGACGTTGAGGAGTACTCGCTGAAGCAAATAAAGTCCCTACCGCTCACAACGTCAGTTAAGGTACAGGAAGTAAGGCTACACACCGACCCACTAACAGCACCCATATACGGCATAATACTCGCTAGGGCCCTCGAGTACATGCGGTGAGCGCAGGGCATGAAGGAACCGGTGCTGATAGTCGGTGCGTCAGGGAAGATCGGGCGGGTGATAGCGAGGAGACTAACTAGCATGGGGTACGACCTAATACTTCAATGTAATAGGAACTGCGACGTGCTGAAGGAGATAGGGGAATCAACACTCAAGTCAAAAACCCTTATAGTGAAGCACAACTTCCTCAGTGAAGGCATTGACGCCTTCATAAGTAAGGTACGGGAACTCACTAAAGAACCTCCGGGAACGGCGATAATCAGCGTCGGCGTCTACGATGACACAGGATTCACTGAGTCAACCGAGCAGAACGTGCTGTCAGTACTTACAACTAATCTTGCCGTTCACGTACGCATTATTGAGGTGCTCGCCACATGGATGGGTGCGGAGGGAGGCACGATAGTGGTGCTGACTGACGCCACACCGCTTCGAGGACCCGACGTTTACTGCGGGCTGAGGCCGTCCCTACCGTACCTAGCGGCGTCCGCTGGCGTGCACGCGCTCATCCGCTCAGCTCCAAGTAGGTTACCTAGTAACGTGTATGTTGTTGGGGTAGCGTTAGGATGGGTTGAAGGGGATCACATACCGCGGAAGCTTCGGGCATGCATAGAGGAGAGCGTGCCCGCTAGGAGGGCGATACCTGTGCAGGACGTGGTTAACGTGGTGTTAAGCGTTGCTGAAATGGCAGAGCTCCTTAACGGGGAAGTAATTGAAGTCACGGGAGGTTTATGAGGGATGGTCAGCCGCGGGTTCTGCGCTCATCGCTCGCCCCTTGTAAGCTACATCATCCAAGCGAAATTACGGTTAACCCGAATTTAATTCCTTACCCACCACATAGTATGAGGGTAGTCAATGGAGTTACTGCCAGGGGTTGAGGTGGTTGCTGAGCTACCGGTGATTTACTTAAGGGATCTGAAGGTACTGATCCTAGCGGACACCCACATAGGTTTCGAGGAGGAAATGGCTGAGAAGGGGGTCTTTATACCGGCGTTCCAGTTAAGGAGGGTCTTAGGGATACTTGAGGAATCCCTCAACCTAGTTGACGTGGATAAGGTAGTCATAGCCGGGGACTTCAAACACAGGTTCTCGGGGCTGGGAAGGGCTGAGAGAAGGGAACTAAGCGAGGTGCTCACATACCTTCTCCCTAAGGTGAATGAAGTCATAGTTGTTAGGGGGAATCATGACAACTACCTGCCCTTACTGAAGAGGAGGTTCCCCTTCGAGATAGTTAACGAGTTGCTGCTGGGAAAGTACTTGATAGTTCATGGACATAGACCCCTTAACGAGGTTCAGAACAATGAGTGGGAGGTACTAATATTCGGGCACGAGCACCCCAGCATAACGCTCAGGGACTCGATAGGCACCATAGGTAAGTTCTCATGCTTCCTAGTAGGTAAGCTAGAGGACGGCAGGGACTTCCTAACCCTCCCGGCGGTCGGTGCGTACCAGACAGGGTCGAGGATAACACTTGACCGGAGCACGTACCTTTCACCAATACTCAAGGAGAGCGCCGACCTTGAGAGCGTGAGGCCCGTGATAGTCGACGAGGAGGTCGGGTTATTCGAGCTACCCCCACTCCCAGAGTTCTTAGACTTCATGTAGGCACGCATTACCAAGCCTAAAATTACTTAAAAACCCCTCTGCCCCCTTTAAAAGGGGGTTTAGGTGGAGATTAAACCCATAATCAAGATTGAGAATATAGTAGCAACAGTCACGCTCGACCAGAAACTAGACCTAAACGCCATAGCCCGCTCCGTGCCTAACATAGAGTATGACCCGGAAGAATTCCCGGGCCTCATACTCAGGCTCGAAAGCCCTAGGCTCACGGCCCTAATATTCAACTCAGGTAAAATGGTTGTCACGGGCGCTAAAAGCACTCAGATGCTGATTAAGGGCTTCAAACACATCATGAGGATATTCGTCAGGCACGGCATAATAATAGTGGGTAAGCCTAAGATCCAGATCCAGAACATAGTGGCGTCCGCGAACTTAGGCGTTGAGATAGACCTCGAGAAGGCCGCATACCTCCTCCCCAACACTATGTATGAACCCGAGCAGTTCCCCGGATTAATTCACCGCATGAAGGAACCGAAGGTCGTACTACTAATCTTTAGTAGCGGCAAGATGGTCATAACCGGTGCTAAGAGTGAGGAAGACGTACAGAGGGCAGTCTACAGTATTTACGAGAAACTAAAGGAACTAGGATGCGTGAGGGAAGCGCCTCAGAGTACGCCCTGGTGAGGAAACCAACACCACAACCTTGATTTTCCTTACAAGCACATACCCTAAAGTCAGTATGGCTTTTCCTTCATAATTAACCCAAATACATTAGCTATCGGTGATCGCAAACGAAAGTTTAGTTGTGTGCTCCCCACGTTGCTACAGCTACAAAACGTTGTCAGAGTGAACTGTGGTCTTCATCCCTAGCAGTCTAAGGCTGCCCACCTCATCATCCAGGCTAAATATCACTTGAGAGCTATTATATTACTAATTGGTGGGTGTTCTCTGTACTTTTACTTTATCTGATCGTTTTGAGGGGAGACAGGCAGTTAAACATACTTTTCTTCTTCCTTCATAAGTTGTCTCTGCTTTATGAATAGCATAGTTCCTAAAACACCTGTCACAGCACCTAATAACGATAGAAAGGCTGAGGTGAAAGCTAGGAACGAGTAGGGATGCGTTACATTTACTATTACGTACGTATATGAGGCGTTGCAGCCGGAAGGCAATTTTACGCTAAAGAACTCAACGCCGGGAACGCTTAATGAAACCTTCCCAAACTTTGGTTTTTTAGATATGCTGGTGTTTGTTCCATAAACTGTGAAGTTTATGAAGCGTACGAAACAATTTGTGACTTTAACCGTTATGTTAGTAGTATATTCACTCATTCCGGCTAACACTTCAGGGGGAGGCAACTTACTAGGTATCCTACCGCCTACAACTATGTGTCCTTTTTCGGTGAATTCTGTGGTAAACTTCACCTCTGTAGCCATGATTGCCAGTGGAATAGTAATTAATAATAGCGCAAGCCCTAGGATCACTAACTTTTTCCAGTAGATGTAAGGAGGTTTATTTGATTTCCTTATAGGGTAAATCAACGTTGCCCATCCTCCAAGGAGTGATTGAACGTAAGTTAGATAATAAAGGGTAATGCACTATACTCAGTAACTTAAAAGTAACCTTACGTAAAGTATTGGGGATTTCTCAAAATATCTTGATTGTTATCAGAGAATCTTCTTGATTATATATGTTAAAATTTTATTCCGTTTATTATTGGCTTATGCTATCTAAGTAAATTTTTATTTAGGTATCATAATCGAATGCTGTATTTTCGTAGCTGTTTCGAAGAATACTTTTAAGTAATGCTTAAAAAGGATGGCAATTCATCAATATTTGAGGTGACCTTATGGATAAGAAAGTAATTGTACCCATCATAATATTGCTACTGATTGCTGTATCTGTGATTCCTGCGTTTACGATAACCACATCTGCCCAAGCTAAGACAGGTAAGCCAGTGACCGAGATAACATGGAAGGTGAGCTTAAACAGGGAAGCGGCGATTCTGTCGGTAGCAAGTGGGAAAGCCGACGTATTTGCGTGGTCGTCACCGCTACCTCAGTACCAGGGTCTAGACCCAGCGATCCTGGGCAAGCTCAAGTTAATAAAGTCAGCATCAACGTTCGTTGACATAGGCATTAACCCTGCGGCTAACGTGATCGATCCGAACGCACCCGGTGAGGTAAAGCTTCACAAAGTAAGCTACAAAGGTCAGCAAATACCGGGTCTAGTTTATTGGAACCCGCCGAAGGGTAACTGGATAAACATAACCGACATTAAGGACTATAAGAACCTGCATTTCAACCCATTCGGGCTTTGGAAGGTAAGATTCGCGTTAAACTTCTTAATTGACAGGGATCTAATAATAAGAACGATTTACGGTGGGAGCGCGGCGCCCGCACTAGGATGTATAACGCCTTCTCACCCAGCATATCCGAAGCTGAAGTATATATACAGTGAACTAGGGTTAACTCCGTCTGGAAATAAGGAGAAAGCTGTCAAAATGTTTATGGAGGCCATGAAGCAGGCAAACGAAACGCTGAAGAAGTATAAGATGATGCTAGTTCTAGAACCTGATTCATCGTCCCCGACCGGTAAGTTCTGGTACTTCGTCAAGCCTGATGGAAGCAAGGAACCCATAACCGTTTACTTCGTAATAAGAATCGAGGACGAGAGGCTTTATGTTGGTAGGCAGGTAGCTAACTGGATCGAGCACTACTGGAACCTCAAGGTAGTGAGGATAGAAAGGAGTAGATCCGTGGTAACGCCCGTTATATACGGTAACAACCTAGTGAAAACTTCGTCAAGGTTAGGCAATGTTGTATGGACGCTGTACACTGAGGGCTGGGTAAGCATGGGTGAAGAGCCAGCCATCTACGCTAGGTATGATGTGGCGTTCTTCTATGGCCCGTTATGGGGTTACGGACCCAATACTATGATGACAACGTTCTGGTATTGGTGGAACGCCACTATGTATAAGCTAGGCTACGACTTAAACTACGGTTCCTTCACGCAGAAGACCGAGGACAAGCTATGGAAGGAGATTGAAGAATTACTTCTCATGGGTGTGCAGCAGTCTCCCAGAGTATTCGTAACTGAGAACTGGGAGTTCGCCCCTGTTAACAGAGACAGGGTAGTACAGTTAGTGCCGGGCGTCGCTACCGGTATTTGGAATATGTGGGCACTGAGAACGCTAGAGACGGTGGACGGCAAGGCTACAGTGATGGAGTACTCAGCTCAGGGAGCATTGTTCATGAGTGCATGGAATCCTGTCCTGGGCTTCACGGACGTATATAGTGAGCTCATGGGTAGGCAAGTAAGGGACTTCGCCTTCTATAGCTCACCAATTACTGGTATGCCGATACCGATCAGAGTTAAGGGCTTCAAGGTGCTATACAATGTGACGGTACCTGATGATGCTTACGTCTATAATTCCAGCATAGGGGTAAAGAAGTGGGTCGTGTCCCCTGACGCAGGTAAGAAAGTGGACGCTGAAGTTATAGTGAATTACAACCTAGGTATGTGGCATGATGGTAACCCAGTCACGTTGGCCGACGTGCTCTACTGGTACGGATTCTATTGGGAGTGGTCGCACGATGACAGCAAGAATAACGTAACGGATCCGTATTATGACCCCGAAATTGCCCAGAGTATGGGCTACACTATGTCATTAATTAAGGGTATAAAGATAATCAACAGCACCACGATCGCCATATACACCACGTACTTAGACGTGACACCGGCATTAATAGCGCAGTCGGTAGTAATGTGGCCAGATATGCCTTGGTATGAAATGAGCGCTGCCGAGTATTTAGTAGCTAACGCGATTAAGCCAACCGGCGGCAACCTACCTTACGGCTGGACCACAAGGGAGGGTGAGTCAACAGGTATAAGCTTCATAAACCCGACCCACGCTAAGGATGTAATGAACACTATGGAAATGTTAATGAAGAAGAATTACGTGCCGCCATACATAAAGACATTCCCAGGATTAACAGGCTACTCTGTGAGTGAGTATGAGAAAGGAATTAAGTTCATACAAGAGCATGGCCATGCTATGATTAGTAATGGCCCATTCTACGTTGACTCATACGACCCCAACTCAAGAACATTGGTGATGAAGTGGTTCAAGGACTACGTGTACCCGCCAGGTTACTGGAACACGAAGTTCGAGTTATACGAGCCAGCCCTAGTAGGCTTCAAGACAGCCCCGCCATCCATAGTGATAGCTGGAAAGTCATACACGTGGACTGCTGAAGTAAAACTATACAGGATACTCCCAAGCTTTGCTGAGGAGAACCCAACTAACGCAATAATATACGTGAAGCTATATAAGGTCACTTCCAATGGAACAAAGTACATCACCGACCTACCAGAGGACGCCGTTAAGCTAGTGCAGCCGGGACTGTACTCAATAACATTATCAAGTAACTTCACGGCAACGTACATGAAGAACCCAGGAGCGTATATGATACAGTTAATAATAGGGTCGCCAAAGTCAGGCATAACGATTGTAAAGAACATTGAATTAACAAGCCTAGGTGCAATAACGCCTACAACGACGTCGACCACGTCAACACCGCCTACAACCACGACGTCCACAGTAATAACGACGGTCACTCATAGTGGAACAGTTACTATCGCAACCACTAAGATAGTAACGTCGACAGCAACCGTCACAACGACAACTACCGCCATGAAAACAACGACCGTCCCGACTACCGTAACTACTACAGTCACGCAGGCCACGAGCAATTGGGGCGTAACTGCTGCGGCAGCGATAATATTATTCATTATTGGACTCATAATAGGTTACGCAGTAAAGCGTAAGTGAGGTTTTCAACAGTCAACATAATTCAGTTTTTTCAAAAATTGTCTTTAAGAAGTTTATGAATGCTTAAAAAAAGTTCTAACTAGCATGTATATGTTAAGATAACCTTTAACATTAGCTAAGAAAATAAGTTTGTAGTGTAAATAAAAATTAGTGAGATACATGTATGATTAGTCGCTATGTAAATGACCTTCTGGATAAAATTTAAATTCAGCATATGAGATGATGTGAGCGGGGTCGTTATTGGCTGGTTTAAGCGTCATGTTCGTTAAAGCTGTCGCTAATGCCCTGATAGTGCTAATAGTTGCGGCTTTCCTAATCTCAGCGATATTTGTCGTCCAGGGTGAGGAGCAACTTAAGGGATATGCGCTAGAACTATTTCAAGCTAAAGTACGGGCTCTGAAGATGCGTGGTGTTCAGTTAACTCCCCAGCAAATTCAAGCGATTAATAGAACCATATGGCGTGATTTAGGACTCTTAGAACCTAGGTGGGTTAGGATCTTAAGGTTCACGGTATGGTCGATAACGTTTAACTTCCAGATGTTCCCTGCTAAAGTACACTACGCTGGCGCCGCTGGGAACACTGCCAAGGACGTGATACTGGCAGCATTGCCTAACACGGTGATACTATTCACTACAGCAACAATAATCTGTATACTTATAGGGATATTCCTAGGCCTTCAAACGGCTAGGAAAGCTGGAGGAATTGCTGATAGGATCATCTCAACAATCGCGATGATTTCGGCTTCCCTGCCTATGTGGTGGGTTGGTATGCTGATGCTGCTGGTGTTTTCATTTGAGTTAGGTATTGCGCCTGCAATATGTATAAACGTATACTCTGACTTGGCAGAACTGTCAAAGCATGTCTCAGGATTTCTATATTACATCTACTCGATACCCATATGGCTACATTACATGTGGTTACCTGTGTTAACGATAGTGCTAGTGAGTTTCGGTGGGTGGGCTTACACGATAAGGAACGTAGTGATATCGACGATGACTGAGGATTTTGTTCATGTGGCTAGGGCGAAAGGGTTGCCGGAAAGGATTGTGCTGTATAAGCACGTCTTAAGAGCTGCTAGCCCGCCGATAGTAACCATGAGTGCCTTGAGTATTGTCGGGTCGTTAGGAGGTGCAATAATTACCGAGACAGTGTTCTCATGGCCAGGCATGGGTAGAACGTTCTGGGTCGCGCTGCAGGCTGGGGATACGGGTGTTTTAATAGCCGCTACGTATGTAACAGTGTTTCTCTTTGTAGTCATCATCGTTCTACTTGACTTCATCTACGCGTTGCTAGACCCTAGAGTCCGAACAGGTATGTCAGGAGGTGCTAGGTAATGTCCTCCGTGGAGAGAATAAGGTGGTTCTTAGGAGAATTAAAAAGGGTTAAAAGCGGGTTAGTGGGGTTTATCCTATTATTCATCCTAATAGGCATTACATTAGCTTTCCCCTTACTAGCTAACCCACAAGACATCGCTAACTGGAGCGGGCATGGAGAGTACTGGGATCAGAAGATGTTACCTAAGCTAGCACCACCTGCTTGGATAAATGTGTTCTCGCCAGTAAAGTACCCTGTCACAAGGGATTTACATAGCATCAAATCAACGTATAAGATTCTAAACATGTCGAAGGATAAAGACCTAATGACGTACTTAAAGCTTCAGAATCCGCAGGTAGCGAAAGCGCTGGAGCAATTACCTGAAAGTCAGAGAAAGCAGCTGTTCAATAACCTGAGGAAAAACCTCAACTTTAACTACTTGGTGTTCGCAAACATGAGCGTCACTTACGACCTTAAGGCGGATGCCCCACCAAGTAACTTGATAGTACTAGTAAAGATGGGGCCAATAGTTCTAAGAAAGGGCTTCGTGCAGGGTATAAACATATTGTTCACTAGGCCTGACGGTATCACGTTAACCTTCATACCGGGCGCTTCAACCAACATTAGCAATCCATGGGATACGAACATATACGGCGACCTTAATAACGTAAAGCTCCTCACGATGCTTGCGTTACCCACATCAATAATCAATACTAGTGAGGGGCAGGTGAAGGCAATAGCTCCCAATACAACACTTAGATTCTCAATAAGAGATTACATGGCCGCCATAATAAACTCTGGTAACCCGGCACTTATCAACGCCATACTCGCTCCACTAATTAAATCTGCGAACGAGTCGGTTACAAGCAGTTTGTTCGTCGATCCTATGGCCTTATTAATGTCTAAGGCGACTAAGGGATTGCTGGAGGGAAATGCCCCCATCTTAAAAGGCGAGTATAAAATAACATTCATGTTCTTAGTCAAGGTTCCGAAAGGCGTGAGCTTGCCGCAATTTAAAGTGCAGAGAGCCAGGGTGCTTGGCATATATGGGCTTATGGGTACTGATGTTCAGGGTAGGGATCTGTGGCCTGCACTAGTGTATGGGTTAAGATGGGCATTGATAATAGGTGTAACCGTTGCTGTGATATCGACGTTAATAGGTGTTATGTACGGCGTCATATCGGGTTACATGGGAGGTTACATAGACTTAGTAATGACGAGGATAGCGCAAATAGTGTACTCACTACCTGTACTACCTCTCCTTATAATATTGACGTACTTCTTTGGGCCAAATATATGGAACATAGTGTGGATACTAATAGCGTTTGGATGGGTCGGGATAGTATTTACGGTACGCAGCATGGTTCTCCAGATAAAAGAGAACCTGTATGTGGAGGCTGCCAGAGCGATAGGTGCTAGCCCGTGGAGAATAATCTTCAAGCACGTATTCCCGCAAATACTGCCCTATACTTTCGCTTCAATAGCCCTATCGGTGCCTGGAGCTATACTGGCAGAAGCAGGACTAAGCTTCCTAGGACTTGGGGATCCCAACATAGTTACGTGGGGGAAGATTCTTCACTCGGCCCAAGCAGCTGGTGCCACCCTAAAAGGGGCTTGGTGGTGGGTCATACCGCCAGGACTGGGAATAGCTATTGTGGGAATGACGTTCGTGTTCATAGGCTATGCATTAGACAGGATACTCAACCCGAGGTTAATCAGGTGAGGTGGCTGGAAATGGCCCTCCTAGAAGTAAAGGAGCTAAAAACTTACTACTACACCTTAAGAGGAGTGGTAAGGGCGGTAGATAACGTTAGCTTCACGCTGAAACGCGGGGAGGTATTAGGAATCGCGGGTGAGTCTGGTTGCGGCAAGTCGACACTAGCTTGGGCATTATTGGGACTAATCCCACCGCCAGGTAAAATAGCTGGAGGGAGCGTAATACTGGATGGTACGGATATAACGAAGTTAAGTGAGAACGACTTAAGGAAAAAAGTTAGGTGGAAAAAGGTAAGCATGATATTCCAAGGAGCCATGAACGCGTTAACACCCGTATTTACGATTGAGGATCAGTTAGCGGAGCCCCTAATAATTCACAAGGGCATGCATAAAAACGAGGCAAGGGAGAGAATTGCTGAGATGCTTAAAGCTGTAGGACTCGATAGGACAGTAATGAAGCGTTACCCGCACGAATTATCGGGTGGGCAAAAACAGAGGGTAATAATAGCGATGGCACTATTGCTGAACCCTGACTTAGTCATAGCTGATGAGCCAACAACCGCTCTTGACGTAATTGTGCAGGCACAGATAATGAACTTATTCAAAAAGATAAAGAAAGAGTATAACATAGGAATGATATTCATTACTCACGACCTCAGCTTAATCGCTGAAATAGCTGATAAGGTGGCTGTAATGTACGCTGGGAAAATTGTCGAGATAGGGTCATCAGATCAAGTGTTCGGTAACCCACGCCATCCATACACGCAGGGACTACTCAGGTCAATACCCAGGATAAGATCCAAGGAGAAGATAACGTGGATACCGGGTGTCCCGCCAGACTTAGTGAGGCCGCCGCCAGGTTGCAGGTTCTTCCCAAGGTGCAAGTACGTTAAGGAGCGGTGCAGGAAGGAGGAGCCTGAACTTAAGGAGGTCGAGTCAGGTCATTTCGTAGCCTGCCACTTATATGGGTGAGAATGATGTCTGAGCCAGTTGTTAAGGTTAGGGATCTAATGAAGTACTTCCCCCTGAGGAGGGGGATAAAGGAAATAATAACGATGAAGCCCAGGAGGTTTGTCAAGGCTGTTGACGGTGTATCATTTGACATGCATATTGGTGAGGTCTTCTGCCTTGTTGGTGAATCTGGCTGCGGTAAAACAACGACTGGAAGGTTAATCACGAGGCTTCTCGAGCCGACTGGTGGACACATATACTACAAGCCAACGAAGGAGGTAGCCTCGCAGATTCCAGAGAAATGTTTTGCGGAGAACGGTTACGTGGACTTAGCGCGGAAGTTACCTAAGCACGTTGATAAATTACTACGCAGGGAAATACAGATAGTATTCCAGGATCCATTCGGCTCGCTTGATCCTAGGATGAAGGTTTACGATATACTTAAGGAGCCCCTAATAGTCCACGGAGTCGGCAGTTCTGAGGGTGAACGCAGGGAAATAATATATAGAGCGTTAAGCGAGGTAAAACTTGTGCCGCCTGAGCAATTCATGAACAGGTACCCACACATGTTATCGGGTGGTCAGAGGCAGAGGGTGGCGTTCGCTAGGGCCATGATATTAAAGCCCACAGTGGTGGTGGCGGACGAGCCCGTCTCGATGCTCGATGTCTCCATAAGGGCCGAGATCCTCCAGCTCATGTTAGACTTGCAGGCAAGCAGGGACCTGGCCTACCTATTCATTACTCACGACTTAGCCGTAGCTAGTTACCTCTGCACTAGGATAGCCGTGATGTACTTAGGTAAAATAGTTGAGATGGGATCCACGGACGATGTGATAAACAACCCGCAGCACCCGTATACTAAGGCGCTGATAGCAGCTGTTCCGGAGCCAGATCCCAAGAATAGGTTCAAGATTAGGGAGGTTCCAATAAAGGGTGAAGTCCCCAGTGCAGCAGCTATCCCGCCGGGATGCAGGTTCCATCCAAGGTGTCCTTACGCGATGGATCGATGTAGTAAGGAGGAACCACCGGTTCTTGAGGTTAAGCCAGGTCACTACGTGAGTTGCTGGCTACACACAAAGAAGTAGAGGCATTAACACGGTCCTCGAACATGAGTAAGCAACACACAGCGTTTTTAATCACTTAATCTCCCTTGACGTTAAGTAATAAAACTTCTCCCGCCAACATGCTTGAGGGGTTCAAGATATTGTCAAGACCTGAGGCTAGAGTAGGGGTTCTCGGGTGGGGCGCGTACATACCGCGCCAACGTTTAAGGGCGTCCGAAATAGCGGGGCTATGGGGCTTCGAGCCCTCCATAATTAAGGCGCTATGGATTGAGGAGAAGGCGGTGGCTGCCGCTGACGAGGACGCCGTCACTATGGGGTGGTACGCGGCAAAATCAGCGATAACGCGGGCCGGGGTAGATCCCCAAGAAATAGGGGCGGTGTTCGTCGGAACCGAGTCGAAGCCATACGCTGTTAAGCCCTCCGCAACTATAATAGCTGATGCGCTGAACGTGTCCAGCAAGAAGCTAAGCACAGACATGGAATTCGCTTGCAGGGCAGGTAGTGAGGGACTAAGAATAGCGACAGCTTTAGTTGCGAGCGGAACCATAAAGTACGGGCTAGCAATAGGTTCCGACACAGCACAAGCGAACCCCGGCGACGTTCTGGAGTTAACGGCCTCCTCAGGTGCGGCCGCCTACGTCGTTGGGCCCGCAGAGGAAGCCGCGGCACGCTTCGAAGGGATGGTCACGTACATCACCGACACGCCTGACTTCTGGAGACGGGACTGTTCCCACTACCCCCTACACGGCGAGGGATTCACGGGGGATCCCGCATACTTCCATCACATCATGACGTCGGTCAAGATGCTCATGGAGGAACTTGGACTGAGGCCGGAGGACTTCGACTACGCTGTCTTCCACCAGCCAAACGGCAAGTTCCCCTTAAGGGTCGGCAAGAAGCTAGGGTTCCCCAAAGAAAAGATACTCCCCGGAATAGTCACGCCCTGGATAGGGAACACCTACAACGCCTCAGCACTGCTCGGGCTAGCGAAAGTACTGGACTCAGCTAAGCCAGGGCAACGAATACTAGTCGCCCCCTTCGGCAGTGGGGCAGGAAGCGACGCCATGAGCATCATCGTCACCGACAGAATCATTGAAAGGCAGGAGAAAGCGCCGAAGGTGGAGGAGCTGATTGCCAGGAAGAAATACATCAGTTACGCCCAGTACGCAAGGTCACGTCACATAATAAGAAGAATAGTTTGAGGGGTGAGGTAAGTGAGTAAGGCCTTCATAAGCGCGGTATGCATGACCAAAATAGGGAGGCACTTCAAGCTGGGAATCAAGAACTTAATTCATGAAGTCACTGCATGCATGGAGGAGAAAATAGGGTCAAGACCAGACTACCTAATAGTGGCATCCACGTTCTCCGCACTCCAAACACATCAGCTTGACGTCGCGTCAATAGCTACGCAGTACCTCGGCTGGAGCAACATACCCTCAATAAGGGTCGAGACCGGCGAGACGTCAGGCATAGCGGCCCTAGAACTAGCACAGTACATCGTCCGGTCAGGTGCAGCCTCTAAAGTGTTGGTAATTGGTGTGGAGAAAATGACGGAATACCCGTCAAACAAGGTCAACGCCGACTACGCTAAGATCTTAGATTACGACACGGAGTATGTCCGCAACATAACGCCACCAAGCTACGCAGCCTTAGTGATGAAGGAATACATGAGGAAGTATGGGGCAACGAGGGATGATATAGCGGAGTGGCCCGTGAAAATGCATGCTAACGCCGTCAATAACCCGTACGCGCAGCTGAGATTCCCGGTGAGCAAGGAAGCGGTCAGTAATGCCATGGTGATCTCAGAACCCATAACGCTGCTCGACGCGTTCCCCATAGGAGACGGGGCAGCAGCGGTTCTAGTTACTAATGAATCGGCACGAAGTAAGGACGCCCTAGAGATAGTGGCGACCGCCGCAGCGACAGCGCCTCCCCTTTACCTAAGGGAGGACATAACAGAGCTACCGGCAACTAAGGCAGCATGGGCGTCACTGAAAAGAAAGCTCGATGCATGCAAGCTCAGCGAGGTCGCCCTACAGGTTCACGACAGCTACAGCATATACGGTATCCTAGCCCTAGAAGCCGTAGGGATAAGTGAGAAAGGCAAGGCATGTCAGGTTATCCCGAACCTAGAATACCTAAACGTCGGAGGAGGTCTTAAAGCGCGCGGACACCCCGTAGGCGCAACGGGCCTGTACCAAGTAGCGGAAACCTACGAGTTAATGCTTGAGGGCTTTGCCGGCAAGCAATACGGGGGTGAGTACGCGTTAATACACTCCATGTCCGGATCTGACTACAATGCTAGGCTAGCTCTCTTAAGGAGGTGGTGAGAGGAATGAAGCACTCAATCTCAATATTCTGGAGGAATCGCGAATCACACTACAGGATCAAAATAACTAAGTGTAATGTCTGCGGCAAGCTAGCGTACTTCGGTAGGGATAGGTGCCCACACTGTGGGTCGAGGGACGTGACGGTAATTGAGTCAGAGGGTAAGGGAACATTAGTAAACTTCACAGTCAGCTACTATAGAAGGGAAGGCGATGAGGAGCACCTCCCGAGGATAATAGGGCTCGTTAAGTTAGACGAAGGAATAACGGTTCCAGGAGAAATCGTCGATATTGATCCCAGCGAGGTTAAGGAGGGCATCAGGGTGGAAGCTGTTCTAAGAAGGTATTCGAGCGATGACCCCTACGGCTTAATATACTATGGACTGAAGTTCATACCTATTTTAAAGAAATGAGTCAACGTTAAAATAAGGTAGTTAAGATTTAAAATAACTCAACACTAATTTATGTCGGGGCGTAACACTTGGTTAAATACGAGAAACTTCTAGCCGATAGAGCAGAATTGTTCAGAGCGTCGGAGGTCCGAGAATTACTCAAACTCACGGAAGGTAAGAAAATCATAAGCCTAGCCGGGGGTCTCCCGGATCCCCGAGTATTCCCTAAAGAGGAATTAGCTGAGATAGCGAGGGACGTGATACTTAATGCGGGCGACAAAGCCCTTCAGTACTCACCAACGGCGGGCGTAACGGAGTTCAGAAAGACCCTAATAGAATTCATGAGGTCTAAAGGAGTAAAAGTCAATGACGATGACTCAATATTGGTGACTTCAGGATCGCAGCAGGCGCTTGATCTGCTCTCACGCACGTTTATTCAGAAGGATGATGAGATAATAGTTGAGCTACCGACGTATCTAGCAGCGTTGAATGCTTTCAGACTATCCAAGCCGGGGATTACTGGCATACCGATCGACGAGTATGGCATGAAGACAGATATCTTGGAGGAGGAGATAAAGCGCTTAATATGGTTGGGAAGGAAGATAAAGTTCATCTACACAATCCCAGTAGCCCATAACCCCGCTGGCGTGACGATGAGTTTAGAGAGGAAGAAGCACTTACTAGAGATAGCGTCGAAGTACGACCTAGTAATAATCGAGGACGACCCATACTCGTTCTTCGTCTACGACGAGAACGTGGACGTCACCCCACTTAAGACGCTGGATAAGGAAGGGCGAGTAATATACATGAGCACGTTCAGCAAGATCTTAGCCCCCGGATTGAGAATAGGGTGGATAATAGGTAACAAGTACGTGATAGATGTCATCGAGCGTGCAAAACAGACAGCCGACCTACACACGGCGACACTCACTCAGTTCATAGCCATGGAGGCTATAAGGAAGGGCGTTGTTAACAAGACCATAGAGAAGGCTAAGAAACTATACAAGGTTAAGAGAGACGCCATGCTGGAGGCCCTTGACGAGTACATGGTGGAGGGTGCTTGGTGGCCTAAGCCTGTAGGCGGGTTATTCGTGATGGTGTTCCTGCCATCCTACGACATCGACACCAAGAAATTACTGCCGGAAGCACTTGAGGCCGGCGTGGCCTACGTGCCTGGCTCATCATTCTTCGCCAACGGCGCAGGATGGAACACTATGAGGCTGAACTTCAGCTTCCCCAAGCCAGAGGAAATTAGGGAGGGCATACGCATACTTTCCGAGATAATAAAGAAGCACATACCAAAAGAAAAGAAAAGGATAATGCCCGAACACATGTTTTACAGTTAATCCCCGCCCACATACGTAACACGTGCGTAATGCCTCCTCAACACCCCTACCTCCTCAAAAGACCTCGCCACACCAATCACGGATTCTAGGAGATCTGTCCCCACACTCTTTAACACCTCCTCGCCTTCCCTCAAGTCTCCGTGCTCAGGCCTCACGATCACCGTCTTGGAAAGCGTGTTAGGATACGACAACACCAGCTTACCGTGCGGCGTGTTGGGCGGAAGCACTAGCGTCCCACCATTCTTGAGGTATGTCGGGCTAGCCATCGCCATGTATGAGTGTATGGCGCAGAGTACGACGATATCGAAAACCGATCCTTCCCTATTCAAGTGCTTCTTAGCTGACAGAACCTTGATGCCTAAGCCAGCCAACCTCTTAAGGAAGGGTGACTCCCTCCCCATGACCGTTATCCTTGAGTTACCCCTTAAGAAGCTGGCGATGATGTAAGTACTTATACCAGTTCCAAGTATCAGCACGTCCTTGCCGCCCGCAATGTCTGCAAGCTTAGGAACAAACGAAAACTCCAGCATAAGCAATAACTTCCAGAGATCCCCGCCACTCATCCTGCCTTTACCCACGTCAATGATCGTGTCTGAAGGCACTACCGCGTACTCACCCATAACACCATCAAGATCTATAACTAAGGTGCCTTCCGAGCTTAGGGGCGTAACACCAACGACCTCTCCAGGACTAAAAGGGGCGTCAACACCCGGCTCAACCACGCGCATTAACCCGTAACTGCCTAGAACCCTTCCAGGTATTACAGGAAGAGTCCCGGAGGTTACGGCCGCATCGATCGACGTGAGTGATGCGGCAAACACCTTACCTAGAACCCAGCCCCTCGGAATTGGCGGTAATGGTCGCTCTTCTACGACCGCCTCCCCGCTCCACACAAGGGCCTTCATTTCTCTTCCCCCTAAACAATTAATGTTGAGATACAATTAACTTACGTGGGTAATTAATTGGGTGAGAGACCGTTCCTAGCTTCAGGAAAGATCGTGAAGGACTACAGACCCCTAATGACGTACCTGAAGCTCCTTGGGGATAGGGAGAGGGAAGCGTTAATGCCGACCGGTGAGTACCTGAAGGAAATAGTTAGTCGTGTGGGCAAGGGTAGAACGCTCGGTGAAGTGCTGAATGAGTTAGCTAAGGAATTAAGGTGGAAAATCAATGCGGAGTTAGCCCTCAAAGCGCTTAGAGAGGCGTGGGGGATGAACGTAAGCCCGGAATACGCTGTTGACGAAATAGCTAGAGAGATGGCGGGATGGGTTCTGGAGATTTGCGAATCCCTTGGCTACCTCAAGATAAGGTAGGACGTGCCCGTGAGGACGCTAAAGAAGGTCTTGCCTTAAATACACTACCGCGCACACAAGTGATTTAGGGGAGGGAAGTGATGTTTAGAAGGACCGGCAACACTAAATGTAATGATACTTCAGTACTCAGTGACGCAGTTAAGCTAGCTAGGTGTGTAAAGGAAAACAGTCGTGACCTTAATTACACGGTATTAGCCTTAGAGAGAACAATGAGAATCTACGCTGAATCAGGCGATCCCGGACCCTTCCTAACAGCTCTGGGGTCTATGCTTATGAGTAGCGTGGACGCTACCCTCACCGCAGTCGTCAATATTCTATCAAGACAATACGCTGAGCTACCGCCTGAGTTACTTCAAATATTCACGAGCGTCGTGGGCTCGGCCAGCATAATTCGAAGGGCATCAGAAATAGGCGTTAGGCTACCTAAGCCTGTGGTCTCCTCCTTAGTCTCGAGTATGGGGTGTTACGACCTAACAAACCTGCTATACATGTTTCATGAGCGCGCACCAGATAAGGTGGTGTTGCTGGAATTCGTAAAGAAGGCCTTGAGGTCACCGTGGTGTACAGGGCTTAGGGAAGAGGCGATAAAATTGCTGGGACAGGCACTTCTTTACAGGACGGTTTCGATTGAAGATATTAAGGAGGTTTTCAAGGACACTAAGGTACGCATAATCATAAAGAGGAAGAACGGTGTTACGGTTAGTGTTAAGATGTACATAGGCAACGAAGTTATCGGGGATGAGAACTCGCCTTTCGTAATGGATTTCGTGATGGCCGCTGTTAGGTCAGGGCTCATAAGTATGTAATTTAATTTATGCTTCTTGAAGTAATTGCTCACCCCTCCTCCTTACTACTTCCTTAAGTTCCCAATCAACGATGTCAGAAGGCATCCGAACCGACACATCCTTAGGCTTGAGCGGGAAGTAAGGGTCTGGGACGCACTCCCTTACGGACGCCCTAAACGCGCTCAGCCCGGTACCGCGTCTGGCCCACCTGATAATGAATTCTGGTACCCATTCACTGCCTAGGGAGAGTAGTGCCTGCGCTAGGGCCCATTCCCAATCGTAGGACTCCACACGGACACCTAACCCCTTAACTTCGTCCTCTAATTGCCGAAGTTTACGGTTAAACTCGTCCTTAGGGATTAGGGGCACGTACTGCATCGGTGTCCCTGACTTCGGAACTAATGGATTCACGCTAACCCTAACACGCCCGTGCACGTTCCCACACTCATGCACGACGCCCTTAATTAACGAACCAGCTAGCTTGCCAGCATCGCTACCCTCCCCCGGAACCCCGAACATGAAGTAAAACTTAACGTTCATACCCTCCCCTAAGGCGGTACGCGTTAGTGACTTTAGCTTACCAACATCGAGTTCCTTATTCAGCAACGACGCTGCCCGCGGGCACGCGGTCTCGGGTGCTAGTGTCAGCGTCCTTTGACCGCCAGCACGGATTAACCGTACCTTATCCTCATTGAGTGTGTGGTACCGAATCGAGGGCACAGAGAAGCCGTAACCCTCGCTTAGAAGCCACTCAAGTAACTCAACGGAGTTCGGGTAGTTGAAAAACGAGAGTGAGTAAAACACTACGCGCTTTCGCTTAACAAACCTTGAACCCTCTTGGATCAACTCCTTCACTAGCCTTAGGTCCCTGTACCGAGGTGGGTAGGTGACGTGGGCCTCCATGCAGAAAGGGCAGAGCCAGGGGCACCCCCTGCTTATTTCCACGTAGTAACCGTCACCGTATACAGGCTCTACATTACAGGATCTTATCAGGGGCCTAGGGGCGTACGCTGAGTTCATGTCAGTAACCCATGCTCTACGAACCCGCTCCTCCCTGCCCGTGAACACGCTATCTCGAAGACCTAGGGACTCCAGCGAATCCAAGAAATCGTTGAGGCTTCGGGCTCCACGCTCTAACGCGTCACACAACCCATTCAGCAGCAATTCACCATCGCCTACGAATACCATGTCAACTATTCCCGAGGCGAGTAAGGGGTTAGCCATTAGTGGGGGTCCACCGGCGATGAGTATGGGTTTCCTTATTCCCCTTAGTCTCCTCAAGGGCTCGATATTGTTGGCATCCAATACCTTAACCAGCCCGAGTAAGTCGAATTCGAAACCCACTGAAATTAATGCGTAGTCAAATGACTTGAGCGGGAGTCCTGTTAAAGCTCCGTTGCTGGGATTATCTAGAGTGAACCTGTCGACAACCACGTTATCGAATCTATCATATATATGGAAGTAAGCAATGTGTGTGAAGAGATTAGTTATTGATGCTTGGTAGGTGCTAGGGTACACTAGGGCAACACGTGCCTTGGGTCGCCCTATAGGTCTGAACACGTTATATTCGTTGAACCGCCCTATGCCCTCGCACCTGTGCACGTTAACCACGAGTGAGATTATGGGTCAGACTTAATTAAGTGGGCTTAGTTAAGTGTTCGCTAGCCCTGCCTGTAGTGGCGCCTTATGCTATTGACGATCTGGGATACTATATCCTGAACTATGTCCTTGTGTTTTCTCCTAATATGATGCTCTATTTGCTCGGGACGTAGCTGCTGATTACATATCAGGCATAGGTACTTACCACCCACCCGTAGAATCACGGGGTCTATATTCATTATGTAGGGGAACACGCGCTTAACTATGGATGCGGCAATCATGTGGTTCCTTGCCTTATCCATAACCCTCTGAACGTACCCCCTAACCCTGAACTTAGATATCCTGTACTTATGACCTATGGTGCTGGGAGATAAACCATCAACTAAGTATTCCTTAACTGCTAAGATCGTTATAGTGTCCCCAGCCAATCTCTTAACCACTAAGTACCTCGTGATAGCTGTTAAGGCATCGTCCACACCTCTGCACCAACTCCTCTCTTTAGCATTGAATTGTTTTTAAGGCATGCAATACCTCAGAGCGTTGATGTGTTGACGGAATCGTCCTCAATAATGAGAGAGCTAGCTCATGGAGTCGTTGCTGAGAAGATTCAGAGGAAATACCCAAGGAAACGGAGATACGTTAAGGGGATAAGGGAGGCGATAAGGAAGCATGGGCGTAGAGTTAAGGAGTGCCCTAGTAGATTCAGAGACGATAAGGTGTTGATAGAGGGATGTATGTAGTACGTGATTAATCCTAACCCATGGAAACATTTCCAAGATCTCACCCACCGGCGGTAAACCAGTATTTAACAGTTGCAAGTAGGTTAGGCTACCCCATGGTCGTGTCGTAACCAGAGATATTATCACATCTTGGAATCTAGCGCTAAGATGATTACCCGAATCCAATGTGGGGGGCCTCACGTCCAAAAGGGTATTATGAATATCCAAACTAATGAGCATGAGCAACCACTGTATTAAGAAGTTAAGGTATGACTCACCCATAAGCATTACTACGTATTATTCCAAGGTTAAGGTTTTAACCTTGGCCCACAATAGCATAAAGTGCTGGTGGGGTGCGTGGATAAAGGGCGAACTATGATTGTTTCGGTAAAACTTGAGGAACCAGTTATCCGCAAGATAGATACGCTGGTTAGTTCGGGGAAATTCCGTAGCCGTAGTGACTTCATAAGGAAGGCTATAGAGAGGAAAATCAAAACGTTAAGGCGCATGGTCTCAGACTAAGCAGCTTCCGCGATTGGAGACATATTTTGAGGAAGTTGGGTTTAAAGCTTAGCCTAGCTTAGTAACTTATTGGCAGGAGTTGTAGGATGTCGCTAACGTGGGAACCGCAATGGGAAAGGGTTAAGGTAAGCTACGCAGGCATGACGGTAGAGACATGCCGTGACAGAGTAACTGGTCTCCTTCTCTGCCCCATATGCTCAGACATAGATAAAATATGCCCTGAAGGGAAGATAATCTCCGTAGTGAGTGAGGAAATGTCAGTATTCTTCACCCCAGAGGACTTAATGCATCACCTCAGGACACATAGCAGTACATGGTATTCGAGAAGGTTAAAACCAGTGACACGGGAGGGTGAAGGACGCTGAGTACCGTGAGGAGAGCCACTAAATTATACTTAGGTCTCTCCCTAACGACCACCATATTAAGGAAGGGTGTACGGGGAGGGTTAGTATTCGACATCTGGCCGGGAGGAAGTACGCTTTACGGATGGGATGTGCTGAAGCAATGTGTAGATAGGGTTCCGATATGCGTTAACGATCCCAACACCGTGAACGCGCTTGGAGGAGTGCCGGTAAAACTAGAGCTTGAGGAGGAACTCCTAGGAACAGAGAGTGACTATGAACTTAAGGTTACCTGCGGGGGCCATGTGAGCATACAGCGCGATTGGATCGCCGGGCTGACCGGAAGGAGGTGGTATGCTAGTGGAGGGTGGTGCTCCTTATTCAGAAAATTAATTAAGCAAGAGAGAATCACGGCAGGAGCGATCTTTGGCGACCTAAGGTTCATAGATGTGGAGAGAAAAACAGCCTACGTGTTACCTCACGGGCTGATCACGTATGAGGGCATCGTAAATTCACTCCCATTAGAGTATGTTGTCGGTAAAGTCACGCAGTTCAATGCACGCAGACAATTCAGGGCAAAGTACGTCACGTTATACATAACCACAGTCATTACGAAGGGCGGTCACGAACCCCACGTCTGGTTTCTCGGTAAACGTAGGTTCACATCATCGGCAGTGGTTTCGTTACCATTTAAGCTCTTGTACCCCCAGCTAGGCCTGAGTAGCGACAATCTGACCTTAATCTATGCGTTCACTCCACAACTAATGGGAAGGCTTAGCCCGGACGCGCACCAGAAAGTCATGGCTGACTTGCGGAGGTTGGGTTTTGACGTGAGGGACGCCATGTTTATTCGAAGTCATTTCGAACGCTATGGTTACCTAGGGCAACGTGAGGGTGTGGAGGACGTGATTAACCTATTGCGGGATTATGAGGTCGAGTGCGTGGGTAGGCTCGGGACGTGGAGGGAGTTAGGGGTTAATGAGGTTCTGAGGGAGTATTCGTCGCTTAGGCAATAGCTAGTGCGCCATTACCGAAGGTTCCGTCGGTATCTATCACGGAACCTATGAGTATCTCCTCAACTCCCTTACCCTCGTCTGCTGCTGCGGTAAGTATTAGGTCTAAGAGTTCATTCGGGGATGGAATCCTCTTAACAGGATATTCGACCCCGTTAATCACTAAGGATACCCTGCCCTTACGAACTTGATACGGTATCACGTACACCTCAACACCGTACTCATGGAATAGTTTCTGAGCTACATGCCAAGTAAGCTTGAGTAGCTTTTCACCTACCTCGCTACCATTAGTGACGACTATCACGTCAATACCCATGCACGACACCGAAGAAGGTCTCCTGCCGTGATTTAGTTATAAAAGTTAAACCACTTAATTCAGCGTGGGTGTAGTGAAGCAATGTGGTTCGCTTTCGTTAAATCGCCTCTAGGGACGAATGTGCGTGTGTCTAAGGCGTTCATAGCTGACGTAGGTGGTGAGGGGAATGAATTGTTAGGGAGGAAGTTGTGTGGAATCTACGACATTGAAGTGCTGGATGCTGGGTCGATTGATAACCTCTACTCCGCTTTAATACTTGATCCTGACATCGGTGATTATGTTCGCTTAGGTGTGAGGATAATAACTGTTGCAAGGGTGAGGTAGTTTTATCCTTATTACCTTGGCACCTTACCAGATATAATGGGGTGAATGGGAATGCCTGAGAAAAGAAAAAGGAAGTCTATATTCGATCTAATGGATGAAATGATTAATAAAATGCTAAAGGAGGTCTGGGAGGAACTCGATGAGTTCGCTATGGAGTCACGTAAATTTCTAGAGTTGCCTGATGAGGCGTTAAAGGAGGGTAGGGGAATCGTTGGCAGACCCCTAGTATACGGTTTTAGAATAACGATAGGTCCTGACGGAAGGCCCAAGATAGAGGAGTTCGGCAACGTTAAGAGGGTTGGTAGAAGACCTCAGATATCTGAGGAGGCCGAGCCCTTGGTTGACGTCTATGATGAGGGTGAGAAGATACGTGTGGTTGCGGAGATACCGGGCGTTGAGAAGGATAAGATTAAGTTGAAGGCTGTAGGACGAAGGTTGGTGATAAGGGCATCAAACGGTGACCGTAAGTATTACAAGGAGGTTGAATTGCCTGATGAGGTCGACATAAAGAAGGCTAAGGCGAGGTACAAAAACGGTGTGCTTGAGGTGGAAATACCGAAGAAGGAGGGTGGTGAGGAGGAGGTCGGTATTCAAGTCGAGTGACGCTCATGGTTTTCAATTAGTCAGCTGTTCACTCCTCGGAAGTGTTTCTCAACTCTTCCTCAATTACTTCGGTTCCTTCGCCCTTAACGGCGCTCCTGCCGCTGGGATCTTCTATTATCAAGGTGAACGGGACCCCGCCGTCCATAGCTTTCCTTATGATCTTAATTTTCTCGTGACACGGGTTACTCTCGTCTAGGCACTCGGAGGGGGCGTGATCTATTACCCGCTGAAGCACGCCCTCAACGGTGGTTATGTACCCTGGTGCCGCGGGGCCCGGGAATATTTCTACCCCTAGCTCCGGGATCTTAATGATTGCTGGGGCTGCCTTAATCACTAAGGCATTGAGGTCCTTAGGTCTCCTAACTTTAACCATGATTCTCCTAGGTTTCGTTACCTCAAGTAACCCTACGTCGGACCACTTAAAACCGCATCTCGAGCACTTGCCACTCTCAAGAACAACCTTCCCGAAGTACGGCATGTCGTAGAGGAATATCTTAATACTCATGGATCTCTCCCCGCAGATAGGGCACTTAACGACATCTTCAGCAATCATTCGGAGCCTCTCATTCTCGACGGCAGGCCTGTCACTCATGCTGGGCGACACCAACATAGCTTTATTCCCCCGCCTTAATTAGGGTTGGTAACTCAGCTTGGAACTAGGTAGCGTGGTTAACGCCATACTGGCTTTCGTTGGGGGACCTGTAGGCATATTCTTAGTGAGTATGGTGTCTAACTCCATACCCTTCATAACGGTGCCATACCTCGGCATAGTTGCGGGATACTCATTCATATACAGGGATCCTGTCTCGAGGATCGTGTTAATACTGTCGTCAGCCGCGGGTGCCACCACCGGGAAGATAGTCGTGTATTTCCTTGGGAAGGCTTTCAGGCGAGGGTTAGGTGAGAGTAGTAAGAGAAACATTGAGCTATTCAAGAGGGTAGCTAGGAAGTCGCTTTTCGTGGCTATAGTGATTTTCGCTTCCACGCCACTACCTGACGACATACTATACATACCGCTCGGATTAATGAATTATCCCCTCCCGCAGTACGTCCTCGCGATATTCGCAGGGAAGGTCGTATTAACGGGCATAGTTGTCGCGTACGCCTCATGGATAACAGCTGTCGCGTTAACGCAAATCTACACTGTACCAGTACTTATTATAGTGACACTGCTACTCACGTACCTAATCCTGAAGATAGACTGGTATATCGTGATCAACACGCTTTATGGAAAGGGACTGATCCCGGCATGTCAGGTACTGCTTAAGGAAGTCACCACGATAATGAAGGGTTTAATAACGCGGCGTCACAGTAGTCAAGAAGCTAGGAAGGCCTCCAGGTAGCTCGCTAACTTATCCTTACATGACCTCAACTCGCTCTTCGACACGCCTGTTAATGAGCCGTCCCTGTATACCTCGTGCCCGTTAATTATCACTCTGTGCACCCTCGCGCCACCCATTACTAAGTCCGTAACTATGTGTGATACCTTACCCTCCGGCAGCACATTACTTAACTCCCAAACTACGAGATCAGCAGGCTCGCCGCGAACTAACTCACCCGTACCGAAGCCTAGTGCCCTGTAACCAGCTACGCTAGCCATCCATAACACATCCTCGGCACTAAGGGCTCGACTGCCTCCGTGGTAGTGCAGGCCTATGGCGAAGGCCGCGTCATCCATCACAGAGTATGTCGGTGCGACGTCTATCCCTAGACTCACACTCACGCCGGCGTCGATTAACGCAGTGATGGGGGCCACCCCGTCACGTAGTAGGGTATTGGATCTAGGAGGGTGTGATACTTTAATTCCACGTTCAGCAAGCACGTCAATAGCGTTCTGAACCCATACACCATGGGCAACAAGCGTATCGGTACTACCTAAATCCACGTACTCTATGAATTCTTTCAACGAGAGCCCCCATTCCCTCCTTAAGTATTCCTCATCCTCCGGCACTTCGGCCAAGTGAGCATGAATGCCAACACCTTCCTTCCTAGCAACACTAACGACTTCCGCAAACTCCGGGGGACTGAGTAGGCGGGGTGTGCAGGGTCCGAACCTAGCCCTAACGAGTTCGGGAAGACCTAGCCTCTTAATTCTGTTGACTAGTTCTTTGTTTGCTTCAAGAGACTCGCTAAAGTCTTGGGAAATCCCCCCACCCATCACGGCCACGCTTAAATCAGCTTTAATTCCAACCTTGAGCACCGCGTCAAGAACGTACTCCTCATTGAAGTGCATGTCCGCAAATAACGTGATGCCGGAGGACAGCATTTCCGCGATAGCCGCTAAAGCCGTAACGTACGACGCCTCCGGATTACTGAGTAGGAACTTCTCCCAAGGCCATGCGAACGTGTTTACCCAGTCATCAAGCCCTAACCCGTATCCCAACGTTGTCCTAATAGGATAAAGACCTAAGTGCGTGTGAGTTGATGTGAGACCGTGAGTAATTACTAGAGAGTCCCCCACAGCGTGGGGGTTCTCACAGGGCTTCACATCCCTTATCTTGGTGTCGAACTCGACGCAAGCATCCTTAACGTACGTGTAGGGGTTTACGAAAACGTACTTGCCGCAAATAGCTTGTGTTCCTTTACTCATACCACACCCTTCACACCATATACTGACACAACCACATATAGGTTCGTCGTCACCCTACTAATCCCTATGTACACTGGCTTGAATATGGTCATGTTAGGTTTAGGCAGCACGGGTGGGTTGGACGGGTTCTTGTAGAGGAACGCTACCTTCATTCCCGCATTACCCCACACCACGTAGGCCGTGTTTAGGAGCACCTTGAACAGCAGGGCGTTCTGCAGGGTCTTATTGGTCCAGTCCGGCAGGCCCACAGCTACCTGCATCCTACTGCCGTAGTAGGGTGAGTAGGTGTACATGTACACGGGAGGGTGTCTGCCAGCTATCTTATATATTGCCGCAATGCCTTTCGCGGCGTCAGCACCTATTAATGAGGTGCCAGCCACGACAGGACCCATGTACACGTATCCTCTCCGCTCATCCACTAGGTATACCTCGTAGGTAATGAAGTAAAGCCTGTCTGGCCGTATGTGGAAGTCCTTCGTGAATATTCGGTAAGCTTCCTTCTCCGTCCCTGTTAACGCCTTAGCTAGTAACGTTATTTGGGTGCCGTTAAGTGTAGCTCCGTCAGCCACGCTGGCGCAGTGGCCGACCACGGAGATCCAGTACCCGTAGTCCCACCAGGCAACGCATACGCTCCCGTTAGGTACGTTATTCCTTATCCAATTGAGCGTATCGAGCCAAGCTGGTGCGTTAGCATTGACGCCTATGCCTGAGTTAATTATCATTGGCGACTGTGACCTGTACATTGGCGCCCACACCATTACTCCTTGGGCAATGATGGCTATGGTGTATATGATCACCAGCACTAACGCGATCATGTCGATGAACCACTCACGTTTGAATCCCTTACTCATAATCCTGTTTATGAGGACGCCTAGGAAGCATGCTGACGTTAACGATACTACGTAGTTATTGTAAGGTATGAAGTAGGATAGGTGGGCGGCAGTGTACAGCGATGCTGCGAGAAGTATTAAGATGAAGAGGTACGAGATATCACGCTTAAACAATACCCTGTAAAGCATGTACACGAGCATTATTAGTGATATGACTAATGCTCCTCCTTCACTCGTTATGAGGGCTGAGGCGGAGGGCGCGGCATACTCTTGCACGGTGGTCGGTATTCCCCGCACCAGTCCCCTAAGGCCTAGGGCGAAGAGGGCTTTACCTCTAATCACTATTGCTCCCGTGGTTATGGCGGCTAACCCACCAACAACTATTAAGACTATTAGCATGAAGTATATTACCTTGTACCTACGCAGTAGCGGCAGTGATAGGACAACTTCTTTCTTCTCCGACAGTCTCTGAAGACCGTAAGCTATGAGTAGCATCACCAGCGAGGCCGGGATAACTATGCCTACGCTGGCGTAAATGTAGTGGATCCCCTTATAGAAGGGAGTCCCTAATATGGCCGCGGTGACCGGGACTAACTCCACGAAGAGCATCAGTATGTCTTCCTTAGTGACCTTCCTTATGAGTGGGAGCAGTATCGCTTGAATAGCTATAACGCCGAGTAAAACGTTGAAGCCTGCCCAAGAGAGCGCCGTGAGCGCGAGGAATATACCTGCAATAACTGACGAGACGTAACTACCTCGCTTCCAAGCCCTCACGTGGAAGTAGACTGCTGGGAATAGGAACGCAAGTCCTATAGCGTACTTCACCGTGAAGCCTGCTTGATGCCTGCTCACGAATATAAGGGCAGCTGTCAATGCTGCGACGGCCGCTGGTAGGTCTCCCCACAATTCGCGAGCTGTGAAGTAAATGCCTAGTGCCGCCATTATGAAGAAAAGTATTGGCAGGTAAACCATCCACACGTAGAGAGTCAGTGATGGGTTAATTGCGTGTGCTATGTAGTACGTTATCACTGAGAACATTGAGAGCATAGGCGGCTCTGTGTACGTGAAGTCCCTTCCCCAAGGGTACCAGAATATGTGCGTTACTGGGTTAGCCCTAGTTAACTCAGCAAAGTACCCAATCCCGTTCTTAAGTAAGTGCTCGGCTATCCAATACTCCGAGTACGGGTCTAACTCCTGGAGTGTAGGGCCGTATCCCCAACGCTCCGCATTTATCACGGGGTAGTACCTAAGATAGGAACCCACGACCAAGGCTATGATAAGGACAGCAACCGAAATTATCAACGTCCAACGTGACCTAATGAACGCCTTCACGCTCGTCTTACCAGACATCATTAAACCCAAAGGGTAAGTAAGGGCCGTTATTTTAAGTTTTTGAGTAAATGATTTTCTCCTCACTAAACAGCTTAACCGCTAGTGCCAGTAGTACCCCTATCTCAGCTATTATCACTAAAGCATGGATCGCTGCCTGACTCGCCTCACCGAGCACCGACTGTTTTATCATCCCGACGGCGTGGCTGTAGGGTATGACGTACAGCACGTACCTGAGCGGGGGGGTTAACGCGTTAATGTCCGCGTATAGGGATATGAAGAACACTACCGAGGCAACGCTAATTATGGCGAGTGAGAAGGCTTGCGCGACCCTATAGCTACCGGATCTTATGACTATTGGGAGTATTAGGGCTAGGGATGCAAGCACCGATAAATACACAGCGCTAACATGGGCCGCCATCAGACCCGGCGTTAGTAGGGAGAACAAGTTAACACCGTAGGTCATCGAAGGTAGAGCGAAGAAAAGCAGTAAACCCACAGCGTCCGCCAGGCCGGTGATGAGGCCTATGACCGACGCGGAGAGGGTCTTACCGATCACAAGTGACCACCTGGGTACGGGCGTTGCTAGGAGAGCTTCAAAGGTTTTCCTCTCCTTCTCACCTACGACGGAGTCCGTTATGTAAGCTATTGACGGCGTGGTAACGAACACCAGCGAGAATGCGAGGATACGGCCCAGCATTACGCGGAAGCTCTCCTCGACACTGACAGCAGTGCCTGAGGGACCCACCAACACCGTGGTGTACACTATGGGGTTCAGGACGGAGTCAGGAGTTACGGGCTTCCCGGCAAGAACCCCTAAGTACCTTACCTTCGCCTCAGCTACCTTACGTGCGAAACTACCTAGGACGGACTGAACAGCGTTCTCTCCCTCATTACTCTTAGCTGAGCCAACGGACTTCACAATCTTAATGAGCGCCACCTTAGTGAAGGAAGAGAGGTTCGCCCTGAATCCCTTAGGTATGATGATCATTATGTCATAGGACCTAACGCTATGATTCAACACCCTAAAGCCCTTAGACTTAAGCGCGGCCACGATGCTGTTTGCTAGGTCGTTTGTGGAGAAGGTAGCGTTGCCTATGGTGAGCGTTCCTGGATCCTCATTAATCACTACAGCGACGCCCTGTTGCAGTGTTTGAACGTAGATTGAAGTGACCCCCATTAAGGGCATCATGAGGAGCGGAAGAAGGGAGATAGCGACTAATGTCTTAATATCCCTAGCCATGTCCCGCAACTCCTTCCAAACGACTGGGTACAGCGAGCCTTTCAATCAAACTCACCCACTAACTTAATGAACGCCTCCTCAAGGTTAGAGGCATTAGCTCTGCGCTTAAGTTCTTCCGGCTCTCCCTCAGCAACGATAGTCCCTTTATTAATCAAGATGACCCTATCGCAGAGTTCCTCAACCTCAAGCATGTTGTGTGACGACATGAGCACGGTCGTCCCTGAACGTATAGCAAATTCCTTTATGGTCTTCCTTATGGTGTAGGCTGAGAAAACATCGAGCCCTGAGGTAGGTTCGTCGAGCAGCACTAGGTCAGCACCCACCATTAAGGCCCTCGCCAGCGCCACCCTCCTACTCATGCCCTTACTGTACTCGGATGCCTTACGATGCAAATCCCTCTCAGGCAACCTAGCGAGCTCTGCCCCGCGGGCAGCCATCTCCTTGGCTGACTCCATGTCGTCAGCATAGATCATTGCGAAGTACAGCAGGTTCTCCCACCCGGTTAACCTATGGTACAGGCCCGCGTCCTCTGGAAGGTAGGAAATCCGCTCCCTGACCTCCGCCCTCTCCTCAGGCAACCTATGACCTAGGACCTCAACCACGCCCTCGTCATGCCGAACCAGCGTGGCGATTATCCTTAAGGTCGTTGTTTTGCCGGCCCCATTAGGCCCTAGGATACCGTATATAACGCCCTTAGGTACTGTGAAGGATATCCCCTTCAGAGCCCGTACTTTCCTCCCGAAGGTCTTCACGACCCCCTCAAGCCTAATGGCGTAGCCGTTACCAGGCATCCTCCTTCCTCGCCACTAAAAAGAGGGTGTTTTACCAATATATAGGTCTGTGAGGTGGGCGTGAGCTTGGAGTGATGGTGGTAATACCGCATTAATACTCACTCATGGGGTCCCGCCATGTCCCTCATTATACCCGGTTTTATTAGACGTAGAGACGAGTAGGAGGGAAGGGAGGGAGGTAGTGGTATCGATTACTGAGTCACTAGTGCAGGAAGTATTGCTGAAGTATGGTGACAGGGCTTACTATGTTCTTAGGGCGGCGCTTGAGGCTACCGACGAGTACCGTGCTGAAGGGAGGAAGTACCCCGGAGACTTTGACTTCAGAGGATTGGTAGTGAAGCTCCGTGAGTGGGGCTTCAGGTACAACCCGAATCAATTACTTCGAATACTAGAGCGGGAATACGGCATTATCGAAACCTCCTACAAGTCAGCGGCCCAGCATTGGTATGTATTCACCGACCGTGAGGCGGTAGAGGCGGTTCTCAGTAACTACGGGTCAAACAACGGCGTTATTAACGAGATAGATGACCCTGAGGCCTACGTTCTCGAGCTTCAGATGGAGGCCGTGAACATAGACTCCCTTCTATCTAAGGTTAAGGCTCTATGCAGGAAAGGTAAGCTAAGCAGTGCAGACAGGGAGATACTTAGGGAGATAATTATGAATGAGTTGCCAGTAGTCGCTAAGGTTATGAAGGAAGTCAGCAAGTACGGGAACAAGTACTCGGACTTCATAAGCAAGGCAACCACACTCATGAAGTTAGCGAAGCAGGCTCTCACACTGTCACGAGCTATAGAACGAGGTGCTGGCGGTGTCGGGATTACTGGGGTAAAGCCTAGTAAGGAGTTGAGGAGAGTAAGTATAGGTATAAAGGAAATTGACCGCACGTGACTTGATTAAGGGTGACGTCGCAGTCGTCGGGGTAGGTGCCGTAGGTTCTGTAATTACCTACGCGTTAAATGAAGCGGGTATTAGGCCAATACTAATTCACAGGAATGCGCGAGTAGCTGAACTCTACAGAAAGCACGGAATTAAGGTGAAGGTACCGAGTGAGGGGGAAAGAACTATTGAGGGACTACACACAACGTATGATGGCGTCCAGCCAGGTTCGATAGGGCTCGCCTTCATCTGCGTCAAAGCATATGATGTTAGGAACGCGTTAAGGGAACTCCTCAGGCTACTTAACAGGGATTCCGTTTTGGTCATGTGTCAGAACGGCTTAGGCGCTACGGAACTCGCAGAAATGGTCGTTGGCCCAAATAACGTTTTGCAAGCTATCATCGGGTTCGGAGCTAACCGCGTTAGCAGGCATGAGATCCGCCTCATGGGAATCAGCCCAAGTTACGTCGGGCCGAAACGTAAGGGAGCTCCCTTATCACTTCATGCCATCGCCAAGCACGTGTCGGAGCTATTACGCGTAATTAACTTCATCTACGTTGATGAGAGCGAAGGCTACAGATGGGTTAAGTTAGGCGTCAACGCTGGAATTAACCCGGTAACGGCCATACTTGGCGTTAAGAATGGAGTCTTGAGCAATGATGCGCGTGCCCGAAGCGTCGCGCTAGCCGCGGCTAACGAGGTTAAGGAGGTGGCGGCCGCTAAGGGGGTTTCCCTACCCGTGGATCCTAAGGACGCGTTACTTAGCGTCGCCAGAAGCACTGCTGAGAACTACTCGTCCATGCTTCAGGATATAAGGTTAGGGAGGCGGACCGAGATTGACTACATAAGCGGTTCCGTGTACTTGGAGGGCCTTAAGGTTGGTAGGGTGTGCCCGGTTAATTATACTCTTTGGAATATCGTGAAGTCCTTGGAGAGAATTCGGCTCCGTGGCGTGTCACGGTAACATTAATTTAGCGTTACCCCCAATATATTGGCGATGACCGTGATGAGTGATAAGGTACTTCCTCATCACTTCATTAAGATGAAGAAGAAGGGTAAGAAGATAGTCATGGTTACCGCGTACACTTACTATCAAGCTAAGGTAGCGGACGAGGCAGGTATTGACGGGATCTTAGTGGGTGATTCCCTGGGGATGGTGGTGCTAGGGTACTCCTCAACCTTGCCCGTGACCATGGACGACATCATGCATCACCTCAAGGCGGTGATTAATGCGTCGCCGAAAGCCTTAGTCGTTGCTGACATGCCGTTCCTGAGTTACGAGGTTAGCCGGGAGGAGGCTGTGCGTAACGCTGGCAAACTCCTGAAGGCAGGAGCGGACGCGGTTAAGGTTGAGGGTGGCGAGGAGATCCTGGATAAGGTTGAGGCAATGGTTAAGGCAGGAATACCGGTGATGGGTCATGTTGGTCTTAATCCTCAACGCTACCTAGTCCTAGGGGGTTACAAGCTTAGGGGTAAGAAGGCTGAGGATGCCGTGGAGGTGATTGAAGCCGCTAAAGCTTTGGAAGACGTCGGCGCCTTCTCGGTGGTGATTGAGAATACAGTTGCTGAGGTAGCGGCACAGGTAACTAGGGAATTACGCATACCTACGATATGCATTGGCGCGGGCCCTGACTGTGACGGGCAGATACTCGTGATCCATGATGTGCTAGGCTTAAACCCCACTCCCCCGCCTTTCGCCCGTAAGTATGCTGACCTGTATAACGTAATGATTGATGCTCTCAAGAGGTACGCCGAGGACGTGCGTAAAGGTACTTTCCCCGCGGAAGGCGAGTACTGGAGCATGAGTAAGGAGGAACTCAGCAAGCTCCGTGAGAGACTGGCTGTGAGGAGAGGCGACGGGGATTAATGCGTGAGGGCTAGAAGTCGAGGGTGAGTTTCCCCATAGCTAACTCTTCTAGTCTTTTGATGATGTGTCTCAGCACGTCCTGCAGGATAGCATTGTTGTCATAGTCCCTTAGTATGTTCTCCAGTTCCTCTTTCTTGACTTCTCGGAGCCTTGACGCCTCCTCAACGAGTTTAGGCATGGCCCTAACAACGTTGTCCACTATAGTTATGTTCGCCGCTCTAGCTGTGCGTGATAGTGGGTTAAGGTCTATAGTAACTACTGTCTTACCGAGCTTTCGCAGCGCTTCCGTCCTATCACCGTCCTCTAGAGGCACGAGGACGACGTCAGCTACTAAGATCCCTTTAGGGCTAACTCTCCTTCGTTCGCTTTCTAGCTCAGGGATCGTGGCTGTGGCGTCGTCAACCCCTAGAACCTCCTTAGCGCCAGCCCTCCTTAGCACCTCGGCGATCTTACGTGCCCGCTCCTCAGTCCTATAGAACAGGTTCACCTCGATCTTCGCTCCCGTGGCTTCCGCTAACCTAACGACATCCTCAGGCACTAGTGCGGCTACGTTTCCGTTAACTGAGATTACAGGGTGCTTAGCCAGGAGTAAGGCGGCGGCCGCCGCCCGTATAGCCCTAGCGGCTGGCTCTATGGTGTGTTCACCTATTAGGTAGTCGAAACACTCTCCCCTTCCGTGGGCTATGAGTCCAGCCACCGCCACGTAGCCTTCTTTGAAGCCTTGGATGAGTTTCTCCCGCGTAATTAGGGATTCGTATCTCGGGTGACTCTTGGGTACCCAGTGAGTCAAGCTCCCCGCACCGACGTCCCTTCCTCTGCGATACTTAATAACCTAACCCTGCCAAGCGTGCTTAATTCACGTGTGACCTCATCCAAGCATTCTGACCCGTGGATCACGACGAGCAAGGACTTCTTAACAAAGAAGTTAATCACGCACCCACTCCTCAACGCATACTTAAGCACATCACTAACCTTATCCTCTACCTCAGGGCTCATCATGCCCGTAAGCCTACTGAAGAGCCAGGCGTTCTCGGCAAACGCCTCTAACCCTGGGTTCCTCAGAAACTTAGCCAGGGCTTCCCTGCCGTAAAGACTTATTCGCCCGGCAAAGTCCTTAAGCATTTCCGGGGTGGTTGTCCTCCCTATGGGCACGGCACTTACGTTGATTCTATCCCTTACCTTAATACTAAAGGCCTCCCCTAAGCCTGGGGGGCCGGGCTTAACACGTACTACTAGACCGCCTCCCAGCGCCTCAGCAATCACGTCGCCCAAGCCTGTGAGGTTCTCGACTTCAGCGACATGTGCGTGCCGGAATGCCTCCTCTAAACGTAGTCCGTGTTGAGATGCTAGTTGAGCTGAGATAGCCATAGCTATGGCTAAGGCAGCACTCAATCCAAACCCCTCCCCTAGCCCAGCAGGAGCCTCCGCAATTACGCCGAAACGCTTAACACCCGTTAGCCTAACTATGGAGTTCCTTAACCCTCCTCGAATCTCAACATTATTTAGCGAGACCACGTCATCAAAGTCGGTAGTGCTGGCCGTAAGGTAAGGCTTCAATGTCAGCCCAGCGCCGACAGACCCTGTTAACGTTGGCGTCGGGCCGTAGTAAGGCACCCAGAACCCACTAACGTGGAGCGGGATCCGGACCGTGACCCCCTGCATGAACCTCATCCCTAACAGCATCCATCACCCTGCGAGCTACCTCCGACTTCAACGTTAACTTAACGTGCTCAGGTTCCTTATCCTTCACAATTATCAGCACTTCGTTCGTTTCCGTTGCGAAGCCGGAGCCCTCAGCACACACGTCGTTAGCCACGATGATGTCGAAACCTCTCTCCAGCATCTTGTGGCGTGCTGCTTCCGCTAGGGTGTTCAGGTCACCAGCAACGCACTCAGCCGCGAAACCCACTAGGAGGCCCTTGAAGCGCTTCCTAACTTCAGTGGCGATCTTAGGCGTGGGCTCCAGCGTGACGGTGATTGAGCCAGCCTCGGTTCTCACTTTCCCGCTAAACCTCCTACCGAATCTGAAGTCTGCGGGGGCAGCAGCCATTATGATGACGTCGTATTCGCTCCCGGATAATTCCCTAATGATCGCTTGAAGCATTTCCTCGGTTGTCTCAACACCTATGCTGCGGACGTAGTGAGGTTTACTGACGCTTAAGGGACCATGCACGAGAGTTACCTGTGCCCCCCTAAAGAAAGCCTCACGCGCTATGGCGACACCCATCCTCCCCGAGCTGGGGTTACTTACGAACCGCACGTTATCGAGGTACTCGCGGGTGGGTCCGGCAGTGACCAGCACCCTGAGTCCCCTAAGGTCCCTGCCCCTTAACGTCACGGCCTCTACGGCGGCGACCACGTCCTCTGTTGATGGGTACTTCGCCTTACCCTCGAGACTCACCGGTGGTATTATCGTGACGCCGAACCCCTCGAGCTTCTTGACGGCCTCCACTACGGGCGGGGATCTCCAGAGGCCTCGATGCATTGCTGGCGCGACTACCAGTGGCTTACCCAGCCCAAGCACGTCTACGGCAGTCAGCGAGACTGGATTATCGCATATCCCGTGCGCTATCTTGGAGAGTATGTCCGCCGTGGCTGGCGCAACCACCATCGAGTCGCAGGTCCTGCCTAGGGCGACGTGGCCTGTCTCGCCGGCGAAGCCTGTGAAGGCTTTAGAGCCCGTAGCCCACTCAATTAGTGCGGGCCTCACGAGTTCGGTCGCCGCCTCACTTAACACGGCGTAGACCTCAGCACCTCTCCGGATCAGCTCCCTCATAACGTCGATGGATCTGTAGATGGCTACAGAGCCCGTTAGCCCGAACACGACCCGCTTCCCTGATAGCACCGGTGCCTTAGTATTCTCTATTTCTTGGATCGGGTGATAGGGTGGTTCCTTCAGTGGCATGCATACCCACACTAAACTAAAGTTATTATGACGCCGTAATAAACTAAATCAAGGTGCGGTTGTTGGGTGGTGAGGGAAGCGATAAGGTGATCATCAGGGAGGCTAGGGAGGAGGATCTTCCCGAGATAATTCGCATTAACCTTCAAACACTACCCGAGCACTACCCAGACTACTTCTGGAGGGATCACCTGCGTCTGTGGGGTAAGGCGTTCTTGGTCGCGGAAGTTGATGGGAGGATAGCGGGGTACGTTATGACGAGGGTGGATCGTGGTTTGGGGTACGTGTATTGGAAGCCCTTCAAGAAGCTTGGGCACATTGTGAGCATAGCGGTGCTCCCGGAATTTAGGAGGCGTGGCATAGGAACGATGTTAATGGTTGAGGCCATGAAGAGGCTTAAGGAGATTTACGGCGCGAGTGAGGTTTACTTGGAGGTCCGCGTCAGTAATGAAGCGGCGATAAGGCTGTATGAGAGGCTGGGTTTTCGGAGGGTGAAGCGCTTGAGGAAGTACTACCTTGACGGTGAAGACGCGTGGTTAATGGCTAGGGAGCTCTAGTTAACGCCTCGGTTACCTTAGTCGAAATACCTTAGCGTTGAGTGATCCGTGGTTTTTCTCGATTAAGAGGTACGAGGCCCCCTTACCCAAAGCGTATATTGCTGTGCCGTTAACTGAGCACGTGTCAACGTACTCTCCACCGCATACGTGGAGCATGGGATTCACTGCCTTAATGAAGTCCCTTAACTCGTCAAGCCCCTTACGCAACCTAAGATCCTTTATGAAGTCCCCACACCCCCTAGGCGGATGGTAGGAGAGGGTTACGTCAACTCGCTTGCCTAGCGACCTGGTACGCAGGAGCCTCAACACGCGCTCCATGTTCTGATGGGGGTCCACGCCACCCACACCAGCTACTACTACGTTACCTATTTCGACGACGTTGCCGTCCAGTAGCGCGTTAAGTTTCCTTGCCTGCTTAGTGACTCGAATGTCATCCTCAGCACCGCTTAGGAAGTATGGGTTAGGCAACACCCTAACGTATTCCTCCGGATCCAGTCTTAGGTTACCTATTACTATGGTCGCGGTGATGCCTGGTTTCCGAAGCTTCTGCGCAAGTTCCAGGAGTTCCTTCCGGGTTTTGACGTGCGGATTAGATACTACTACTATAGGCAAGGTTCCTCACCAAGTAAAGCGCTATTGCGGCGCTCATTATGTCTGAGGTGCTCCCTGGGTTCACCCCCATTTTTCTGAGCGCCTTACTCACGGTGCCCCACTCGCTTGTGCCGGGTCTTAATGTGGATGCCGTGTTACTTAGGAGTAACGCTGCTGGTAGGCCCCACACCTTAAGCACCAACGTGTCAGGCATCCTTGAGAGTATGTATGCTTGAAGGTGGGGTATAGCTTCCAGTAGCTTGGCTGGCTCCTTAGCTAGGACTAGTAGCTTACTCAGCGCGTGTAACGTGGTGCGGAACCCGTGCGTGATGTCATAGGCTATCACGTCATAGTATGCTGAGCATGTTAGTGCGTCCCACACACTAACCCTCGTTGATGCAACGTTGTCCTTCACGCTGGGTACGGCTCCGACGAACTTCCCTAGGTGCCCTTCGCTAGCTGCCCTTATGGCGGCGTAGAAGTGCGTGATGCTCTCTTTCTTTAGTTGCTCCTCTATGATTGGGTGGTGCTGTATGATGGTGGTGGCGATGTTCCTTAAGCCATTTACGTCCTCCCTTAGCGTTAGTCCGACGGCGTATGATAGCGGCACGCTCAGCATTAAGTAGCCTAGGGCGGTGTTCGTCCTGATTAGCGGGTTGTGCATGATTTTCTTGATGCCGTGGAGCACGAGCTTACCTAGGTTGAGGTGTTTCCCCTTTAATGCGTTATTTAAGCTACGCATCACTACGTCACGTATTGCTGGCGCGCTCAGCACGAATTTAACGAGGTTTAGGTCCTTGATTTTCTCCGTGCCGCTGACCGTGCTTAGCTTTCCGGGTGCGGCGGCCTCAATTATGAGCGCGGCTGAGAAAGCGTCAGCAATTGCGTGCTTCAGCCTAGCTTGCCTGCCGCGGGCGCTCAGGTTAACTCACGCTCACCGGGGAGTTGCTTTACGACGTAGATCTTCTCTAGCTCCCCTTCAATGAGTTGGCGCCAGCGGTCCGAGACCGCCACTATCGAGAACAGCCCTATCGGTGTCGCGCCAGCCATCTTGATTAGCTTTATCAGCGCCTTTGATGTCCTGCCCGTGTTTAGGAGGTCGTCAACTATGAGTACTCTGTCGCTCACGCTTAGAAACGAGGCAGGTAGGAATAGGTTCACGACGGCTGGCGGGTCTCTTGCCAAGTAGCTTGTCTGGTAGTACTCCTTTATGCCGAATTCGGGTTTCTTCCTAGCTATCACTAGGTTAGTGTCCAGCACGCTCGCCACCTTAACCGCTATCGGGATGCCGTCCACCTCAACTGTGGCGACCGCCGTTATGTTGTACTTATGGAACTCCCTGTAGGCTAGGTACGCGAATATCTTGAGGAGTGATGGGTTGTATATTACTTTTGAGAGATTGTAGATGTTGTCCCCGACCTCTATGATGTTGTCTCTGAGCACCCGATCTATTACCTGAGGCTGCGTTAGCTTCTTGACGAGCTCCTGCGCCCTCTCCGCGCTTGGCATGATCTTCATGTTGATATACCTCCATAGTGCTGGTGCGGGGAGACCCGTGATTGCCTCTAGGTCCTTGTACTTGAACACCTTCTTGTAGGATCGGAGCAGTTCGATGGCGAATATCCTTATGTCTGTGAGCATCCGACCCACCCCAGTCTCAAGTTCATGTTAAAGGATGATTTATAAGTTTATATCAATTAAGTAAAACGTTGAGGGTTAGTGAGGTTAATCTGTTACCTTGAGCCGTCAATAGGGGGTTAAACAGTAGAATACTTATTCATGTGTTTTCACGCGCTAATTAACTTTTATTCCTCGACCGTCAGCCCGGCGGCAACTTTCTCTAGGAACTTAGGGTCGCTAACGTCGGTCGCTAGTTTCGACGTAATTTTGTATATCAGGGTCGCTAGATCCTCATTTAATTCTATGACCTCCCCCATCGCGATGATCTTGGGCTCGCCTTTACCTGTCGTTACGATTAAGTGGACGTTAAGACCTACTTCATCCCTCAGGTATGACTTTATTAGCTGAACTTTCTTAAGGACCTCTGGCTTGCTACCGAAGGGTATTGACGCTATCAGTGTTATGTCCCGCATGAATGTCCCCACCGGTACCTTAGTTGGTAGCGATACAGCTTAAAAGGCTGGTACCGTTTATCTAGTGCTGCGTTTTGACGTCGCTGGCGTGTAGGTAGTTGCCGTTGAGGTTTGTTCTGGTTAGCTTGTTTCATGTCAAACATTTATATAGAACGACGCAATATTATACTTTAATGGGGTGAAAGAAATGGCAGTTAAAACAAAACTCAAGGAGCTGGAGGTTGTTTATGAGGACGAGGACGTGTTAGTGGTTAGGGCGCCTGACGATGAGGAGCTGGAGAGGTTAGTTGTTGATATAATAAGGAAGAAGGGGAGGCCCGTTACCTGGAAGGAGCTGAGGAAGGAGCTGAGTGGGTTAGCTGGTGAGGATAGGCTTAGGAAGGTGTTGGTACGGCTGATTGAGCGTGACGTGGTTGTTGAGATGATTGACGGTACGTTCGGTTTGAAGGGTATGGAGGCTACCTATGTGCCTAGGAGGATCAAGAAGCGTGTTAGGCCGTTAGTGCCGACGAAGTTTAGGGAGAGGTGGGGAGCCATAATCGGTAGTAGGGGCAGCATCGCCGCTGCCATACAGTACCTTCGTGAGATTAAGTTAAGGGAGAAGCGTGCCGTGAATTGAGGTTGTTGCGTGTCTGCGTAGCGCCCGCCGCTTAGCTATCGGTTTCTGCCGTGCGTTCTTGAGTTCGAGTTCCTTTTTATTTGGAAGCTTACTGCCGGTTTGTTTGACCTTGCCCTCATTTAAAGGGCCTTAACGGTCTAATGGTGTGGGGTGTTGTGGTTGGGTCTGCCTTTGAGTGCTGAGGATTTGGGTGAGTGTGAGGAGGCTGTTGAGATTAGGTTGGTTGGTAGGTCCTACTTCGTTAGGTTGAGGTCGGGTGGCTCCGCGTTCATTCCTGTTGATAAGATCTGTGAGGCTCTTAAGAGGTACGGTATCTGCGTTCCTGAGGAGCTTAAGGGTAAGTGTAGGGAGTGATTGCTTTACGCCACACGCCGCGGTTTTGGCTTGCTCCTCAGTATTTTGTGCCATGCGTTCTTGATTTTCAGCGCGTCATGCTCTAGTGAGGGTGACTCGCAGATTAGGACTCCCTTGACGTTGAAGTCCTTGAGGGCTTTCAGGACGTTTTCCCACTGGAATTCAGACTCGTGGAAGTTCAGGTGCTTTCTTTCTCCGCGGGGACCGTATTCCATGCCGGACATGTGTATGTGCATGTTCTTTAGTGCTTCGCTGCCGAGCCTTCTCTCTATTAGTTCTAGGGCTTCGGAGAATTTCTCGTAGGTGTTGAATTCCCCTAGGCTTCTGGCGTAGAGGTGCGCGAAGTCTATGGCTATTGATGCGTTGTCTATTCCGTCCACCATGTCTATGACTTCCTCTAGGGAACCTATCTCAGCTAGTCCCCCCATGGTTTCGGGACGAACCCATATCTCTATCCCTTCGTCCCTGAGTTGCTTGATTATTTTCTTGATTGCTTCCCTGACTCTCCTGACTCCTTGGTCGGAGGGTGTTTTGCCGTAGTATCCGGGGTGGAAGACAACGGACCATGCACCTGCTTTGTACCCTGCCCTTGCCGAGTCGAGTATCCTCTTTATTGATGCCTCGACCTTGGCTGGGTCGCTGGAGAGGAGGTTGACGTAGTATGGTGCGTGCACGGTTAGTATGACGCCGCTCTCCTCCGCAGCCTTCCTTGTTTCCTCCGCGAGCTTATCGCTCATCCTTACTCCCCTGACGAACTCTATTTCCATGGCGTCGAGGCCTAGCTCAGCCACCCTCCTGACGCCCTCGGGTGTTGATTTCTTCTTTGTTGAGTGCGGTATTCCTGCTGGGCCTATGTGGAGGCTGCTTGGTTTCCTTGTCAAGAAGTCCCACCCCGTATCATAGTTTGTGGGTGGGCCTTAAACGTGCTTTCCGTGTGGGAAGCGCATAATAGTGCTTAAGTCGTGTGTTATGATTGGTGGGCGGGTCCTGTCCGAGCTCGTCACGCCTCCGGAGCCGAAGGAACTTAAGGAGCTTGCTAGGAGCCTTGCGTCCTCAGGTATTAGCGCCAGGTACGTCTTATGGCTTGGTAATAGGTTACCTAAGTACGTGTGGGGGTATTGGGGGAAGGAATTGAGGAGGTTGGGTGTTAGGTGGCAGGACTTCCTCTCCCTGTTCTCTGAGTTGGGGGGTGAGGTCGATGCTTGGGTCTCGGGCGAGTTGAGTTGGGAGGGGTTCGTCGCTTCCCTTAAGGCTAGGTTGCCCAGCAGGGGTGAGGGGCGGGTAGGCCTGCTTAAGTGGGTTAGGGGAAAGTGGGGTTAATATTAAGAGTGTTTGCCTCTGTGCGCGTTGGTTTAAGGTAGGAAATTTAAAATATCCCGGTAATTATAATAGGTGGTGGTAGTTTGTCTGATGGTGCTTCAGGGCTTTACCCTAGCTTCGCCGACCTGCTGTGGTTCTTCTTCCTACTCTGGATTTTCCTGACGTTCATATCGCCTCAGCTGAGGTACCAGTCCCTTAAGAACGCGAGGGCAGCGCTAATAAGGAGGATCGAGGCCAAGCTCGGTGCGAAAGTAATAACGATGATCCACAGGCAGGAGAGGATAAGCCTCTTCGGCATACCGATATACAAGTTCATAGATATAGAGGACTCTGAGCAGGTGCTGAGGGCGATAAGGTCGACGCCGCCCGACCAGCCAATAGCGATGATACTGCATACGCCGGGCGGCCTAATGCTGGCGGCATCACAGATAGCTATGGCGCTGAAGCGGCACCCGGCGAAGAAGATAGTCATAGTGCCTCACTACGCCATGAGCGGAGGTACCTTAATAGCGCTAGCCGCTGACGAGATATGGATGGATCCCGACGCCGTGCTGGGGCCCGTGGACCCGCAGCTAACGACACAGTCAGGTCAGTACCCGGCACCCTCGATAGTAAAGGTGGTTAAGGAGAAGGGGGTCGATAAGGTCAGCGACCAAACACTCATAATGGCGGACATAGCGGAGAAGGCGCTGAACCAAACAAAGAGGCTAGTGACGAAGCTACTGGAGGGCAAGCTACCCCCACAGCAAATACAGAAAGTAATCGAGAAACTAGTCATGGGCACATACACCCACGACTGGCCAATAACCCCCGAAGACCTACAGGAACTAGGACTCAACGTAAAAACACAGCTACCACCCGAAATATACGAACTAATGGAACTATACCCACAAGAGAAACCAACACGACCATCAGTAGAGTACATACCGGGCCCAGCACCCGTAAGACCAACAAAACACGCAAACCACGGCACGCAACCCACATAAAACAATTTTCACCAACAACCACACAATTCACCACAAAACAAACACACAGAACAAACCAAACCTAAACCAACAAGAAAATTGGTGGGGGGCATCCACACACTGGTAGCGGGGGGTGGATTTGAACCACCGACCTCGGG